>Ga0070741_10000441_pt1 | contig 154143 bp, 156 predicted proteins | sample Coa_R1_4_FD_66440 | JGI IMG/M metagenome (GOLD analysis project Ga0070741, IMG submission 66440) | Surface soil microbial communities from Centralia Pennsylvania, which are recovering from an underground coalmine fire - Coalmine... | ecosystem: Environmental > Terrestrial > Soil >... | reverse complement strand
TATTGTTTTTACGATACAATTTATGAATATCATGCACGACCCGGAAGGGTCGACTATTTTTTTATCCCAGGTGCCGGCAGACACGGAAGTACTGCCGGTTACCGATGCGCGCACGCCAGCCATAGACGCAGCCGCCATCTCCCGTCTGGGCAGGTTCGCTGCGGCCAACACAGCCCAAGTAGACGTTAGGCACACCGAGGAACTGCTACGGGTGCCTGTGCCCGAGCTTCCTATCGGTCCCAATACCGAGGAATCCATACCAGCGGTCACGCACATAGAAAAAAGCGGCGATCCGGAAGACCGCCAGGCCAAATTGGCAAAAATGATTGCAGGCGAGTTAGCCCTTCAGGAGCTGATCGCGAAAAACGAGGAAGGCTGCATTACCATGGAAGAATACATGGCGCTGGCTCGTGAGGGCAAGATATCAGGGCCAGATGCAGACTTCTACTACAATTCCCTCGGTACCGCAGAGGGCACCATAGCAGAACTCCGAATAGCACCCATCGCAATGCCCGCACGCTACCAGCTCCACCGCATTCGCCTGCAGCGGCTGCCCCAACCAGATACCGTAGCAGCGCCCGCGCGCGTAACGACGCTACAGGAATCTGCACCCGCCCACCATACGAAACCTGTTGCTGCGCCAAAACCCGAAAACACACGACCGCATGTTCCTCCCGCCTTGCGCAAAGTGCAGCTTATAAGCTACGACGGATTCCAGGCAGATCGCTTTCTCCTTAGAACTCCCATCGAAGATACCAAAGCTCCAATAAACATCTTTGCCCCTGAAACATTCCGCCAAAAAGCAACCCGCTGGTTCAAGGCTATCACGGGCAGAATCAGCCAATCGTAGCATCATTACCCGCTATGTCTCACGCCAGATACCGCCTAGCAGCGAACGCATGCGCCAGGTATCAAGCAGGCAGAGGTGACAGGACAGTGAGCTATACCCTATCGCAGAACCGACATCTAACACCCGTAAAGAAAAAACCGGCCATCATAAGATGACTTGATCTCCAAAATGATACCACCGGATAGCTCACTATATCCCAAATCAGAAAGATCATTCAAGGAGCAGTAGAACTTATGCGATGCGCCGCTCGACGTGGCGATTTGGCGCTCTTGGCAATTATAGTTAACGTGACGAGCGGCTTAAGCTTGCGGAGGATTAGGGCGCCTAGTGGGGAGCAAGCAAAAATCTTTGGCGTATATTGACCGTAATACCATATAATACACGCCACTGACTCAGCGAACCTCACAGTCCAGTTGGTAGTCTGGACGGCCTATCCGGCCCGTTGCTTGCGTATTTTTGCAGGAACCAGCCTTCGTCAGGCTATTTTATGGTATCCGCAAAACCGCACGGTAATATGACCGTTATCTTTACTGTCTACTTTGAGCCGCCATTTTGGGTAGGCATTTTAGAGCTGCACGATGTCAACGAGAGTAGGGCTGCTCGTCATATCTTTGGAACAGAAGAACCCACCCAGCCTGAAGTGTGGCTTTTCATGCAGCACGATTACGGCATACTAAGCCACGAAGCATCCAAGGGATCGCCCTTCACTGAGAGAGCAATTTCATCGGCATCTAGAAACTCTAGGCGCGACACTAAGGCTAAGCACGCGCAAGAAGGGATACACCAAAGCGTACGTGCCGCGCTGATGCACGATTTATACGCGCGCCGGGAGAATCACAAACAAAGCACTCGCCTTGCAGAAAAACAGCACGCCAAGAGAAAGCGCCAGCTCCATATATTGAAGATAAAACGTAAAAAAAGAGGTCGGTAGTTATTTGACGGGCAAAAGACATATCTATATGATTTTAATAGGTTAACAAAAAACATGCTGTTAGAAGCCGAAAATATATCACTTACATACAAAGACGGGAAAAATACCGTCAACGCCCTTTCTGAAGTCACTCTACGGCTTCCCAAGGAAGGCTTTTTCGGTATTCTTGGCCCTTCCGGGTCGGGCAAGACTTCTTTGCTCTATGTACTTTCGGGTATCCGCCGCCCGACAAGAGGCGTGGTTCGCTTCGATGGGCAGGAATTGCCAGCCGTACCGTCTGCCCGCAATAAAATCCGCCGATCGGAAATGGGGTTCGTTTTTCAGCTCCATTTTCTTATGAACTACCTAACCGTATACGAAAATATCATGGTAGGTGCGCCGAGCGCCGACAAGGCACGGATAGTGGAACTAATCGATCGCCTCGGACTGCATGGGCTTGAAAAGCGTTTCCCATACCAACTGTCTGGGGGGCAACGACAACGCGTTGCAATTGCCCGCGCAACCGCAAACAATCCAAAAGTACTATTCGTTGACGAACCTACGGCGTCGCTGGATAGGGAAAATGCAGTAAAGGCTGTATCTCTACTACGCGATATGAGTAAACATGCCTGCGTCATCGTGGTAACCCATGATCCATCAATTCTGGCGCACGCTGACGGAATTATGAAACTTCAGAACGGCAAGATGCTACCCGAGCGGAGCCCATCAGTATGAGGCCGTTGTCTTTTTCGACGTATTATCGGCGCAACAAGCGTAAGGTTCTACCCGTTATTCTTATTCTTGCTTTCTCGATTATCGGCGTAACGAGTACGGCCTCGCTAACTGATGAGATTTTTCGGGGTCAGGAGGCACTTCAAAATTTTTATGCGTCCTATGATACCGTATCGCTTAATACACAGTACACCGTCCAGGGCGGCCAACGGATATCTACAGATGCGTTTGTTGAGCGCCATCTCTCTGCCATGCCAGAAGTAAAGTACTACCTGAAGAGTGTTGTACAGGACGTTCGGTTTGTACGTGTACTCGGAGATAACGATGTTCCCGTGTTTTATATCGCACCGCAGGACGACCAGACGCTTATCAACCAATTCGGCTGGAAGTTGACCAATGGTAGACTGCCGCGATCGAACACCAACGAGATTGTTCTGAGTGAGAATATTCTGCAGAACAAAGGCTGGCATATAGGAGACACCGTCGGGAACGACATAGATAAAAGTGAGTCCTTGCAGGGTAGTTATAAAATTGTCGGCGAGTTCCATCAGACCGGTTCTACCGCCAAAGGAGTTACGGGCGGTATCGGAGACATTACGTACGCCGAGGCTCGAAACCCTGGCTTCATACCCTATACGTTTCTTGTCCACCCTAAGACGGATCAGGGAACCCAGCTTGATACCAAGCTGGCTGCTTTCCTAAAGAACGTTAAGGTCGAAGACGTGTCGTACAGCACACTACCGGGAGTACTCGATTCGTTCTCGAACGATTACAATTCGGCCAAGGTCGTCCTGGGGCTCTTAAACTCAGTGGTAGTTGTTGTTATATCCATATCTATTTCATTGTTGTACATTATCTTCCTCATGCAGCGCGCCAACGAATTTGGCCTGCTTGCAGCTATCGGATATAGCCGAGCCTTCATCATACGAAAAGTGCTAGCCGAATCGCTAGGGCAGGTTATGATTGGATGGGGGTTGGGCCTTCTGCTTGCGCAGGGAGTATACATATTTGCGAATACCGCTTACTTCTTGCCTCATGGTTTGTTGGGTGCTAACGTATTTGCGCCAACACCGCTCCTTTTTTCGTTGCCCGTACCTGTTGTGGTTATCATTGTAACGACTATGACTGTGTTCTTGCAGTTGGGTCGGCTTGACCCAATAGCCATCATTGAAAGAAGGGATTGAACAAACACGGGTAGTGCTCGTCAAGTCTCTCTAGGAAATCATTTGTAATGCTTATTGGAACAGTAATGGCTACACTCGGAAACAAATTCTTCAGGAGAAGTATCCTGATTGCCGTATGTCTTATACCACTGGCGTTCTCCGTCCGCCTAGCAATTACCTCGTTCAATGAATACCAAGACAAAAAGGCATATCAAGCTTCGGCCGCCTGCATGCCAAGTGCGCCATCGGATAACTGCCGAACAGATAAGCCGGCCATTGTCACTGCGGTAGTACCCGGAGGCAGATATTCGCCCGAGGAAGTCCACATAAGGGGGCAAGGCATAGACCAGGCAACAATTTTATATGAATCGGGACACCTTCGCCCTGTAGTTGGCCTCGGTGTCATCGCCGAGTACTGGCACGGCAGGCTGGTTGCACTGAGGGCAAACGACAATACGGTATTGTATGGGCAAAACAGCGCCATATGGAGTGCTGGCAATGATCTGACCGGAGCCATAGTACTATTCGTCTTCTTCGCGCTCATTGCAAGTATCGCCATTGCTAGTATCGTTGCTTCAAGGAAGCGCAACCAAGCATCCTAGATCGCCTGCTAATCCTAGTCTATGATTTCCGAGGAATCACCCATACCTACAGCGTTCGTCTCGCACATACTTGCGCCCGGTATCCTCTTATCGCTTCTAGTAGAGGGCGTCATCTTTGTGGTCTTATACTGCAGGCCGCGCCTTCTCCTGGGCAACTACCCAAAAAACGTACAGCGTAAGGTGCCGCCTCAAAACAAACAAGAGAAAAAGATGACAGGCGTGATCTCGACTGTGCTTGTGCTATTCATGCTCTGTATACCCGTACTTGCAGTATTGCATGCACGTTATATCAGTTTTTGGGCATCGTTTCTTAATACGTACGGAATCCTGTTTATATTTAACGTTTTTGATCTCTTCTTTATGGACTGGCTACTTGTCTGTACGCTAACTCCAAAGTTTCTGATACTTCCTGGCACAGCACTCAAAGACGGGTACAAGGACTACGGCAAACATGTCCGCGACTTCTTCGCGGGACTCTTTATTGCAATATTCATGAGTATGATCGTGGCGTTTTTCACTGCAATCCTGACGCACACGATACAGTAAGATTGATGAGCCCCGCACGTTGACTGCCCATGATTAGGCTTTTTGTATATAATCGCTAGTACTATGAAACAAATATCATCTGCACGAATTGGCGACGAACGTAAACGCTCAAGGCTGAGGTCAATCTTCAAGTGGGGCGGTATAGCATCGGCAGCGCTAGTAGGCCTATGCCTGCTCTTGCTGGTAGCGCTGGCGACAGGAGTTATCGGCATAACGCTTCCCCTTTTGTCCGGTCAGTGCAAGATCGGCAAAATAACCTACACGCTTACCGATTCATCGCGCAAAGAGTCATTTGTCAGCGCTGGAAACACGCCTAGGAGTTTCGCAATTACTATCTACTATCCGGCGGCAGTACCCGCAGGAGCGCGTCCCGCACCATATATCGACAACCCTAAAGTCGCATCAGTTCTCGCGGGCCGGCTTCACATACCGCCGTTCCTGGCAAATATAGTCCATTCACACTCTTATGCAAATGTACCGGCAGCCAACGGAACATACCCGCTGGTATTCTTTTCACCAGGTATTGGTAATGCGGTAAGCGAGTATACTTCTGAGGTTGAAGATCTCGCCAGCCATGGCTACGTAGTAGTGGCCCTCTACCATACGTACAGCGTGGCAGCTACGCCATTGCCAAATGGAGCGGTAGCGGCGGCCAATGATGCAGGTATGAAGTCGGAAAATGAACCGGATGGAACAAGCGACCAGCAAACAGATCAGGACAGAAATGTCATAGGGACCGTATGGACGAAGGACATAGAATTCGCATTCGACAAGATGGCGCAGCTTAACGGCACAGACCCGACGCTGAAAGGGCACATTGACCTGCAGCGTACAGGTATATATGGGCACTCTTTCGGTGGCGCAGCCACAGCCGAAATGCTCAGTGTCGATCCACGGTTTAAGGCCGGTATTAATATGGACGGCGAGACCTTCGCCATGACCGATCCTTCCAAAATCAAACAACCATTTCTCTGGATGGCCTCCGACTACTCCCAAGTGACCGATGCGCAGATATCGCGTCTTGGCATGACGCGTCAGGAGTTTGACGCGAAAGTAAAAAAGAAGGTCGATGAACGCACCCGGTTTCTTAACCAGGTCGGCAGCAACGCCAAACTGTTCATCCTTAGCGGCTCAACTCACAACACCTTTGCGGCCGATGACGCCATTGTCGGTAAGGTGATACCCGGCTTAAGTGACCCACTCGCAAGCATTAATCCAACACAGGCAACCCAAACCATTAACGCCCATATTAATACCTTTTTCGATAACTATCTCAAGCGCTAGAACAACCAGCTAGAAGCCGTACCCAGCCCGAGCCGCTCCTATGCAATCAGCTAACGAGTAGTTCGAGCTGGGCAAGATTACAGCAGTACATTTGTCGATAAGATGCTACATGCTTTCCATTGCTATCCCATAGACGACAGCGGTAACAACGCGTCCGAGACACAGGTGTACCTGGCACAAATAATAACTATAAGAAAAATGACATACATTTGCTAGTATGTCACTTTTCTTGGCAGGGGTGACAGGACTCGAACCTGCAACCAACGGTTTTGGAGACCGCTACTCTACCGATTGAGCTACACCCCTATGGCTGCATAAGACAACCCGTGCCGGGTTTTCTCATCGCGCGGGGCGTGGAGTGAATCCACGCTCCGGCTGCTCTTTCCGTGAAAAAAACAACCCTTGCTACCGCGCTACGGTGATATTGTACGAAATTTTACGTCAGTAGTCACGTGTTATCTTTCACAGATCGGCCAAATCTGGTATACAATAACATACATGGCGAAAATTGCTCCAACACAAACACTACTCATCCTCCTGTATGGGTTTCCAGGATCTGGCAAAACATACTTTGCACGACAGTTATGCGAACGGCTGCAAGCTGCCCACTTGCAGGCAGACCGTATCCGTGGCGAGCTGTTTGAGAAGCCACGTTACGACAAACAGGAAAACGAAGTTATTGCGCAGCTTATGAATTATATGACCGGCGAATTCCTGAGCGCAGGCGTCAGCGTGGTATACGACGTGAATGCCATGCGCACCGCACAACGTCAGGCGCTTCGAAATGTCGCGCATCATACCCATGCAGTGCCGCTGCTGATATGGTTCCAGACCGATCCTGACAGCGCCTACGCACGAAGCGCCCGTCGTGACCGTCGCCGGGCAGACGACAAGTACGCCGCGCTCTACGACCGCAAGACGTTCGACCAGCTCATTGCCCATATGCAAAACCCTGGTACCGCCGAAGACTATATAGTAGTGAGCGGTAAGCATACGTTCCCCACACAGTACAACGCACTTATGCGCAAACTGCGCGATGCAGGGCTCATCAGCGCCGAAACCGCCACGCCACTGGTCAAGCCTGGGCTGGTGAACCTGGTTCCGCGTGCCAGCCTACAGCGCGGTCGGGTAGATATCTCGCGGCGCAATATTTCGATTCGTTAGGAGGGTATCCCTAGCATGCCGTACAAAGAATTCCGTGTCGACGGCATCGGCAGCATCAAGGTGTACCGGCGCAAAGGCAACCGCAGTATGCGCCTGACCGTAGCGGGCGACGGCAGCGTGCGGGTAAGCCTGCCTATGTGGGCACCGTACCAAGCGGGCGTAGCCTTCGCGGCTTCCCGTCGCGGCTGGATCAGCACGCAGGCGCAGCGCATGTCGGGCGGCATGCTGATGCATGGCCAGCGGATCGGCAAGGCCCATCATCTGCGCTTCCAGCCAAGCCCGGTGGTAATGGAGGCCCGAGCAATCGTTCGTGGTACCACCATAGTTACCACCTACCACCCGCGCCAAGGGATAGCCGATCCTGCCGTGCAGACTGTCGCCCGGGCGGCATGTTTACGTGCCTTGCGCTTGCAGGCGGCTGAACTCCTGGGCCGTCGGCTCCAGCAGCTGGCCGATCTCCACGATGTTACCTATAGCGATCTCAGCATAAAACGCATGAAAACCCGCTGGGGCAGCTGCGACCACCGGAAGCATATCGTACTCAATATGTTCCTGGTCCAACTGCCGTGGGAGTACATAGACTACGTCATCCTGCACGAACTGGCACACACCAAGGCGTTGAACCACGGGCCGGCGTTCTGGCAGACGCTTGAAGGCTGGCTGCCCAGCGCACGACAGCTACGCACGGCCATGCGCGCCTACCAGCCGACGTTACTAGTAGCCGAACCACCGGCATATATGGCATAATGACAATCATGCTACTTGGCAAGGTTCGTACCACTACATCCAAACCATCAGCCAATCTTGAACATGAGCGGTTGACCAGCCTGGTAAATAGCATGGCTGACGGTGTGGTAGCCGTAGACAAGCAAGCCCGTGTGGTCATCTACAACGGTGCCGCCATGAACATTCTGAACCGCAACGACTCTATCCAGGGCAAGCACCTGGGTACTATTTTTCATCCTATCGACAAAGAGGGACATCCCGTAGACGTAAAGGCGCTCATCGATGCTGCTACGACACCTACTACCAACCGTGATCTGCGGCTTGAGTACGACGACGGCAGCAGCATCAACCTGTATACAAGTATCGCGCCGGTCCGCTTAGGTTTTGGCGCCTCCGGCCTGCAGGGCTACGTGGTGCTGTTGCGCGATATCACGCGCGAAAAATCGCTCGAAGAGGAGCGGGACGAATTCATCTCCGTAGCAAGCCATGAGCTACGTACACCCATCGCTATCACTGAAGGTAATATCAGCAACGCCCAGTTCATTGCCGAAAAAGATGGCGATCTGACCAAGATAAAACAAGCGTTGGAAGAGGCACACAACCAAATTCTTTTCTTGGCGCAGCTCGTGAACGATCTCTCCACGCTGTCACGTGCCGAACGTGGCAAGCTGACGCTGGATATCGAGCCCATTGACATACATGAACTAGTACAGGAAATCTTGCATAATTATGAAAAAGAGGCTGCGGCTAAAAAACTTAAGATGACAGCACATGTTGCCGATGGTACGGCGCCGCTTATATCGAGTAAGCTGTATGTCCGTGAAATACTACAGAACTTCCTTACCAATGCCTTGAAATACACCGAAAAGGGCGGCATAACTATTGCCGCCAGGCCGGCCGAGAACGGCGTAACATTTACTGTTTCAGATACCGGCATTGGTATCAGCCATAGCGATCAGAAGCACGTATTTCAAAAGTTCTTCCGAAGCGAAGATTTCCGCACCCGTAAAACGAACGGTACCGGGCTCGGGCTATATGTCACCTCAAAACTTGCACGGTTATTACAAGCTACCGTCAGCATGGAAAGCGAGCTGAACAAAGGCTCGAGCTTCTCCATTACCGTGCCAAACCTTATATCTGAAGAATCAGCGAAATAATAGGACGTTACAGGCCCGTAGGAACCTACCGAGCCTCAGTCGGTAGATGCTCTATGGCGCGCATGACCGGCAAACATACGTTGCGGTCCTTCCAGATAACATCAAAGAATTCGTATTGGATCATAGAAGCATTCAATAAGCCCACATCCATGGCCACCGCAAGCAATGGCAGCCATAATGTACGCCAAAGTAAACGATGGTAGGTCATATACGTTACTAGTACATACGTAACCGTAAGCAAGATGATGGTCGCGGCAGATACCAGCATGAGCTGCACCGACATATTGCCGAATATGCCCCAAACGAACAGAACGTACGGCATGACGATTCCCAGCAGCTCGGCGATAGTCAGCGCCAGCACCAGCTCGATCCGCCGGTGTACCTGCGGGTACCGAGTGCGGATTGATGTGGCAATCTGCTCGCTGAACTGTTTCACACTTACGATACCCAGCGCGCCATCGCTCTGCATAAAGCCGTATCCGTCGTGCACCATACTCGTTCGCGCGAAGTAGCTCTCGGGCACTATGGAACGGCTCACCGCAGCGAAGCCGCCTGCAGCCAGCAGCATATCCCGACGTGCGATCCAGCAGGTACTCAACACTGGTGGGCGGCGCAATTGCCGACGAGGCAGTGCAAGCTCCCAGGCGTAGCGCATCGGCTGCACCAGCATAGCACCGATAAACGGCGCATGGAACGGCAGCTCATTACGCGGCAACAGGCTCAACATCGTTTTATGCTTGCGCTCCAGAGCGTCTACCAGTGTTCGCAGACTATGAGGCTGAAAACGCACATCAACACCGCAAAACAGCACTAGTTCGCCGTTTGATTCATTCAAAAGCTGCTGGTACGCCTGGTTTTTTGCCAGCCAGTTTTCTGCCGGTACCTCACCCTGCACGAACCGCACGCCGGCGTGGGCGAACGACCGGATAATCTCGGGGGTGCGACGGTCTTGCGAACAGTCGTCAAGCACCAGAATTTCCAATTTCGGATAGTCAGAGGCAATCAGGGACTCCAGGCACGCCTGCAGGTCGTCCGTCTCATTGCGCGCCGGTATGGCAACCGTAAGCGTAGGCAAATCGGTGCCGGCCGCAGTATCGACGCTTGGGACGCGCGTCTTTTTCATGCTGCGCAGTGTCGAACCAAGCAATATAGCCGCCGCAATAAGATCAAGGTACACCAGCACTATCCATATGTGGTACGTCGAGACGTGCAAATCGTTTGCCAGTATCCACACCCCCACCGCTATGCTCTGGACGACCAATGACCACAATGCCGTCTGACGCGTGGCACGTCGCAAGTACTTTTCGTGCATGCGGCCCCGCACTATACGAAACATGTTTACTATCCGGTACACGCTTACCGCGCACACGATAAGCATGGGCAGGCTTGGATGGGCTGCGAACAAACCGGCGCTTATCGCGCTCAAAGCTATACAAACAAACGGTGTGAGTATGCGGCGCCACCCGGGAGAAGGGAGGAGCAAGACACAAAGTTCGATAAGGGTAACCCACCAGAACAATTGGAGTAAGATTGCCATACTTATACGTAACTATACCATGGATACCTCTGAGCGGCATCCTCCTTCATAAATGGCGCAGCTATAATTGTGATATTTTATGCGACATAGTTGCTTATGGGCGGCATGAAGTGATAAACCTCAATGGTGGAGTTCCAGCAAGCCGGCCAGGAAACTAAAATCCAAAAGGACACCGACCCCCTCATAACCCAGGGCCCATTGGCAGTGCGGCTTCTGGGATCAGCCGCCTGCTTACTGAGCACCCACCAGGAGCGCCGCGCCTATGCATATCCTCCTAATGGCGTTATTACCTATCTTTCTCTAGTCAGTCTGTACAACTATGACACGCTGCTTACGTTGTATCGTATCGATAAACCGCGTCGCAGTCCAAGCCGCGAATTCAGCTACAACCGGTCGGTCAGCATAACATGGTTGGATCAAGCGGCCGAAGAGGTCGGCCTTATGCATTTCATTTACCGTCCAGACCTTTATGGCAAATCGTACCAGGTCGTTGAACAGTCAGCCGTATGGTCATACGCGGACACGAATGACCGCTGTCTATGGCATCGGAGCGGCGGCGTAGATATATTCGTAGGTGGCAACCTGTCGGCAGAGGAACCGCACCTTCGGACAGTCGAATCGATACTTGCCGAACGCGAGATGCATGCAAATGGCATGGACACCATCACTAACCATTTAATCCGCACGCACCGAGGGCTGTCGATAATGCCTTTTGCATAGTGATTCGGGGCCTTGACCACGTCATATGAACCTGTTACTCTTGACATTAGTGACCTACAAATACTGTAGGTTATTTTTATTGGGGACAACAACGTGACAGAGCAATCATCACCAAAGCATCGTAAGTTGCGGACGGCACCACAAACGATGCGAGAGCGTGCAGAGCAGGGTACTGCAAAAGCCGAAAAAGCAAGCCACAGGAAACAGCGCAGATTCCGTGCGCGAATCGGGGCTTTCTCCGGACACGTTGGGCGGCTACCCATCTGGAAGCCGTTCAGGTTCTTGGGCCGCATACTTGTACCACGATATTTCCGGGCAAGCTGGCAGGAGCTACGCCAGGTTACATGGCCAAACGGCAAGGAAACGCGTCAGCTGACTGGAGCGGTCATCCTTTTTTCATTAGTGTTCGGGGCAGTCGTCGCTGCATTCGACTACGGATTAGATAAATTATTTAAACAGGTAATCATAAAGTGAGCACACGCTACGATTCACAGAAACACTGGTATGCTATCCATACCTACAGCGGCTACGAAGAAAAAGTAGCTGAAAGCATCCGCCAGCGCGCAGGTTCGTTGGATATGAAAGACAAGATCTTCAAGGTCCTGGTGCCGAAAGAGAAAATGATCGAGGTCAAAAACGGTAAGCGCCGTGTGGTAGAAAAACGAATCTTCCAAGGCTATGTACTCGTACAGATGAAAATGAGCGAAGACGCTTGGTACATCGTGCGCAATACGCCGTCCGTCACCGGCTTCGTCGGCTCCGGCACCGAACCGACGCCGCTTTCCGACGATGAGATCGAAAAGATCAACAAGCGCATGGGCGTTGAACAGCCCAAACACAAGATCGACTTCGCCATTGGTGAGGTGGTCAGCATTACCGATGGTCCGTTCAAGGGCTTTGATGGTGCCGTGAACGAGATTGATGCCCAAAAGGGTAAGCTGAAGGTACTGGTCAACATGTTCGGCCGCGAGACACCCGTAGAGCTCGACAGCTTGCAGGTCAAGCGCGTCTAGTACATCTGGCATTAGCGCCACCTATATAGTATAATAGCGCACATTACGCACTACTTAATGGTAGGAGAAATAGCTAAGAGCTTCTAACTTGGCGTTTCGCAAGAAGGAGAATAGTAATGGCAAAAGCCATCAAAGCACGACTCAAAATGAAAATCCCGGCAGGCCGCGCCAGTGCTGCGCCTCCGGTAGGCAGCACGCTTGGTCAGTACGGTGTGAACATGATGGATTTCATCACCAAGTTCAACGACCAGACCAAAGACATGCAGGGTGCAACCCTGACAGCCCACATCAACATCTACGAAGACCGCACTATGGACTTCTACGTCGTGGGTATGCCCACCGACGACCGCATCCGCGCTGAACTGGGCATCCAGAAGGGTTCGGGCCGCCCGAATACCGAAAAGATCGCCAAGAAGCTTAGCCAGGCCCAGCTGAAGAAAATCGCTGAAGACAAAGCCCGCGATATGAACACTGACGACATTCCAGCCGTCATGAAGATGGTTGCCGGCACTGCCCGCAGCATGGGTGTTGAAGTAGAACAATAAATAACTTGTGGGAGTCCGCCTTGCAGCGGACGCGCGCACCACGAAGGAGACAAACCAATGACAAAACAAGCCGGCAACACAGCCAAAGAAGCGGCCGAAGCAACGATGATCGTTGAAGCCGCGCCCGAATCAGCAAAAGAAGTAATCGCCAAGGCAGGCAAGCGCAGCGCCAAGTCGCTGAAGGAAGCCGCTGACAAGCAGGCCAAAGAAGAGCGCAAGGCACACACCGCCGAGACTGAAGCCGAAGAAGCCGATAAGCCCAAGCAGACCGCTCGGCCAACCCGCACCCGCCTGGAACGCAGCGGCAAAAAATTCCGCGAAGCCAGCAAAGCAGTCGAAACAGACAGGACATATACGCCTAGCGAGGCCCTGGAGCTTGCTACCAAGACCAGCCCTGTCAAATTTGACGCTACGGTCGAGCTGCACGTAAACCTAAACGTCGATCCCAAGATCGCCGATCAGAACGTGCGTGACAACCTGGTACTACCTGCCGGCACGGGCAAGCAAGTCCGTATCGCTGTCTTTTCTGACGACAAGACCGATGGTGCTGACATCAGCGGCGTCGAGGTAATCACCAAGGAGCTTGAAAAAGGCAGCTTACCATTCGACATCCTGATCGCTACACCTGCCAATATGGCAAAACTTGGTAAATATGCTCGCCTGCTTGGTCCGCGCGGCCTTATGCCGAACCCCAAGAGCGGCACCGTTACGAATGATGTCGCCAAGGCAGTCGCCGAAGCCAAAGCTGGCCGCGTGGAATACCGCGTAGACAGCACCGGGATCGTGCACCTGGGCATCGGCAAAGTCTCTTTCGGCCGTGATAAGCTGATGGAGAATTTCCAGGCTGTGGTCGCCTCTATCAAGAGCAACAAGCCAGCCAGCGTAAAAAGCGGCTACATCAAGGCCGTACATATCGCTACTACCATGGGTCCCAGCATTACCGTTTCGCCAAACGAACTGTAGACACGCTCAGTACCTATCGTAAAAAGCAGACTCCTAATGGTGGCTGCTTTTTACGTGTAAGAAAACTCTCACAAATCACACCGTGTGCACGATAAAATCTACCCATTCATCACCATACGTAAGCAAGGATATCTATGTCACAAGAAATGTACCCCCGGGAAGAAGCTCAGCAGAATCAAACTGAGCAGTTCGACCCAAGCTCTTATATCTACGATCCCACCGGTAAAATAGGAACATCGCCCAACGTTCCACGCCGACGCTTCATCCGGGATACCTTGTTAGTGTTGGGTAGCCTAACTGTTGGAGGTGGCGTAACATACGGTGCCGGCCGTCTGCTGACAGCTCCGGCTCAAAATCAGAGCCCAAGCCACGCCCAAGTCCCCAAGTCACCGGCACCAACTGCGGCACCGCAGAATAAACAGAACACGCAGCAAAATCAAACACCGCAACAGGAATTTCAATTAAACCGACAAGCCGCGATTGAAGCCTGCTCGAATGAAGCCACCACCATTACTCAAAGCATCATTCAAACACCGGGTGCAGTCATACAAGCCGAAAATGGCGTGGGCAGCGCAACGTACATAAACAATACCACGGCAAATAATCAACCCTACACATACGATATCAGCGCTATCTACGGGGTGGGTCCCGATAAACAATTCATCGCGGGCAGTGTGCAGTCTATAAAAATCGCCGGCTACCGGCCGGGGGATCATAGAAACAGCGAGAATGGCACCGTGACTTTCGAGCGCTCTCCCGTAACAGGAGATTGGTCTCTAGGGCAATATGAAGACTTCACCACAGCAACAGGGCCGACCGCCAAGCAGGTAAGTACTCAGATCGAAAATCTCGAGCGCTTCGTGGATCTTAGCCTCAGCCCCTATCCGCTAACTTAAAATTTCATCGCTTTGTTCAGAGCAGTCATCGCACGAGTAAAATCGGCAGGGTTGCCGCGGTAGACGATGTAGCGGTCGTGCCACACCGGTTCGTACTTGGCTTTGAACTTATATAGGCCACGGAACGAGTAGAACCGGTCACCGTTAGAGTACACAAATCGCAGCGTCCGGTTGATTAGCGTATTCGGTTCGTCCTCCAGCCCGGCCAGGGGGCACAGCCCCATATTCAGCCGCTTGGCGATACCTTCGGCGTGTAGGTGCGCCAGAACCTGCATCAGCACATAGTCATTGATATTTCCTGCAGCGTGTTTCGCTGAGCGCAGCATGTCATAGTCGGCTTCTGCAGGCATGGGTGATGGCAGCAGGTTCATAAACGCCTGAATGGTGCCAGCCGCATCACGCGCGATAGCCAGCGGGCCCTGCTGGATATATTCTTCGCTGAAGAATCCCATCATAAAGCGCCGTTCCTCGCGTCCAGGCCGCTGCAGCCACTCATCGGAAATGGTTTTCACGCGGTCCACAATGGCTCCATGGTGCGGTGGCTGCAACACCTCGAAGGTATAGCCCAACTTCGTGAAACGCTTCTGGATTTCACGGAAGTATTTTTGTGCTGCAACTTGTTCAACGAAGTGTACTACATCAACCATCGCCTCTTCGCCAATAGGCTGCATATGGTAACCCCGATCGTTAAACAGCTTCTGCAGTCGAGGAGTCGTATGTACGAACGCCAGGCGCCAGCCGTTGCCAAAACAGAAATCCTCAAATTCCTGCAATATCCTTTTCGCTTCTTTCGCCTCACCGAACGGATCACCGACGACGAGCGCTACGCCGTGCTGCACCTTGTACGCCACACCGGAACGACCCGTAGAACTAAAGAAATATGTTTTGTCATGCGGCCATAGCTTAAAAAAATCTTCGCTGTCTTCGCTATTTCCATATATGAGCGCCCGTGCCTGTTCATACCATTCTTTCTGATGGATATAGCGTGCCCGAAGCGGCTGGAATAATGAGATCAATGCAAGACCGACCGCACTCACGCTCACAAATGTTAATGAGTCCTGAAATAGCATGGCCCGACGGGTATAAGCATGCAGCGGGTTGGTCGTTAATGCAAATTGGTCTACCGTATAGTGCATAGCTGTCGGTAATGCAATTTCTTGGTGAAAATCGCGCTTGTCCATAAGGAGAAAGCCGGTAGTACCGTACAGGAACGCGGCCAGCAGCACGAGTGTAGTTATCTTAAGCGAACTCATGAACGTACGCGTGTCGCTTCGCACCACGAAGTCACGCCTGGTCAGCCATAGCAACCCCAGCATCACCAGCGGCACCACAAGCGTCACCAGTCGAACGGCATGAATGCTTACGCGCAGTTCAGTAACGAGCAGATTGCTATTTAGCCCAAGAAGAAACAGGTAGAGCGCCACGGCAAACCCCCAGGCGCTGCGCTTGCGGCGTCGCAGCGATAAGCTCACATACAGCAATACCAGCCCGAGCAAAAGCGGCAGATCAATAACGAAGCTTACTTCAGGTATACGGCGAGCGAGATGGACGTTGAACTGACCGAACAGGGTGTCAAACAAAGTCAGCGCACCATGGAGTGCCACGAGCGCTGCAAGCAGGCCGGCGCGAACGGTAGCCGTGCTTCGCTTATTCATAGTGTGCATATACGTATTGTACCGTACTTTTATTGCCCACTAGCGGCGCCACAAACTGTGCGGCAACACCGACCAATTTTCATCATATGATGGATAGGCTTCGGCGAGGCCGTGGATGCCGAACGGATCAATATACTGCGTACTAGCTGTCACCGCCGGCAATGTGCTTACGGCAAAATGCACATGTTCTTCATCGTTCACCGCATACGGTTTGCCCGCCAACCAGTCGTCATATGTACGGACACCTTTGCCCATCCCCGTAATACCTGAATAGCCGATGATGTCGCCAGCCTTTATCTTTGCAGCATGATAGGTATGTCTAAAGTCGCGCGCATTAAGTGCGGCAAAAGGCGCCACGACCTCATCACTGGAACGGTCATGCGGCAGTATATATGCCGCCTGCAGCCGATCAGAAAGCTGGTGAAGATGTGCATAGCACGTCACCAGCCCCTTCTTATGCAAGATAACTACAAACAGGCCAAGCCCCCAGAAGATCGGCTGGCCACGCCATGTCCGGGCCTGCAGACCAGGGTAGCGGATAGGCACCTCTTCGAACGATGCCAGCGCTAAGCCATCGGCGGCCGCCAGCACCGGTGTACCTGTTGGCACCGCAAAATCGACGGCGTGATGTTCGTTATAACCCCCATAAACTTCAGTTTCGTGCGGACCGTATATCCATCCTTCCGTGATGCCGGGGTGCACACTATCAGGGAAAATGCGATGCAAGAATGGCCGAGGCTGACGATGGAAATGGATCATCCTCCTTATTGTAGCAGCGTTCGCAGGCTGCAAAGTGGTAGTACTTTTTACACTTGCGCACCCCGACGCATCTTCGTAGAATGAGGGTAAATTGGGGGTAACGGTACTATGGCGAATACTAAGGCTCGGCCATCGTGGGATGAGTATTTTGTAGGTATTATGGCTGCCGTAGGGGAGCGGGCGACATGTGACCGCGGACGGTCAGGCTGCGTGATCGTACGTGATAAACGCATCGTGGCGACTGGTTACGTAGGTGCACCCGCCGGGATAACCCATTGCGACGAAGTAGGACACGAGCTCCATGAAGTAATCGCCGAGGATGGTACGCGCACGCAACATTGTGTGCGTACGACACATGCCGAGCAAAATGCTATCGTACATGCCGCCCGGTTTGGCTCGACACTCGACGGTAGCACGTTATACTGCAAAATGACGCCGTGCTACGCCTGCGCCAAAATGATAATTAATGCCGGCATTGTCCGTGTAGTTGCCACGAAAGACTATCATGCGGCCAGCAGGTCCAAAGAGATATTTCTTGAAGCTGGCATAAAACTGGAGGTTCTGGACGAAACAGTCGAAGCCTACCAGGAGAAGGCGTAACCATGGCCGTTGACTTGCTACTACTGCAAAAAGAAGTGATGCGTAATAAGCTCGAAAAAGGCTTCAATACAACTGATCTCGCGCTCGAGTTTTGCCGCGCTTACGAAGAGCTGGCTGAGGCATTCAGCAAGCTCAATCATCATGAAGACGGCGTAGGCGAAGAGCTGGCCGACGTTACCATCTTCATCTTGGGCATGTGTGAGATTCTGGGTATCAATCTGGAAGCCGAACTTACCAGTAAAATCTCTAAGAACAGGGAAAGACGCTACCAGAAAACTAAGAGTCCCGATGGCAAAGATATTTTTATACGGGTAAAAACAGCTGAAGATCCGTGAAATAGGATAATCGCAAGGGGGTGGGCGATGAAACTAAGGAGGGATATATGCAGCAGGGAATGTTCATCGTCATAGAGGGCACAGACGGGTCGGGTAAATCCACCCAGTATGCACTCTTGAAGGAACGGCTGGAGCGCGACGGACATGATGTAGTTACTGTTAAATTTCCACGCTACGACGAGCCGTCCAGCTATTTTGTGCGTGAGTATCTGGGCGGTTCCTATGGTAGCGTAGATGAAGTAGGCCCGTATACCGCCTCGCTGTTTTATGCCCTGGACCGTTATCAGGCATCTTTTGAAATCCGTAAAGCCCTTGAGACGGGCAAGACCGTCCTGTGCGACCGCTTTACCCCTGCCAACATGGCACACCAAGGCACCAAGTTCGCCCATGCCGAGCAGCGCCGCGGCTACTTCATCTGGCTCGACAACATCGAGTACGAAGTACTTGGTATCCCGCGCCCCTCTCTCACCCTGGTTTTGAATACCCCTCTAGAGACGATTCTGGAGCGGCTCAGTAATAAGGCCCGGTCCAGTACGCATATCGCCAAAGACGTACACGAGGCCGACAGCGAGCATATCCGCAAATCATTAGAGGTGTATCAAGAGCTATGCCGCCTGTTTCCAAAAGACTTTACGCAGGTCGACTGCGTACGCGGCGATAAGCCCCTATCTATAGAAGAAGTTGCTAGCCTGGTATGGGAAAAAGTCGCACCGCTCCTGCCCATCATTCCAGTCGTGAGTAAAACCGAAACGAAAGCCGTAAGTACCAAAACTGCATCGAGCACGCTCACGGCAAATCCGTACATCGAAAAAAGCAAGAATGGCGTCGTCATCACCGAAGCCGGACGCGCATTCCTAAAAGATGTCGTGTCTGACGCTGAGGGGAATGTTTACGCCTTCAATGGCACCCTCAGTCCTATGACCATCGCCGCCGCCATGGCGCGCCTCAGCCGGCGGGGCGACGATATGCGCATTACCATCCTTGATGAATTTGCAGCCACCATGGATAAAGATAAGAAACTTCTGCAGCGCGTCATTACCGCTTACGGCGATGATTCCGTGCAGCAGCTTGCCGGTATCCACCTGGTAGTCGAAAAAGCCTCCAACCTGCTGACCAAGAAGCTGGAGTGGGGCAGGTTGGCGGCGTATCTGGAGCAGTCCACCCGCTACATATATTTCGACCAGCAAGACGATCAGGGGAGGTACCGGTTCCATATCCCGGCTCACTTCGACGACAAAACCAAAGCGGACTATACAGCTACCCTCCACAACATCTTTGCGCTTTATTCCCGCATGGTGCACGCGCTTACCGACCATATAATCCGCGATTCTTCAACTCCACCGGCCGAACGCGATGCCGCCTGGAAAGGTGCCGTGCGGGCCCAGGCTTGCGATGCCGTCCGGGCCGTACTGCCAGTTGCCACCGAGTCCACCGTAGGCATTTATGCCTCTGGGCAGGCGCTCGAAAGTCTCATCCTACATCTTATGAGCGACGAATTAGCGGAAGCCCGGCAGACTGGCGAGGCACTCTTGGCTCAGGCCCGTACGGTACTGCCAACCTTCCTGGAGCGCGCCGATAAGCCCGATCGCGGCGGCGCGATGGTCGCTTACCGTGCGAGTACCCGTGCTGATGTAAAACGGCTCGCTGAGGCATACTTGCCCGGCGGTCATACCACCGACGCTGAACCCGTCACCCTCACCAGCTTTTGGCCGCGAAACGAGCTGGATCTGGTACCAGACATGCTCTATGAGTTCAGCGACCAGCCACTAAAAGCCATCGAAAAGACGGTAGACGCCTGGAGTTACGCCAAAAAAGCCGAAGTGTTCGGTACATACATGGGCGAACGCCTCAACCGCCGCCATCGCCCCGGACGTGCCTTGGAAAAAGCCCACTATAGCTGGGATCTCGTATGTGATTACGGCATCTTCCGCGACCTCCAGCGCCACCGCATGGTGGATGACCTGGAATGGCAGCAGCTGACGCCTCGTCATGGCTACGAAGTGCCTGAGCTCATCGAGGAAGCCGGCCTGACCGACGATTTCCTGCAATGCTTCGACCTCAGCCTAGGCCTCTATAGCCGCCTGCAGCAGGCCGGCTACCACACAGAAGCACAATACGCCACGCTGCTTGGCCATCGTATGCGTTGGAAGGTCACCTACAACGCACGCGAGGCGTTCCACTTTCACGAGCTCCGCACCAGTCCGCAAGGACATCCCGGTTACCGCAAGCTCGTGCAAGAGATGCATGCCAGACTGGCCGAGGTACATCCATTGATGGCCGAGCATATGCGCTTCGTCAACAAAGATGAAGACCCGGCGCTAACCCGTCTTGCCGCCGAACGCTACACGCAGTTCAAGCTATCCCAGCTTACTCCCGAAGAATGATACCGATCCCGTAGGTGCTTGACATCACACGTATTGGTCGTAGAATAAGGGCATATGACAAACCTGTGGATGATTATGTGCGTCCTCCTCGGCTCGGATGAGCGCGGTTAGCCATATTCAAACGAAATGACAACCGGGCTCAACAAAGCCCGGTTTTTTTAATAAAGGAGTTGCGATGCACCCAAAACCGCCCGCCGTCCAGGGCAAAAAAACACCCCAAACCGCTACAGCCACCGATGGCCGGAGCCGGCTTGCTTATAACACGTTCCGCGACCTCGTAAACATGCCCACCGTCACGAGCGACCGCACGATGAACAATAAGGCACTCGACTATGTCGACACTTTTCTCCGTGAGCGCGGCATGTTCATCAAGCGGTTCGAATGGAACGGCATTCGCTCGCTCGTTGCCACGACGCATCAGACGAAAACGCCAACCATCTTCTTTATGGGCCATCTGGATGTGGTGCCTGCATCGGAAGACGATTTCGCACTTACCGAGCGCGATGGCCGGTATTATGGCCGTGGCACCCTCGACATGAAAAGCGGCATTGTCGCCAGTCTCATGGCTGTCGATGCCTTGAAGGACGACTTATCCGCCTATGATTTTGGCATCATGATCGTAACCGACGAAGAAGCCGGCGGCTTTGATGGCGCCGCGAAACTTGTCGAGGCCGGATACTTGCCAAAAGTCATGGTCATCGAAGATGGTACCCCAGGTTGGAACCTGGACAGCGCCTCCAAGGGCATCTGGCATGTGACCATCGAAGCGAGTGGCAAAAGCGCCCACGGATCGCGGCCATGGGCCGGTGAAAACGCCGTGGATAAAATTATCCACGCCATTCAGGATATCCGGAGCCACTTTCCTGAGTTTACCGCCACCAGCAATACTATGAACGTCGGTCTTATCCGTGGCGGCATGGCCATCAACCAAGTACCGTCGCACGCCACTGCCGGTATCGACATCCGGTTCACCAGCCGGGAAGAATATGCCCGCATCCGCTCAGGGGTCGAAGCCGCACTGGCGCAACATAACGTTACCATCAGCGATGAAGTCTATGGCGACACCATGGAGAACGACATAACCAACCCGTATCTCATAGCCTACAAGTCGTGCATGGAGAATGTAGTAGGCAGGGAGGTGGAATGGGTGCTGTCCAAGGCGGCCAACGATGGACGTTGGTTCAGCGGCAAGGGCGTGCCTTGCGCCGTGTTCTATCCTGAAGGCTCTGGCCATCACAGCGCTGAGGAATGGGTAGCTGTAGAAGCACTTGACCAAATGACTGATGTTTTTACCCAATTCATCAAGCTGGTCGCTGCTTCGGCCTAGCCTACTAGTCTATTTGGGCGAAAAATCCGGAAAAGCCATGGAGGCGCGGTTGACTTTTCGCCCTATATTCTCTATACTACCTCTGATCTCATTACCGAAGACAGTAGCTGTTGGCAACAACTTAATTCGCTACCGAGGAAGTGAATACAATTCATAATCTGCATTGTTTTACTGTCTTAGTCTTTGGTAACCGAGAACCAAAGGCTTTTTTGTTCTTTAAAATCTTTAGGTCGAAAGATTTTTAATGAAGATGCGTGAGGCTTTTTAGGCCACATCGCATTTTAGAAGGAAAAAAGATTTATGGCTCTAACCAAACAAAAGAAGCACGACGTTGTTTCTGACGTAGCAGACCTACTGGCATCTTCCAAGATGACCGTAGTCGCCTCCTACCCGGGTACAACCGTGAAGTCCATGCAGCAGCTTCGCAAGAATGCTCGCGACAATGGCACCAAAGTGCGCGTAGTAAAGAACCGCCTGGTTATCAAAGCTATTGGGCAGAATGACAAGCTCAAGGGCGTAGAAACCAGCAGCCTGCGCGGCCAGCTCGTATACGCCTTCAACAGCGAAGACGAAGTTGCCCCAGCCCAGGTTATCGCGCAGTTTACTAAAACCAACCCGACGCTGGAATTCGTCGGCGCTATCAGCGCAGACGGCAAATTCCTGTCGGCCGACAACGTAAAGGCGCTCGCCACCTTGCCAAGCAAGAACCAGCTCATCGCTGAAGTGGTAGCAACCCTGATGTCACCGCTTCATGAAACCATGAACGGCCTGTCGGGCAACCTGCACGCACTGCTTGACGGTGTTAGTGCGAAGGCAACCAATTAAAGGAGATAGAAATGGCTGATTTGAAGAAACTCGCCGAAGAGCTGACCAAGCTCACCGTTCTGGAAGTAAACGAACTGAAGACCATCCTGAAGGATGAGTATGGCATCGAGCCAGCTGCTGCAGTTGCAGCTGTTGCCGGTCCTGCCGCCGAAGCAGCTCCTGCTGCCGAGGAAAAAGCTGAGTACGATGTTGTCCTGAAGGATGCTGGTGCTCAGAAAGTAGCTGTGATCAAGGCCGTCAAGGACCTGACTCAGCTCGGTCTTGGCGAAGCCAAGGCTCTCGTTGACGGCGCTCCAAAGGTCATCCTCGAGAAGGCTAAGAAAGAAGACGCAGAAGCTGCCAAGAAGGCCCTCGAAGCCGCCGGCGCAACTGTCGAGCTTGCCTAGTTTTAGTCCGCAAGACAAGAAAGAGCCCGGGCAACCGGGCTCTTTTGCTGATCAGCTTTTTGCTTGCAACCTGAAGTGCGCATATGGTAGCCTAGTAGTCATTGGTTAAAATTTTTATGTACTAGAGGGTAGACTTCGCAGTTATCCACATTTTTAGTTTATTCTTTGACTTGACTTCCTAAACATGTTAGGTTTAGGAGTAGGTGGTTCTGAAAAAGTTTAGAGAGACGAAAAAACAATGGCAGACATACCAGAAAAACAGATCAAACGCTTGCGAACGCTCATTCAGGACGCCGAGATGAACCTCGCCGCCGCTACGGAGTTACTTATCAGTATTGTTGGTGACGACGCCAAGGTTGCGCCGATTGCCCGCGATGATACCCTGGGTAAGATTATCGAGGGTGTATTTGATGGCCAGAATATGGTCGGCAGCGACGGCAAAATGTATCCGGTACCGGCAAATTATGCCTCAAAATCCAAGCTGGTGCAGGGCGACATCCTCAAACTCACCATTGCCGATGACGGCACCTTCTTATACAAGCAGATCGGCCCTATCGCCCGCAAACAGGTCGTAGGCGCACTGAAGCTGGAGAATGGGCATTACTACGTCACCGTAAACGGCAAAGACTTCCGCGTACTACTAGCCAGCGTCACGTATTTTAAGGCGAAACCAGGCGACCAGGTTAGTGTGAACTTGCCCGAAAACGATGCGAACGCCGAATGGGCCGCACTCGAAGCCGCACTCTAGAGCGTATCACCCTGTTTACAAGGAGTTGCACCGGCAGCTCCTTTTTGTTTGTAATTTATACACTCTGCATAGCAGCGTAATGCTTCTATAATAGAAGCAAGCATGGGACAGGCGTTATACAGAAAATACCGTTCAACGTCGCTGGACGAGATTGTCGGGCAGGAGCATATTACCGATACGCTGAAACGCGCCATCGCGAGCGGGCGCATTGCTCACGCCTACCTGTTTACCGGCCCGCGTGGCGTTGGCAAGACCTCTATTGCCCGTATCCTGGCGCACGAGCTGAACGGCCTCAGCTACACCACCGAAGACAGCCACCTGGATATTATCGAGATTGATGCCGCCAGCAATGGTGGCGTAGAAGAGGTGCGTGACCTACGCGACCGCGTACATATCGCTCCCAGCAGCGGCAAATACAAGGTGTACATCATCGACGAAGTCCATATGATGACTACTTCGGCATTCAATGCACTCTTGAAGACACTAGAGGAACCACCCGCGCACGTTGTGTTCATTCTGGCCACCACCGAGGCACACAAGCTGCCGGCCACCATCATCAGCCGTACTCAGCGTTTTACGTTCCGGCCAGTGCCAAAGAATATCGTTGCCGGGCACCTGCGACATCTGGCGTTGGAAGAAAAGATAGATATCAGCGATGAGGCGCTGGAGCTGATTGCCGAGCACGGCGAGGGCAGCTTCCGCGACAGCATCGGCATCCTCGACCAGGCGGGCAGCAGCGGCAGGAAAATTGAACGGACAGATATAGAGCAGATGCTTGGCATCCCTGCCGCCAGTACCGCACAGGAGCTTATCCAATTATTGGCCGCGCACGATACGCCCGGCATCATAGCCCTGCTGGAAACGCTCCGCACCAGCGGCTACCAGGCATCCGCCATTGCCAGACAGTTATCTGCCGCCCTGCGTCAGTACTTCCTGCAAAAAGAGTCGTTGCTGTCCGGTGCAGATATCTTGCGGCTGCTCGCAAAGCTCATTGAAGTGCCTGCGTCGCATCGTCCCGAACAGCTACTAGAAATCACCTTGCTAGAGGCTGCCCTGGCACCAGAACCTGCCGTAGCGCCCGCTGCCGCGCCCATAGCGATAGTGGCCCCAGCGCCAACCGTCGCCCCAGCTCCCGCACCACAGCCCACCATGCAACCCAAGCCTGTCATGGCCCAAACGCCCGCCGCACCCAAGCAGGCACCGGCTCCCGCGCCAGCCCCGGTCGCTGCTGCACCCGCTCCGGTGCGCGCAGAGGCCACCGAAGAAGCGCCAGACCTGCCGCCCGGCACGGCGGTCGTGGATATGGCACAATGGCAAGCGGTGCTTACAGCGCTGGGAAAGCAATACAACACGCTATATGGCATCGTACGTATGGCTAGGCCCGAATTTACGCCAGGGCACATCAAACTCACCTTTGGTTTTGCTTTCCACCAGAAGCGCGCTAATGATCCCAAAAACAAGCAAATCATTCTGGCATTGATAGAAAATACCACCGGCCAGCGTTTCAGTATGGAATGTCTATTCGACAAAACCGTAACTCCTCTAGGGCCCATGCCCGCTGCATCTGGCGCTTCTGCGCCCAGCCCCGCTCCAGTCGCGCCCTCAGCCGAGGCAACGCCGGCATTAGATTCCATCAACGCCGTATTTGGTGGCGGCGAAGTGCTACCGTCGTGAACCACAAACCTTTTACAAATAAGATGACAGGCATCACGGAGAAGCCATGCAAAACAATGAAGCGATCCATGAGGTAACACTTGATTTCCAAAACCCGAACGAGCTCACCAAGTCGGCCGTACGGCTTATACTTACTGAGATTCGCGACGAGGAACAGCCAGCCCCCATTGTCGAAGATGAAGATGTTGCTTCATACATAAACGCAACCGACACAGCACAAGACACACACTACGGACTCGTCAAAGCTGATGGCACTCTCCTAGCGACGGCTCGGGTCAACCACACAAAACCAGACGGAACGATGATTGATGCGTTCGCCGTAGCCCCACAATACCGCAGGCAACGCCTTGGCCGGCGGCTCATGCACCTCATTGCTACGGAAGCCACCAGACACCATCAGAGCACTCTTGAAGCTGGTGCACTTGTGCCTGATTTCTTCGAACGCTTAGGCTTTACGCCTATACATGCAAATACCATCATAATGCGAGCAGATACTGCGGATGTGGTTTTGCGTACCCAGGACACCGATTCATAAATAGGCCCTTTCCCGTACGCGTCAGGCATATGTGTAGCATTGGGGTTCACATTATTGTATGATTTAGTATATGCACGGGGGAAGTAAGACAGACATACTGCCGTTTGACGTTGAGGCAGAAGCCAGCGTCCTGGGCGCTATCCTCATCGACAACGATGCGCTGGTTAAAATCGCCGACAAATTGTCCGTCGCCGACTTCTACGACATCCGCCACGTCCACATCTACGAGGCGCTTCGCAAGCTATACGAAGATCGCAAGGCCATCGATGTCCTGACCCTTTCCAACGAGTTGAAGGCCGCCAAACACCTGGACGAAGTGGGCGGCCCGGCATACCTGGCGGAGCTGACCAACTTTGTACCTACTGCCGCGCACGTAGAAAGCTATGCCAATCTGGTTGCCGAAAAGGCCGTGCGCCGCCGCATCATCCAGCTCAACAAAGACCTGCATGCGCTGGCGCTGGACGAAACCAAAAAGTTGAAGGAACTGATAGAAATTGCCGAGTCCGAACTGATGCAGGTGGGGCAGGGACAGATCAAACAGACGGTTGTCAGTATCGAAAAAATCCTGGAAGCCAGCTTCGACCGCCTGGACGAACTCCACCGCGATAAGAAAAAAATTCGCGGCGTGCCCACGGGTCTACGCGACCTGGACGACTTGCTTGCCGGCCTGCAGCGCTCCGACCTGTTCATCTTGGCTGCCCGCCCGTCCATGGGTAAGACGGCGTTATCACTGAACCTTGCACACAACGTAGCCGTACAGGCCAAAGAACCGGTGCTGATCTTCAGCCTGGAAATGAGCAAGGAACAGCTAGTAGACCGCCTGCTGTCCATGGAATCCGGCGTGGATGCGTGGGCGCTACGCACCGGCAACCTTACCGATGCCGACTTCGAGAAGATCGGCCAAGCCATGGGCACGCTGTCTGAAGCGCCCATCTACATCGACGACACACCAGGTATTACCATCAGCGACATGCGCACCAAGGCCCGGCGCGAAGCGCACCAGCACCCGCTAGGGCTTATCATCGTAGACTATCTGCAGCTGATGAGCGGCGGCGGCCGCTATGCCAGCGACGGCAATCGCGTGCAGGAGATATCCGAAATCTCGCGCGGCCTGAAGGGCGTAGCGCGTGAGCTGAACGTGCCCCTCATCGCCCTGAGCCAGCTGAGCCGCTCGGTCGAAAGCCGGCCCGACAAAAAACCGCAGCTGTCAGATCTACGCGAATCAGGCGCCATCGAACAGGACGCCGACGTGGTAGCGTTTATCTACCGCGAAGAGTACTACAACCCCGAAACCGACCGCAAGAAGATTACTGACATATTGGTACGCAAGCACCGCAACGGCCCCATAGGCGAAGTAGAACTGTATTTCGACAACGAAAAGCAAAAGTTCCGCTCGCTCGACCGTCAGCACGCCGGCGACCCCTTCGCCGCATAAAGACACCTGCAGTATGGTAAAATTTGAAGTAATGAAACAACATAGGTGGTCTTTGCAGCCCTTATGGCGTGCATACGCCGGAAAGATACTGGCCGGTTTACTCGTTGCTGGAATGTTGGTCTACCGGTTAGGCAGCCTAGTGCCGCGCTTGATGCCGACCGAAATAAACACGCTAGCAGGCAGCAGCAATCTGCCAGCCACCATCTTGGCTAACCCGCTCAATCTACCTCTGAAGCTCCTGCAATGGATCGCTGGTTTCTTGCCTCAAGCACATGCCGTATTCTTCGACCGACTGCCGAGCGTACTCCTGGCACTCGTAGTATTCCTTATTTTCGTATACATCACCAAGCGGTGGTACGGCTTGCGTAGCATGCTGTTCGGCGCACTTCTGTTTGCCACCTCTGCTTGGTTCTTGCATGTCGGGCGCTTTGCCGGCACCGACATCGAGTATTTAGCAGGTATCCTGGCGCTTCTGGCGGTACACGTAGGTCTGCACGACCATGAGGACCGTCCGCTCATGTTCTATCTCTGGTTGTTAGTCAATCTGGTACTACTCTTTATACCCGGTCTGGTATGGTTCGTAGTATTCAGCGCATTGCTGCAATGGCGCACGCTCGGTACAGCCTGGCGTCATCTGGGTACCATATGGAATCGGTTAGCATGGCACATCGCACTCCTAGCTGGCTTGGGCAGTCTGGCCTATACACTCGTTCGTCACAACAATTTATTGCGCACCTGGGCAGGGTTACCTGAACATTTCGTCACCTGGCAGAACACATTGCGGTATATCGGCGCAAGCTACACAGCACTCGCGTATCACGCGCCATACAACCCAGAGCTATGGGTGGGGCGGCTGCCGCTGCTCGACATCTTTGTTGTTGCTATGGCACTAGCCGGCATAGCCTTCTATGTGCGCCACTGGAAAGCTCAGCGTACGCATCTGCTATTCGGGTATTTGCTGCTCGGCGGCATTCTGGCTGGGCTCGGCGGCGCCGTGCACCTGAGTGTCCTTATGCCCCTTGCATATCTCATCGCTACCGCAGGCACCGCATACGCGCTGCATTTTTGGCTGCGTGTCTTTCCGCGTAACCCCGTAGCCCGAGACTTTGCCATCGCGCTGATGGGCTGCCTAGTACTGCTGGCTGCGTTCTATAACGTCAAACTATACTACGAAGTATGGCCGCACGACCCTGACACGGCAGCCATCGAAGCCCACCAATAACGTCTCTTAGCAACCACCCTACAATCTGTTACAATAGGTTTTATCGCACAAGATAACACTCGGTCGCCCCGCGGCCATTGAAAGGAAGCTCATGAATCGTTTCGATCAAGCTAAAATGCTACTTAAGGTCAAAAAACTACAGAAAGAGCTACAAAAACAGGTCATAACGATAGAAAAAGGCGATGGTGCCGTCCGCGTGGAGATCACGGGCGAGCAGAAAATTAAGAAGATCACCATAAACCCTTCAGCGGTAGACCTGGATGATATCGGCGAGCTGGAGCGCTGGCTGGAGGATGCCATCAAAGAGGCCATCCAGGAGAGCCAGCGCGCGGCAACTGAAAAGATGCAGCCGATGATGGGCGCCTTAGGCAACCTAGGGCTCTAGGGGCCTCATCTTTCATGCGCATTCTGCCGCCCGCTCTTACTAATTTGATCGATGCGTTCGGTGCTCTTCCTGGTGTTGGGCCACGCACAGCCGAACGCTATGCATACTATTTAGTCAAACGCGACAGCGATGCGCCGTACAAGCTGGCCGATGCCCTCACGAACCTGAAAAGTGGCATAGGGCACTGTAAAAAAACATTTGCGCTCGTGCCAGCGGGGCAGGAGTTGTCCGACCTGTACACCGACCCGAACCGCGATAAAGCCACCATTGCCGTCGTAGCTGAACCGTTCGATATCGTGGCACTAGAAGCAACGGGTCAATACCATGGCACGTATCATGTGCTGGGCGGTCTGGTCTCACCGATAGACGGTATTACACCAGACCAGCTGCACGTCGCTGAGCTTATCCAGCGCATCGACGAGGACAACGTAGGCGAAATCATCCTGGCGACCAGCGCCAGTGTGGAGGGTGAATCCACCGCCTTGTACATCCGCCAGCAAATTGGTGAACGGCCCGTAAAAATCACCCGGCTGGCCCGCGGTCTGCCCATTGGCGTCGACCTTGAATATGCAGACCAAATTACCCTGGGCCGTGCCTTGGAAGGAAGGCAAGCTTTATGACATACCCCGAAGTAGAACAGATCACCGCTATACTCACAGATGCGCAGCGCATTGTAGTACTGCAGGCCGATAACCCCGATGCCGACTCGCTGGGCAGTGCGCTGGCACTAGAAAACATATTGGGCGCTATGGGCAAGGCGGTATACCTGTACTGCAGCGTGGACATGCCATCATACCTACATTATTTACAGGGCTGGGACAGGGTTCTGAACGAGCTGCCCAAACAGTTCGATGCGAGCATCATTGTGGATGCTTCTACTGTCACTTTATTCGAACGCCTACAGACCAGCGGCGAGATCCACTGGCTCGCTACCAAACCGGCAATTGTGCTGGACCACCATACTACCGTAGGGAATAAGCTGGATTTTCCGGGCGTGACACTCTGTGATGCTACCGTATCTTCTTCTGGAGAGCTGATACACCAGCTCTCGAAGCAGCTAGGCTGGCCACTGGATGCTACCACCGGCGAGTGTCTGATGACAGCGATCCTGGGCGACACGCAGGGGCTATCCAATGATCTGGCCAAACCCAGCACGTATCGGACGATGGCCGAACTAGTAGAGCTAGGCGTAAACCGGCCGCTTTTGGAAGAGCATCGCCGCGAGTACAGCAAGATGCCGCAAGATATCTTCCGATACAAAGCAACATTGATCACTCGCACCGAGTTCACCAGCGGCGGCCGCATAGCTTCGGTAGATATTCCCCAGGCCGATATCACCGAATACAGTCCCAAGTATAACCCCGTGCCGCTGATCCATGGTGACATGCTAAGCACGCAAGGCGTAGCGGTCGCAATCGTATTCAAGCATTATGCAGACGGACGTATTACCGGCTCAATCCGCTGCAATAATGGCCGTGCCATCGCTGATAAGATTGCCCAACATCTGGGCGGCGGTGGTCACCCATACGCCAGCGGCTTCAAGGTTGTTCATGGACGGCCGTTTAATGAGGTAAAGTCGGAATGTCTTGCGTTCGCCAGCGAACTTCTTGATAATCTAGACAAGGAACTATCTCATGAAACTCTACAACACCCTGACCGCCAAAATTGACGACATCACGCCGCTCGATCCGCCGAAAATTACTCTATATACCTGCGGGCCGACCGTATATGATTACCCGCACGTTGGCAACTGGTTCACCTTCGTCCGTTACGATTTGCTGGTGCGCACTCTGAAAGCATCTGGCTTTGAACCCGAATGGGTAATGAATATTACTGACGTCGGCCACTTGGTGAGCGATGCCGATGAAGGCGAAGACAAGCTTGAAAAGGGCGCTCGCCGCGAAGGCAAGACAGCATGGGACGTGGCCGCGTTCTACGCAGATTATTTTCAGAAAGGTCTGCAGCGGCTCAATACTACCCCGCCCACACGCTTACCGAAGGCTACCGACCACATCCCCGAACAGATCGCACTGGTCGAACAACTCGAAGCGAAGGGCTACACCTATCGCACCAGTGACGGGATATACTACGACACGTCAAAGTTCGAAGGCTACGCCAGCTTTGCCCGGCTTGATCTGGATGCATTGCAGGCGGGCGCACGGGTAGAACACAACCCCGAAAAACGGAACATCAGCGACTTTGCCCTTTGGAAATTTTCACCCACTGACCATCAGCGTGACATGGAATGGGACAGCCCATGGGGTAAGGGCTTTCCCGGCTGGCACCTGGAGTGCTCGGCCATGTGCATGAAATACCTGGGCGAAACTATCGATATCCACTCTGGCGGCATAGACCACATTCCCGTACACCACACCAATGAAATCGCCCAAAGCGAAGCCGTCACCGGCAAACGCTTCGCCAATTGCTGGATGCACACCAACCACGTAACCGTGGAAGGTGAAAAAATATCTAAATCACTCGGCAATAGCATTACGCTGGAAGATATGGAGAAGAAGGGCTTCGGCCTGATGGCATTTCGCCTCCATGTCCTGGAATCCCACTACCGCAGTCAAAGCAAATTCAGCTGGGAGGCGCTAGCAGCTGCTCAGAATCGCTTGAAACGTTTCCAGAACTTCGCGGCGCTGCGACACCAGCTCGTATCCGGTTATAACGACTCTACTGAGGCATCGTTAGTCACGCTACCTAGTCAAAGCATCATACCGGCGCTACAGGACGACCTGGACACTCCTGAGGCGCTTGCCGCGATAGAATCGTATATAGACGGCATAGAACGCATGGGGCTCACTGCCAGCCGTGAGCTCTTCAACACATTTTTGCAAACACTCGATGACTTGTTTGGACTGCAACTAGGCAGCGTAGCGGATATCACGGCCGAACAAAAACAACTCATTGCCGAACGCGAGACCGCCCGCGGTACGAAAAACTGGGCCGCGTCAGACCGCTTGCGCGATAAACTGGCAGAGCAGGGCATCGGCCTGCGTGACACACCACAGGGCGCCATTTGGTATCACCTGTAGCCTCATGAGGGGGTCTCGAGGACGCATCGCTACTAAGAGTAGATTATTCAGGCCTCAGCGCTGCCGTCTGGGTTAGACTGGCTGAGCATGTGGCGGCTCTGGAAGTAATCAACCAGCCATACGCGCAGACAGGCAGCTACAGGAATTGCCAGCAAGCCGCCGAACAGTCCGCCAAAGCTGACACCCACGACTACCGACACGAACACGGCCAGGGGAGACAAGTTCGTCGTATTTGCCTGCAAACGAGGCTGTATAAGATAATTCTCAATCTGCTGGTACAAGATATAGTAGATGAGGATACCGACGGCCGAGATTGGTGAGTGGAACAGCGCGATGAACGTCACGATAATCGCACCGATGGTATGGCCTACCATAGGTATCAATCCACATATGAACACGACGCCAAGCAGCGCTATCGGATAGCTGACATGGAACGCAAGCAGCCCAGGCAACAGCAGTAAGGAGGCAATCGCGGCCAGCATGACCTGGCCGTTCACGAAGCCTTTCACGGCTTTATACATATCCCGTGTCAATCTGTTTGCCCGCGGTACTTGGCTGGGCGGCAAAAGTTGACGTGCGAAGGTGACCCACGACGGGCCTTCGATGAGCATCATGAACGTCAGCACCAGGATCGTTAACGTCGCAAATAGGCTGCTGCTGATACGTGAGAGCGCCGAAACGGCCGTGCTCGTACTATGCTGCAGGCGCTGTGAAAGCTGATTCGACAGGTCATCCAACTGCCCCTGCAGGTGATAGCGCGTTATAAATTGCCCTACTTGGCTGTTCTGGTCACGCAAATCACGAATAAGCTGCGGGGCATTCGCGATGAACGATTGTGTCTGGCGGACTACAGGCGGCGTGAGACCCACGATAAATGCACCGAGGAGTGCTACGACGATAAGATAGGACAGGGCCGTTGCATATGAACGTTTGCCGCGAAGCTGGCCAGGGAGATGACGGGCCACCCAACTTACCGGAGCGTTCAGGGCGAGTGCCAAAAAGAATGCGATGGTAATGAGCGTCAGCGCATACACTGCCTTTTTCAGAGCAGCCAGTAACAAGATGGCAACGACAATCAGCAGCAGCACCTTAAAGAAAGTTTTGGTGGTGATGGTCAATGCTATTTCGTCGGTATGAGGACGTCGGGAGAAAAATGCCATAGTTACTAGTATCTTAACGCAAAGTGCGGCGGCGCCGCAATGCCGAAGCATACGCCGCCTCAAGACGCATGCCTACGCGCGCTACATCAAATTGCCGTGCATGGTGCTGCTGCCATTCGGCGATATGCCGCCGTTCGGCTTCAGACAAAAGCAAAGTCTTCAGGCGGGCGGCAAGCGCGTGCGGATCGCGAGGATCAAACAGTACTTCGCCAGGGCAGGCCTCCAATACGCAGCGGTATCCTGCATTGTCGCCTGCCAGGACGGCCGCACTACCATTGGACATCGCCTCCACGAGCACGATGCCGAAGCTCTCGCCACCGCTACTGGGGAATACTGTAACATCTGAGGTCGCATACCACCGAGGCTTATCTTTCTCGGAAACAAATCCGGTAAACGTTACCCGATCTTTCATACCCTGCGTGTGTACATACCGTTCAAGCTCTTCGGTAAGCGGCCCTTTGCCGCAGATAGTCAAATGGAATGGTGGCGCGGAGGGATCTTTTGCGAGCGCTGCAGCCGCCTCCAGTAATACCCGGCAGCCCTTACGCTGCACCAGACGACCCAAGAATAGGACTTGACGCACATCAGGATCATGTTCGAACGGTTTACTACCGATAAACAGATTGATATCCACGGCGTTGGGTACGACATCGCTTTTCAGCCCAAAGGCAGAACGCGCAAACGACTGAGCAGCGGCAGAAACGCTTAACACGGTATCGAAGCGCTGCAGCGTCGGCCGACACCACGCAGCGAGCATCTTGCTGGCAAACGCTACCAGCGGTGAATCCGGCACGATATGAAACGTCCCCACAACAGCCGTTTCGGCAGATGCCAAGCTGATGATACGGCCGGCAAGGAAGGGGCTATACGGCATCTGCACATGCAGCACGTCAAAATGCTCACGCAACAGCAGGTCGTGCAATGGGCCATAGGGAGCGGGCAGCGGCATACGCATGCGGTTACCGTTAAAACGGACCGACATGTTCTTGCCCAGGCTATGCACATTAGGCAGGTCGGTACGGGTACTGGTGCTCACCAAATAATGCACATCGTGACCGCGCCGCCGCAGCCATTCGCCCACCGTACATACATATTGCTGCACGCCGTCTGGACGGTCGAGCGAGTCGTCCAATACGAAGCCGACCTTATAGCCGACTCTAGTTTGCGGCCGTTGCAGCGAGAGCGGCATGTTTCCTTAAGGCCGTCTTATAAAGTACCTCATACTGATCAACCACTTTCTCGTAGCTGAATTGCTGCACGTAGCCTTCGGCCCAATCCAGCCAGAGCCCACGCAGCTTCGGCTCGGTCAACAGCAAACGAAGCCGCCTCGCGAACTCAGGAGCATCCTTGGGGTTTACGAGTGATAAGGCGCCAAGCTCTTTCATGACCGATGCGTATCCAGAGTTATCACCGGCAGTGATGACCGCACCGCTTGCCATGGCCTCCAGCAGTACGATACCAAAACTCTCGCCAAAAAGGGCAGGCGAGCAGAAAATATCCGCCTCGGACAAAAGCTGTACTTTCTCTTCTTCGTTCACGTATCCCAGGAAAGATACGTTCGGAATGTGCAGGTCGTGGACGTATGCCTCGAGTTTTGGACGATCCGGACCATCACCGACGACCAGCAGACGTACGTCAGGTTGCGACATCGCCAGCAAGCGGTACGCGCGCAACAAATACTTCACGCCCTTACGCGGTTCAAGACGGCCAACATACAGAATGGTCTTAGGTGAAGCAGCCTTTTGCCGCCGCTTGAAACTAAAACGCTTCAGGTCAATACCATTGGGGATAAACGTAATAGGCCGGTCGGTCAGGCTGCTGACGTACTCTGAGGCCGGCCGGGATACGGCAGTGAGCTCATGAAGGTCACGCAACACCGAACGCATATAGGGCGTAATCACCCGGGCGAGCGTGCGGTTCATGATGGTTTCCGGCACCTTGGCGTGAAATGTAGCAATATTAACGCTTTGGCTGCAGCTAAGGATTTGCCGGCTCAGTGCAGGCACCCACGGCTCATGGAAGTGCAGGATGTCAAACTTTTCCGCTTCCATTGTCTGCTCAATAGCCTCCATACTAAGCCCGGAAGAAAGCGGCGCCACCGTATGATTAGGCCACTGGATATCTATACCACGCCCCAAAAATAAGATGTTTGACGTGTCGATCCCATTCAGCTCTCTCGGCTGAGCGGCAATAATTTTCACGTCGTGCCCACGCAAGGAAAGGTGATGCTGCATGGCGCGTATCAGTTCCTGAACACCGCCGCCCAGAGCAACGTTATATGGACATACCAAGCCAATTTTCATGTTACCTCCAGTATACACCCTGTTGTGCAGCCATTATGGTAATTTCTTCAAGATACGGCGCAGCTCTTCAGGAATAAGTGGCGCCGCGGTTTCTGCGTCGGCAATAATACTTGGCGCATGATGAGGCAGTTTCGAACGCAACAGATGCACCTCGCTGAACGTAATTCGTAAGTGCTGTTCCACCCGGTGAGAATTCAAGTACTGATCGACATCGGTGGTCACGTGCCAGACGGGCACCTCGACGCGCTGCTTACAGTTGTCCAGGTCCATCATTTCGAGGGTAGTGATAGCATGCGTGCGCACGTCGTTGTGTTGCCACAGCCATATCTCAGCATCCATAAAACGCTTGTGCTCTTCCGCGTCCTTGGCTGCCGCAAATTTGTGCTTTGCGTTCGGCGTACGATGATAGGCCGAGCGGAGCGCAAAACTGTTCAAGCATGCATAGCGGAAGAAGAGTGCCGGCAAACGATGCGACATTACTGATGCCAGCGAACGGAAGAAGAGATACCTGCCGCGAGGAATACTAAAATCATCACCGTGCACCAAGCCCACCAAACTAATGAGCATAGAAACATTTTTTTTAAGCTCTGGGTTGCGCTGGAGCATACGTGTAACGATTGCGAACCCCAGCGACATACCTACCACAGCTACCTGTTTGTTCCTATAACGCATTTTTATGAAAGCCGCGAGATAGTCGGCAAAGTTATCGAGCGTCGGCTTCTTCCCGATGGTATAGAAACTGTCCATACCGCCTAGCCCTGGTAAGTCTACCGCCGTCACGGCGCCGTAATAGCCAATATATTGCATAAGTCCCCACCACCGTTCAAGCGAGGAGTGCTGTCCGTAGATAAAAAGAAACTCAGTTTTTTTGCCGGGCGGCGCAGGCATATGGAGCATGCGGCCAGACAGGCCGTTCATGTCGAGCGGTACTATATAGTCCGCCGGTGAGTTATTCGGATGTGCCATAAGTTACGTTACCCTTATACTATTCATATTTACTCTACCGTACCAGTCGACGATACGGCAAGCCTTTCTACAACAGTACTATTGAGATCATAGATAGGGGCTTGCCAAAGGGTGTACACTGGTGCCATGAAAACGCACGCAAAAGGCGTCTACGCCCTCCACGCCCACAATATTATCTTGGGAGAGCATGTCCGCGACTACGAGCTACAGGTGAAAGACCTGCCCGAACCAGAAAGGCCACGTGAACGTCTCGTGCGCGATGGTCCTGCGGCACTAAGCACCCCTGAGCTTTTAGCTGCCATACTGGGCGTCGGTACACGCAAGGAGGAAGTCCTTACTATGGCTCAGCGCATCATCAAAGAATACGGCGATAAAAGCATCGCCTCCGAGACCAGCCCGCGTAAGATGGCCGAGGCGCTGGACATCCCCCTCACCAAAGCCTGCCAGGTCGTTGCCGCCTTCGAAATTGGGCGGCGTTTTTATATAAGCCACAATGGCAAACCAATCTACATCCGAAATGCCCAGCAAGCATATGCGCATTTGCGTACGATAGGCTATAGCACCAAGGAACAACTACGTGGGCTCTACCTAAGTAGTAGATATCAGGTAGTACATGATGAGGTAATTTCTGTTGGCAGCCTTACGGCTAATATCGTACATCCTCGCGAAGTGTTCCGGCCAGCAATAGAGCACGGTGCCGTCGCTGTGGTGATTGCGCACAATCATCCCTCCGGTGATCCCACGCCAACCGATGCTGATATATCCGTAACGCGACAGCTCAAATACGCCGGCAGCATGCTTGGTATCGAGCTATTAGATCATCTGATTGTTACTGATAATGCATTTATAACCATAAAGGAGCAGCCCCATGACTAAAGCTTATACACTCGTTCAGACCGATGAAATTCTTAGCCATCTCCTGTCTAATATCCCCCAAATCATACGCGATGGTATATCGCTCAAGAATCCTCGCCTTGACGCCGAGGCACGTTCGGGTGACTATTTTACTACTGTCGCCACCCGCCTCGAAGTGCTCAGTCAAGATATCGCCAGCAAGTTCCCAGCGGCCGCGCAAATCCTGGATATTATCGTATCAGATCTGGAGTACATGCAAGGGCACTACACGATAGCATCGAAACTCCAGGCCCAGCAGCGGAAGGACGGGTAGCAACCTACTCGATTGGACAGGCAAGAGCATCACTAGATGCGGAGGGTGCATAGCCGCAAGGGTAGCACATTATCTGAGGCTGCGCCGACCCTGCAGACAACGGACATAGATGACCGCCGGTACCATAGCATCCGCACGGACGCGTAGGATTGGGGGTAGGAGCAGGTGAAACGGGGGCAGGACTTGGCACAGGTGGCACTGTAGAGCTTGTCGACGACACCGATGCCGACCCTGCAGATCCGGTGCCCCCAGCCGTCGTCGCAGATGGCTGTGGGTTGCCTGTCGTATTCAGTCCGCCGCCATTCGGATCGACCGCATTAGGCACTGCGGTTACTGGCTGGCTTACCATAAGCTGCGGCGAAGCATTCGAGGAAGTTGTTTCCTTTGGTAAAGACGTAGAAGCAGCTGGCGCCGCCCAGTGCTTAGCCCCTACGATCACCCCAATAACTACTGCCGTACATACCACACCAACGGTCACTATACCAATCCGCGTCCGTAGCCACTGTAGATTATTCATGCCCCATATTATGGTGCATTTTTTAGGAATTACAACGTGCTGTCTTACACGCTACAGAGTAAGCCACACTGGAACCGCATTCCAGCGTAGCAGAAGCAGTGCGAAAGATGTAATTGCAGCCACTAGAACCGTCTGCCAAAAGATTTGCATAATAATATAACATTTTTGAATGGAAATACGGCCGAATATGCGGCGCAGCGGCGCAAAGTGCTCCGCAATGTTATGCGGCGGATAATCCGGCCGGTGGAATTGTTGCAGGAAGAAATAGAGAGCCTCACCAGCACTACGCACCATCCAAAATGCCGATAGCAGCAGCAGGCCGACCCGAATATTCCGCAACACATCAGTCAACAGTGTCGCCACCATAAAAAATACGCTAAAAATCATCAGGTCTTCCCATACGAACGCGCCCAGCACACCGCCCCAGGCGTGGATAAAACCGTACGCCTCTTCACTGTGACGCACGCGACGATATGCCACCAGGAACAAACCTAGGCAGGCAAGCGAAAATCCCAAAAGCCCCGCGCGTAACCACATACATTCACCATAGCACTCACTGCATGCCAAGTACAATATATATCCGAAAATCTTGTCGATTAAATTTGTGTAGGAGTACATTTTATTGTATAATTTCGTACATATGTCAACGTCTCATCCCGAGGTCTATCAACCAGCGCTTTTTGAAGAGTACATTATCCCGGAGCCAGCGGCACCTGAACCGACATCCGTGGAAGCCTACGTGCCCAGCACATCGCCAGCAAATGCAGTAAACCTGGATGAGTATGCATATAACAAGATATTTCTCCTGGAATCGATCAGCCGAAATAATCGGACGGGCGGGCGGCGCAGCGGCCCACATACCGACATTCAGCAGCGTTACACTTCAGAGCAGCTTGCCACTATCGAATCCAAAGAAGACGCGCGCATGGCAAATCTTGCTGGAGATGAGATGCGCGCAGCCTTCCATATCGTTGGGGCAAAAGCAATGGAAGCGACAGGATGTTATCCGTTGGACGGCAAAGGCAGACTTATAAGTGCCAAGACGCTAGCGGTTGAATACCTGCGCGACCTCCATAATACATATGGCGGCACCGGCAAAATAGCCAAAGCCAGACGTGAAGAAATCGCCCGGCTTCGCGCCGGCATTGCAGCACGGTCAATGCACAACGCCGCCGCCTAGTGCTACGGCGTGGTCATCGCCACATTATTCTCATTGTACGCAGTGTCCGCGCTTGTAGTGTTGCCGTCATACTGGACCGTAACAAAATTGTTAATCCAATGGTGGGCGGTAGGATTAGCCGTCCCAGTCCCCGCCTGATATATACCGATGGAAGGATCGGGATCAAGTGCGCCGTTGCTCTGGTAGGGCAGCTTGTACCACGTATTGGTACCCCCGAACGGGCTGGGCAGCCCAGAGCCGGACGTCCAGCTGGAGTACGTTACTTTAGCATAATAGCCTTTTGAAAGATACGTGCCCCAAGTTTGGTTCCATGGATTATATACCGCGAGTGCTGTAATCTGCGCGTTCGCATTCGTGGCAGGATTGGCAGTAGCCCATACGCCAGCAACAATCACTGCGTGCTCAGCATGATTGACGAATACGACTACCGGCTTGTTATACGTCGCGACCGCCTTGGCGATGCCAAACGTAGCCGCGGCAGCACCGTTATGATAGATGTGCTGGTGGTAGCGCGCATCGCTTGCCAGGCCTTTGGCGTTCAACTCATAGTCTACTCCCGCAGCTACAGCCCGGGGATCACCGCCGAAATCATAGGCAATATTCGCAAGCGTAAATGGCCGGCGGCTCGTTCCGCTGCCTTGCGGCTGCAGGGGACCGCCCGTAGGGATCAGGTAGTGGTCCATGTCATACAAAATCTGGCCAGGTGCTTCATTCGTGGGATTACCCGATGACGGTCCTTGGCCGCTGGCCGTTGGATACTGGACGGTCGTACCGCGTAGAACATCCGTATAGTTGATCGCCGCTTGCGCCGTTGCCAGGAAACAATAGTTACCGGCATTCTGAGGCCATGGCTTACCGCTACCCACTGTATTAGGATTTGCCGAGTCGACGCCAGTCGCAAGCTTCATCTTCGAGAGATCGGCACCGAAGTAGTATGTTGGCGTAGCGGCATCCGCTGCAGGCGTATTCGTATTCGTCATGACATCAGCGTAGGCACCCAGTAGACTACACGCTATCAGCAGGACGCTCATCAACTCAATTTTACGTATAAATTTTGTCTGTGAATTTTTAAGCTTAGGCTTTTTCATACTGTCCATTATTAGACAAATATGTGTGCAGTGCAAGAAATACAACAAATAGGGGAGTACTAGCGGTTGTTTGACAGCGCAGTTTGGATTATCGCAGCAGAATCCTGCAATTTTTTCCGCTCCGTATCATTAAGGGGATAATGATCGAGTATGCGCACGCCCCGATTGCCGACCAGTGCAGGTAGGCCGATGACCACGTCCTTTAGGCCGTATTCCCCGGTCACAAGAGCGCACACCGGATAAATACTGGATCGATCGTGCACCAGTGCTTCAACCAACTTGGCGACCACATACCCGATACCATAATAGGTAGACTTCTTGGCTTCAATGATCTGATAAGCAGCCGCACGGATGCTCGCCTCTATATCCGCCGTCATATGCTGGGTATAGCCTGGAAAATCTTTGAGCGGCACGCCGCCGACGCTCGCATGTGACAGCGCCGCGAACGATGAATCGCCATGCTCGCCCAATATGTACGCCTCCACAACCTGCTGCGATACTCCGAGGTGTTGCGCCAGCGCTACCCTCAGCCGTGCGGTATCCAAGCATGTACCCGTACCAAAGACCCGTTCCTTCGGCAATCCAGAAGTCTTCAGGGCGATATAGGTCAATACGTCCACTGGATTCGTCACCATGAGTAGATACACGGGGCGGCCCTGCGCCATGACTTTCTGCACCACATCTTTGATAATCTTTGCGTTGATATCAAGTAATTCCAGACGCGTCTGGCCCGGCTTCTGCGCCGCACCACAGGTGATGACGACGATATCATCTTCACGAATCTCCTCATACGTTCCTATCCGAACCTGTACGCCAGCAGTAAACGCGGTCGCATGGTTTATATCCATGGCTTGGCCGCGTGCTAAGTCTTCCGCGACGTCAATCAGCACGATCTCGTGCACGACTTCACGGATAGCAAGCGCCTGTGCCACGGTGGCACCGACCATTCCGCCACCACCTATCACGAAAACTGTCGGTCTGTGCATATATGCCCTCCTGATTTGTCTCGTACTCTTATCCAGCCGTACAACAGCCCTAGTAGCCAAGCGTCACGTTGCCGTTATGCGAGGTGGCCGATATAGTGTTGTGCGTATTTTCTGGATCGGTTCGTATATTTACCGTAGCCTGGCCGTCGTCTGAGTGAACCGCCGTCTTATACGACGTCGCATCGTGTGGCAGGCGTACCGATACATCGCCGTTGTCGCTGCGGGCGGTCAATGACGCTGGTGGTGCTGCAAACTGCAGCGTCATCTTGCCGTTTGCCGTGGTAGCCGTTACGGATGCGGCAGTCAACGTGCGTGCGGATATGTCACCGTTGTCTGCACGCGTAGTCAGCGTTGCGGCGCGTACCGTGTCCATAGTGATTTTGCCATTGTTCGTGCTCGTCTGAAGTGAGTTGGTGCTTACATCGACAAGCGTCAGGTCGGAATTGTCCGTAGATAGGAAGAGATTTTCGCTGTGCACGTGCTGGAGCGTCACATTGCCGTTGCCAACCTGAATGTGGTGGTTCCCATTCACGCCCTGGATCGTAATATTCGTGTTATCTTCTGCTGCCGTAACCGAAACCCCAGCTGGCACGCGGAGCGTTACGTGTATGTCACAGGTACCATACCACCCCAGGCTCACGTAATCATTACATCCCGATGAGCGGAGGTTAAACGTATCACCTGATGCCGTTGCGGTAAGGGTCGCCCTGCGGATGCCCTCAGTAATCGCACTGCTCATAGTGACCGCGCCCGGACTGCCCGCCTCAATCAGCACCGTACCGTTACCGATTCCCTGTATGCGCACCGTACTACCCGTAAATGCATACGCCTTTGACAGGCGCACTGTCTGACGAACGCGCAAATCAAGCAGATCGAGCGCCCCGCCGATCAACACCAGCACGAGTGCGACAGCTGCTGCTACCCAAAGTGCACGCACCACCATACTATGACGTTTATGAGGATGAGGATCAGAAGTATGTTTCATAAGCCTAGTGTACGCTCATGGCTAACCAATTGCCATGAACCGCCTATGATCATTTATTTACGTAGACGCCAAGTCGTTTCGCCGCCAGATACTCATATGTATCGTGTGACACGAGCTTGAGAGAACAGGTGGCCTCCTGTATGGGTACGGTGATCATCATGTTATTGCGTGAGGCCACCATGACATCAGACTCCCCCCGGTCGTACGCCAGCATCGCCTCAATACCATATCGTTTTGACAAAATACGGTCCTGACTCATAGGCGAGCCGCCACGTTGCGTATGGCCCAGCACTACGTTGCGCATCTCAAATTCGCCTGGAGCCACGCCCTCTACTAGGTGCATCAGTTTCTCGCTGGCGCCGCCCAATACGATTTCACTGGAGCTCGCCCCGGACTTGCCGCTCAAGGCACTGCCGAGTTTCAAACCTTCCGATACGACGATGATTGCCGACATCTTTTGCCGTTCCTGCCGCTTCCGCAGGAACTTGACGAAATCATCCAGATCAAGCGGGAATTCAGGCAACAAGATTGCGTTCGCATTACCGGCAAGCCCTGCATATAGGGATATCCATCCGGCATGCCGGCCCATGCACTCCACAAAAAAGGTCCGATCCTGCGAAGCGGCCGTAGTATGAATCTTATCGAGCGCGTCCGTTGCTACCTGTACGGCCGTAGAAAAACCGAATGTCTTGTCCGTTGCTGCAATGTCGTTATCGATCGTCTTTGGCACACCGACCAACCGCAGGCCGTACGCCGATAGCTGTGCCGCAGCACTGAGCGTGCCATCGCCGCCGATAACGATCAGCCCATCCAGCCCGATTTCATCGGCGTTCCGTTTCGCAAGTGCAAGGATGTCCGGATCAATCTTGTTCGCATCGCCCGCTCCGACTTTTCCGGCGAACCGTCCCTTATTTGCTGTACGAAGGATCGTGCCGCCCAAGTGCGATATCCCGCGCACGCGTGCAGGTGTCAAATCGACGTACGTCTTATCGAGCAGCCCCTCCCAGCCGTGCTCAAAACCCACAAAACCGTAACCCATAGGGACGCCACACTTTACGACACTTGCTATAACTGCGTTTAATCCGGCACAGTCGCCGCCGCTATTCAGAATACCTATCTTTTTCATAGTTCCACGCTAGCACCGGACCAGACGTGTGTCTAGACATGATCTTACGTCAGGACTATTCTAAAATGTACAGGCTGTATTCTAATAATCAGACAATCGGCTCTATATTTGCCGTAGGCTTCACCCAATTATCGCCATTATACTGGGGAGGATTGTATCCCATTCGCTGGGCTACGGTATCAAAGCCAGCAGGACCAGCCTCTATCACTTCCGGCCATTTGCTATTCTCATACGATTGGATACCTATGGCAGCAACACCGCTACGGACAGCGACTTGTTCCATAACATTCACAAGCGTATCCCTCCATGAGAATCCATTGTGTAGTCCGGTACGGAAATATGCACGCTGATTGTCCTCACGCCGCACACCGGTAACATCCTGAAGTTGTGTAATCATGAGCGTGCTATCGGCCTCCACATGGCCCGCAGCTACCGCGATAAGGCTATTGTCATATACCAGCCCCACCCCGCGCCGAGCATCAAGGAACAGCTCGGTAAGCGGCTGAGGACCAGACCGATCAACGTATGTTACTTTCACCCCCGGTTCGATGTTCGAAGGAATGCCATCTTCGCCATCGTCTACTTCTAACGGAATCAGTTTATATCGGTTCAGGTGTGCTGGCGTCCTATCGGGCAGGGGAACGACGAGCTCCGCAAAGTGCTGCTGGACATCAGCAAGGTTGTCAGCAAACGTTGCGATATATTCACGATACGTCGCAGGCCGTCGCACTATCTCACTATGCTGGCCCTGCTGGCCAAAATGAATGCCTACCTTTCCGAGCCAGCGCTGAAAACGGCCCTGTTGCTGTGGGCCTTCCTGTTGCGGTGGCTGGTTCTGATTCTTCGGCATAATTAACTATATAATAACACATTAACTAATCTTTCACAACTAACTATCCCGTCAGCTGCAAAGCCGCTTCACATGTTTTATGTTCGACAGCTCAGCTTTCATGATTTCAAAACGTAGCATTATTGTGCGGTCTGAGGCCACTCGTAATTTGCGTTATGGACTATAGATTATATAATGCATCATGAAAAATAACAGCATGTGTGGAGAATCATTGTGAAACATCTAGAACAGATATCTGTGAATGACGTAGAGGTATATCAAACAGCGGCAGCCGACTGTCGGCTTAGCATGAAAACTATAGCGGCCGAAGGCGAGTGCTTTACGCAGAGAGTCCATTTGGGCGACCGTTTGATAGCGCGCATGATGGGTATGCCCGTGCCGCCAGCAAGATACGAGGTTGAGGTGGCGGCAGACCATGTCGCCATCCTCTTGTCGGGAAAGACGGGCCCCGACGGCCTCCAGCCCTTCCACGATCAACTCGCGGCCCTGAGGGTGCAGCCACAAATCGAATCCTAAGCGTTATAGGAACCCGTGATGAGACGAGGCGTCTACGAGCGAGGCTCAAACTGCCGTATGCCTACGAAGGCGAGTGCTGGCGCAACAAGCGCAATAAGCAATACTACTAGGAATGCCTTATGGTAGTCGGCCAGCGACGTCTGCCCAGGCGCCACCGAGGACAAAATACCCAAACCAAGCGCAAAACCAATTTGCTGAAACGTATTGACCATGCCCGACGCAAGGCCCGACTCCTCGGGTGGGATACCTGAGGTTGCAGCGAATACCAGCGACACCATCACTGGTCCGATGCACAGTGGCCATATCAGCGACCCTGGCAGCTCCTGGGTCAGGAAATTGACGTGCTCGGGCAAACCCAGCAGCAAAGCCATGCCAATAACGACCGAAAAGGGCGCCACGACCAAAATTTTCCGAAATCCGAACCGCTTAATAATGCGCGGCGCCACGATCGCCGAACTGCCGATGACAATCCCCAGAGGTACCATGGCTAGACCAGACTGCAGGGGAGTGAAATGGTTGAGCGACTGATTGTATAGCGTCAGCATGACCAGGGCGGGGAAGCCGGTCATAGCGAAGAAGAGCATGATGGTGTTTGCGACAGCGACATTACCTAAGCGGAAGAAAGAGAGAGGCAGTAATGGATGCGGCACGCGCTGCTCGTTCACGATAAATCCGGCAACCAACGCTAAGACGACACCCACCGTGATCACCATGCGCGGCGAAGCCCAGCCCCATACACCCGCATTCGTAATGGCATATACCAACAACATCAATGCTGCCGTAATAAGCGTAGCGCCGGTCACATCAAGTTTACCCGTACGTTCCTCCGCATTGTGTGCCGGGACCAGGTAAAGCGCACCGATCACTACCAGAATACCGATAGGAACGTTGACGAAAAAGTTCCAGCGCCACCCCAAGTACTGCGTGATGACACCACCGGCCAACAAGCCGAATGTGCCGCCAGCCGCAGATACGGCACTCCATATCGACAGTGCTTTGGTGCGTACTTGCTGTTCGCGAAATAGCGTCAATACTATAGATAATGCCGCCGGCAGCGCGAACGCCGCAGACACGCCTTGCAGCGCGCGCAACAGTGCGATAAGCGCGCCATTCGGCAGTAAACCGATCAGAAGTGACATGCCCATAAAACCCGTAAGTCCAGCCAAAAATACGCGTCTGCGGCCAAACAGGTCGGCCGTGCGGCCTCCCAGCAAAAGAAAGCCGCCGAATGCAAGGCTATATGCCGTGACAACCCACTGAAGACTTTCAAGGCTTAAGTGAAATGCATGCTGGATAGAGGGCAGTGCCACAGTTACGATGGTACCGTCAACAATAATCATAAACTGGGCAAGCGCCAAAAATACGAAAGCCGCCCATTTCTGCTTGTTCGTCATGTAAACCTCTTAGTTGACTATCAGGCATCTAGCCGTACGATTGACGCCCGGCTGGATACGATACGTTTTAATATATTTGGAGCGCTAGGCCTGGACGGCAGAACTCTCTACGTAGTCGTGCAGACGGCCCATAAAGTACGGCCAGCCCGAGACATGTTTGTCCATCAGTGACTGCTTCTTGTCGTCGGCAATTGCCAGCTTGCTAAAGCCGCTTTCGGTCACTTGCACCCGCGTGCCATCGCCGGCCTCCTCCAATGTGAACGTAATAAGCGTCTTGTTGTCGGTGTCCACCACTTCTTCGTCAGGGGCAACCCAGGTGAACGCAAACTCATGAGGCTCTTCCATGGTCATGATTTCAATGGGCGCAGGAGCCATGCCGCTCCAGCCTACCACCCCTTTCTCACCAACTACCGGCTTATAGGCGGCAGTTTCGGCAAACCATTTCACCATATGTTCCGGCTTCGTGACCACCTCCCAGACTGTTTGTATGGGGGCGTTGATGGTTACTTCCTTGGTGACTGTATCATTCATAACTGAAAATTCCTTTTATATTGCAACCAATTGTTGCACATACAATTATCAATTGCAACCATAAAAACGAGAGTCTTGATCCTCATAGAGTATTGTGCGTTTCTTGCTATAGTAAGGTAATGATTGTCGATAGGATCAAACGCCATAATATTATCAATGGGTTCAAGTTCAGCTTCGTAGAATTTGCACTTATCGCGCTGCTGATTGGTGGATTTGGAATATACGCCCTGGTCCTGGGCAAGCTGCCGATAGGCATAGTAGGAGTGGGCATCGCGGCCAATTGTGCTCCCGTGATGTTTTATAGCTTTCGGTCGCTTATCTCAAAAGATAAATCTATAGGTTTCATGAACTGGCTGGACGGTAAGGGCCGCTCCTCTATAGCAAAACGATACCCCGAGACGTCCGTCGATACTCTAGTCATCGTACTAGCAACACTTATACCTTTTCTCGCCCTGATCTTGACCTTCGGAGACGTCATGCAGCGGAAAACGAAGCGCCGATCCCTCGCAAATCGCCGATAAAGTATACCTTGGATCACGCCTACAAAAAACATAAGCGTCCCATGTTGGCGTCAGCTATGCTCCCGCGGTAGGTGGGCGATGCAGCTCAGTCCGACGAATAGCGTAGTTTCATTGGACTGGGACACATGCTCAAGGATGTCCAAAATGTATGCAGAGAGTCATATGGCACTGGAGATGCAAATAGCAGTGAGGGGGCTCAGGTTGTCGGCTCGGATGAAGGCGGCAGCTTCCGAGCCAACGCTCCCTTAAAGTCTGTAATAGCATCGGCCGTTATAGGCACTGACATGGAGGAATAACCATCCAATGATCCAAGAGAATTTCTACCCCCTATAATGCTCTCTATATTACCTCTTATAGACCCATCTTTCATTACACGGATAGTTAGGATTCTTTGATCGGATCTGTATACGTCTTGGCTGAACTCTCTTCTGATTTCATATCTGTTATCCTCTTCCTTGGATAATGAGCTTTGTCCATTATTTTTATACCATTGGATCCGGGTGTCCTCAGTTGGGGTTCGTAAATAGGATACTTTCAATAGTGCTTGATTAGTTCTAGGGGCTATTCCTGCTTGGATTTCGTGGTCAAGCACTCTATCTATATCTGTCATGACTTCGCCAAGCTGTTGGCTTAGATCCGGACCTTCTAGTGATTGCTGTCTTTCAGTTGGATAGTGCTGCATCTCGGACATGATGCATTACTATATCATCCTACATACTTCCTTGCAAAAGCCGTAGGAGAAAGGACGGGGAGGCACCAACGAGCGGGTAGGTATACCACGGCTAAATCGTTTAACCCTGCAGCTCATGGCCCTGACCGGTTCCCGCATGACATGGTTGAGAAAACTGAGCCACGAAAAAACCGGACATGCTGTCCGGCTCTTTCGTGGCTGGGGCGGAGGGATTCGAACCCCCGGATGCTGGGACCAAAACCCAGTGCCTTACCGCTTGGCGACGCCCCAATAACTTTCATTGTACGATACGATGGGTTCGAATTGTTAAAGATGGGATTCGACCCACGAATATTTTTCCTTCAGAAAAATTTCGCGGGCCCGGAACTCTCATACTTTCAGCAAGCTGAAAATCTGAAAGATTCCCTTGCGAGCTGCCACTGGCAGCTCTCACCCCGGATGCTGGACCAAAACCTGAGACGACTTACCGCTTGGCGACGCCCCAATATAACTGTTGCGCTAGCAGGTAGATTTTACCCCATTTTCCATTTTCCTTCAATAACACCGGTAGGGAAATGCCCTGGTGCAATATATTTCATTGTATAATATGACGTATTGTTAACATGAGGAGCATCCATGACCCAGCGATTATCGCCCATCACCTGGTACGTGATCCTGCTGCTCATTGCAGCTACGCTTGCTCTCACGTTGCCGCCATCGCCTACCACGCTACACACACTACACATTACGCCGATGGTGTATCGGGCGGCCATACTTACACTGATCCTCCCATACGGCGTCATATGGTTCGCCGCATTCTACGCGTTCGACAAACTGGCGCAGTACGCCAATAAAATCCGCACGGCACGGGAAGGCGAAGCCTTTTGCCGTATAGCCCGCGGCGTAGGCATTATGGCTTGGGGTCTGGCATTCACCACTATCGCTTCGCTAGTATTAAATAGCATCGCTGCCGAATTCCGCGGTTTCGGGACGGCACATACCATCATCAATAACTATATCGCCCTGCTCGTACCGGTCGTGGGCTTCCTCACGATAAATGTCGGGACGTATCAGCTTATGCATATGACTAAAGCCAAACCGGGTCGTATAGGCTCGCAGATACTCATCTTTGCTTATACCTTCGTAGCAGTTTTCTTCGTCTACTTCGTCATGCACAACCATGTGCGCAATAACCCCTACCGGCTACCGCTTATACCGCTCATCGTAACGCTTATCATCCCGTATATATATGCCTGGTTCGTAGGCCTTCTCAGCGCCTATGAACTATGGCTGTACGCGCGCAAGTCGACCGGTGTATTGTACCGCCATGCACTTAAACGGCTGTCAGCCGGCCTTGCCATTGTCATTGCGGCTGCTATTGCCGTACAATACGTTACCAATACGTACGCAAGTAAGACTAATATTTCACTGAGCACGACGCTGCTTATTATGTATGCTTTATTAGCAGCGCAGGCGTCAGGTTATGTATTGATTGCCCTAGGTGCCAAACGCCTGAAGATGATCGAGGAGGTTTAACAGAGGTGTATAGTGGCCCGCTTTTGTACGACCGAGTCGTGCGTGTTACGCACGTCTATTTAGGGCCGGCCGCCGACCGCTTTATTGATCGTCAGATACAAAACCATCTCTCCAAGAAACCACAAGACTTATCAAAAGAAGACTTAGGCAAGCTCATCGACTGGATTCAGGTGGCCGTATCCTTCCTTACGGAGGATAGTGAAATCATTGAAGAGTATATCAACCAACTGGGTAAACTCCTGCACGAGTCCGCCAAACACAGCAATAGCACGACGTAAACGTATGTCAGCAAAACACCAGGCTTCATTACGACAGACGATTGATATACCTCCTGCAACCGTTGCAGAGGTACAGGCTGAGTCCGAGGCAATTTTCCGCAGCATCGGTGAAGGAGCTATCGCAACCGATGAATTTGGACGGATCACGCGCGTCAACCCTACGGCGCTGAAAATATTGGGTCTGCGTGCCGAAGAAGCCTTCGGCCAATGGTTTCCACGAGTAGTGCCTATCATGCGTGTAGACGGCAGTACCATGCCCCTCATCGAACGCCCCATCGTAAAAATGTTCCTGACCGGTAAGCCGGTGACCGAAAAGGTCCTATACGTAACCAAGCAGGGCAAACATGTGCCGGTGAGCCTGACGGTCTCGCCAATTATCCTGAGCGGCCGTCCTGTTGGCGCCATCCAGGTATTCAGAGATATAACCATCGAGAATGAGATAGACCGCATGAAAAGCGAGTTCATTTCTGTCGCCTCCCACCAATTGCGTACCCCGCTTTCGGCAATCAAGACGTACGCACACATGCTCATCGAAGGATATATGGGAGATGTGGCCGTCGAACAAGCGACAGCGCTCGATACCATCATAAGCGCGACGAACACGATGAACGAGCTCATCAGCACGCTACTTAACATTGCGCGTATGGAAAGCGGCAGCATCGAAATAACCAGCGCCGACCACGACGCACGCCGGCTGGCAGCCGATATAATCAGCCAACATCGCTTAAGCGCAGAAGAACGGGGAATCACACTCAAGCTTAGCCAGCCACAGCAACCGATAAATCTGTACACGGACAGCTTCATCGTAAAAGAAGTGCTCGCGAACCTTGTTGGTAATGCTATTAAATACACACTTTCGGGCGGTACGGTGGCCGTACAAATACGTTCTACTCCACGGACCGTAACGTTCACCGTCAGGGATAACGGCATCGGCATACCAGCGAGCGCACAGCACAAGCTGTTTACCAAATTTTTCCGTGCTACGAATGCGTTGAAACAGGAAACCACAGGGACCGGCCTCGGACTGTATGTAGTACACGGGCTAGTGCAGACACTTCATGGTAAAATATGGTTTAGGAGCGAAGAGGGCAAGGGTAGCACGTTCTATGTCTCGCTTCCAAAGCATCTTGAGTCAACTATCGGCGCCACGGCGGCATCTTCTGATACACTGTAAGATATTTCATATCCGGCATGCTTTCGGGCATGATAGTACAAGAGAATGCGATTAGTTAACGGTCTTTAGGAGAGGTATCCCGACATATGTCCAGAATTTTAATTGTTGAAGACGACAAAGACCTAAATACCGCGTATCAAGTCATACTAAAGAAAGCGGGCCACGATATAGCCTCGGCTTTCAATGGGGAGCAAGCGCTTGAAGCGGTCGAGAAGTTCAAGCCGGATCTTATTCTGCTTGATCTGCTTATGCCCATTATGGGCGGGCTAGAGTTTCTTCAACACTACAATCTTGATCAGCACGACGACGTTAAGGTAGTCATTTTTACCAACATGGAGAACTCCCCAGAAGTGAATGAAGCCTACAATCTGGGCGCTACACGCTGTATCATCAAGTCGTGGACAGCACCGCAGAACCTGACCAAAGTGGTCGCTGACGTCCTCAAATAAAGCAGGTTAGCTTTTCGCGAGCCCAGCAACAAATAACCGCAATATTGCGGTTATTTGTTTAGCTGAACTTCTGCGATTGATTGATCGTTCAGTGCTGCGTTTAATTTCTTGATCTTGATGCGATAGGGAATATGCTTACCATAGCTTATGATGCCCATGGTCTTCAGCTTATTCAGCTCAGTTGCTGCCGTCTCGCGGGTCAGGCCGGTGAGGTTCGCAAAATCCTGATGCGTGAGATCTAGCATAATCTCCACTTCCTCAGAAGACACGCGGCGCCCTTGGCTCAGCGCCAGGTAGTGCAAGGTATATACCAGCTTGTCGGCGGCACGCGAATGCTGCAGCGCATTCAAACGCATCATACTACCAAGATAATCAGTTACAAGCCGTTCCAGCTGTCCGTAGAGTTCGTCGGGGCTGCGCTTCAGGTACTGTATATAGTCATCCCTGGGGACGTGGTACAGCTCAACATCGGTTAAGGCTTCATAATAATAGAGGGCGCTGGGCGCTTTATAAAATGCCCAGGGCGCTGGAAATATCTCACCCTCGGTCTGGAAGCCAACCGGCTTCTCGTCGCCGTTATGGTTCAAGTTGTATACTTTCACGATCCCGTGTTTCACGACGCTGACCGTACGAGGTGCCTCACCTTGAAAGATGATTATTTCACCTTTTTTATAGCTTTTGACTACGTATTCCTTCAAAAAATCTTGCAGCGTGCTTACCGTCTGTTCAAACATACGTTATCCTTCAGCCATGCCGGCCTTGTCTGCTATCACCGAACGCAAGCTCCACCCTATACCCGAAGGGTTCGAAGCGTCGTACGCATACAGTTTTCTCAACGGTAATGCACCGCATTGATATGGCGATGAATTATCGATGTGCTGTATCGTATCCACGCCTCCGCTTACGTGTTACTACCCTTAGTATGCCGAGTGTGGGGTAATCCACTGTAAATTTTATTACAGACAACACAAAAAGATTAAATAGTACTTACTGGGACGTCGTAGTGTTGGAGGCCTTAGCGGTCTGATCGGGTCCCAGCACTACAATGAAGTCAGCAGTGTAGGTATTAGCATACGCGTTCGTAGTCGTAACATTTGATCCATACAGCTGTTTCAATAACTGCAGCGTACCCGGCATCTTACCTGCGGACGCATCGATGATAGTCGTGCTGGTCACCGGACTCGAAGCATCGCCTACTGTGCCCACGTCAATGCCTTTAGCGGTCAACGCCGTTTGGGCGTTGGCGGCCAGGCCCGATGTGCTGGTACCGTTCAGTACCACCACAGTAGCGCCCTCACGCGTAACAGCGCTATTACTCGTCAGCCGGACGACATATGCCTGGATCTGCGTGAAATCGTCTATGCCAGCAGCCGGAATCAGGGCGGACTGGCCGGAAGGCGAAGTATAGTTTGCCAGCAGGTTCTTGCCGTTCGCGCTATTAAGACTGGCAGAGGTAATATTGGCATTATCTACCTTTTTGCCCAGATCATACAGACGACGCGCTTCACTAAGTGTCATATCCGTTGATACATTCTTACCGACAGAGTCAAAAAGATTACTGAGTGCTACGGGGTTTGCCAGTACCCCAGCACTTAAAATCTTCGTCTTAAGCGCCACCAGCATGAGGCGCTGATTCTGGGTACGCTCGAAATCCGACTGCGCATAGCCATACGAACCATAGGCATCACCGCGTGCACGGGCAAGATCCAGAGCCTGTTCACCAGTTAAATGGTGCGTGCCGTTCGACAATTTCACGAGTGGTCCATGGGTGGCCCAGTCTATGCTTGGATCATACAGACCACGTGGGTCAGAGCTCTGTATATTCACGTCCACACCGCCGATAGCGTTCACGGCATCGCGTACGGCATTGTAATCGATGAGCGCGTAGTAATTGATGGTGAGGTTGAAGTTCTGATGAATGACCTGCTCAAGCATGCCCATGCCTCCGCTGGGATAGCCTGGGGCGCTGAAATGGCCCGCCTGGCCGTCGACATAGGCTTCGTTGATCTTTGCATGTCCATATCCGGGTATCTCTACCCATAGGTCACGCGGTACGCTCAGCATGAAAGCCGTGTTATTCTTCGTGTCGATACTGACTACCATAATAGAATCGGTCAGGTTGGCGCCATCATGCCCCGGATCGTCTGACGAATTACCTGCAAGCAGAATGTTGACGCGCCCTGTATCTTCGCCCTTCAGCTTGGTCGTAGTCAGAATATTAAAAACGCTGCCATGGAAAATTTTGGCAGTGTTCACCAGCAACTTGGTCGCCATCCAGCCTCCGCCTATAAGAATAAGGAGCAGTAGGGTGAGGATGACGCGCTTAACGGAAAAAATTTTACGGCGCTTCTTCACCGTAGGCGCCGCTGCGCGTCGGGCTCGGGGAGGTGCTGTGTTGAGCGATAGGGCCGGGGTAGGCAGCGAAGACATGCGGGATGGTGCGCCCGCCGGCGGCGGTGAGGTGCGAGCCGGCCGGGGAGGAACAGGCGGCAATGCCTTAGCGGCAGGCGCCGTACTCCGCACGTCCTGACGGGGCGCAATCCGCCGCATATCCATAGCCGGCCGCACGCGGTTCGGCTGGTAGGCGGCAGAACGGAATCGTCGTAAGTCGTCTTGTGAATCTTTGAGTGGCATGTGAGTGGCTCCTAGTATACCCTATTACGTGTTGCTTAGAGAAGGCTTAGGACCTGCTCATTTGCGGCTACGCCAACGCCAGAAATGTCGAACCACATCAGGAAGGACAATAAGGATGCTGCCAGGCATGCTACGGCGCAACCGTCACTTTATACGCCAAATATACGCTTGCAGTATCTCCCGTCACTGAAGGCCACGTGGCCGCAAGATTGAAGGTTGTCGTGCCGTTCGTCACGGGGGCAGCAGTTGGACTTGTGATAGATACCTTGTACCGCGTACCAAGCGTACATTGAGGACTTGAACTTGCAGGCTGGTAGTATGTCTGTGCCACGTCGAGGCAGAACGGTGTGGTTAGCGTGGCAGGAAGTGCACCCGCCCGGCCAGCTGCAGCACGCAACAACTCCACCTGTCCTTGTAAGTATTGAAGCGCCTGGGCATGTTCTTCCGAATCGCGCACTGCACGGGTGCTACGGCTGGTTACTACGAATGCACCGGCAAGTATCATAGATATGACAGCTACAGCAATCAGTACTTCAACGATAGTGTCACCGGCTTGCTTACGACGAAAAATGTATGTTTTCATGTGCGTTCTATTCGCTAATAACGCTTACGATTGTACACCACACGTCGCATCGCATACTAGTGCCCACGTACAGAGAATTCCCAGGTATACGGTGTACGCTGGTGGTATAAAAATTTCCGCAAACAGCGTCGTACGCTATACTAGGATGGAAAAGCAGCAGAGGTGCATATGAAGGTTATTGTTCAGATACCGTGTCTGAACGAGGAAAAGACACTACCCCTTGTTCTAAAGAGCATTCCCAAATCGATTCCGGGAGTTGATTCCGTAGAAATCCTGATCGTTGATGACGGCTCCACCGACAAGACCATCGAGGTTGCGCGCAAACATGGCGTGCGTCACATCATACGTCATAGCCGCAACAGGGGCCTGGGCATTTCTTTCCGCCACGGCGTAGAACGTGCGCTTGAGCTGGGCGCCGATATCGTCGTGAACACTGACGGCGACAACCAATATCCCCAGGAGCGTATTGCCGACCTCGTACAACCTATACTAGATGGCACTGCAGACATCGTCATTGCTGATCGTCAGACGCACAAGATCGCACATTTTTCACCCTTTAAGAAATGGCTCCAGCGTTTTGGCAGCAGCATCGTCAACCTTGCGGCAGGCACCGACCTACCTGATGCTGCCAGCGGCTTCCGTGCCTATTCGCGCGAGTCGCTTATGGAGCTGAATACTATCACCATGTTCAGCTATTGCATGGAGACTATCATCCAGGCCGGCAACAAGCGCTTGGCAATCACCAGCATACCCATAGACACCAATCCGAAAACCCGTGAATCACGTTTATTCAAAAATACTTGGCAGCATGTGCGTAAGTCGGCGGCGGCCATTATTCGCGCGTATATCATGTACCGGCCGCACGTCATCTTTGGCACGCTAGGCACACTCTTCTTCATTGGCGGCTCCATCCCATTCGCCCGTTTCCTCATCCTTACCTACATCAGTGACCGCAACGGACACGGACACCTGCAATCTATGCTACTCGGGCTCATCCTCCTTATGGCGGCCTTCTTGTGCGTAGTCTTGAACGTCATCGCCAACCTCATCAGTATCAATCGTACGCTCATTGAACAGGAGCTGGCGCATACCAAGCGCATGCGGTACAAAAAATAGTCTGCCACCCCTTAAGCTAAATCTCATATGGTAGACGTATAATACATAGTATGCGAATACTTGTCGTTGAAGATGAAGTGAAAATAGCCCAGGCTATAAAGCGCGGGCTCGAGCTTAAGGGCTATGCAGTTGATGCCGTCCACGAGGCGGACACCGGTCTTTCTTATGCCGTCGACCCCGATTATGACCTTGTTATACTCGACCGGATGCTGCCTGGCAGCATGGACGGGGTTGAACTATGCCGCCGCGTCCGCGACGAAGGCATAAAAGTTCCCATCCTCATGCTTACTGCACGCGGCAGCATCCAGGACAAAGTGGAGGGGCTAAACGGCGGTGCTGACGATTATCTGGTAAAGCCGTTTTCGTTCGATGAACTCATCGCACGTGTCCAGGCGCTTTTTCGGCGTCCGCCGACACATATGGGCACCGTAGCCCGCGTGGGCGACCTAACGCTGAATCCAAGTACGTACCAGGTACGGCGTGGTGACGACGACATAAAGCTGTCCGGCAAAGAATACGCCCTGCTCGAATATCTCCTCCATAATCAGGGTCGGGTAGTGACGAAAGATATGATAATCAATCATGTATGGAATGAGGATGCGCTGGTACTTCCCAACACGGTGGAAGTCTACATCGGCTATCTGCGGAACAAGATTGACCGCGCATTTCCTGACCGTCCAGCACTCATTCATACCCAACGCGGCTTTGGCTATAAAATAGAAGGATGATGAGCGAAAACGTCTACAAATCTGCTATTTGGAAGCTCACAGGCTGGTATTTGCTGCTCGTGATGCTTATCAGCCTGGCATTCAGTATCGTCGTGTACCGCCTTGCTACCGACACCCTGACCCAGACATTAACGACGCAGCAGGCACGCATCTACAAGGCCTTCCCCGTCTTTTCCGGTAATCCCTTCTTCGTGCACGACAAGGACGTGGAACGGGGGGCGCACATTATCTTGCAGAATCTTATTTACTTTAACGTTCTGGTACTAGTCGGTGCCGGCCTGGCCAGCTATTGGCTCGCGCAGCGGACACTCCGGCCGATTGAAGCGTCCAACGAACGCCAGAAACGTTTCGTAGCCGATGCGAGTCATGAACTACGTACGCCGCTCACCGCCCTGAAGATGAGCAGCGAAGTAGCCCTACTGGACAATCATGCGTCCCCGCATGAACTGCGCGCCGCCCTCAAAAGCAATCTGGAGGAAGCCGACAAACTGAGCACCTTGCTCAATGATCTATTACGCCTCAGCCAGCTTGACTCGAACGAAATACAGCATACGTTCACTCCTCTCACGGTTTCAAAAGTCGTAGAACAGGCTCTGCAGAAAACTACCACCCGAGCCAAGGGGAAACATATAACAATTGAAAATGGTGCCCAGGACAATCCTCTATACGGGGATGAGAACAGCCTAGTACAGCTCCTGGTCATATTGCTCGACAACGCCATCAAGTACAGCCACGACGCTGGCACCGTACGCATCTCGTCGAGCAGCCATGGAAGCGCAACCGTCATCACCATTGCCGATCATGGTATCGGCATAAAGCAGCAGGCGCTCTCGCACGTCTTCGACCGTTTCTACCGCGCCGATAAAGCCCGTACTGGTAATGAGGGTTACGGCTTGGGCTTATCTATAGCCAAGCGTATCGCCGATATCCATAATGGTGCTATTACTATTACCAGCCGCCCAGGCAAGGGCACGACCGTCACCGTAGAACTGCCGGCTAACGCTGAGCCCGCTGCTTAGCCAGTGCTAAGCGGCGCATGCCCACGGCCATAAAGGCAATAGTAATTACCAAATATGCCAGGCCACTTTCGCATGCCTGTACAAGTGGTACGTGCAGATGCACTACCAGGTACGTACCCGTTGCAAACGTCGCAGCTATAAGCATAGCGCTGACCTTGAGCCGAACGCCTGAAGGGAACAACGCGGTCAAAGACGTAGCCGCGATACCAGCAAGAGCGATAATAACGTGGATAAGTATAATCATAATCACTTAGTATACAGGCTACGGCAGCACAACGCCAAGCGGCAAAAGCACCGCCATAGCCAAGAGGACAACAAGCGAGAACAGAAAGGTATCACGAGCCCAGTAATCATCGTGCGTGCGGAGACCTGGCCAGGCTTTGTGCAGCCACAGGACGCCAAGGCAGATTATACTGGCGGCGAACAGTAGCCCTTCGTGCCCCGTGAGGGTAAGCAGTAGGCCAGCCGCTATAAATAACCCGATATAGATGACAATCTGACGTGCGGCACTCCGAACGCCATAACGCACCGGCCATACCGGAATATCAGCGTTGGCATAATCCTCAAGCCTGCGTACAGCAATCGCATAAAAATGAGGCATTTGCCAGGCGACCATCACCAGGCACAGCAACAGGGCAGCTACATCAAGACGCCCCGTAACCGCAGTATAGCCAGCTACGAGCGATGCCGCACCCGGAAGCGTGCCTACCAACGTACCATGTGCGCTATATCGCTTTGCCACACCGTACAGGACGACATAGCTGAATACCGCCAGCAGCCCGATGCACACGGTCACCATGTTCGTACCGAGCAATACCACGAAGCCAGTCGCACCAAGCACCAGCGAGAAAGCCAACGCGCTCTTCCCTGATATCACTCCAGTTACAAGCGCCCGCTTCTGCGTACGCCTCATACGCCGGTCAAGCGGCCGGTCAATGTAGTTGTTCATGACACATGCCGCCGCTATCAGGAGCATGGTGCCGACTAGCAACGAAAGAAGGGTCACTGGCCGCATGTGCCAATGCGCGGCAAACAAATATCCCGACACGGCCGTCATGGCATTGCTATATATAATGCCCGGCTTTGTCAGATGATAGTATGCGTTCAGAATACCTTTCAAGCTGCCAGGCTGCGTGCACGGAATACTTGCACTGGCCGCATCGCTTGACATGTCGCTCATCCCTACAGGCCGCCGTCTTGATTGGTCATATAGGTATTGATTTGCTGGCTCGTCATACGTGAGGTCATACGGTAGTTCAGATTGTACATGATCCAGATAGAGCCACCGACTAGAATAAGCACCACCAAAGCCATGAACCCGAATGTCACCAGACGCCAGCGCGGTCGTAGTTCTTCGCCAATGTGCAGAAATAGGGCGATTTGCAAGATAAACTGTACGAGCGCCAGACCGGCGATAAGCCAAACACTCTGCCAGAGGGCGAGGATATGCCGGTCAACGACCACAAATGCGGTGATCGTGCAAATAAGCGAACCGACAAAACCGATGACATATTGCTTATAGGTGCGCAGCCGTTTCGCCTCATTCATAACGGTAATACTTCGAACAGATACACCACGGCAAAAATGAATATCCACACTACATCCAGGAAGTGCCAGAACAGACTGAATAAGGTAAGCCGGCGAATGTTAGCATCGTTGAAGCCGCCGCGCCACAGCTTCACCATCAGCGCTATGGCCCATATAAGTCCAACGCAGATATGCAACCCGTGCGTGCCTACAAGCGCAAAGAACGAAGACAGAAAGCCACTCGTCCGCCAGCTGGCGCCCAACAACACAAAATGCCGGAACTCAGTAATCTCAAGGATCAGGAACGAGCAGCCAAGCAAGAACGTCGTGTAGAGCCAAAATAGCGACTGCGTCTTCGCCTTGGCGCGTGCCGTCACCACCGCCAACCCGCATGTGAAGCTGCTTGTTAACAATATGATCGTCTCCGCGAACGAATAGGGTAGATCGAACAGGTCCTTAGTGCTTGGCCCGCCAAACACGTTCGTATGCAGCACCGCATATACGGCGAACAGGGAGGCAAATAGAACGCAGTCGGTCATAAGATACACCCAGAATCCAAAAGTCGTCCGCTCGTCTGTAGCGCGCCGGCGTTCCAGGGCCGTCGGCTCCGCAGGTACCGGCAGTGATGTGTTTTCCATTAGACGATCTCCTTTTCACCCGTTTCAGCGGCAGCAATAGTCTTTTCAGAAATAATCTTATCGGGTGTATCGCGCATGGTGTGTACTAACACGAGAGTTACGATAGCCAGCGCTCCCACACCCGCCAGCCACCAGATATGCCATATCATCGAGAAGCCGACTATGCCGGCAGCTACCGCAATAGCTACGCCATCTCCGGAGTTCGGCGCCACATGAATTGGGGCAAACGGCGCGTCGTGGAGTGCTACCTCTCCGGATTGCTTCATGACCCACCATGCATCCCGGCTACCGCCCTCAGGGATATGCGCGAAGTTATATTCCGGCACGGGCGAGCGTGTCGACCATTCAAGCGTACGACCATCCCAAGGGTCACCGGTAGTGTCACGATGCCATTTGCGGGTTACGATACTCACGATTAGCTGTAATACCTGCAGGCCTACACCCGCGCCAATAACCACCAGTCCTAGTCCTGCGACAATAAACAATGGCTGCCAGCCAAGTGAGGCGCTGTAGTGGTCCAGGCGGCGCGTAGCGCCCATTAATCCCAGTATATACAGCGGCCCGAACGCCAGCACAAAGCCTACGCCCCAACACCAGGCTGCCCATTTACCGATGCGCTCGTTCAGGGTAAAACCGAAAATCTTAGGGAACCAGTACGTTAGCCCAGCGAAATAGCCGAACAGTACACCGCTGATGATCATGGTATGGAAGTGCGCCACCAGGAACAGGCTATTATGCACCTGAAAGTCTATCGGTGGCACGGCCATCAGCACGCCCGCGACACCGCCCATGGTGAATAGAAATATGAAGCCCAAAAACCAGATCATCGGGCTCGCCAGCCGCACCCGACCGCGGAACATAGTGAATAACCAGTTGAATATCTTCACACCGGTCGGCACCGCGATCAGCATAGTCGCGATACCGAACACGGCATTTACGTCCGCCCCGGCGCCCATCGTAAAGAAATGATGCAGCCACACCGTGAACGACAGCAGCACAATCCCCCATATCGCCCACACCATGGAGGTGTAGCCGAACAGTGCTTTGCGTGAAAACGTGGGAACTATCTCAGAGAAAATGCCGAAGGCGGGCAGTACCAATATATACACCTCAGGGTGGCCCCAAGCCCATATGAGATTCACATACATCATGGCATTGCCGCCGCCACCGGCCGTAAAAAAGTGCATGCCCAACATGCGGTCCAGTGCCAACAGGGTCAGCGTAACCGTCAGGATAGGGAAGGCAAACACTACCAGCGACATGGCACCCAATACGCTCCAGGCGAACATGGGCATTTTCATCAGCCGCATACCCGGCGCACGCATTTTTAGGATCGTAACGATAAAATTAATGCCGGACAGTAAACTGCCGATGCCGGCAATCTGTAGGCTCCATATCCAATAGTCCACGCCTGTACCGGGGCTGTACTGCAACTCGCTCAGGGGCGGATACGCCAGCCAGCCGGCCGCCGAAAATTCACCCAGCACCAATGACATATTGATCAGCAGCATGCCAGCCGTAAATAGCCAAAAACTTGTAGCGTTCAGGAAGGGAAAGGCTACATCACGCGAGCCCAGCTGCAAGGGCAAAATGAGGTTGATGAGGCCGAACATGAAGCCCATGGCCACAAAGAAAATCATAATGGTCCCGTGTGCCGACACCACCTGCTGGAACATACCGGCCGACATAAAGCCATGTGAAGCGCCCACTGATGTAGCCTGCTGCAGGCGCATCATGCCGGCATCCGACAACCCGCGCAGCAGCATCAGCACCGACACGATAATATACATCACCCCAATTTTCTTTGGATCGGTGGTGGTCAGCCACTCACGCCATAGCCAGCGCCACTTGCGAAAATACGTCAGCGCACCCAGCACAGCCACTGCGCCAACTACCATAGATACTGCCGCACCGGCAGTAATCGGATTGCGGGGAAATGCGTCCAGTGTAAGCCGCCCCAGAACGCCCGCGAAGAAGTTCACATTCCCCCCATAGATGTATCGGTAGGCGCCATATAGTTCATTACCACTCCATTATACAAATTCGGCGCCACCGGCGAATAATACTGCACCGGATTATCCTGGCTCGGCTTGGCTAATTGCTGGTACGCCGCTTCATCCAGGACGGTATTTGACCTATTGGCCGCCTTCGTCCAGGCGGCAAAGTCCTTCAAGGATACGGCGCGCACGGTAAAATCCATGTGTGCGAAGCCGCTCCCGGCAATATTGGCAGGTGAACCAAAATAGCTACCAGCTTTGCCGGCGATCAGATGCAATTGGGTGGACATACCGGGCATGGCATATATCTGTCCGCCTAACTGCGGCACCCAGAACGAATTCATGACCGTATCGGAAGTGACGGAAAGATTAATCGGCGTGCCTACTGGTACCTCAGCCAGATTTATACTGGCGATATTATAGTCAGGGTAAATGAACAGCCATTTCCAGTCTAACGCCACTACTTGGATATTGACTGGCTTCACGGTAGAGTCAATGGGTTTGAACGGATCAAGATCGTGCGAGCTTGTCCAGGTAATAACCGACAAGATACCAATGATAAGCAGCGGGACACTCCACCACAGCGCCTCCAGCCGCCAGCTGCCATTCCAGTCGGGACGGTAATCACTCGGGCGACGCTTGGTGTTCCCGTCGTGATAACGAATGACAATAAAAACCGTCAGGAGATACACGGGCACTACCACCAGCACCGAAAGCAGCAGGGCGACGTACATCAGCGAGCGCTCTTTTTGAGCTATTTCGCCCGCTGGCTGCAGTACCGCCACAGTATGGCCGCGTAGGTATAAGGCCAACGCTCCGCCAAGGCCGAATAAGACAAGGATAGGCAGGGCGATGGCAAATTTTCTATGCATGGATTATAGCTACAAACGATCAACCTTTGGTTGTACTATACCACTCAAAGCACAAGCGACGAAAGTATGTCTGTGAACTAGATCAATCGACTGTGGTACAACAGCCCCGCCGGCTATTGCTCAGGGTTGGTAGTATTTTTTAGAAATAACATTGCCAATAATACAATAATTATGTATAATCTTTTCCAGTAGCGACGGAGGGAATCCGCCGTTTTTAATTACCTAAAAATAGGCGCAGCAGACATGAACCAAAGCATTCGGAAGGTAACAGTCATAGTACCCTGCTACAACGAAGCAGAAGGCATCGGAAGTGTTGTGAGCGGCTTCAACAAAGAAGAGCTACGCCGCTTTGGCTATACGCTTGATATCATCGTGGTCGATAATAACTCAACTGATGCTACTGCTGAAATTGCCGCCCGAATGGGCGCACGGGTCATAACCGAACGGGCAAAAGGCAAGGGCAACGCTATGCGGACCGGCTTCCGCAGCATAGCGCCTGATACGGACTACGTAGTCATGCTCGATGGCGATGATACGTACAGCTCTAAGGAAATCATCCGGATGGTCGAACCACTTCGTGCAGGCTTCGCAGACGTCATTGTCGGCTCAAGGCTTTGCGGCAAAATGTATGCCGACTCGATGCCTACGTTCAATCGTATAGGAAACTGGTTCTATACCACACTAGTACGCATCTTCTACCGCGCCAATGTCAGCGACGTGCTCACGGGTTACTTTGCCTGGAATAAAACAGTAATTGACACCCTGGCACCTCATCTTATTTCTCCAGGTTTTGCTATTGAGATGGAAATGATCACCAAAATGGCCCGCATGAACTGCGAAATCTATTCGGTACCAATCAGCTACCACCCACGGCACGGCGTGTCCAACCTACACCCGGTACAAGATGGATATCGTATCCTGAAGATGTTTTTCAGGAACTTAGTATGGACCCCTCCTGCTGAAAGTGCTCTTGAATTACAAGATGTCCATGCATCGAGCGAAGCATGAAAATAGCGTTCGTATCAGACAGTATTTATCCCTATCACAAAGGCGGCAAAGAAAAGCGCCTGTATGAAATCAGTAAACGCCTGGTGCGGCTCGGCCACGAGGTGCATATATATACGATGCACTGGTGGGATGGCCCCAATACGAGCATCGTCGAAGAAGGTGTGCGGCTGCATGCTATCTCTCCGCTCTACCCGATGTACAAAGGTTCGATCCGCAGCATCAAGGCGGGCCTTCTCTTCGGCATAGCATGCTTCAAGCTCATTTCCATACCATTTGACGTACTGGACGTAGACCATATGCCGTACTTCCCCGTATTTAGCGCATGGGTCGTGTGCTTGCTGCGTCGGAAAAAACTTTACGGCACCTGGCATGAAGCGCTCTCCGTATCCGACTGGACGTCATATATGGGAAAGGGCGGCTATATCGCATACCTCATCGAGCGGCTGAGCATCGCACTGCCTGCGCACATTACCGCCGCCTCGGAACATACCAAGCGGCTGCTTGGGGAATACCATAGACGGCACCGCAATATTGCAGTTGTGGCATCAGGCATCGACGTGGCAGCCCTATCAGTCATAAAGCCAACACGCAAGTCGTGTGACGTGCTGTACGTCGGACGCTTTGTTAAGGACAAAAACATCGACGTATTAATCCGCGCAATGGTCAAGGTAGCCAAAAATAATCCAGATGTTCGTTGTACTATCATCGGCCAAGGCATAGAGCGCGACAGGCTCATACAGCTCGCAACCGACCTGAACGTGCAAGCGAATGTCACCATCATGCCGCCACAGCCTGAATCTTCTACGATTTACGCCTACATGAAGCGTGCGAAAGTTTTTGTATTGCCATCAGTACGCGAGGGCTTTGGCATCGTGGCGCTTGAAGCGCTCAGCTGCGGTACCCCCGTGGTCACCACCAATAGCACAGCAAATGCCGCAAAAGACCTGATCGTAAACGGCGTAAACGGAACAGTCGTAAACTTGAGCACAGATACGCTGGCGGCCGCAATCGAGCCGTGGCTTTCCAAAAAGAAGCAACCTGAGGCCATCGCACGTTCGGTTGAACAGTACGATTGGCAACTACTTGCAGCACGGCAATCAGCTCTATACGAGGCGTCTGCTGCAAGTCCAGCCCGGGACGTTTCTAGAAACCCTGCGTAGCGGCGCTGCTATACACAGTGTAGGCTGCTTTCTTTGTGCCGTCAGCAGTGACAAGACCAAAGAAATTCTCATTAGTAGATGGATCAGTACCGGCGTCCTGGTACGAGTAATAGAACATCGGGCCCGCCCATGAATAGCTGCGATATAGCCTCAGCGCATCGGCAAGCAGCGTTGCCTGTCGCGCCTCGTCGACGGTGTATGGATGTGCATCGAGGTTAAGCTGCTGGTTCGTAGAAACCGGGCCGGGACCGCCCGTCGGTGCACCATATTCGGTTATCCATATCTTTTTGTCCGCGTCGCCATTGGCCACCATGAGACTCCGCAGGCTGTGGTTCGTGCCGGCCATCTGCGTCCATGCATCATCAGCACTATCTGCAGGCGACAAGGGGAATGTGTACGGATGATCGCCCAAGGCATCGAAATAGCCATGAGCACCGTTGGCGTACAGGGCGGAAGCAAAGTCATATGGTGAATATGCACCGTCGGCCGTTGCTTGCGGTGATAGCCCTGCAGTTACTACGATCGCCTGCGCGTCGCTCTGGTGCACTGATACATAAGCCGCCTTTAGCAGCGCAATATAGGCGCCCGGGTTGGCCGCAGGCTGCCAGTACGTTGGGTTATTAGGCTCATTCCAAATCTCCCAGGCATGGACGCCTCGTGTACTATAGCGCCGTGCGGCAGCACCAGCATACGCGGCGAACGGGGCAGCATTCGTTGGCGCGCATAAGTTGCTGCCACACCCGGCGGGGCGCGCCCAGGGAGGCGTGTAGTCAAGTATGCCTAACACTTGCATATGCCGACTCTGAATGGCGCCTACTATCCTATCGTATGATGCCCAATCAAACGATTCGCTGTTGTCTGGCTGTACCGTGCTCCAATCAAAATCGAGACGGACCCAACGTGCGCCCGTCTTCTGGATACCATCCAGCCGAGCCGCCAGTTGGCTGTCCGACAGGCTTGGCAGCGAGCTGCCCGCCGCGATGCCCAAACCTTTTGCCGACAAGTCGACTGCCGGCTGCGGCTCTACGGCGACATGATGCAGGAACGGCAACAGCGTGACAGTCCGCTTACCGGTAAGTGCAGGCGCTACTACCTGCTGTACTACCAGGAGGGCCAGCCCGATACCAAGCAGACAGCCACCAACCACTATCGCGCGACGATGTAGCGATACTTTTTTCGCTCGTTTACGAAAGCGTTTCATATTGAACGCTACTGTTCGTTTCATGGCTTATATTGACACTTTATAAAGTTTATATTATTATAATTATAACATATCGACGCCGCTAGACTGGCAGGGAATACCGCATTTATGATCCATACTGCGTTCAATTACCACGATCCACGCGTTCAAATACGAGCCATTACATTGCTCGCATTGCTTATTCTGATGGGCTGCATGGCCTGCATCGAGCTGGCCCCCACTCTCCGTCGGCGGACGAAGGTGGCACTCGGTATCTTGCTGGCGATTTGTCTCGCTGTTGTCGTGTATGGCCTTGTAAACGTACACGGGGCGTAGATACATGCAAGAGAAAACCACGCTCACACTTCGTCATACCGCATCTCGAGTGCTACATACGTACGCCGACGTCCGAATCGGTGCGACCAAAGCCGAAAAGCACTGCCACAAAACGAGCGATACCGTACTGCTCACGTTCGATGACTACGGCACGCCTGAAGAGATCAATGACCTACTGAACATATTGGCGGATAAAGGCGTCAAGGCCATGTTCTTCGTCATAGGCAGCTGGGCCGACGAACACCCCGAGTTGGTAGCGCAGATCGCGGCCGCCGGGCATGAGCTAGGCAACCACACGTACAGCCACCCGAACCTACTCCGCTTATCCGACGCAGCCATCCTTGAGGAGGTCGACAAAGGCATACGCAGCCGCTGGCTTCGGGCGCCGCAAGGACGGTCCAACCGCCATATTAGCCGCTTGCTGCGTGAACAGCGGGGCATGGCTCTGTGCTACTGGACAATTGACAGCCGCGATTGGACCGGCGCCAGCGTAGCCGAAATGCGCCACACCATCATGCACGAAGCGAAGCCTGGCGCCGTTGTCCTCTTTCATATGCATGGCACATATACACGCCAGTTGCTACCTGGCCTTATAGACGAACTGCGCAGCAGTGGTCACCACCTCACTGATATGACCGAGCAGTGGTAGCGCGGTAGAGTCGGTATTACTTAGTCGCTACTATTTATAGATAGTCACATTGCCCGAGCTGTAGACAGTATTTTTGACCGCCTGCAGGAACGCAGTGGGAGGCTGGTAGTAAATAACCTTAGAGCCATCGTATGCAGGTACCTGGCCGGACGAGATATTGCCGTAGTCGAGAAAAACGTAGCTGTCGATAGGGAGTGCACCCGGGACGAGTGTTGGCTGCGCAAAGATATTCGCATAGGTAATGAGCTTACGGCGCATAAATTCATCGCTGTACACCCGCGATCCTGCAGGCGTATGACCATCAAGCCAGGCGGCCGCCGAGACTTCTTCCTGATGCGTGTAATATGCCTGATAGTAGAAGCCCTGATTAGCGAGCGGCAGTGCAGCCTTGAAACCGCCCGTTACCATAGGCAGCCACCCTGAAAGCACTGCGAAGAAACCTACCAGCACCAGTCCAAACAGAGATTCAGCCACCGCTACCGGAATACGGATAGCCCGCATCAGCAATATACAGCTTGACACCATAGGCACTGCAAAGATTATCAGCATTTCCTGCAGCAAACGGGTTGGCCCATAGTTGATTGTCGGCGGCGGCAAGATTACCTGCGTCATGATCAATACCAGGCCGCCGAAGCCCAAGAAGATGTACTGGAGCGGAATGCGCTGGAAGCGGCGGCGATACGACAACGCCACGAATAACCCGACAACCACAAGCCCCTCTATAGCGACGCCATACCCGGTACGCACAAGGTTATAGAACGATGAGAGCGATACGGAGGATACGCCAAACCGCTCCACCCATGAGTGCGCTGGAAGCGTCGTCTCGCTCGTTGATTGCACCGGATACTGCGCCACTACTTGCGGCGCATAATAGTCCTGTACGGGCAGCGAACGGTTCTGCGTAGCAGCAGTAGCATAATGCGTTGCGGAGCTTGGCTGTGATTGTATCGTCACGGGTACCGTATGGGTTATCGTCTGACGTGTCGCAGCCACCACCGCCTGAATCGTCTGAGAGATATTGTTGGATGTCTGCGTCACGAACGTACCCCACGCGATAAGCAAAAATGCCGCTGCAATGATAACTGGTGTCTGGTAGAGAGTAGTGAGCCCCCGGAAGGTCACACTCTTTCGGCGCAGTATAAGCCGCTGACCGCCATACCACAGCACCGACAAGACCAGGCCCACAAGCAGAGCGCCCATCGCCACATAGCTGGTTGAGTAGTGCGAAAAGATCATGCCTGCAAGAAGCAGGAAACCCAAAACGCTCTTTGTCCGACGGCCCAGTTGCTTGTCCATACCAACAAGAAGTGAGATCACAAAAAACAGAAGGGCCGTCTCCTGCCGGTTCAACATCATGATATCAGTCAGGAATGTGGGAAATGAGATACATACCAAAACGGCAAGCAAAGACTTCCGGGTGCCAACGAAGTCTCGATACAGCGTATACAGCAGAGGGGCAAGCAAGGCGCTGAACAGCTGGAAGAGCACCTTGTAGACGTATGGATTACCAATACCCGTCAACTTTTGGAATATCGTGGGCAAGATAGTTATGCTGAGGCAGGCCGTGTATGCGTCCTGATAGTACTGCATATGCCAAGCAGCGTGTTGCAAGGTAAGCTGGAACACCTGGTATTCTTGCATCACGTCGTGGCCCGTAATATTCCAGCCGCGCATCGAGGTGCCCAATAGGATTCCCAGGCACACCACGTACAAGAACCATGCATAGTACGGTTCAAGCAGCCGACGGTACACTACCATCAGCACAACCAACAGCAGGCTTGCCGCTACGGCCAAAAGCGCGAGCTTGCCCGGCCCTCCGTTATTGAGCGTCACCGCCCCGGCTACCGCCAAAAGCGGTACCGATACTCCGGCCGCTACTACCGCCAATACTGACGATAGATGTCCGGTAGGAACATGCACACGGGGTACACTCCTATATGTCCGCGGCGACCGGATATAGGCAGCCACGGCCACTAGTAAAGTCGATGCCATCACGGTATAGGTCAATGGCCGGATGAGGAATGGGTGAGCCAATCCGAACAAGGTGTAGAATTCGTTCAAGCCAAGCCCGATAAGCATCAGGAACAACAAGCTTAGCCCAACAGTATAGGCGAATGGCCGCATCCCGCCGGATTGGTACGGAGTCTTGCCACGGATAAGCTGCCACAGATAATATCCCGGCACAAGGAGCAGGAATGCAAAACTTACAAACGTGTGCCACCACACGGCCGGGGTATACCGGACGAGTGCGCCCCATCCTGTCAGGAGAAGTATGGTCAGGAACAAGTGGACTACACCCATGATCGCCCCCTCTATCCGGGCACGAATCAGATGCGCGTATCCCCGCGCGACACCGAGCAGCACAAACGTCTCTTCGGCGAGTTGAATATACGGAAATAGAATTGCGCGGGGTGCACGCCGGGAAAAAGCATACCGGAGCCATCCCCAGTAAAACAACAGAGGAGCCATCAACGCCATGCACATACCGGCGAGCGGGCTATACGCTGCAAGTCCTACCGACAACAAAAACCACAAGACAGGGAAAGGGAACAATGGCGGCGCCATATGCGCGTCCCGATAAAACAATACATTCTTAGGGCCTCTCTTATACGGACGCAGCAGATACTGCGTCAGGGTCTGCCCCCGGTCGTGTGTGATGACGGCTTTCGGCATAAGTATAAACGGCCGGCCGGGATAAGCCTCACGGATACGATAGCTCAGGTCGCGGTCTTCGATGCCGCTCCGCTCAATTCTCCAGCCGCCAACTTTTTTCAAAACTTTTACAGGGTACGATCCATTTGCGCCATACAGCTCATGGACCTGCACTTTTTCGGCCTGAGCCGCCGTGTCACTCTTTCTACCTTGAGACTTAAGATAACGCCATAGGCGCCACAACGGGCTCTGTCGGCCGGAGTGAGTATCGGATTCCCGCTGCAGCCCGACGTTGCTGTCGCATGCCGCAATGTACTGACCGACAGCTCGTGCAGATATGTGCGACTCCACTAGCCGGCCGCCTACGCCAACGACATTCTCATCGGTATAGCCTTTTGCCAACTCGCGGAGCCAGTCCTTCTGCGCAATGCAATCATCGTCAAATGCAACGTATATATTGCCCCTGGCAACTTTCAAACCCGCATTCCGCGCGCCAGATACGCCCATATTCTTCGTAAGGCGCACATAGCGAACCCTTGGATAGCGTTCGACAACCGCAGCTGTTCCGTCGGTCGACGCATCATCAACCACTATAACTTCATAGAACTTCTTCGGATAGGTTTGCTCCATTAGCGAATCAAGCGTAGCAGCTAACGTCGATTCACCGTTGTGACAAATGACAACCACACTCATAAAGCGCATATTGGTTTTCATGCCTTCTCCTTAGCAATGGAATCTAGGAATATCTGCAGGTTCGCCGCCATAACAGGTAGCGCATAGACTGCTAGGGCGCGCTTTCGTGCGGCAGCCGCCATCTCCATACGCATCGCCGGCTGTTGCAATAGCCGCACCAATGCGTCCGCCAGCGCGGCGTCGTCCTCGGGAGGCACCACGACACCTACGGCCGCCTTCGGCTCTGCTGCATCGATATACTGAGGCAGGTCGCCCACATCGCTCACGACCGGCACGCTTGCGAGTGCCATATACTGAAAGACCTTCAGGTTGCTTGCAGCTCGTACCGTCAATAAGTCAGGTTGTGTACAGAGAGCGATATCACCGTAGCGCACAAACGTATGGATGTCGTTCTTGTCTATCCAGCCGCTGAACGTAACCTTATCAGCGATTCCCAATTCGCGAGTGAGCGCCGTAGCCGCCTCAAGCGCCGTACCGCCGCCCAAAATCTGAGCGTGCGCATCAGGGACTTTTGCAAAGACTTCCGGCAGCGCGCGCAGAAATGGTTCAATAAGCGCCAGACGGTTGAGGGCGCCGAAATAGTACAGCATCGGCCGGGGAGCACTTACCTGCGGCTCAGGGAAGTCTGCCGGGTCGACCCAATTGCTCAGACGGTATATCTGTTTATTGGGGTGATCAGCACGCACACGCCCTTCAAGGTAGGTCGATGCGACTACGACGGCTGAGGCATAGCGCAGCGACAGCCGCTCGCACCACGCAACAAGCCGCACCATCAGCGCAGACTGGCCCTCAAGACGCATTACTTCACTCCCGAGATCATCCATATCCACCACTACTGGTGTGCGAAACAGCAACTTAGGTATCAGTCCGATAATAGTAATGGGAGTCGGCTTGTAGAGATACACCATCTGTGGTCGGCGCCGTAGAAGCGCCCAGGTGGCGGTCATAAGGTAAGGCATAAGGTTGATGAATATATTCTTCGTTGCCGGCTGCCAGGGCTGCACCAGTTCAACACCTTGAATCGTTGCGTGTCTATCTGGCGTAAAATTATTGTACTTGTCGGCAGAAGGCACTAGCACCGTCACATCCCAGCCCATCTTCCCCAGTTGCTGGCCAAGCGTCACCAACCTGAAATGCGTCAGACTGCTTTTATAAGACCCTGAACCAAGCATAACGAGCCTCATAGGAGAGCCTCTACTTCCTGCTGTACCTGCGCAGCCTGAATCTCCCAGGTATAGTGCTGACGCGTCCGTTCAGCTGCGCGGCGCGCGATATCCCTCCGCTGTGCAGCCGGCATGGTTGCTAGAGTATGCATGGCTTCGGCGAGTTTTTCGGGCGCCTTTGCGTCGCACATAAGCCCGTCGTGCCCATCGTTGACCAAAGGGACGAGGGCGCCGATACGAGCCGCGATAACAGGCACCGCGTGCGCCCACGCCTCAAGCATAACCGTGGGGAAGGCATCATTCTCGGTTGTCGGGTATACCAGCATGCCCATAGCCTGGTCGATAAGATCATCTTTCTCGGCGCCAGTTTTTGCTCCGACGAAGGCCACAGTGTCTGCAATGCCCAGGGCCAGTGCCTGCGCCTCGTAGGCTTTACGCATGTCTCCATCGCCTACCACCGTAAGGAAAACCGGCTTACCATATTGCCGGCGGTATGCCGCCAGCGCATTCAGGACTTGTGCCAGACCTTTCCAAGCATGACTCTTTGCTAAGGACGCAATAAAAATGAATCGCGGCTCGGCAGGCTGCTTGCGTGTCCTAATTTCGTGTGACCATACGGCGTTTGGCACCACTACGGCCTTCGTGCGCTGTCCGGCAGAGAGATGCTCGCGAACATAATCCGACACAGCAAAGATACGGTCAGCACGGTTAAGGGCTCGAGCACCCAGAAGCCCATATAGCCGGGCTGCCATATTGAATAACGGTGATCCCGCCTTCAGTAAGGTTGCCGCATGATAGACGACAATGAAAGGCGTCCTACCCCGAACCAATGATATAGCGTCAGCCAATGACGGCACCGGTGAGTGCGCGATGATGACATCGGGCTGCTCGATCCGGATGATCCGGCGCATCTGGAACGGCCAAGCGGGGTTAAATGGAGTATTCGACAATTTGAAGAGTGTACCGAGGCGATATATCCGATTGCCATCAACCAGTTCCCTGGTGGCGCCAGGCCCGCTATGCGACGTGACGATAACGATCTCCCAGGAAACGTGCTTCTTAAGTGCCGTATTCAGTTGCCGTGCGTAGTTCTCCAGACCGCCGATAGTAGGGAAGTAGTACGGCGTTACGACGAGCGCTTTCATGACTGGCTCCGAAACGCCAGGATCTGGCTGGTCCCTAGAAGCTTGACTGCGCTATATGCCTGCTCGTTCGGCAGTGGAATAGTAAAATGAATTGTATCTGTCACCGTCTGTCCGTCGCGAAGCGTAACGGACGCCGTACGAGAGGTAGTAACCTTACCGACCGTGGTCTGTACGGTATAGGTATACGTCCGGGTTTGAGCTTCATGGTTCACTATAGTAAATGCAACACTTTGGCTCTTGTGGGCTGGAGCGTAGCTGGGCAATTGTGCGGGATTATTGAAATAGAGCTCAGTATATCGTTCTGGCTGGTGGGATGTCGCAAGCGACCATGCCTGCGTAATACCGCTCCGGAATACGTTGGTGCCTAAAATAATTGCGGCACAGATAATAACAACAAGAAAAGTACTCACTAGCACGCCGCGCTGCCGCCGTATGCGTTTTTCGGATTGTTCGTGCCGTGTCATGCGTTCTTGCATTCCTTCTCGCTCGTAGTCATGAACTGACGGTAATATTCAAGGAAATATTTATACATTTTAACATCATTATGTTATAATTTCAATTATATGCTCAGAAATTTGGAACGGTGAAGCGTCATGCTTTTAGGTAAAGCACTCACTCAAGCCGTGCAGCGCTTACGCACTATTCGGCATGCATTCTCTACCGACAGCCTGTTCCGTAATGCAATGTACCTTATGGCGAGTACGGCCGTCATGTCGGTACTCGGATTTGTATTTTGGATTTTTGTAGCTCACCTATACGCTCCAGCGGATATCGGCGTCGCTTCAGCCCTCATATCTCTGAGTACGCTTATTTCTAATTTTAGCTTACTTGGCCTGAATACGGGCATCATTCGATTCCTGCCAAGCTCGAAACAGCCCAGCGGAGACATCAACGCATCCGCTCTCACCGTCGCTTTCGTCACGACAGCCATCGCAAGCGTGTTCGTGCTCTTTGGCGGCCACTTCACCTCACACCTCACCCTCCTGGACAACCCATGGCATAAGCTGCTGTTCGTCGTACTCATGAGCGCCGTCAGCCTCAATAGCTTGACCGACGCTGTCTTCATCGCCAATCGCCGCGGCGAATACCATACCATCGGGTACGGTACGTTTGGAGTCGTCAAATTGATCCTGCCACTCTTATTCATTCCGTTCGGCGCGACCGGCGTATTTGGCGCATACATTTTAGCTATGGCAGCATCGCTGCTCGTAAGTTATTACCTTATGCGGCGCGGCTGCGGCTATCGACTCTTCAGTAGGCCGACGTGGACACTCCTCAAGAATATGCGGCGCTACGCTTTTCATAATTATCTCGGTGCCATCGTCGCAAGCCTGCCGGCGCAACTCATGCCGCTTTTCATTATCAGACAGATCAATGCCCCAGCAGCCGCATTCTTTTCCATGGCCTGGACCATGGTCAATTTGCTGTATATCGTACCCTCCGCCACGACGCAATCATTGATGGCCGAAACCGTCCATGACGGCCAGCAGCTGGCGAACCACCTGAAGCGCACCATAAAACTCCTTACGCTGCTGCTCGTACCTGCCGTAGCGCTGGCTGTCGTAGTATCTCCTCATCTGTTGGCATTGTTCGGTGCCCAGTATCGCATAAACGGAACGGGCATCTTCCAGGTCCTCTCGCTGGCAACATTCTTCGTAGCCATCACTGCCGTAGGCATTACCATCCTGAATATCGAACGGCGTACCTGGGGGGTCGTGGCCGTCCAGGCGAGCAGTACGATCGCCACTGGTATTGCAGTGTTGTGGCTGGTACGATTTGGCCTTCCGGGCATTGGTGCAGCGTTCTTTGTTGGCAATGTCGTCTCCAGTATCGTCGTCGCTTTCCTGCTGATGTTCCGCACAAAGCGGTGGCAAGAAGTACCGTCGCCCGAGCGCCGACCGGCCGATATAGGTCCGCTGCTAGAGCCCTACGGCATCACGGCATACAAAGAGAAGACACTAGGCAATGGCAGCCACAACGCAACAATATTGATTACCACACCAAAGGCACGCTATGTGCTTCGGATCTACCGTCCAAATACGCTGCAGAACTCGGTAATCATGCGGGAACTACGATTTATGAATTATTTGAGGAAATGCGGGCTGAACACGCCGGAGATTATCCGCTTCGGGCAGAATAGCGCCCTGGTCTGCCGTACGATTGATGGCATACGCTGGCAAAGCGTCCTAATGAAATTCGCTTCAGGTGTACATCCAGATATATATACTCCTACGCTACTGGCAGATATGGCGAAGAACCAGGCGCTGATCCATACTTATGGCCGAACATATATACAGCTGGCTGGCAAAAACGTCCGCCATTTACCATTTCTCCTGCGGCTGCGCCAATGGATCGTCGGCGTGTTCGTGCCAGCCGGATACAGTCACTTCGATTACGATGCCAGCAATGTCCTTGCTGAGAACAATCAAATCGTATGCATACTCGACTTCGAAGGTATGCGCTACGGACCGCTTGTCTTTTGCATATACTACACACTGTCAGACATCTATCGGAAGCAGGGCGACGCCAGCTTGGTGCGCGCATATCTCCAAGCATACCAAGCAACACGGCCATTAAAAAAGGCCGAAAAGATTATCGTCCGCATCTCCCTGCTCTTGACATACCGAACGCCCGCGCTGCTTCGTCTTTACAACTAAAACCTAGAAGTGGTCGCGGATGTGATGGAATGAATAGTCCCATTCTGCCAGAGATTTCTTGTGCGGGTTGAAGATATTCTCCGGATCAAAAACGTGCTTTACTTCACGGAACAACGCTAGGATTTCCGAACCAAACTGTTGTTTCAGCCAGGGGCCGCGCACCAGGCCATCGTTATGTTCGCCACTCAAGGAGCCATGGTACTTTAGTACGAGTTCGTCGACTTCTTTCATGGCGGGCAACAGCTTGGCGCGATCTTTGGGGTCCTCCAGCTTCATCAGCGGAATGATGTGGAAGTTACCATCGCCCATATGCCCGGCAATAGTCGCAAACAGCTTATATTTTTTGATGATCTTTTGCAGCCTTGGCAGAAACTGCACCAAGTATTCCGGATTAACGATCAGGTCATCGATGAACGGCGCAGTGTGCTTATCCTTCACCTTGCTGCGCAGCAACTGGAAGCTCTGGCGACGCATCACCCAGAATTTTTCACTCTTACCCTCGGTAGGATCTTCCTCGAAACCATTTATCTCGTAGCGCGCCTTGTACCTGCGCAGGTTACGGTGTAGGGCATGCACCTTTTCACGCACTTCGTTCTCACTGTCGCCGTTAAATTCCACCATCAGCACCAGCTTAGGAAAGCCGCGCAGCAACTGGAAGCCATCGGGAATAAGGCTAAATAGCAGGTGGATAAACTTACGCATACCAAGCATTTTCAGAAAGCTGGGCATGAAGCGGATGCTGAGCCACAGCGTGGCATCATCAAAACTTTCAAAGGTGGCAGGCTTGTGCGACAGTACGGTGGGTATCAGCTCGCCAAGGTCGTCTATACCGCGCAAGAATAATACCAGCAGCCCGGAATGTTGACGAACCGGCACTAGACGGTAGGTAATATCGGTTACGAAACCCAGTGTTCCCTCTGAACCGACAATCAGTTTCGTAAGGTCAAAAATACCGGTTTCGCGGTCCCATACTTCCCACAGGGTGTAGCCCATAGAGTTTTTACTTACTTTAGGCTTGGCGGCCTTTATTTCGTCGTAGTGCTTTTCGCACAAATCATAGATACGTTTATAAATAGTGCCTTCGTAGTCGCCCTGGGCCATCTTGGCGGCTAGCTCTTTTTTGTTCAGCGGCCGCACCGTATATTCGTTGCCATCAGCAAATACGACGCGCAGTTGCTTCACGAAGTCTTTCACCTTGCCGTACTCCAGCGATTTTTCGCCGCCTGAATTGTTGGCGACCATACCGCCCACGGTACAAAGGTCGCGGCTGGCTGGGTACGACGGCATCAGCGCTTTGTGCTTCAGTGTTTCTTTTTCGAAATCACGGTAGTATACACCCGGCTGGGTCTGCGCTTCGCTGGGCGTGACATGCTCTATCTTCGTAAAGTGCTTCTTGAAGTCTACGATGACCGAGTCATTGATGGCGCCACCGGCCATATCGGTGCCGGCGCTGCGGGCAGTGACCGACAGATTAGGGAGCGTCACTTTATACTTACGTGCCAGACGCACCAGTAACTGTACGTCAGTGCTGTCCTTCGGGAATACCACCAGCTCGGGCCGGATCTCGAACATACTGGCGTCGTGGCTATAAAAATCACGCGTGGCGAGCGCGTCGTCTATCTCGCCCCTAAATCCGCCCTTCGCAAGAGCTTGTTTGAATGCATCCATACCATAAGCTTAATCGTAATACGCAAAGATTAGCAAGTCTGTATACTAGAAATATGCCTGAATCCAATTCACAGAATTACAATACATTCATTACTCTGCCCACCCGGGAAGCGTTGCCCCATGAAACCCTAGAAAAACAAGGCTCGTATGCGCACCAGGAAAGCCTGGAATATTTTAACTACGTCCTAGTACGGGCTGTCGCCCAGAGTCAAGTTTATAATCCACAGAAAGAAACACTGACTGTTACAGAACTAGGCTGCGGAGAAGCATATACATTCAATGCGATAACTTCTTTCTTTAGCGGGGTTCAGCTCAATCAGGTAGGCAGTAGCGTACGCTACACCGGCATTGACACTGACGCCAACTCAATACGTATTGCAATTCCCCGGATCCGTAAGCTCTATCAACCCATAGTACATAACACCGCCTTGCTGGTCGCCGATGCAACACAGATGAACGCGAACCCTCAGGTACCCAAAAACGCCGACGTCATCATTGCCAGGCATCCTCAGGTTTTGCGTGGTTCTATAGATTATCTAAGAGCAGGATATGACAATATGGCGACTGATGGCATTATGGTTGTGACTACCTATGACCAAACTGAGATCGACGTTGTGAACGGCTACTTCGGCAGCCAAGTCCATCTTACCGGGGCGACCGGCGCGCCGAATTCAGGCTATGCCGACCACTTTGTTTCAGTCATCAAAAAATAGTCTTCAATCTAATTCTACGCCCAAATGGCAATCGCTTTGATTGCCCCTAGGGCCTAGGTTTGCAATAATCATACATATGACGCATCGAAACAAACATCATAAACATCACGTCCTGATTGTTGGCGGCGGGTTTGGCGGCGTAAAGGCCGCTCTGGAACTGAGCCAAGAGCCTGGTTTTGCCGTAACACTGCTGACAGACCGGCCGGACTTTTGTTATTACCCAGCACTGTACCACACTGCCACCGGGGGTCTACGCAGCGAATCCAGCATTCCGCTGACCGACTTTCTGCCGACCGACCGGGTAACACTGGCCATAGGCTTTGCCGAAACGCTCGACCGCAAACATAAGACGATCACGACAAAGGAAGGGCATATTATCCCTTACGACACACTCATCCTGGCCATGGGGGTAGTAACTAACTACTTCGGGGTGCAAGGACTTGCGGAATATTCGTACGGCATAAAATCGCGCGAAGAGGTGATGCGTCTCAAGGACCACCTGCACAAACAGATGCTGGACGAACATGAGCCCGACCTCAACTACGTCATTGTAGGCGCGGGCCCCACCGGTATAGAGCTGGCCGGCGTGCTGCCGGAGTACATCCGTACTATTATGAAAAATCACCACGTCAAACAGCGTGCCGTGCATGTGGATCTGATTGAAGCCCAGCCGCGGCTATTGCCGCACTCCTCCAAAGACACTTCCCGCGCCGTGCGCAAACACTTGCGTAAGCTGGGCGTGCGTCTCTATCTGGGTAAATCGGTGGGCGGAGAGACCGCCGACGCCCTGGTAGTAGACGGCAGGCCCATCACCAGCCATACCGTAGTATGGACCGCAGGTACCGCCAACAATCCTTTCTATGATAAGAACCACTTCGCAAGTTGTGATAGGCATAAAGTAGTCGTCGACGAGTATCTCCTCGCCGAACCTGATATCTATATCATTGGCGACGGCGCATCTACGCAATACAGTGGCTTTGCACAAACCGCCCTATACGATGCTCGTTTCGTAGCTCGAAATCTTATTCGCCAAGCCTACGGCAAGCGGCCGAAGAAGTACAAGGCGAAGCAGCCTATCGCTATCATTACGGCCGGACCACGTTGGGCAGCCGTAGATTGGGGAAACTGGCACTTTTACGGCCTATTGGGCTGGTGGCTGCGCCTAGCGGCCGACTGGAGCGGCTTCCATGAATTTGAACGTTGGTGGCCCGCAACAGAGCAGTGGAGCACTGAATTCGGCCTGGAAGAAACCTGCCCGGTCTGCGCCGCCGCCATGCGTCTACCGGCACCCCCGATTCCTATCTCTAAAAAGGCATAGGCACGGGGAACCCTCCGGGTATAATAAAGCGTATGGACAAGCTGGAGGCAATGTACACAGCGCTTAATAGTGCACAGCGCGAAGCCGTCAATACCATTGATGGTCCGCTATTGGTAATCGCCGGGCCGGGCACCGGCAAGACCCAGCTGCTCAGCGCCCGCGTAGCGCGTATCTTGCAACAGACCGACACACCAGCGCACAACATCCTATGTCTTACTTTTACCGAAAGCGGTGCAGCAAACATGCGCACGCGGCTGGCCAGTTTTATCGGCCCGTCCGCATACGATGTCACTATCAGCACCTACCACGCCTTCGGCGGTGATCTTATCCGGCGCTTTCCAGAATATTTTGCAGAAACAAATTTGCAGAATCCAGTCGATGAGCTAGGGCAGCGGCAAATTATAACCGATATCGTAGAGCGCATGAGCTACCAGAACCCGCTGAAGCAGACGCGGCACCACCTGGACGACCTGCTCAGCACCATCAGCGAGGTCAAGCGGGCACTGCTATCGCCCGACGACCTTCGCAAACTGGCCGACGAGAACCTGGCGTATATCCATGCCGTCAATCGTGATCTGCCGGAGATTTTTGCGGGTTTTACCCGCGTGCCCACTATCAAAAAGGCGCAGCCTATCTTTGAACAAGTACTGCATTCGCTGGATGCTCACGCACCACATACACCAGTATCAACGCGATTTGGGTCGCTGGCGGGCATAGCGCACACCCAGCTCCAAGCAGCGCTGCAAGATGCGCTAGAAGTGGGCAAGACCACGCCACTCACCGCCTGGAAAAATGACTGGCTGGTCAAAACCGAACAGAACGAATTCACGTTAAGTGGCGAGCTTGAGAGCAAGCGCATCCGCGCCCTGGCCGACACCCTAGAGCAATACGAAGCCGCGCTGGCTGCCCGCGGCCTATACGACTTCGACGATATGATCCTGCAATCTATCCACGCCCTGGAAAACCATGCCGACCTGCGGTTTACCCTGCAGGAGCGCTACCTGTACATCCTGCTCGATGAATTTCAGGACACCAACGCCGCCCAAAGCCGCCTGGTGCAACTGCTGGCCGACAACCCGGTCAACGAAGGCCGCCCCAACCTCATGGCCGTGGGCGACGACGACCAGGCTATCTACGCCTTCCAAGGTGCGCAATATTCCAACATGCTGGATTTTTACCACTCATACCAGGATGTGAGTGTCATTAACCTCACCGAAAACTACCGTTCGCATGCCGATATCCTGCTGGCGGCCAAAAACGTCGCCGAACAGATTGGCGAACGGCTGCATCACCATTTTGATGGCGCCAGCAAAACACTCATCGCCGCTAACCGCTCATTACCCAAGCAGTCCGTTATGACGCGCAAGGAGTTCCTCAGTGACATCGCCCAGGCGGATGCCATTGCCCGCGAAGTGCGATCGCTCATTGACCGTGGCACTACTCCTAGCGAAATCGCCATCATCGCGCCCCGTCACAAACAACTGGAGCCACTGGTGCCATACCTGAACGCTCTCAAAATACCCGTGCGGTACGAAAAGCGCGAAAATATCCTGGAGACGCCCATTATCCAGCAGCTTGTCACGATGAGCCGGCTGATCGTAGCCATCAGTAACAACGACATAGGCAAAGCCGACCACCTGTGGCCGGAGGTGCTGAGCTACGACTTCTGGCATATTCCTATCAGCCGTATATGGGAAATGTCGTGGCAGGTTGCCGGTGCGCGGCATGCGCACGAAGCAAATGCCTCGTGGAGCAAGGCCCTTCTGGCAGATGGCACCACCTTCCGTATTCCGGCGTTACTGTTTCTATCTCTGGCCGCCAAAACAGGGCAGGAAACCTGCGAAGCCATGCTGGATTACCTGGTAGGCACCAGCAGCGTCGACACCAACGAACCCGACCTGCCGCGGGTCTACTCACCGCTGCGCGAATATTACACCAGTCCCGCCATGCAAGCCGAAAAGCCCGAACTCTTCTACGATGCCTTGTCGCATCTGGCAGTACTACGCTCCCGCCTGCGCGACCACCAAAATACCCGCGACACCGCACTGACCCTGCAAGACCTGATCACCTTCGTAGACATGTATGAGGCGGCTGACGAACGGATGATAAATACCAGCCCCTACAGCCAGCAAAAAGATGCCGTGCAGCTGATGACCGTCTTCAAGGCCAAGGGCCTAGAGTACCAGCACGTCTTCCTGTCCAGCCTGCAGGACGAAGTATGGGGCGGCGCCTCTCGCGGACAGAGCAACCGCATTACGCTGCCCGCCAACCTAGCGCCCATCCGCCACGCCGGCGCCACCGATGACGAACGCCTTCGCATCCTGTTTGTGGCCATCACCCGTGCCAAAACAGGATTACACTTGTCCAGCGTTGCCCAGAGCTACAGCGGCAAGCCCACCCGCCGTTTGCGGTATCTGGACGAACGGAAAGGGGATGATGGCCAGACGCGGGACTTCGTACTGCCCGAATTTGCTCAAGCCGTGCAACGCTCCGAAACCGAACCGCCAACAATCAACCAGCTCGACCTCAGCTGGCGCAAGCGCCACACCGACGGCTTGACCATTACCGACCTGCAGGCCCTGTTAGCAGACACTATCGCCAACTACCATCTCAGCCCCACACACCTCAGCAGCTTTATCGACCTGGAATACGGCGGCCCGCAGCGCTTCTTCTTCAATACCATCCTGCGATTCCCTGAAGCACCATCGCCGGACGGCGAATTTGGCAATGCCATCCATGAAACACTAGAGTGGCTGCAGCATCAGGTAACTAAACAGGGAGCACCGCCGCCCATACCCGAAGCACTCGACTACTTTGCCGAACGCATGCAGCGTAAGAAAATAGCCGCCTCGCGCATAGAGCTAGAAATCGAACGCGGCCGCACAGCCTTAGCGGCCTATCTGACTACTCGCGCCAAACAGTACAAGCCTACCGACCGCGCCGAGTTCAACTTCCGCAGCGAAGGCGTCCACCTGGGCGACATCCGCCTCAGCGGCAAGGTGGACCGCCTGGAAATCGATACTATCAACCACACCATTACGGTCGTAGACTACAAAACCGGCAAAAGCTACAGCCGCTGGGAAAGCATACCCAAATTGCACCGCTACCGTCGCCAGCTGTACTGCTACAAGTTACTGGTCGAACAGGCGCCAATATTCAAAGGCTACCGGGTCATCGGCGGCCGCCTGGAGTTTGTCGAGCCTGATACTAGCGGCAATATCAATGCGCTGGCGCTGGCATTTACCGACGACGAATCCGAGCGCACCAAACAGCTGCTGGCTGCTTTATGGCAGCACATCCAAACCCTGAACTTTCCAGATGTTGCCAGCTACGACGCCTCACTCAGCGGTATCCGCCAGTTCGAACAAGATCTCATCGACGGCACTATATAAAAAAGACCGCCGTTACGTGGCGGTCTTTTTAAAAAACTCTTTCGTCTTTACTTCTTCTTTTTGTGATTCTTACCGTGTTTGCCGGATTGATGCTTGGCGGCAGGCTTTTCTTCCACCTGGACCTCGGCCTCTTCATCGTCATCGGCTTCTTCTTCAGCAGCAATCTCTACAGCTTCACTGACGGTCGTGGCGGCTACCGTGCGGCCAGACTTTTCACCGATAGCAGCACGCATGCGGGCCAAGCTGTTCTCTGGCGCAAATAGCAGCGCATACAGGTTGAATCCAATAATGGCGCCTAAAACCGGGCCAAGCGCATAGGTGCCCCAGCCCATCGAGCCAAACACATCAAAGGCACGCATGCTTAGGGCAACAGCTGGGTTCACGATGCCGATACCCATACCACCCGTTACCACGACAGCTGCTGCAACAATGATAGCCAACATATACGATGTCCCGACGGTGCCAGCAGTCTTTACGCTCCAGAAACGATTAAATACCGCAGCAGCATAGCCCATGGCCAGGATGAACGCACCCACAGCCTCGGCGACCAATACATGACTATCGTAGTGTCCCCCTATAGTTGGCAAAGACGTCTTTACGAAATAGGTGTACAGATAGTACGCTGCCCATGCGCCCAACATCTGAGCTGCGATATAGGCAACGGCAGGGATGGTCTTGATCTGGCGCGCCGTCCACATACCGATAGTAATCGCAGGGTTAAAGTGCCCGCCACCCGAGCGGCCCAGCGCGACCATAGCAACAGCAAGCGTCAAGCCTGCTGCAAGCGCTACAAAGTACGGCAAACCGATCGTTGAATGTTGCACGCTCAGCATAACCATTGCAAGCATGCCAGTGCCGAGAAATTCAGCCACAAGGATGGCTATCCGATTTCTCCCTACCATGTATAGTACCCTCCAATATTAGTAATACCCTAAGCTTAGTATGCTGATCTGTAAATTGCAAGCACGTTGCCCGTGCGGTACCCTGACAGTCCACACGGCACCCCTGTTACTACAAAAGCGCCCGAGCGGATTCGGGCGCCTTGCAGCATAGAAAATATACTAAGCCGTACGACGGCGGGCTACCAGGAAGTGGTACGCCAGGCCGGCAGCAACGCTGATACCTACAAACATACCGATAACGTTACCGACGCCGGTGTTCGGCAGGGCAGTAGGGGTAGGGGTTGGCGTAGGAGTAGGCGTCGGGGTGACGAAGCTGACATTCTGCGTACAATTGCCGGTAGTGCTGACGTCTTTACCGTTTACCGTAAACGTAGCAGTGGCCGTAATAGTACGGGCGCCATCGGTGCTATACCGATGCACCTGGTTCGCAACATCGGCAAGTGGCGTAGTAGACGTGCTGTCGCCCCAGTTGATGACTGCATTTTTGAACGTAGCGCCATTTGCGGCCGACGTATCGAGCTTGGTCACCGTTACAGTGCGGTTATCTCCCTGGGACAGGGTAAGGGCATTACAGCTATAGCTAGGAGCTGGAGGCTGCACGCACGATCTTGAACCGCCCTGCGCCCATGCCATAGGGCCGGGGTTGTAAAACGGCTTACCGTTTGCGTCGGTCGGCTTGCTGCCGTTCAAGAAGTCGATCTGGTAATAGCAGTCAAGCATATCTACACTCACCTTGTAGGTACCTGGTCCGGTAAACGTCTGCGTCTTGAAGCTATGCAGCTTCTGCGCATCCAGGTTTGCATGGTCAAAGTGGGCGTTCGGCGCTTCCCAGGACACCAGCGTAAAGGTATTCTGACAGCTGGCATCACCGCTCAGCTGCACCGAAACAGAAGCGACTGAATTATTATTACTAAGCGTCACACGACTAGTTGATTTGCCAGTGTCGTTCGTTGAACCGACAACCTTAGCGGTACAACCAGTAGCAGCCAGGGCGGGTGCTACGCCAAAAATACCAGTAGTCAAGACAACGGCAGCAGGCAACGTAATGAGCAGCTTGCGAATTAGATTCATGATAGTTCTTACTCCTATTCTATAGTCCACCGCCAGATAAGAAGCTAGCGACTACACAATATTACCACTATTTATATATTTGTCAATATCATGCTAATGCTTAAACTCCTGCTATATCAGCGGCAACACGGCCTTTTGCTTGGCTTATCTGCCGGCGTCGCTGCAATTGCGCGTGTATCTCGTACTCCCACATCCTACGCAATCTATCGAGCTCATCAGTTGCCACATCTATCCGGCGGACCGACTCGGACGACATGATCGTACGTGCACCAAGCTGCCACAAGGCAGGCGAGAGGTCACCTTCTAGATACTCGTCTGAAGTGATATTGAAGTCCACATCCAAAATTGCGGCCTGCACGTGAGCGTACATCTCGTGAACACTTACCCGAGGTAACGAGTCCGTGCTGTTCTCTATGGTGCGAAACAAATTCATAACGGCGAATACCGTCTTTGCTACATCATACTTATGACGTACCTGCGTTGCAGTCTCATTTGGCTGCCGACCGGTTACGTGGGTGCGCGTCTTTATATCATATATCTGAAGCGTCAGCCTACCCGTACCCAGCATTGACACCGCCTTATGCAAAACTACTATGGCGTTACATACACTGTCCGCAAATGGGATCTCCATCGCTTTAAGCGCGGATATGTCATACAATCGGCCGGCCGTCTTGAACACCTCCCGTACCGCATGCGCCACTTCGCGCGCTTCGGCATCCTCGGTTTCATAGGTAAATGTCATGAGATCCGGACGAGCAGTGGGGCACGCGATGGTGTCGCCATTGTACATCCGGCGATGGCCTCGCACATTGTCCAGCAATTCTTGCATGCTATCGGAGACCGGGTCACCAGAATCGACGTCCGTGCTTACGACGTCTGACGAAAACCAGGGATGCGTGCGCAACAGCTGCTCAACCTGCGTCATTTCAGCCGCAGATGATTGTTCACACGCCAAACGCTTACCCAATATCGTACCTGCCTCGATGGACTGGCGGGGCAGGGAAAAGTGCGATTCTGCCGCTACGGTCATGCCATGACCCAATGGCGGCTGTATCGCCCGGTCGACCCAATGTGCCGCAACATGCGCCATCGCCAGATACTCCTGGAACAAGCCAGGGCGCGCCATGCCTACCTTTATTCGTGATTTGGCCGTGGTATCCTCACCATTCTGAGGCACTGCGATACTCGACGCGAAGTGCAGGATTTGAAGTGCCGGGCGGGCCAATCGGCGGACATATGCCCTGGTGGCATTGCAGTCCATGCCGCGACCTGCCTGCTGTAAGGCATAGGCAATAACAGGAGGGATTTTGCCGCTGGCATCGACGGACCGTGACCCATAATAACGAGCATTTAACAGCTGCCGCTGCTCTTCGGGTGTCTTGCCGCTGTACTGCAACGCAACTACAGCATGGACCATAGTACCGACTACGCTGCTATACAAGATTTCTGGACGATCAAGTTTTGGCTCGCATTCCACATTCAGCTCATGATCGAAGGCGGATTTTGGCACGCCATAAGGCGCAAACAGCAGTGGCTGCTCACCTGCGACTACATCCACGTGCTGTTCTGCCGTGTTCATTTTATTGGATTCCTTAGGCTATTCGCTGAATATTCAGCCCGCCAACTAAAAAATGGCGCATATTGCACCATATCTGCTATAAAATCTGACTTATGGTATCCCACCCGAGGCACCAATGCAATAAAAAATACGCGACTAGTGCGTATTTTTTATTGCTCGGAACACGCTGCTTATTGTTTCTGGTGCTTGCGCCGCTTCAGGCCAGCCACCTGCAGCCGCACCGATGTGCGGTCTACTAGGGATTGGGCGCGCTCCAGACTGACCTCGTCCGTGGCTTCGGCCTTCAGCTTCAGGGCACGTTCGTGGGCGGCCTTTGCTTCGGCTTCGTTGATTTCCTCGGCGTGGTCAGCTTCGTCCACTAACACCTTGAGGGTGTCGTTGGCCACCTCTATCACACCGCCGTTCGTGGCGAAGTGCTCCATAAGAAAGTCGGGGTCGCGCATAGTGCGGCGTACCGATATTACGCCATTAGTGGCAGCCGCAATCAGCGGCATGTGGCCCGGCAGCACGCCGATGGTGCCCTCAAGCGTCGGCAACAGCACTTCGTATACGTCTTCGTCGAACTTGACGCCAGCCAGTGAAATGAGCTGTAAGTGGATCACGTACTACCTTAGGCTTTCTTCTTATCTTTCTTTGGCTCTTCTTTGGCAACCGCTTCACCAGCAGCTTTCTTGACGTCCTCGATGCTGCCCTTCAGGTAGAAGGCGGATTCTGGCTTGTCGTCGTGCTTGCCGTCCAGGATTTCGCGGAAGGAGGCAATAGTGTCTTTCAGGCTGACGTATTGGCCGGGGTTGCCGGTAAACTGCTCGGCCACATAAAACGGCTGGCTCAGGAAGCGCTGCACGCGGCGGGCGCGGGCGACCGTGCGCTTATCTTCTTCGGATAGTTCTTCCATACCCAGGATAGCGATGATGTCCTGCAGGTCTTTGTAGCGCTGCAAAATACGCTGTACTTCACGGGCCACAGTGTAGTGGTCTTCACCGACGATTTCTGGGTCAAGGATGGTCGAGCTGGAGTCCAGTGGATCAACTGCCGGATAGATACCAATTTCGGTCAGCGCACGACTGAGCACAATGGTGCTGTCCAGGTGGGCGAAGGTAGTTGCCGGAGCTGGGTCGGTAAGGTCGTCGGCTGGCACGTATACTGCCTGTACGGAGGTGATGGAACCTTCGCGGGTAGAGGTAATGCGCTCTTGCAGGGCGCCCATTTCCTGCTGCAGGTTCGGCTGGTAGCCCACGGCCGATGGCAAACGGCCAAGCAAGGCAGATACTTCGCTACCCGCCTGGGTAAAGCGGAAGATGTTGTCGATAAACAGCAGCACATCGCTGCCCTTGTCGCGAAACCCTTCGGCAATAGTAAGACCCGTCAAGCCCACGCGCAAACGTGCCCCTGGCGGTTCGTTCATCTGGCCGAACACTAGCGAGGTGTTTTTGATAACGCCGGATTCTTCCATTTCGTGATACAGGTCGTTGCCTTCGCGGGTACGTTCGCCCACACCAGCAAACACCGAGTAACCACTGTGGAACTTGGCGATGTTGTTGATAAGCTCCTGGATCAGCACGGTCTTGCCCACACCGGCACCACCGAACAGGCCAACCTTACCACCCTTGGTGATAGGTGAAATGAGGTCGATAACCTTAATGCCCGTTTCCAGAATCTCTACGCTGCCAGACTGTTCAACCAGCGGTGGTGGCGTGCGGTGGATGGGCGCTTTCTGGGTGAAGGTGCCGCCCTGACCGTCGATTGGTTCGCCGACCACGTTGAACATGCGGCCTAGCGTATTTTCGCCGATAGGCACGCTAATAGGCGCACCGGTGTCGGCCACCTCGGCGCCGCGCTCCAGGCCATCAGTAGAACCCAGGGCGATAGCCCGGATGCTTGACTCGCTGAGATGCTGCGCCACCTCAAGGACTAATTTTTTGTCCTCTAGCTGTACTTCTAGTGCATTATAAATTGCCGGCAGGGCGTTGCCCTGAAACTCTACGTCTACCACCACACCCACGATTTGGGTGATAGTACCGGTACCTTTCTTCGTCGTTGCTGCCATCATATCTCCTTATCTATCCCTTTAATGCCTCTGCGCCGCCGGTTATTTCTGCCAACTCTTGGGTAATCGCGGCCTGACGGGCAGTGTTGTATGCCATGGTGTAGTCGCCAATCAAGTCGGAAGCGTTGTCGGTAGCGTTCTTCATGGCCATCATGCGCATGGTATGCTCACTGGCCAGGCTCTCCAATAGTGCCTGCCACACCTGTACCTCTATCAGCCGGGTGGCAACATGATGGATTACTGTGGCCACATCGGGCTCAAAGTTCATGGCGATGGGCGGCACCGCGGATGGCTTCTCGGGCTTTTCCAGCCGGGCAGGCAATAGCGGCATTTCTACCGCCTCTTGTAGCACGCCCGAACGGTGCACCGTGTACAGCACGTCTACTTCATCGGTAGTGGCACTACCGTACAGTTCGACGATAGAATTCAACAGCGGCTGGATGTCGCCCTGGGTAGGCTTGTCGCCGAACGCAGGATAGTGTGCCACTAGCTCCATGCCGGCAGTACGGCGCACGAACTGCGCACCGCGGTTGCCAATGGTAATTACCAGGCTCTTTACGCCCTCTGCCTGGTCGCGTTGCGCTTTTTGGATCAGCAGCTTCAGGATATTTGCGTTGTACGCGCCCGCCATGCCGCTGTTGCTCGTAATAGCCACATACAGGCGGGTTTTCACGGTACGCTTTTTGAATAACGGCTGCTCGGCAACCTCTTGCGACAGAGATTCTTCTTCCACCTCTTCCATAGTATTCAGGCGGGCAAGCAGCTCGTACGCCGCCTGACGGTAGGCCCGGCTGGCCTGAGCCTGTTCTTGCGCACGGCGCAGCTTGCTGGCAGATACCAGCTGCATGGCCTTGGTAATCTGGCGCGTCCCCTTGATAGAGGTAATACGCCGCTTCAGCGTAATGAGGCTAGCCACGGTAGCCTCCAGCCGACATCTTGCCGTTTATCATTACGCTTCTTTCTTGTCCTTTTTATCGGTGTAGCTGGCAGTAACGGTCTGACAAATCTTCAAGAGTTCGTCGTTCTGCTCGTCGGTTGGCTTGGCACCGGTGTTGATGGCCTCGATCAGCTTGGTGTGGTGAGACTTCAATTCACGGTGCAGCGCTTCTTCGGCAGCCTTTACCTTGGGCAGCGGTACGGCGTCAAAACAGCCGCGGGTAGCCGCAAACAGGCTGGCGTACATCTGCCAAACGGCATACGGGCTATACTGCAGCTGCTTCAATAGTTCGGTCAGACGCTGGCCGCGCTCGATGGTGTGGCGGGTTTCGGCGTCCAGGTCGGTAGAGAACTGGGCAAATGCAGCCAGTTCGCGGAACTGGGCTAGACCCAGCTTCAGGCCACCGCCTACGGCCTTCACGGCCTTGGTCTGGGCGTCGCCACCTACGCGGGAAACGCTGAGGCCCACCGAAATAGCCGGGCGGATACCCTGGTAGAACAGGTTGGTTTCCAGGAAGATTTGACCGTCGGTGATAGAAATAACGTTGGTAGGAATGTAGGCACTGATGTCACCGGCCTGGGTTTCGATGATTGGCAGGGCAGTCAGGCTGCCGCCGCCCAGTTCGTCGCTGAGCTTGGCAGCGCGTTCCAGCAGGCGTGAGTGCAGGTAGAATACATCGCCAGGGTAGGCTTCACGGCCCGGCGGGCGGCGCAGCAGCAGCGACATCTGACGGTAGGCTACGGCGTGCTTGGACAAGTCGTCGTAGATGATAAGACCATGCTGGCCGTTATCCCGGAAGTATTCACCCATGGCGCAACCGGTGTATGGCGCCAGGTACAGCAAGGCAGCAGGGTCGGCTGGGCCGGTGGCTACGATGATGGTCTGATCCATCACGCCTTCGCGCTTCAGGCGTTCTGCCAGAGCCGCCACCTTGGAAAGTTTCTGGCCGATAGCAACATAAATGTTAATCACGCCCGTCTTCTGGCGGGCCTGGTTTACCATAGTATCGATAGCAATAGCGGTCTTGCCGGTTTGGCGGTCGCCGATGATCAGCTCACGCTGGCCGCGGCCGATGGGTACGATGGCGTCGATAGCCATAATGCCGGTCATCATCGGCTCACCGACGTGTTTGCGGTCCAGGACCGATGGGGCAGGGCGCTCGACGCGGCTCATATGCTTGGACTTGATAGGCGCGCCACCATCCAGCGGACGTCCCAGCGGATCCACAATGCGGCCAACCAGCTCGGGGCCCACCGGCACTTCCAGCACCTTACCGCTCAGGCGGGCGGTAGCACCGGCCTTCACTTCTACGTCTTCACCCAGCAGTACGGCACCGATTTCATCTTCACCGAGGTTGAAGGCAAAAGCGGTAACGGGATTACCGTCCACGCCTTCCAGCTCCAGCATTTCGTTGTAGCCGCACTTGCGCAGGCCATAGATCCAGGCAATGCCGTCGCCGACACGGGTTACTACGCCGACCTCTTCAATTTCCGGCCGGGTCTTGAGCTGGGCAATCGCCGCCCGAATGTCGTCTGATAATGTCGTAATCGATAGTTCGCTCATTTTAGTAATCCTTTCCCTGAATCGCTAACGTCTTAAATTTCCTGATGGTGCCCGCCACGGTAAGGTCTATTTGGTGGTCGGAAAATTCCAGCTTTACGCCGCCCACCACCGATGGGTCGGGCTGCGGGGTTATATATATCCGCTTCGCCTCCGGAAATACCTCCCGCACCGCCGCTTCGATACGGCGGTTCATATCGGCCGTCAGGTCGTAGGCGCTAATGGCCACTACCTCAACCACGCCGCGCTGCGCCATCTGGTGCTGCACGTCGCGCATCAGCGAGCTCAGTTCGCCGGTGCGGCGTTCGCCAAGCAGCAGTGCCGCCAGTGACGTGATGTCTTTGCGGTAAAACGTACCGGCCAACACGCCGTCGGCAATCACGCGCGCAATTTGTGCCCGCGGTGTTTTCATGCCGCTACGCTCCGCTCCTTCAGCGCCTTGTCTATAAGAGCAGCGTCTTTCTTGGCATCAACCTTTTCGCCGATGATCGCTTCGGACACATCAGATACCAAGCCCACAATTTCGTGCTCCAGGCGCTCACGTTCACGCTTGGTAGCGTACTTGATCTGTTCGTTGGCGCTTTCTACAATCTCGTCGGCACGCTTGCGCGCAGTATCCTCGGCGGCCTGTACGGTCTGCTTGGCAGTCGTATCGGCGTCGGCGATGATTTTGTCTGCCTGGGTGCGTGCTTTGTGGAGTTCTTGTGCTACGCGCTCGTCCAGCTTGACCTTCTCGGCTTCCATCTGTTCGCCAAGGCGCAGGCCATCTTCGATGCGCTGGCGGCGCTCGTCTAGAACCTTCAGGATGGGTTTGAATGCCCACTTGCGCAGTACCAAAAACGCGAGCAGGAATGTTATAAGCTGAATAACAAACGCCTGGCCGCTAATGCCGAGCGCGCTGAAGATGGATGAGCTATCGCCAAAATGGGCTAGTGCGTTTATCATGTAGTATTTCTTCTCTTTCTCGCGTTGCAATCTTTCATAAAAGGGGAGGCCGGTGCGTATGCGGTGCGGCCTGCCCGTATTTCTAAACTATTTGTTGAGGAACAGTGAAGCGAAGGTCAGCAGACCGAACAGCTCAACCACGGCTACGAACACCAGGGCCTGACCAAACGACTTGGCGGTTTCTGGGTTGCGGCCGACAGCCTGGAAGTAGTTGCTGCCAATAAGGCCGATGCCAAGTGCCGGGCCAAAGAAGCCCAGGCCGATCATCAAGCCCTTACCAAGAACTACCAAGTTTACTACGTCTGCAAATTGTGTTGCCATTACATTAACTCCTTTTATTACTAATCTTATACATATCCACGCTACTCCCCTGAACCCGCCGGACTCGCGCCCATTATTCCAGGAGCCTCCACTTCGGTCAAGTCCTCGTGTTCGGCGTGGTTGGCGACCGACGCAAGGTACATGATACTGAGTGTAGCGAAGATATATGCCTGCAGCGCGCCCACGAACAACTCTATAAGGGTGAACGGCGCGGCGGTGATAGGGGCGGCAACGGTGTGCCCGAGGTAGCTGAATATGGCGATGATAGTTTCACCGATGGTGACGTTTAGGAACAAACGCAGCGCCAGGCTGATAGCGCGCATAAGGTCAGTAATCATCTCCAGAATACCGATTACCAGATACAGCGGGTTCAGCGGGCTACCCACAAAGAAGTGACGCAAATATTTCAGCAAACCGCCCGATTCGCGGATAGACGAGGCATACACCACCACCATGGTCGTTACGCCCACGGCCAATGTGCCGTTGAAGTCACCGGTAAAGGGGCGCAGCAGGGGTACGCCATGCACCGTCAGCGCCTCGCCCACGCCGGGCAGCAGGCCGAGCCAGTTGTTAATCAGCAGAAAGAAAAACAGCGTTACGAAGTATGGTGTATATTTGCGCACGTGCTCTTTGACCGTAAAGCCGGACTTCACGGTGCCGGTCATGAACTCGATGCCCATTTCTATAAACTGCACCAGGCCGCCCTGCGGCTTGACGGTAACGTGCCGCGCCACCCATATAAGGGCAATGATCATAACAGCGATACATATCCAGCCATAGAAGATGGAGTTGGTGATGGTCAGGCCGCCAAGGTGGAATATACCGCCCGGGGCGATATGCACAGCGGGGCCGCTATCTTCGGCAAAACGGGCTAGTAAGTTCATGCGGCGCCTTTCGTATCATTTGTAGTAACGCTATTCACCCGGCGATTAGCTTCGGACATCACGCGTTGCAGCACTCCAAAGACGCCCGCCGCAGCCACCAACACTCCAACGACCAAAAGCCACGGTGTGGTATGGTAGTGTCCATCCAGCATATAACCGCCCACAATGGGCACAATAACTACCAGAGCCAACTGCCACGACATCTGCAGGGCCATAGTCATAAAGATCGCATTAAGCTCAGCAGTCCGAGTGTCTGCTGTTTTATCTGTAGTAGGTACGGCACCCTCACTAGGGGCAGAGGGCGGCGTATTGCTAGTCGCGCTTTGCTTTGATGCCATTGCCCCTACAGCATAGCAGATACACCTCTTATACACAAGATGACTTTAGGTGTTATTGACCCACGTCACACGTGCTCACTTCATCTCTATACTCGCAACCCGCACTCTACGTTTATTTCTTCTTACTCTTTCCTGCCTTCAGCCTGCCACTAGCCGTGGCGGGCCCTATTACTTTTTGCATGATCAAAAAGTAGTTGGTCGGTTCCTGGTGGCAGGAACAAGACAGAAGCAAAAGAGGTCGCCACGGCAGGGGCTGGTAAAGAGCAATAAAATAAATAGATACTTTACAATGTATAGTAAGGTGATACACTAGAGACTATGAAACACGTCATTATCTACACCGCCGACTGGTGCGCATTTTGCCACGCAGCCAAAGATTACATGGACAAAAAGGGCATCACATACGAAGCGCGCGATGTCGAGAAAGACCAGCGCTATGCTCAGGAATCTATCCAGAAGTCCGGCCAGATGGGTATACCAGTTATCGATATCGACGGCACTATTATCGTCGGCTTCGACCGCCCAAAAATAGACGCCGCCTTGCAAGCGTAATATCTACACTATCCATGCATGGCCACGCATGGCATACTAAAGGCGATGACGTTTGAGGATTTCAAGACGAAGGACGCCGTGGTGGTGGTATACACCGGCGACGGCAAGGGCAAAACCAGCGCCGCACTAGGGCTGATGGCCCGCGCGCTCGGCAACCGCTGGCGCGTCGCATTCATCCAGTTCATCAAATACTGGGGCGTCGGCGAGCACGTGTTTATACGTGATATCCAGGGGTTATATAAAGATCAGCTGCATTTTTACAAAGGCGGTCGCGGTTTCTACCAGGCCCCCGACGACCTCAGCCCCGAGCAGATCACCCCCGAGCAGCATATGGCGGCGGCATTGGAAACCTACGAGGAAGCACTGCGCTGCGCCACGAGCGGCGAGTTCGATCTGGTGATATGCGACGAAATCAACAACGCCGTGCATGACGGCCTGCTAACCGAGGTAGAACTACGCGCCCTTCTAGCACAGCATTCACCTGGCACCAGCATATGCCTTACCGGTCGCAACTTCCCCGAGAACCTTATTCCCGAAGCAGACATCGTTACGAATATGACGAAAGTCCGGCATCACTTCGACGACAAGTATCTCGCCAATAAGGGCATCGATTACTAGCCTCCATCCACCGGACCAGCCGACATCTCACCCAGGAACATGACGAGCAAGCTATCGTAATGCGACTGCTCTGTCTCGGTGAATGGCTTAGTTGAATCTGGGTTCGTCAATCCCATGCGTGCCATCGCCTCAAGGGCAAGCTCGCCAGCGCGTATCGTATCGGCGTCCTCTACCGATTCTATGCCCGATTTTTGACCCTCAATAGCCATGAGTTCATCTTCCTCTAGCTCCAATCTACGTCGCTAGAGCATAATCGTCAGCAAAAAACTGCAGAATGCATGTTTTATCACAGACAAACGTAACCGTATCTGGCACTCTTGACACTGGAGTGCCAGTTTTTTACACTACCACGTAGAAGCAGGTGACTGCTTGAAGAACTAACGAAAAGGAGGATTTATGGCAGATATCGTACGCTGGGATGACCCATTCTCGGGGTTGACTAACCTTCATAGCCAACTGGACGATATGTTCAATAACATGTTCAGCACCATGCCCGCAGCGCAGGCCAGCACGGCGATACCCAGCATGGATGTATACACAGAGGGCGACAAGCTGATAGCCGAGGTGCAAGCCCCCGGCTTTACCAAGGACGATGTAGACGTCAGCGTGCACAACGGTATCCTGGAAATCAAAGGCGAAAAACACGAAAAGGAAGAAGAGAAGGGCGACAAAAAGCGGCGTAGCTACATGCTCCGCGAGAGCCACGCCAGCTTCTACCGCCGCCTTCGCCTGCCGGATTATGCCGACGAAGACCATGTGGATGCAACGTTCGACAATGGCGTACTGAAGGTAGCGATATCATTCAAAGACTTGCCAAAGCCCAAGAAAATCGCCATCTCCAGCGGTAAGAAATAATCTAAAGTCCTCATCCCAGACAAGGCGCCAGACAACTGAGCGCCTTTGTCTTGTTATTATTTTCCTCGACAAATAGTGCACTATGCTGTATTAATTACATTTTACGCAGTTGGGGAGAAAATTATGAGCGTCGAAAAATTTAGCCAAGCCTTTCAAGAAAGCGATAACTTTGCCCAATGGATGGCAGAGCCTATGGATGAAACCGTAGAGCTCGGAGACATAGACGGTGGATTATATCAAACAAGCGTTATTGATGGGAGTATAGACTTAAAGGATCCGAAGAGTATCGACCAACTTTCCCAGCAGTTTTGAACGTCTATTTTCGTACGCGCCAAATGAGCTTATAGATCTTCAGCTTATCGGGCAGCTGATTCAGGTAGGGGATGAACGGAAAGGCGAGCATAGTCAGCAGCAGCGAGCCGAAGATAATGGCGCCATCGCGGTCGCCATTGCTGTCGTTTGCCAGTACTGTATGGTTCAGTAGCCCAATCGGCGCCAGCCACCAGGCACCAGGCGTGTGACCAGATTCTTCCCTGATCATACCGTACTGGTCGGTCGTAATAGCCAGGGCAGTGGCCTTATCTTCCAACACACCAGTATCCGACAGGAAGCGGGCGGCATACGTAGCGCCCTTTGCGCCATCTTGTGGTTGCAGGGCCGGTTCGTATAAACCAGCCTGCGCCATTGCCGTCAGTGACGCAACTACCGACATTACCGGACTATGCGGCAGGTCTTTGGCGTCTGGTTTATCTTGCGCAAAATAATTACTTGCGTCCGTCAGCTGCTGCTTCTGAGTATCAGCAGGCTCTCCGGCGAAAGCAGCCAGCTGGTCCACGCTGCCAGGCTGTGCCGCGAGCAGCTGTCGGTACGGTCCTACGATAAAGACTGTCCGCGTATCGAATGTATAAGGGTCAATGTTGTCCAGGTACGTTGCGGTATCGGATGAACGGTCAAATTCGCTTATGAGCGTCCTACCCATAAGGGCCGCATCATCCTGGGCGACCGATTGGACCGTAGTGGGCTTGATATATGGCGACGGCAGCACGATGGCAAGCAGCAGGATCAGCCCCACCAGCACGCCGCCACGCACGAACAGCAGCTTGTGGTTAGCCGGCACCGTCTTTACAGCCGCGTCCTTACGGTACGGCTTAGCAATACCCAGCACACGCACCAGCAGGTAGTGCAGACCCAGCAGGCCAATAAGGGTAAGGGGAATGACGACGATATGAATGCCATATATCTGCAAAAAGTTCAGCGGATTGATAATCTTCCCGAGGCCGCTGCCGTTATAGAAGTCAGCGCCCTGCAAGCTGCGCCACTGTGATGAGTAATCGCCGCGCAGCACATAGCCGAATTCAGTCTCCGCAAGCACCGTGAACAGCATCAGCACGCCCAGTACCCACGTCAGACGCCGCGGCTTTTTGAAGCCGGAAGTAAAGAAGACCACCAACAAGTGCAACAGCACGAATAGCACGAATGCCTGGGTCGCCCATAAGTGTACGCTGCGCAGGTAGCCTCCCAGACTGTTCGTCAGCCACCACGTGGGGCCGTTCAGTGCCATGATAGTACCGGTAACGATGAGCACTAAAAATGATGTCATGGACAGAAATCCCAGCGAATAGAACAGCTTGTTGCCGTAGCTAGGCACGTCTTTGATCATGATATTCTGCAGCGCAGCGCCGAGCGGGTGTTTGGATTTCATATATATTCCTATTTGTAGTTCTATTGTACTAGAGTTTATTTTCTGCCACGACCAATCACAAAAGCCATGATCTAGATCACATACAATCAGCCAAAAAAACGCATGCTTGCAACATGCATTCTCGGCTGATACGCTAGGATTCATGCCAAAACGCCCTGACGTGACCATAAAACTTATGATGCGTGTGGATAACCACATCTTTATGCTGCGGCACCATGCCAACGGCGCATACGACTTTCCGGGCGGCCGCATGGAGTGGGGCGAATCGCCCGAAGCCGCGCTTGCACGTGAGTTATATGAAGAGCTAGGCTACACGCTCACAGCTAAGCCGAAATTCTTTGGTATATGGAACTACGTTTCACCCGACAAAACCCGCCACAGTCTGCAATTGCAGTACCTACTGAACCTGCCCGAGCGGCCAACGTTTGCCATTACCGAAAATGCCGAAGGTCTATGGCTGGATAAGACATTTTACTTGGATCATATCCAAGATCCTAAGCGCACAGAAAAAATGTTCGCCTAGCTGCCGCGTCTACAGGCGTGAAATAATCCGCGTAGAGCCACGGGCAACGACTGCAGCCAAGTCATCGGTGCGAAGGAATTCGGGCAGGATAGGTATAGCCGCCGGGTCACGGAAGCCTATCTCGGCGATTTCGCGTTCGCCATGGGTCGTTTTAGACAGGTTGATAGACAGATAATCGGCGCCATTGGTAATGTGAAAGAAAAATTCCAGATGCTCGGTGCCTTTGTAGGCGAACTGCTGCACGTATAGTAAGCCGCCGATGGCTGGCTCGATGCCGGTCTCTTCCAGCATCTCCCGCCGGATGCCGTCCATTATAGATTCACCCGCTTCCAGCCCACCGCCCGGTATGCACCAATTGTCGCTGATACCTGCAAATACAGTACCTTTATACCTCTTCAGCTGCGCCGCCAGAAGTTTACCCTCGTGCAAGACAATGCCCCGTACTGCAATACGCCTCTCCATTACATCCTCCAAAAGTTTATATGCTGCGTTCGTCCATTATACCGCTGCGTGCGGCATGCTGGCATAACACCTTTTGCTTGCGGTGTCTCTGCGGTGTTTGACCGAAAAATTCTTATCCATGTCCGCCGGCTTCTCGCGAACTATGCTTGACGCAAGAACCGGTTCACCGTGCGCAGCGCCAAAAAGCCCGGGATAATAGGTACCCAGAACGACACAAACCGGAAGATAAGCGTCACAGCCGCAGCCGTAGGCAAATCCATGCCAACCGATGTAAGCCCAAGGGCCAGGAAAGCCTCGGTAGCGCCGATGCCGCCCGGAGTCGGTGCAAAGTTGCTCACCAGCGATGACGTAACATACAGCGTAAAAGCATCTACGAAATTGATAGAACCGTGCACAGCATAGGCCGAAAATATGAGCGCCAGCGTAGATACGAACGTCAGTGCCAATGATCCGAATATCAGCGCCGGCAGCTGCGGCCACAATGACAAACGGCGAAAACCACGCACCACATCCCGTACAAAGCCATGAATGCGCTGCCGGATAGCAGGAATGGCAATAAATATCCCCACAATCACTACCGCGGCCACCGCCAGCAGCCACATTGAACCCTTGTATGCATGCTGCACAATATGTTGCAGCGTCAACGGCGACACGATTGCCACCAAAGAGACGGTGGTAACAATGCCAAAAACGGTAGGCAATATGGAGATGGTTATGGCATCGGCCTGCTTTTCACCAATTTTATTGTAATAACGCGCCGTCAAACTGACACTGCCTAGATTGAACGGCAAAAAGTGGTTGATGAAGGCGCCCGTCAGCTGCAAAATGGTAACTTTCTTGAATGAACCTGTGGCATTGCCGGCCATGTACTGCGTATATGCCGCCGCCAAAAACCCGAACGCCGTCAAGATGACGCCGCCCGCCACCCACCACCATTCCGCACGACGTAATACCGTAGCCGTACCGCGTAGCTGCCCAAGCTGCGGCAAAAGCAAGTAAATGCCGACAATACTGGCGCCTAGGACGATGACCGACCACGGCCGGATAGTCGGGCGTTTGAAAATAGTGTCGTTCGCTTTGGGTCGGGATGCAGTCATATTTTGTATTTTGTGTAATTCGTATTTTATTGTACCCCAAAACGAAAACAGGGCAACATGCGGCATTTGCGCTGAGCCGTTCCAGAACGATATACTACATACTACCAAGTACATAGGCTAACAAAAGGGGATTACCAGATGACTCGTGGGCAATCGTTCGGTAAAGGGCAAGCCGGCTTCGCGGCGCTGTTCATGGTAATACTTATTATTCTAGTAATCGCTGCGGCTGCCGCGGGTGCATACCTGGTATACAATCACCAGCACAAAACGGGTACGCCCACGACTACTTCAGGTAACTCTACAAGCAGCATGAACTCCGGCGGCACATCTTCTTCGAATAATGCATCGGTAACCGCCTGCGCCACGACCAACCTCAAGCTGTCCATCAGCAACCAAAGCGGGACCGCCGGCACCATGTACATGAATGCCGACGTCACCAACACCGGCACTACCACGTGCACCTTAACAGGCTATCCCACTGTGTTCCTAGCCGATAGCACCGGCAGCACCACAGGGATGGGCGCCGAGGCCAGCTCAGACTATGCTCCTATCGCCATTACACTAGCACCCAACGCCATAGCCCATTCGCTACTGGCATTCCCTGACGCCGGCAACTTTGCCACGCCAGGCATCTGTTCGGGCGCATCCACCAACCTCTACCTCTATCTGCCCGCCTCCACGACCTACCTGCAAACAGCACTTACCCAGCAGGCATGCCCTGGCTTCCGCGCCACGGCGCTCAAGGCTGGCGCCTAACATAACCGTCGTTCGCCATGAAAGATCCCTACCGACCACCACTCTTGCAGTTCATCCGGAACCCGTGGCGATGGTTCGTGGGCTACTGGAAAAAAGGGTGGGGCCAAAAAACCCTCGTAGGCTTCCTGGTATTCTTAGCTTTCACGCTCAGCTGCATGTACGGTATCGCCCGATGGTACGTATGGCAGGAGGGGCGGAAGCCTCTGGTCATTGGCACCAGTTTCATCGCCGATTACGCATCGTCGTTGGGCCTGAATGCCCACCAAACCATGCTGGCCATCTTGGATGACCTACATGTCAAACATCTGCGGCTCGTCAGCTATTGGAACGATATTGAACCCATGCAAGGGCAATATAACTTCAGCGAGCTGGACTGGGAGTTCGCCCAAGCCAATGCCCACCACGCCAAAGTAACACTGGCTGTCGGCCTACGCCAACCCCGCTGGCCCGAATGCCACGTACCCAGCTGGATCGACCCCGCCTCGCCGCAAAGCCAATGGCAGCCGCAATTGGAGCAATTCATAGGGGCCGTAGTGAACCGATACAAGGACAATCCTGCTTTAGAAAGCTACCAGTTAGAAAACGAGTACTACCTAACTGCTTTTGGCATGTGCAACAACGACAAGCGCGAACGCCTGACCGCCGAGATGAATGTCGTACATGCCATCGATCCCAAACACACGCTCATCGTCTCGCGCAGCGACAATGGCATCGGCTGGCCGGTCCACCCGCCACTTCCCGACGAAACCGGCATATCCATTTATCGCCGGGTATGGACGCCTATTTTGGGCCGCTACATCGAATATCCGTTCCCGGCCTGGTATTACGCCTTCATGGCCGGTGCCGAGAAAATTATGACCGGGCGCGACACCGTCATCCACGAGCTGCAAACCGAGCCGTGGCCACCACATGGCACGCCGTTCACCCGTGTCTCACTTGCCGAGCAGAACAAATCGTTTAATGCGAAGCGGTTTCAAGATACCATAGCATTCGCCAAAGCTACTGGCATGCGACCTATAGACCTATGGGGTGCCGAATACTGGTATTACCGCAAAGAGAAACTGCACGACCCCAGCCTGTGGCAGGCCGCCCTGCAAACGTTCAAGGCGTCTCAGTAGCGCGCGGTTCTAAAAAATATAGCCTAGACCCCTAAGGTAGACGAGCAGTCTGTCGAAGTCGGCAATATCCTTCTGAATGACTGCCCGGTAGACATACGCACTGGACACCTTGATGCCCAATGTCTGCAGGCGCGTTTTGAAGTCTACTATCCGTTCCCGCTGCGCGTCGGTGACGGTCTCGAACAAATGGCCGATTTCTACCGAGGCCTCCTGCGGTTGCGTGATAAAATTGACGCCGATTTGCCATTCATGACCCTGGTAGTGCGTACGAAGCCCGAAATAATAGCTATCCAGCGCCCACTTAGAGGGGTAGCGCTCGGCTGCCTGCTCGTTGAAATGGTGTTTGTCGTGGAACGATATATATTCAAACTTTTCCGAATCGACGGCATAATCGAAAAACTGCTTAGCCAAGCGTACGTCAAAGCCGCGCACAATGACATGAAAATCAATATCCCTGGCCACCATGACATCATAGGCGTAGCTGCCAATAAGATTGACCACGCCGTACCGGGCCAGTTGGGCCTCTATCCCCATTGTCCGCAGCAAATCCGTGGCCTCCGCCCGTACCAGACGGGCCGTGTCCAAATGTAGGTATGACATGCCGCAAATATATCATAAGATATGGGCAAATTACGATGTCATCGGACACGAAACCAGGCGAAATGCCGCATCCCCACCAAAACGATGGCGTAAATTGCCGCTTTGGGGCATACTACGTTACAGATATGGCAAAGAAGAAGCAGAACAATACCGCCACTACCATCCAAAACCGGCGTGCCCGGCATGACTACCAGCTGGACGACAGCATCGTCGCCGGCCTGGAGCTTACCGGCCAGGAGGCGCGTGCCTTGCGTCAGGGTCATGGACAACTGCGCGGCGCATACGTTACCACCAAAGAAGGCGAACTGTGGCTCATAAATGCCACCATTACTGGCGACCGGGCCAATCCTATAGAAGAACACGACCAGACCCGCGCACGCCGCGTGCTCGTGAAACGCCGTGAAATAGATGCCCTGATGGAAGCCAAGCAGCAGGGCAAGACCATCGTGCCGCTGGAGCTTTTGACCCGCGGCCGCTATATCAAACTGCGCCTCGCCGTAGGCAAGGGCAAAAAGAACTACGATAAACGGCAAACCCTCAAACAGCGCGCCGAACAGCGCACTATCAACCGCGCACTCAAATTTCAGCGCGCATAGCACGCCACAGATACTTTGTCTATAAGACGTCTCATTGTAAACTCAGTATCCCCAGCGTACACTGGGAAGTACTAAGGGAGTGTGTATTTATACGCATATGAAAGTTGCCATGGTCGCACCACCGTGGTTGCCTATTCCTCCAATAGGATACGGTGGGATTGAAAATGTGCTAGCTGCTCTTGTTCCGGCACTTATGGAAGAAGGTGTCGAGGTAGAACTATTTACGGTGGGTGAAACTACGCTGAAAGCCCACAAGAACCACTGGCTCTACGAAAAAGGCCAGTACGACTACATCCATGCGCCGATGTACGACTCGCTGCCGGTACCTATGGCGCACACGTTCTTTGCATTTAATACCGTCAAGGCCGCCGGCGACTTTGACATCATCCACACGCACAACGGCTTCGTCGACCTGCTTGGCGGGGCGTTCGTAGATGGCCTGCCGCCCATCGTCCATACACTTCACGGACCACCCTTTACCACGCCGGACCGGCTGGTGTTGAGCCTGGCCGACAGCACGCCCATGTGGGAACAGATCGGCAAGAGCTTCTCAAAGAGCCTGCATATCGTCGGTATATCCAAAGCACTCATGGCCAGCGCGCCCAGGGAACTGAAACGCATCACTCTCAAGCCCGTCCATAACGGCATAGACCCGTCAGATTTCCCGTACCGCGAGCAAAAGGAAGATTACTTCATCACGCTCGCACGGTCACATCCCGACAAAGGGCAGGGCATTGCCGCCCGGCTGTGTAACGAGCTTGGCCACAAGCTGCGTCTAGCGGGCGTGGTGGCCGACATGACCCGGCCCAAGCAAGTGATGATGGAGCTCGCCAATCCCCTCAGCAAGTACCGCGGCCTGGCAGACTTCCGCTACTTCAGCGACGAGATTTTCCCGTACCTAAATGGGCTTATCGAATACGTCGGTGACATCAGCGGGCAAGCCAAGATGGACTTCCTGAGCCATGCCAAAGCGCTATTATTCCCCATACAGTGGGATGAACCCTTCGGTATGGCACCTATTGAGGCACTAGCATGCGGCACCCCAGTCATTTCTATGGCCCGGGGTGCGCTGAACGAGATCATTCAACACGGCGTTAACGGTTTCCTGGCCAGCGACGAGCAAGAGTTTAAGTACTACATGCAGCGGGTGGACGACATAGACCCCGCCGCCTGCCGCAAGTCGGTCGAAGATAATTTCTCCGCCCGCCATATGGCCCGCGAGTACATCAAGCGGTATAAGACGCTCATCCGTAGGCGGCAACGACAGCTCGTGACCGTAAAATCCGTAGCCAAAAACCTTCAGAAACGCCGGACGCAGCTTGCCAAACCCGCATTACAGCCTGGTGGTATCAGCGTCACCCTGAAGGGCAGCCGCACCGTTTCCATCTAGTTATTCCAGGGACAAAGTGCTTATGGTACGATGAATCCATGCATCCGCTTCACCGCTGGCTGAACGCGACGCGGCACTACCGCCAGCGCGAAATTTCCGACCTTTTTACCGGTCCATGGCCGCCCAAGACCAACTTTGCCGCGCTGGTAACGGCGCCGGCACACTTTGGCGTATTCGCGAGCCTCGGGCCGCACTTCCAGTACGCCATCTTTGGCCGCGATTCCATAGAGACCGCCGAAGATTTGCTTGCCACCCACCCGCAGCTTGTACACGACATCATCCTGATACTCTGCCGCCTGCAAGGCATCACGACAAACTCCGTCAGCGAAGAAGAACCAGGCAAAATCCACCACGAATACCGGGCCATGCGCATGAACAGTCCCGTGCCTGAGGCATCCCAGCAAATTATCCTGGATCTACAAAGCACCTGGGGCGGGCAGGGCACCGAAGAGATGACCTACTATGGCTCGCACGATGCCACCCCCTTGTTCATCCGGCTAGTCGGCCGCTATATCGCCAGCTACGGCCAAGATATCCTGCACGAGCAATACACCGCCCACGGCGGTGGCACTCAGACCGTGCAAGGCAGCCTGCTCGCCGCCACCGCCTGGCTGGTGGGCAAGCTGCAGGCCCACCCGCTCGGACTGTTCGCCTACAAACGCCTCAACCCGCAGGGCATAGCCAACCAGGATTGGAAAGATTCCGCCACCTCACACATCCATGCTGATGGCACCATGCCCAATTTCGATGGCGGCATCGCCTCTATTGAACTACAGGGTTATGCGTATGACGCGCTGCAAACTATGCTACACCTCAGCCTAGGCAGCCCCGAAGACCGCCACCAATGGAGCGAACTGGCACACCACCTCCAACGCCAAACCATCGCCTCATTCTGGATGTACGACGAGCAGTACTTCGCCCAGGGGCTCGATTTCGACCCCTCCGGCCAGCCGCGGCAAATCGCCAGTGTCACGTCTGATGCCGGGGCCCTACTGGATAGCAGCCTCATTCACGACCTACCCGAACATGATGCCGGCTACTACAGCAAGTCTATCGCCCGCATGATCTTCAGCCCCGAACTCCTTACCAGCGTGGGCATCCGCTGCCGTGCCGTCCGCTACTGGGATTTATTAGATTTCATCGACTACCACGGCCCCAACACCGTCTGGCCCAAAGAGACCTTCGACATCGCCAAGGGCCTGCGCCGCTCCGGGCTGCACCATCTGGCCGCCGAGCTGGACAAGCGCCTCATAACCAGCCTCGAAAAGGCAGGAGAGTTTTACGAGTTCTTCTACGTCAGCCGCATCGGTAAAGTGTGGTACGACCACAAAGAGGCACTGGCGCACTTCAGCGCAGAATCGCCCGGGCACTTCATACCCATGCCCGAACCCGGCCAGGCCTGGACTATCGCCGCCGCCATCCGTATAGCCGCCGGCCTGCATCCCGCCCGCCCACTACCCACACCAACCGACTTCGAACAATCCCTGCTTGCAAGCATCACCGAACGCTGATATTGTCAGGCGGCCAATCTTTGGTTATAATGCACTTGTTCTGACTTCTCTTCAACAAGCGAAATCAGAGGCAAGTCGTATGACTTGTATTGTTCTTTACACAAATATATTCCGGGGTAGCTCATCCGCCAGCTGGCGGAGGGTGGCTGTATACTACACATATGTTTACAGTTTACGCACTTTATAATGCCGAGGTTGGCAAGATGTATATCGGCCAAACGTCTGATATCGAGCAGCGACTCAGGAGACATAACGACAGAACCAAACATCGAGGATGGGCATCCTCTCAGCGTGGTGACTGGGTACTGATTTATTCCGAATCAGCAGCCAGTCGCTCCGCTGCCTTAGCTAGAGAAAAACAGCTAAAGACAGCTCAGGGGCGAATGTTCATTAAACAATATATTCCGGGGTAGCTCAGCGGTAGAGCGGGTGGCTGTTAACCACTAGGTCGCTGGTTCGAATCCAGTCCCCGGAGCCATGATAGATTGTTAGGTACAAAAGGACCGATTTCCCCCTGTTGGGAGTCGGTTCTAACCATTTCTGGAACTAATTTCTGCTGCTCAATCATTTCTTCAAGCGGAATGAAGTATTTATTAGGGGTGAATTGTATGGTTCGATCCAAAATCGTAAGCACTTCACCTAATTTGACGATCACTGAGCGTTTCTTCTCTAAATCGTCGCTATCGAAGTCCTCTTTGGCATAGCGGGCAAAGGTGAACACCTCGTCGGCTTTTGCACGCCAGTCGCGAGCCTTGTACTCAGCTTCGTTACGTTGCTTCTGTAAGCTCTCTAGCTCGTCCTCTAGAGTCTGCATTTCGGCAAAGTACCATGAGTCATCATCAGCCTCTCCTGCGTATCGCATTCGACGTAGGTTGTTAATAGATTGTGTCTTCTTTTCGATGGCCTTTTCGTGAGCTAATGTCTTCGCCTGATCTTTTTCAACGACTTCATCTTCTTCTTGCGCCAGCGCCTCGATAGCGAGTTTGTAGAAGTCAGGGTCAATCGTGAATTTGTTGAGCTTATCTTTTATTTGCTCAATCAAAACATCCTCGTTTACGTGCTGGCCTGGTTGGCCACATTTTACTGCCTTGTTCTTGCCAGTGCAGTGGTAGTAGACATACTCTTTGACCTCGCCAGTGGATTTTATTGTTTTCTTTTTCTGTTCGGCTGTGATGGCAAAACCGCACTCGCCGCAGCGGAACAGGTTACGAAGCTGAAAATTATAAGTTTTGTCTTTAGGGCGCGTAGTATGTAAGGGGTCAATTATCTGCTGCACACGTTCAAATTCTTCTTCGGTGATCATTGCAGGATGATTGCCAGGGTAAAGCTCGCCTTTGAACGGCAGCTTCCCGGTATAGAACGGGTTTTTGAATAACGCGCAAAGACTAGAGTAGGCGATCGGTTTGCCGCCCGTCTGACCCCTCACGGGCGTGGTTATGTGCAACTCCTTGTCAGCTACATGCACCAACTGTGCCATAGAGTACGTGCCGGTAAGCATCTTATCCCAGAGGATTCGCATTGTTGTAAAACGATCCGGATCGGCAATGATTATTTTCTCAAGGCGGTCATTAAGATAGCCCACGGGCGGCACGCCTGGTTTGTTACCTTTTTCCGCTTTTGACTGCATACCACGCTTCGTATTAGTCGCTAACTCACGAATATATTGGTTCGACATCCCAGCCTCAACACTGAAAACGATAGCATTATCTTCGGGGAAGTAACTCTTCTCTGCGGTAAGAATGTGCTTAAGTTTCCCATCTTGCAAGAGCTGCTGTATGCGCCCACTATCGGTTGGGTTTCTTGATAGTCGATCTAACTTCCAGCAAACAATGCCGTCAATTTTGCCAGCTTCAATCTCTTGGAGCATTTCCTCAAAGATAGGTCGAGCATCAGGACGCTTTGCAGACTTACTTTCGCGTAGGGGCTCGCCAATTAAGCGAGCTCCTTCACGTTTAGCAATTCCTATCATTACCTTTACTTGATCATCTAACGACTGAACCTGGCGGTCTTCTGTTTCAGTAGATTTTCGCGCATATAAGCGATACCTTAGACCCTGTAAATTTCGATTATTCATTGCTTTATCCTTTTCTGGCGTTTGTGCCAACTTTATGGCTTATATTATAGTTCTTCCCTGAAGGGATGTATATCTTTACTTAGAGGAAACCTTTATATAAGAATATCTTTATCTATTTATAGATATATCTTTATATAAAGGTCTCTTTACTACGTAAAGGTTTGTATTATCTAAAGATTTCTCTAATCTTTAAGGCTTAGTTAGAATCCTAGATTATCCAGGCCCTCGCGCATCTTTTTATCGAATTCTTCTCGGCTTAGCTCGTCATACTGCTCCATGCCATCAGCTACATCCAGCTTTTCATGACGCAGATGCTCCAATACGACATTTAGGCAAGCCTCTTTGATCTCAGGCCAAAGTTTTGACTTTTTTCCGTTGAACTCGATTATTCGAGCGTTGCCTTGTTTTGGCGTATAGACCATCCAGACCTTCTCCTTGTTACATTCTGGCGGACTTACCACCATTCCATTTATATAGAAACCGAGATCGTCGTCGAGCACTAAGACTTTTACTCTATGCCCGAAAAATTTACCTTGCTTATTTTTCAGCTCCATGTGGTATTCGGCTTCGACGTTATATAGATTAGACATCTTGCAGCTCCTCATCTTCAGGAGCAGTTAGCCTTACTAACTCTGCAAGCTCCTTGAGCTGCGACTCTGCTGCGTTAAAGCCGATAACTACACCGCACTTTTCTAGATGAAGTCCTTGAAACTTCGTTACTAACTCATTGCTTAATTGCATTTCTACTCTCCGTAGAGAGTTCGCCTAACGGGACGATTATTAGTTAGGTGAACTCGGATTATTCGTCCTGTTCACCATTAAAGATTTTTAAAAACCCCTTGTCGTTGAAAGAGTTTTATGGGGTGCTAAAAGAGTTCGAACGGTTGTAAGTTCGGTTCATTTGCTGCAATTTTCGGTTCAGTTTATACGAGTTAAGCAGAAAAAGTATGGTCTGCGTCTAATGCTTTGAGTATCAAATCCAGTTTAGTGGTGTCTATCTTTTCGTGCCTGGCCTGCTGCAACGTTACAACTGGGCGGAAGAAAACTCCTTTACGTGTGCTGACCACCGGAAAGAAAAGCTGTCTGAGAGTGAGTGTGAATCCAGCACTGCTTAGTAACGTGCTTAGATTACGGGCTGTTTGCGGTAGGGTTGGAGTAAATAACTTGTTCTGATTCTTGAAGGCTTGCTCAAGCAAATGGTCTAACGTTGAGGCAATGTGAGTCTTTTTCAGCTTCAGCACATCATTTACTAAGATGGTACCGTCAGGCTGATAGGATAATCTGTATTCTGGTATATACCAAGATTCTTCAATCTTTCGATTTTTGTCGAGTCTCGCTTCATCGAGTATTTGCACATACTTTTGTGTGGCGTCAGCAGCCTGCTCAATCAGCTTTTTCTGTTCAGACGACAGCTCAGCACTCTCTATACCTGTCACAATACACAGTTTTTCCAATCTTGCGATATGTGCTTGTCCCATATCATGCTCAGGATTATCTAGATACTCATTTATCTTGAGTGTTTGGGTTATTAGAACGTCAAACTGCTTCCAGAACGGTTCCGGATTGATTTCAGCCAGCTTGGGGTGCTTGTTGTATAGGTTTTCAAGTTCATGCACCAGAAACACATATGCACGGTTTAGCTGATTTATCTCGTAGTCTTCGGGCAGCTCCATTTTGTCGGCAACCCTAACTAACGCAATGAAAGGAATCAACTCCATGCTTAGCACCTTTGCCACTGCGTAATCGTTGCTGTTATTTGGGTTAGTGGTCATGAGCTTAGTGCTTCCATATGGTTGATTAACATTATATGTCATCGGTAATCAGATGGTGCAACATCTCTCAAAGCCCCACATGTCATAATTAAAAGAGGGGCTAATACGAAAACAAAGGGAGTTATTATATGCACTATAGAAAAGGGATGGGGAGACCGACGAAAGTTACATGGACGGTGATCGTCAAATTAGCCGATTCCTTGCAGCACAATGCGACTATCGGTGAAGCGTGTCGTTTTGCCAGGATCAGCCGTCAAACGTACTACAACCACTTGAATAACGACGAGGTATTCGCCATAAAAATGCAAACGGCGATGAATAATCAAAACAAATTGGTCATGAGTTTTTTGACACCTTATTGAAAACTCATGTGCTTTTACTGAGTTTTTAAGATATTCGGTGTCAAATAATTCGAAAACTAGATGCAGGAGTGGTCAGTGTCCAGGCTCTTGACCACGTACTGCGTGATGGAGATGTACCCGTTGGCTGTAAGTGGCGCTACTGAGCAGTTAGCGACGGCGTTAGAGAGGCTTGCACCGCTTGGCCGCCAGTTGGGCGAACCGTTTAGGTTGCTGTCGCTATTGACGGTGCTACCGACAATCGAGTTCCATTGGACGGCTGTTGAATAAAGGCCAACTGTTGAGCCTTTTGCCTGATAGTATGCCGCGAAACCCTCCAGTGCTGCGGTGTTGAGAGCCAGATTGCTGCCCGTCTGCCAGGAGTTCATAGTTTCTACGTCCAGCCACCACGTGTAGTTGCCGGTATTTGTGCTGATACCTGCTGCCTGTGCTTTGCCGACAAAGTAGGCTTCCGTTTCAGCCGAACGGTTCCAGCCGTACTGCCATGAGCAAGCGGCATCATTGGTTCGCACACCAGTACACGGACCGTAGGGAGTGTTTCCACTAGTTGGCCAGCTTGCCCAGTTATAAGCCGTGTCTTGAGCAGGGTTGGCGGTGTTCACATAGAGTTGCACCTTTGGCTGATTAGAGCCGGTCTTAGCTTTATTCGCCCATACAAGCTGATCGGCCAGACATGAGTTGTATGTAGCCGCTGTACCACCATTTACACCGACAATGGCAAAGTACTGGTCAGTCGGCAGGTTCTTGAGGTCTTTGTTGCCGCATTGTGGGTAGGAAATGTCATAACCTTTAAGTTCGGTTGGAGCTGGTGGTTGAGCTGGGGTTGGCTTAGCTGCAAATGCGACACTTGGTACGATGAGGGCAGCCACAAGTGTAGCTGAAAATAGAGATAAAAGTCTTTTCATAATCATAGTATATGTTGCCAAGGCCATAATTGCTAACCGAGAGCATACAACCTGGTGTAAGGAAGTCTACAATAGTTGGGAAAATAAAATGTAGGGGGTCACTAGGTGTCCAGTAATAGGATTGGATGAACGAACTCCAGACACCCTCTGTGGGCTATCTGGAAGCTCTCCAACAGGTCTTTGGGTGCTAAGATGATAAAAGGTACATTTACTCCTGTAGTTATTGTATAGTAAGCATTGAGCGATTTATCGCCCACGACCTTGAGCCGCCGCGAGGACAGGTATGGTCATCAAATCAACGGAAAGGAACAGCTCGTCATGAGTACTTCTTTCCGTTGTCACGCGCCGAAAGGTTCGTGGGTATCCGAAAGGGTGCCGCTCGTGGCGGGCTTTTTGATTGCCGCGAAAATATTACTAACAACACCGTAATTAACGGCAGGAGCTATTATGAGTAAGGTATTGAAAATTGTTCTCGACGCAATTCTATCAGTGGTGGTTTTGTTTGTGACAGCGATTGTATTTGATGGGGTTGCTGGCTTATTCCACGGTACGTCACACACAAGTGCCAACGGCGAAAAGACACTCAGCAGCGGCGTCAGCATTGTTCTGCTTATCGTAAGCTTCGCTGTCGCTATAGGTTTTGCGGGTTGGTTCTATGGATTTCTGAATAAGAGAGGCAAAAGTACGGGGGCAAATGAAAATGTCGGAGAGTGAGCACCCGCCGAAGAACAAAAAGGTTGTCCGCAATATAATCTACTCATTCCTGGTGTTTTACGGATCGTCCTTTGTTTTCTTCACAGCCTTGGACCGTAAGGCTCTCAATCATCCGAGTATTGGCATGAAACTTAACGCAAAAGACTTTTTAGCAATCGGGTTAAGCATTGCGGCCGCCGTTGCATTTTATAGGTGGTTCGGTACAAGAAATAACCGTGAACGTGGATTCAAGGCATGAGGAAAATAGCACTTGGTTTTATCTTCGGTGCCGTAGCTGGGATTCCTCTCACTGCAATGTTTGGCCCTATTGGAACTGCTATAACCATCTTCCTGGTTTCGTTTGTCATCAGTGCGAGCACAAGTACCGCGCGAGACAAAGCTAAGGTGCAGCCCAAAAGCACGAAGTTATCAAGAGATGACGAGGAACTCATCACAACCATACTGCCTGTAATTAACAGCAAACGCTGAGACAAAATTTTCTAGGAGACTGAGCCCTTCGCGAACTTCTGCAGAAGTTGTGCGCTCGGGTGGTCGGATAGCGAGACTAATTTGTTGGCAAGAGCAACGGGAATCAACGCATTCTCATAAAGGTCGCACTTGAGCTTGCATAAATTACTGAGGATTACCTCAACATTCGGAATGTCCTCGAGCTTGGGAGCAATTAGCGTCTCGCGTGTGGGGAGGATTGGTACGTAGACACGTCCATCGGGAGCTTTGTATATGGTCTTGGCACCGTAGTAAGTCGTACCGCCGTAGGGCCTGCTGTCGTCAGCCTTGCCAGGCATGATGTATTGATAAATGTAGTGATTCGAGGGCAAGAGCATTTGTCCTGGTTCCAACTTGTCCTGAATTTCTAGGGCGTGCTCGGAGAATGACCCGCTCTTTTCCAACCCCACCAAGTAAAGGGTATGGTTATCCAACAGAAAGTTTACGAGCTTTCTCATAGGCTTGTGCATGTTGGCGGTCTGGCCGAAGAAAGCAAGCGGACCGTCTTTCACGAAGAGAACCTTCTGTAGCAGCTGCGGCTTAGTGCTGAGCATAATCTTGATTAGATGAATAAGGAACATGTGCTCGAGCAGTGTGACCATATAACTAAGAACACCACTGCCGCCGATTTCGTTATCAATGACCTCGTGTAGACGGAATGTGTCGGTGATATGAATGTCGCGCTCACAACGAGGGCATTTCCATGTGAACCCAGCAGATATTTCCTTCTGTTTGAGATCAATGTGGGTTGCATCGCAGTCATCATAGGGGCAGCCAGCCAGCGTCCATACACCTACGGGGTCTTGCAATACGTACTCCTCAAATATGAACCATTTGAGGGTACTACATAGGTTCGTCTTATCAATCGGTTGCTCAAAGAAGTCTATGACCGCTTTACGAGCTGTGGCTTTATAGCCGTCCTCGCCGTGCATCACTACGTTCTTGGTTGGGAAAGTGAACTTAAAGCGCTCCATCTGCTGTAGTTTCGCCATATCTGTCGGCTCTATAAATGGTTTGGTGTCTAACCCCTCGAGGTCTGAGCGACGAAACATCAACGCACCTATTTGAAAAAACGCTATTCGTGCCGATGGAAATTCATCACGCACAAATACATCTTGAAAGCCGCCATCAATTGCGATGATGTGTTCGATTGGATTGCTGTCTGGCGTGCCTGGAATCGCAACTGTGGCAGTCTCAAAAACTACTCCGTCCCCTAGTGCAGGGAGGCTGCACTTATTCAGAAACTCTGCAACTGTATCGTCATGAATAATGTTGCTGTGAGCAGTTTTACTGGCTAATTCAGCAGGCTTACCGCCGCGACCTTTGTACGACATTATGAACCCGCTGCAAACTTATCAATTTGTACAGGTACAATGAAGGCATTCGAGTACGTCTTCATTCTCACAAAACCCTTGTCATTACTGGCACTGAACTTTACGAGGCTGTCAGCAAAATCAGCAAAATCGTAGTACTTCCTAAGTTCGCGAATTTCATCCTCATTATTTAGGTGTGCTATGAACCAGTTCTGCGTGTTCTTGAGGATGTTTGAGCTAATCGAGCTAACTTCCTGAGTAGCATACAGAAGCCCGAGGCTTAATTTCGCACCTTCCTTAGCGAGTCGATTATAAATGTTGCTCAAGTCCTTATCGTCTTTCTTGGGAAAGATGTTGTGTGCTTCTTCAAAGTACATTTGCACAAAGTTTGTGGGTTTATTGTCGATGAATCGTCGCATCGAATCATCGAACAGGGCACGGCAAATCTTGTCCGAGAAGTTCTGCTGCACATCCTCGTCACCCTGAGATAGGTCTATAATGACAATTTTGCCGTCACGCAGCTCATCTACTATTTCTGCCGTGAATGGTTTTTCCGACTTGGAAGTGTGGTACTTACTGTAGGGCACGATCTTCTTGTAACCACTCACTGGCGTACTGGTTGCAGTTTTCTTTCCCGTAAGCATAATCAGCGTGGACTGCAAATCCTGGTCAGCCCAGTCTCGACCTTTTTTCTTTTTGTAGTCCGTAAAGTAGCTGTTGGCCTGGTTCTCCCATACCCATTCCCACCAAAGCACAGCGTCATCCCATGAAATGCCTTTAGAGGGATCGATGCCACCTTCCTTTACTTGCTCGTTGATTTCTTTTGCGCCCTGGAACCGTGTGGTCGCTGTTGGTGGTGTGTAACCCGCTTTATACAGCACACACTGGTAGGCGGCAGAAAGTCGATCGTAACGCGTCTTAACACCCATGTCTTCGTCGTAGTCTTCTGGTTTTTCTAGAACAATTGAGGTAAAGCTGCCTACATAGTCAGCGTTTGCGTTTCGCTCTTGCAGCCAGCTGGTCAGCATGGCAAGCCCTGCCGCTAACTCACGGTAAAAGTTCACCTTCATAATTTTGAACCCAGGCTTTTCGAGCACACTATAGCGCACCGTCTTGTCCTTATATATGGCTGAGATAGCAGTACCCGCGTCTTGCATATTCTCATTCGCATACTCGCCGTTGATGTCAAAAATTATCTGCCCGACAGGATAGTTCGGACAACCATTCTCCTGGAACGGATTGGTCTCTTTGCTGGTGGCCAGCTTTTGTGTAGCTTTGTCGCCGGTCTCTGTTGTGGCTTGAATAATTTTCTTGACGGTATTCGACTTACCTGTTCGGGTCATTCCGAATAAGGCAGTCCTTTTCCCTAGAAAATCTGTAGGCGAAACATATACTTTAACGGGCTCAGTCGCCGGGAAACGTCTGCTCGAGCTGTATCGCACCTTACCAATCTTCGCATCCGCCTGTCCGCCAGCCACACCGCTACCGTCTCGGAAGTTAATTAAATATTCAAGCACCTTGCCGTGAGGCTTATATACACTATAGTTGTTGGCGCTGTAGAAGTTCTCGACGTCAGCACCGAACTGCGTGTTACCATCCTGGTCACGATAGAAGGTACCCAGAACACGACACTTGAGACCTGACCAACTGAAGTGGAAGCGAGTAAAGTTATCTATCTTACTGTCTTCTCCCGAGGTCTTAAGGTTGTCTTTGTAATACTCAATCATCGACCCGACCACTTCAGAATCAGTCGGGAGTTTTGTGGGCTCGATCACACGTAGCAGCAGCGCCTCATCAACACCTGGCTCATTTTCATAAAATGCTAAAAGAAAGCTGCCTTGCGGGAGACCGCCTGCACGCTGTTTCCAAGCATCCGATACGAGCAAATCGGCTCGTGAATAGTCTATATAAAAGGTGTGCCCGACAAGATGCTCATCATTTTTTGCTTCAGCAAAAATGTCTACACCATCAAGGGCCTGCAATGCATTAGTAAGTTCCACGGCCGCTCCTCATTTTATTCATTGCCCTTAGTATAACGCCCAGGGACACACGAATAAAAGATTATTGGGCGTATGCAACCTGAAGACCGTCCAGAGTTGGAGCTTCTTCTGTCTGTTTAGACTTTTTCTGAGCCCTCTTGGCGGTGCTATGCCGAGGCTTCTTAAGGAGTTTTCCGTATGCCTGCGTTGCCTCTTTTTCCTCTTCGCAGAACCGCATCACCGATGCAGCAAGGTATTCCTGGTTTAGCTCAAAGGCGATCCACTTACGATTGAGAGCCTGTGCTGCCGCACCCGTAGTGTTCGAGCCGGCGAAGATGTCGAGAACCACATCACCCTCGTCAGTAAGGAACTTAATGAAGAACTCTGGAAGCTCAAGAGGGAAACGAGCAGGATGACTCGTAACACCAGCTGCTCTACAAAATCGAAAATACTTTGAATTGCTATCAGAGTTAGGTATTGGCAGGAGGTTACTTGGTAATGCACCGCCGTTGTCAGTATTAAATCCTTCTGAGATGTCATGCCCCGAAGGACGTAACTTTGGGGTGTAGTATTTCGTGCCGTTATCAAGAAGTTTTTTCATACGTTCCGAGTATGCGTTGAGCACTTTGTTTGTGTCCGCCTTAGGAAAGTCGGTTTTACTAAACCACCATACGGTATTCACGGAGTCTTTTGCACGAATCTTTCGCTTATTTACCCATTCCGCAGGGGAGGCAAGTTTAGACGGATTGTGCCAGAAGAACTCTTCCGCCAAGTTCCAGTCGAACTCGTCGCACATCTTAATAAGCACACGGTAGTTGTACAAGTTTCTAACAGGTCTGCCTTTCTCATATACACAGCCCAGGTCGAGAACAAAACTACCGGTGGGCTTGAGCACTCGTTTTACCTCATCCGCGTAGGCCAACAGCCAGTCCACGTACTTATCTTGCTTTTCATTTCCGTAAGCTTTTGGTGTCTGTAGTGCAAACGGAGGCGATGTCACTATTAAATCAACGCTCTCAGAAGGTGTAGCTTTCAGCAGCTGCATGGCGTCTCCTAGGTGGGCTTCGCCGAACTCGGTCTTGTAAAACGGTTTGTTTTGTATCATATATGTTTTAATTCTAGCACTTTTAAGGTTTTGGTTTGATTTAGCAGCTGGCATTATTTTACCATCCCTTGCGCAAAATCGTTACGAATAGCGGTTATAACTTCCTCTACTACTGTGAGCCAAGCCAGACCAGATGAAGTCAGAACTGTTAATTCAGTTCTGACTTTTTGTATACCCACGCTAGAGTTGAAACCCTACTTCCGTCCAGCATACCAACCTAGGCGCTTATGGGCCGCCCATTCATAAATAGAGTAGAGAAAGTATTAGTTGGCAGTTTGTACCAGCTAAAATCATGACCTGATTTTCCAACCATTAAGTCAACAATGAGCATATTATGCTTAATTGCGTCATACGCAACATCTGGCGTTATGGAACTTACCTCAAGTTTATGTACTATATTATTTCTGGCGGTACGAGATTTCTTGTGCCATTTATCCAAGATAGCATTACCTCGTACCCCAAACCTTTCCGCCAGTACCTGTATTACTGCTGTGCCTGGGTGATCTGTTGACCAAAGATTTTTATATGTTCCCATCTCATCAGACGATAAATTTAATTCATGTTTCAGAACGTCCCGCAATACTATTTCCGCGAAACGATCTGAATTCAATACACAGTCTTCAAATTGGCCTAGACATAGATTAGAGATAGATTCTTCTGCTATGCGCAGTGCATAATGAGCGGTCTTGTCTGATGGCAAAAATTCTGAGAGCTTCTCAATTTCTACCATCTCGTGCTTGAAAGGTAACCTTTTTGACCACAAGTCTGCTATATCATTATCGTGGAATCTTGCGATCTTCTTTTTCGAAAGTTCGCCATGTTTCTCAGTATAATACTCGACTCTGCCAGGCAATGTTCTTATTGTCACGTTACGAACTGTATGATCATGCCTGAATAATTTATATGCGGTAATGAAGTCGTTCAGGTATTCAATGCACTGATCGTATATACCTAATGCGCTAGAGTTGTTAATTGGTGCCGATGTTTTATATCCAATAAGTCCATAACATACGCCTGAATATAATTCGTCACCACCATCATCCTTGCCATGATTCTGGACACCGTTGATCAATGTAATGGACAGGATTTTATCTACATTCATGTCGTCTTTTAGCAACACGCGGTTGGATTGGTAGCCAGCGGGCAGAGCAATCACCGAACTAATTGGGACAAGAAAGTACATGGCGTTCTGCAGATCAGGAAATCCATGGCTAACTAGGTATTTGCGTTGCATTTTGGAAAGTTCAGCTACGTCGATAGTTTTCGTTTTTGAGTAGATTACGTCCTGATACTTGGGCACAACTATTTGATTGTTAAATTTGATGTAACGACCAAATCCCTCGATGAATTTTTCATCGTTTATCATGCCGATAACAAATTTCATACCCTCGTCAACACGTTTCTTTTCTTGCTTCTTTCGCATTCCCGTATTATATCTCGGTTGAGACAAGAGTTAGGCTGAAAAGCCGAAATCAGAGCGAATCGCAGTTATAACTTCCTCTATCGTTGTGAGCCAAAGAAAGACCGTCCAGCAATGGGCGGTTTTTCTTTGGCTTTGAGGCTGGGCTTGGGCAAGCTCTCACGTTCAGCCCGAAACTCGCCAATGACAAACTCAACCAATGGCACAAAACATATAGCGTACGGTTCATCCAGGTATACTACTACACAGACCACGATACCATCCGGAAAGCGAATCGCAGAGCGGGCAGCCAGCGATAGCCGCCATGTCTAGCCACATTGAGGGCGAGGGGCCGGCAGGACCTTGAGCTGCGGTTAGCGCGTGGCAAAGAACTGTTGGACATACCCAGCAAGATCATCGAGATAGATACTACCGACTTTGCAAAGATAGATGGTGATGGGATTGTAGAATGGGTAAAGGAAGCCATTCTAGGCTAAGTCAAACTGGTATGAGACTCTCCTAAAGTGATAGACTTACTTTATGGGACAGCGTCTTAAGCGCAGAAAACTATTATTAGCTCTTGCTATCTCCGTCATTCTTACGACAGCCAGCCTTGCCATAATTCGACCGCTCAATGACCCAAATGCTTGCTACGTCACGTTGTGCCATAACGGAACGGCTACTATTGCTCTACAACGTGGCTTTCCGCTTACTATTGCACAGCGCCCAGCGCCCAGTTTTGAGCCGGGCGACGTAGATAACAATACCGAACCGGCCATTCATCCGTTGTCGGCTATAGGTGACTTCCTGATCTTCTTTGTGATCACTTACGTTTTTCTCTACATTTTTAGCAAAGGACCGGGCAAGGACAGCTCGCAGCGTTAGGCCACATAACGACTAAGGGTTCCACTGCGTTAGTTTCCATTGTGAACTGTCAGGGGATGCGGGGCATGCCTGCATAGGTTCTAATTGAAAATCATTAATATAACGACTGGTTCATACTTACCAACTACACCGGCACGAGCCCAACAAACGGCACGGCCACGATAGCGCAGGCAGAGCAGCTCGCACAAGCGCTGAAGTTGTAACAGTGGCGCAAGTACACCCATTACGGAACGAAAAACGATCAGATTAACCTACATGACCTGATCGTGTTGCATCCGGCGCCATCATTGGCGGAATGAGACGGGTCGAGGTATATGATGCGGGCTAGGGGTTCTGCCAAGAGAGGCCCCGGCTACACCGCTGGTACTGCACGCCCGGGCTAGGCCGAGCTGCGTAATCCGCAGTATCATGGGTTCAAACGCCAAACCAACGTTTAGCACGCACGCCTTAGGGAACGAACCGTAGCCGCATATCAGGCTTGGTATAAGGTTTGCCTCCAGAAAATGCGGTGTTCCTGACCCGTCCAACCGGATGTCTATACGCCCGTAGTCGCGTGCCCTCAGGGCATGGAATACGTCCAGGGCCAATGTTGCCACCTTATTTTTTAGGACCGGGTCTGTAACTGCTAAAGCCTGTTCACTATTTGACAATTTTACACTACGGCTCAGCAGCCGTATGCCCGCGTCGTCCAAAGGCGCCACAAGCTCTATCGGCATCGCCAGGAACCCGGGTGTATGCTGGTCTTTTAGAATAGCGACGCTGAATTCGCGTCCGGGAAGGTATTCTTCTACAAGTGAATCTGCATGGAACTCCGTGGCCAGGGCATGGGCTTTTGTTTGCAGCTGTTCAATGGTATGTACAACTGAGCCACTGTCGATGCCGCATCCGCCTCCACGGTTTGTTGGTTTTACAAACAAAGGGAAATGCAGCGATATATCGTCTGCGGCAACGGATTGGCCTTGCTTGATGACGCAGAAAGCCGCGGTGTGCAAGCGGCTGTCGATGACACGCTGCTTGGCAAGCGGCTTGTAATACTCAAACTCGTGAGCCTTTTGGCCTGAGCCTGTACAGGCAATGCCGCGCTGTTCCAGATAGTCACTTAGCCAAACCTTTTCATCATCGAGTGATCCAGAACCCAGTGTTATAAACTTCATGCCCAAAAAGACAAGGTCTGGGCGGCGGACGGCAAGCAGCTCAAGGTCTAGCAGATCGTTCACGACCGCTACGCGCACGTCCGCGAAATGCCTGGATAGGACGGCAAAAATCGCATCGCATGATGCATTAGTCATAGAGGTAAACCCCTTGCGGGTAGAACGTACTATCTCAATGCGTCTGTTACTTTTCATCAATGCACATAGCCAATCCGGAGGCAGGGCCAGCAAGCCAATCCATTACTTTTGATAAAACAGCCGGATGCGGCAAGCACCTAGCGGCAACCGTACGGCAGCTGCAATGACTGCTGCTACTGCTGTATGCAGCGGCTCATGTATGTTTAATTGATATATCGCTCGCGCTATATCTAACCGCGATGATAGTAAGTCTTTTGAAGAACGAATTATACAACGGAGAGGTTATAGGAACCACTTGCTTATGTATGACTATACCATAGACGGCGTACGATTGCACGCTCGGGCATTAGAATATTTGGATTATTGTACATTTTGTGGGATAATTATATAAGCTAAATCATTCTAGAAATCATTTCTCGAAAATCTGCCTTCTCTTATCCTTTAGCCCTTTAAAAGCAAGGATTATGTATATGATTTCATTCATATGGCCATCCCGCGAAGCGATGTTGGCAGGAACGGGTGGCTCTGAAACGTTCACGGCAGGGCATGTACGCGAGATGGTCCGGCGCGGTATTGACGTACAGGTAGGGATCGTTGGGCCGGCCATCACGCAAAGCCAGCAGGATTTCCCCGACATCCCATTCATCAGCCTTCCAGATGAAGGACAGATCAGCGGCCTGCCGGGCCTAGTGATCTTTGTCAATCGGGCATACAATGTCCCGACACGGCACAAAGCAGCGATCATTCTTCATTGTGCAGTTCCGTCAAGGATTGAACAGCGTGAACGGAAAAAAGATGTTGAAGGCAAAACTATCATCGCCACTAGTGTCTACAATGCCCAACAGTGGGCCCTTTATCTTAAGATACCCAGCAATACTATCAACGTAGTCATGCCGTTCGCCGACCCCATATTCGGAAACGTCCGGCGCTCAAAACCGGGCAAGAAGGTTCGGGTACTGTATGCAGGCCGGCTTCATCCCGAAAAGGGTATCTATACTGTCCTTGAGATGCTGCATTATTACGAGATGAGCATACTCAACGTGCAGATGAGTATCGTCATGGCTGGCCAGCATGTCGAGGAAGGGCAGGCCATAACAAAAATGCTGAAAGGCTACCGCTACGCGAGGCTTCTGGATGCCCGTAAAACAGTAGCCGCGATGGCTCAGCTGCTTGCCAAAACTGACATCTTGCTTATGCCTTCAGTGTTTGCCGAGCCATTCGGCATGCTGTCAGTAGAGGCCCAGCATAGCGGCTGTCGCGTCATTGCCAGCAGTCTCGGCGGCCTACCCGAAACCAACTGCGGACTACTGACTTTGGTTGAGCAGCGCAACCCTCAAGCATTAATTACGGCGATACGCGAGGCGATAGCACTTGGCCTATCGACGGCGAAAGAACGCAAAACAGCGATAGAAGAGTTTACGCTCGGCAGATCAGTAGACATGCTCCTAAGATATCTGCCCGCAGAAACAAGCTAGGAGTGCAGGAGAGCTTATTTCTTGGCGTGTCTAAACCGCCTAAAAACCGAGCGGAACGTCGCTAACGCTCTATACGCCACAACACTGCAACCGCTTAGAAAACTAGTGAGCGTGCATATGCTAGTACGGACAAACTGCCGTGATACTCTGCGCTTCTATAAGCTCAGAGCCAGCCACAAATGCGTGAGTCTGCCAATAGGCTTTACTTTCCGCTGACGCATCAGAGGCGTCAGGAAAGGGCGGGTAGAGTGGGCCGACCCATGCTTCCATGAGTTCGTAGTCCCCTTCGGCGTCTCGCTGCAGGACAACACTAACTTCGCGGCTTGGCTCCATCGAGCGATTTTTGACGAAACGTAGGCTGTTGGATTTCTTGACAGGATTCGCATAGAAAACCGCATCCTTCATACCGGTGGCCACGATATGCGTATTACCTATGGTCAGCCCCATGTCCTGAGAGATCGTCACGCGCGGCCGCGTAAGATCAAGGGTAAGCAACAGGTCTTTAATGACGGCTACCAGATGCGGCTGGCGGCTAAGGTAGTTCCCGGCAATCGAACCGATGATGCCGACGTATACTTGTTGCCCGTTGTGTGACAACCCGATCTTATAGGTATATGCTCGTCCCATTACTAATCAGTATAGCCCCTCACGGCAGTATTATCTATTCTCGTATCCAAAGGCCTGGTTCTGTGTTACTATAGGTATAAGCAAGTAGTTACATACTCTTTCCGTTGTCATATTTCGCCTTTAGCAAAATCACTCACGGCCAGAACAATGGACCGCGGGCGATATAAGTAACAGGAAGGACCCTGACAATGGCAATGAAACTTTACGTAGGCAGCTTGGCCTATAGCGTTACGGACGATAAGCTCAAAGAGCTTTTCGCAGCCCAAGGCCAGGTAACCAGCGCAACAGTCATCAAAGACCGTGATAGCGGCCAATCAAAAGGCTTCGGCTTTGTTGAGATGGCTGATGACGCCGAGGCCAAGGCAGCTATTGCTAATCTTAACGGCAAAGATGTAGACGGCCGGACCATTATGGTCAACGAAGCACGCCCCCAGGAAGATCGGCGCACGGGCGGCGGCAGCCGCGGTGGATACAGTGGCGGATCACGCAGCTACGGTGGTGGACGCCGCTATTAGGCGAGACGGTACTCGTTAGCCTAAGTCAAAAGGGCTCCATGCAGATGGAGCCCTTTCGTATTCTCCCATCCGATACCGCCTTGCAGCAGGGCGGTACTTCCACGATACTAATACGTATGAACTTCCACGTCCGTCCCTCGCTGCGGGGCATCAACCATGTGCTCTTTATCTGCATCATCGTGATTGATGCGTATATCATCCTGATTCCATTTCTTCCCGGGGTGACCTCTCGGCCTGCTGCTGCCCAGTCGACCAAAGCCGCTCCGTACGTGCGGCAGCTGCAGGCACCACATACCACAGCGACCGCCAACCAACCGAACCAGCTGATTATTCCCGGCATGCAGCTTGACCAGCAAATATATGAAGGTACCGACACCTACGCCGAGCTAGCCAAAGGCGTGTGGCATTGGCCCGGCAGCAGCAGCCCGGACAAAGGCAGTAACACCGTGCTGCTTGGCCATCGCTTCACTTATACCAACCCGCGTGGTGTCTTTTATTTCCTGAACACCGTGAAAGTGGGTGACGAAATAGGCATCATATGGAATAACGCCACCTACACCTTTGTCGTCGACACCATCAAGGTAGTACCGCCAACCCAAACGGATATTCTGGCCCCCACCGACAAACCCACCCTGACTATCTACACCTGCACGCCGACCTGGTGGCCCAAAGACCGCCTGGTGATTGTTTCACATCTGGAGAAAACATCATGAACGAGAAGATAAAATTGGTCTTGCTGCTACTCATCCTTGCCGCCAGCCTCATCCTGGCGTGGTATGTCAGCCACGCTGCCACGGCCACGCTGATTCCGTAAGGTACTCATAACAAAACAGCAGTGCCCCGGGCACTGCTGTTGCTTGTACGGCTAAAATGCCTAGCGGGCAAACAATCGCTTCAGCTTTGTTAGCACAGAGAAGTTGGTCGCTATAGCTGCGGCGGCAAGGATCAGCGCACCCGCGGTTGGCAGCAGGGCACTTGCGCCCGTGTCCGCGAGGGTAGCCTGCGTGGTGGCGGCTGGCACGGCAGGGGTAGGAGGTGTCACATCGCCAGCGCCGCGGCCTGGGGTTACCGGCGCGGAGCAATCGGTAGCGGTGTGCAGGTAAATGTTGCCATAGATCAGCTGTGCGCCCTGGCCACTGTACGAGACGGTAGTCAACTCGGGGCCGTAATATAGGTCAAGCTGATAGTCGGTGCAGGCGTTCGGCACGTTTACCGTCAGCGTCTGGTCACCCGTCGTACCTTGCTTCAAGACGGCTTCCGTATTGGCGAAAAGCTGCTGCGGCACGGCACTATCGTCGAAGACGCCGCCGCCGTCATAGGTAGCAGGCAGTGAGTACGACGAGAATTCAACGGTTACGTCGGCACACAACGGTGCGTTATTGACGGTCGAGATCGTAACGGCGCCCGTCTGCGACCAAGTGTACTGCAAGTTGCTACGAACATATCCATCCACGCAGCCAACAAGTGGCTCCGTGCATGATTGCGCGTTCACTGCAACCGTCTGGTCGGGCATACCAGCCTGCGTAAACGTTACGCTCGGCGTCGAAGCAGACGCGTCGTACGAAGTAGTCAATGGCGTAAACCCGTACTTGAGCGCAATACTGCCACTATGCGTACCGTCGTTCCACTGTACATTCGTAGTCATACTGTCGGGATTGGGGTTGCCAATGCGCCACTGCGCCGTACCAGCACCCGAATCACTACAAACGGCCGCGACCGTCACTGGCCGTGCCGCGGGGGTTGCAGCATGGACTACACCGCCTGCCAGGCTAAAAATGCTCAGAACGCTGAAACCGAACAACACGAACACGCGAGAATGCAAAACATTCCTTAACATAATTCCACTCCTTTTCAAGTCAAAAGTATCACTTTTTTTGAAAAAAAGCAACATTATTTCAAGATATGCTTATGGTTGTCGGCACTCGGGGTTCTGGTTTTTTTGGCGCAACACTCAAAGAACAGCGCATGAATAATGAATAAAAGCGCTCAGAAAGAGCATCCGCAAAATAATATAATTACAGGATGACAGAGTTCGCACCACAGCAAGGATGCAGCGACCACGAAGAGCCTATGCGCGAACTCCGAAGCAGGATAGCCATATTCTTTGCCGTCCCCGAACAAGAACAACAAAAAAATGGCAATGTCGACGGCATTACGACCGAGGAAGAAGCGGTGGCGGCGGAGGCCGTACGCACATACTTCGCCCAGAGACGCCTTGAAAGCCCAGAGTAATCACTCGTCAGGGGTAGTTCCAGTTCCTGCTTACCTTTATGTATGAACAGGTAATCTTAGAGTGTGAGTTGGCTCAGGCCGGGTAATCCTGGGTAAAATGGTATACACTTACTATATGGTTAGCTTTCTAAAGCATACACTACTGGGAATACCGCTATACACCTGGATACTTCAGCTGCTCTACGTGGCTGTCGCCCTGGGAATACTGGCCGCTTTTGTAGCGGTACACAAAAGAACAACGCTGGAGATAGTATTGTTTGTTGTCGGCATGGTTGTCGTAGATATTGTCTGGCGCATAGCCATCAAGTAAGGCGGCACGGGTAAACGGACCGGACGCGCCCTTACTTCTTAGACTTCGAACGGCTCAACGCCCACTGGACCGACGGGCTTATGGCCTTGTCGGGACGGTGGATACAGCCGATCCAGCAACACGGCCGGCGCATACCATCTTTCAGCTCGGAGACGACACGCTTCACATGTTCGTCACGGGTTTTTTGTTGTTTCACGCTTATCGTCCAGCAGATCCACTCGTTGCGGGCGAGCGGTGTAAGGCTCTGCCACAGCGTTTTGGCGGCGGAGTCTGCCGCCAACGCCTTTTTTAGATCAGCCGGCAAGGCATGGACCACACCGCCATGAAGGGTATCTTTCGTCATAGTTCTATCTTACACCAGACAGTAAGTTTCCGACACTCACGGGAACGGACGCCACGCCAAAACAGCACCGCGTAGAACGGTGCTGTTTTTAGGAGACTTTTAGGGAGTACTCTATCTCCAGCCGAAGGCCTGACTCAGTATCCATATCGCAAAAGCGAGAGATACAAAGAATATACCGAGACCAGTCGGGCTGCCCCAGCTGAACCATGAGCCCCACGAACGCCAATACTTGAGATGGTCTTCGTAGTTGTACCCATATTCCTTTTGCAGGTCCTGGGGAGTTTTTCCTTGATGGTGCATAGCATCCCTTGTTAATTTGATGAGCGTCTGTCGCTACCAAGGCTCGACGACTTCCGTGAGTGGCGATAGACCTACTCATTCATCACAGGTGGCCATGTATGTCCGTCCATGTCGTTCGCCGAATGAGCAGCGCATGGGTGCAATGGGACGACCACGTTATGTATTATTCAAACACAAAAATGAACTCCATGCAACACACCCCATAAAAACGACATTGCTTGTATATGCTTTAATCTAGCTCGATTAACTTGCGGAGTATATATGACAAACAGAGCAAATACCGGTGGAAACCACATAAGACTGCCTAGCCGGAATGAGATTCTTCTGGCGGGATTACTGATCGGCACCAAGGCGGTCGCCGCTGCATGCGGAAAGGGCAGCGAACGCGTCAGCGCAACGCCAACACCCGCAGCACTTACGGGGCAGCAAATTATCCAGGCCGAACAAACGGTTTCGAAGAGCCTAGCAGCAAACGGCCGTGCCCATCCTTTGGTCTTCAACGAAGCCGGCCATCTATTGGTCGGATACGTTACAAAACAACATCATAGCGGCAAGCCAGACGCTTTCGATGCCACGCTTTTCGAACCAGAGAGCCCGGACTATCCCGCCTACGAGCAGCCCCCATGCAAGCTATACGAAAACGACGAAAGCCCATTCCCGACTGGTAGCGTACATAACATAGAAGTGGACACAGACAGCCACGGGAACATAACCTCGGTGATTGACACCGACATGCACAAACCCGTTACAGGCAAAGACGGCTACGATATGCCCGTTGCTTTCCAATATGAACCGCAAAAATAATACAGAGCTGGCACAAAAAGTGCTCCGGCATAGTCTGCTATGCTTGGATATATGGATAATAAGAGCGCCGGTGAACAAATAGACGACATCATTGCCGGCACAAGCGGCTGGCGCGGCGAAACATTGGCACAGTTGCGGGCGATTATCGCAGCGGCCGACCCGGCATGCATCGAAGAGATAAAGTGGCGTAAGCCATCGCGGCCGCAGGGTGTGCCGGTATGGTCGCACGACGGCACACTATGCGTGGCCGACATCCTAAAAAACGCGGTCCGCCTGACGTTCCCCAAAGGCGCACGTATCCCGGATCCGGCGCGTCTGTTCAATGCCCGCCTGGACAGCAAAAGCGTACGAGCCCTGGACGTATCTGAAGGTATGGCGGTAGATACAGCAGCCCTACAGGTCATCATCCTCGCAGCCGTACGGCTCAATACAGAACCCAAAGAACTGCCACAGCCCGCCAAATAGTCATATGGGTGTGTGCCTACGCGGCTGGAAACGACTTTTTCATATCGATAACGTACCGTTTGGCCATTTGCTTGCCGGCAAGCGATTCCCAGGCATCGTTTATCTCCTGGATGGGGATTACTTCAATTTCGGGCACGATGCCATGCTCGGCACTGTATGCCAGCATCTCTTTGGTTTCTTGGATACCGCCGATGCCCGAACCAGCGATAGACTTCTGGCCGTGGATAAGATTACCTGAATGGAAGCCCGGCATTGGCTCTATAGGGCCCACAAGGCAGATGGTGCCATGGACGGTCAGCAGGTGCAAATAGGGCGTTACGTCATGGGCCTTCGGTATAGTATCCAGCAAAAAATCAAACGTATTGGCAGCATCTTTCATATCCTGTTCCGATGAAGAAACAATAACACCATCCACGCCGTACGCTTTCGCTGCGGACACCTTCTGCGGTGATGAAGTAATGACCCACACCTCAGCCCCCATAGCCCTCGCGTACTTCACCCCCATATGCCCCAGACCGCCCAGACCAATGATACCAACCTTCTTGCCGGGGCCGACGTTCCAATGCCGGAGCGGCGAATAGGTGGTTATGCCCGCACATAGCAGCGGCGCGGCATGCGTCATATCAAGTGAATCAGGGATATGGAGCACAAAGTGCTCGGGCGCGACCATCATCGTCGAATACCCGCCTTTGGTAATACTGCCGTCTACGGGGTCGGTTGACCCGTATGTCCAGATTGTCTCCTGGAAGCAGCTATTTTCGAACCCGCGCCTACATGCCTCACATTCACCACAGCTGTTTACCATACAGCCGACACCGGCGCGGTCGCCGGGCTTGAAATCGGTCACCTTATTACCGACACGCGTCACCACACCCACAATCTCATGCCCCGGCACACAAGGATAGGCCGTCTCGCCCCAGTCCCCATGCGCGGTATGTAGGTCACTATGGCATACGCCACAGTACTGTATTGCCAGCTCAACGTCGGTTTCACCCGGCTCCCGGCGGTTAAACTCGTAATACTCCAGTGGCTTGTTTGCGGCGAATGCCTGTACTTTCATGCCAACAGTATGGCACATCGCGGTAATCGTACGGGCAAAAATCTTACATAAGAAGTACGGCTTTTGGCGTCTGATATAGTGATGATATGTACAGAACATACAAAGAAAGGAAGCAGCGGGAGGCAGGGAAGCGATACGAAAAATTCGTAGCGCAGACCCTTCGCGCAGACGGCTGGCAAGTTATTGAAAGTGGCCTTCATGGTTACGACGACCATGGCATTGACCTAGAGGCGAACAGAGGTGGTATCCGCCGCTATGTGCAATGCAAGGGGTGGAAGCGCCATAGACTTATCCATGCTGATGTCGTTTCACAGCTGTATGGCGATGTGGCAAGCATCGAAGGCGTTGCCAACTTCGACCGCGTGGAGCTTTACCTCTACTCTCCAGCGCAGCTGGACGAGTATGCCGCAGCCGAGGCGCAGCGGCTGGGAGTACACTTTGTGCGCCTTCGGTTTCCACCCTGGCACCACTATGCACGGCAATACTTCCGCGGCGGCCATAACAGCGGTGAGCGCTACAGCAGCCAAAACGTTCCGCCGAATGCGGATCAGCTTCACGAACGGTAAGTTCTAATTTCGACGTCATAGTTCGTTAGGCCAGCATCGTCAGAACTAAAAAAGAGCCGCATGAGGCTCTTTCTCTACCTCTGTTAGCATAGCACATTTGGCAGGTAATATCAATTCTTGTATCTGTTGCCGAGCTGCCGTACGCTGAATTCCGAAAGGATAATTTATGAACCAAAAAGTAGCAACCTTTTTTCAAGAATTCCAACAGGCCAGCGAAAACTTTGACGCCGAGCGCAGCGGGCGTCAGTTCGCAGACGTCTTCCTGCATAGCGACCCAGAAAGCGTGCGGGCGGTACAACGGGATGACTTTGTAAAGGCCTTGCCGATGCGCAAAGCGTTCTTCGCCCAGTTAGGTTTACAAAAAACTACCATGGAAATAACCAGCGAGATGGACCTCGGGGCGCACATACTTGTACGAACGAACGTGGACATGCACTTCGTAAAAGACGGCCGGCACGTGGACCTGCATCAAACGGCCAGCTATTTGCTGAAAGAAGCAGGCGACAGCTACGTGATCATTACATATATCAACGACCAGCTTCTGAAAACACTCCTGACAGAGCATGGCCTGACCGACTAAGGTATTGGATAGCAGAACCATAGCCTGATCAAGCGCTGCCATTGTCCTATCAAACAACAAAATGCTATTGCTTGCAATGAACTGAACAATTTGTTACTTTGCCTAAGAAGTAATAGAGCACATAGTTCATAAACAGCACGGAGGGCAAAGGCAGCACATGGATGCATTCTGGAAATTTCTGAATTCGAGCTTCTTTATTGCGATAGTGACGCTAGCGGCCGGCATGGTCGCGTACTGGTTGTACAAAAAGAAAAACCGCGACTTCAAGAAAGACGCTGCGAACATCATCCTGCTTGAGGTCCAAAATGCCGAACGTTTGATAGCGGTCGCCAAAGACCGTATGCAGAAAGACGGCGTACTCGTAGACAACGCCTACGTCCTGCCTACGGAAAGCTGGAGCAAGTACAAATACATGTTCGTACGCGACTTCGACCGCGACCAGTGGGACAGCATCAATATCTTTTACAACCGCTGCCACTGGTACGATGAAGCAGTTCGGCACAAAACGGCATTCTTCAAAGAGAATGAGCGTACCATCCGCTCCAACATGCAGCGTATCACCGCCGACTATATGAAGCAGCTCATGGACGGCGGCGACACCCCCGCCCGAAGGGCAGATACTCAGCAGAAGATTGATGCATTTCAGGATGCATATCTCAACCTTCGCAGTGACCTGACACAGTACAACCCCCAGAAGCCAAGCACCGATGCGAAGGTGCTGCTGGAAAGCATCAACGAAAGCCTGTCGCAAACGGCCATCGGTTCGCAGCTGAAGCGCCTGGCGGGCATCTAGGCCCTAACGGCGTGACAGATTTGATATTATAGATATGGACCAACGACGAGCACGGCATCAGCCTCAGTCAGTATTTTCAATATGCACCCTTTTGTTCTGCTCATAAGATAAACGGGCAGCGATATGCCTATATCGAAACACCTTCATCACATATGAACAATAAGCAGCTACGTATCAGCCTGGTAATACCGGCATACAACGAAGAGCAATATCTTGGCCGATGCCTCACCGCTGTGGCCGCGCAAACAATCATGCCCGACGAAGTGATAGTGGTAGACAACAACTCCACGGATCACACGGCGCACATAGCTGCGACGTTTCCTTTCGTCAAGCTCCTGCATGAAAAACGGCAGGGCCTGCGTTTTACGCGCAACACCGGTATGGACACGGCCACGGGGGACGTCATTGGCCGCATTGACGCCGATACATTACTGCGGCCCAACTGGTGCGAAGAGCTGCACCAGCTATTCGCCGATGATGCCGTCCATGCAGCAACCGGTTCGGCATACTACTATGACATGCCCGGCAGAAGCTTTAGCGGATTTGCCGACCGCAATCTACGCCGGCTGGCGTACGCTACCGGCGGCGTGCTGTTGTATGGCAGCAATATGGCTATGCGACGCAGCGCATGGCAAACCATCCGACCAGTGGTATGCATGGAAGGCGAGTTCTTCGAAGACAACGATTTATCAATCCACCTTGCAGAGCAGGGGTACTCCATAGCGTACGATCCGCGCCTGGTGGTTGGTGTTGCGGCGCGCATGCTGGATCACTCACCCCGCTCCTTTTATCAGACTATGCGACACCACGACACCACGTTTTCGGCCCACGGCCAGCCACCCCACGGCGCCGCCCAGGTGGGCAAGTACGTGTATTGGACCATCTATCCATTCCTGAAAGCGGTGCGCCGGGCATACGACCCCGAAACCGACCGCTTGTCCGCCCGTCGGGCAGTATACGGCAGCAAGCATCGGGCTCGCCCTAGCTCCAACACATAAAGAAAGGAGGACCACCTATGTCGAAAATCACGTCACGCATAGCAGCCCTTGAGCATGCCATAACCGCTCTGTACGACAAACACGACCCCGACCGAACCGCCTGGGCGGATTGGCTTGGCGCCAACCATATCTTTTTAGTAGCAGATATGGCTGCGCAGCTGGCACTGCGTCATGGCGCCAACGAGGATCTGGCGCGGGCAGGCGGACTGCTGCATGACGTAGCCGATGCTGTGATGAGCCGCTTCGCCCCCGAGCATGGCGAGAAGAGCCTGGAAATTGCCCGGAAACTGATGCAGGAGGCTGGCTTTACTGCCGAAGAAATACGTACTACGGTGGACGACGCGATCCGCTTACATAGCTGCCACGACGGACAGCTGCCAGAAAGTCTCGAAGGCAAAGTGCTAGCCAGCGCCGATGCCAAAGCCCATCTATGCTCAGACTTTTATCTTTTTGCCGCCTGGTCATTCGGCAAAGAAGGCAAGAGCCTGGAAGAAGTAAAACAATACGTCCTGAAGAAAATCGACCGCGACTACCACAATAAAATCCTATTCGACGACGTACGCCAGGAATGCGAGGTAAGCTACAACGAGCTGAAGGCACTTTTCAGCCGTTGAGCAAGATGCGTGGCTGCTCAAATCTGATCCGAATCAACAAAATGCTTGTGGTTAAAAATGCACCATGGTAGGCTAAAAGTACTAATAGGGTAGGTGGAAATGCAACAATACATGGTAGGGCGGCTCAGGGCACTCTGCGCTGTAGCTGTGATGGTATGCGCACTGTTTTTATTTGCCACACCGGTGTTCGCGGACACCGTAGGCTCAATCGGAAGCTGGACAACAGCCACAGATCACTTACCCTTAACGCTTTGCGGTGCCTCATCTGTTACCTATAACGGGTACGAGTACATCATGGGCGGTGTATCCTCATCCGCAGGACACCTCGACACGGTGTATTATGCGAAACTCAACAGCGATGGCACGACGGGAAGCTGGACGACAAGTCCGAACAACCTGCCATCGTTGCTCTATTATCCCAGCGCAGCCACGAATAATGGCTACATATATGTCATGGGCGGGTACGATGGTGGTTTTCATGATGCAATATACTACGCCAAGATAAACAGCGACGGCTCAATAGGCAGCTGGACCACAAACGGGAATGCCTTACCGCAAGGCATGTACGAGGGGGCTGCAAATATCTCCAATGGCTACCTCTACTTTATAGGCGGTATGGCCGGCGGTGGTGGACTCAACACCGTGTATTATGCACCCATTAATGCCAACGGGTCAGTTGGCACCTGGAACACCGAGACCAATCATCTGCCTACGGTCGTAGAAAATGGCGGATCATTCGTTGCCAACGGTTATATGTATACGATGGGCGGGTACAGCGGTTCGGCTGCGCTCAGCTCGGTGTACTATGCCAAACTGAACAGCGATGGCACTACCGGCAGTTGGGCCACCAACACGGCAGCGTTGCCGCAGGCAGTCAATGGCCCGACCGCCGTCTCGTCCAATGGCTACGCCTATGTTGCCGGCGGCAACAACAGCAGCAACAGCTCACAAAATACCGTGTACTATGCGCCGCTCAACAGCGATGGATCAATCACCGGCTGGACAACAAGCACCAACACGTTGCCGCAAGCATTGCAGTTCAGCGCTTCAACGGTCAACGATGGATTCCTGTACGTCTTTGGCGGCCAGACCAACGGTTCGACAAAAAGCGCCGTATATTACGCACCGCTGAGTTTCGTATCGCAAAAATCACTTACGGGCGGTAGCCAGCCAGTAGCTATCGCAACCCCTGCAGGCACGAATATCACCAACGCCACCACGACAGCACCGACCAGCGCCGACAGCGGCTACACCTATCCGCTTGGCCTGCTAAACTTCACCTTCACCACAGATACGCTCACCAACCAGGTGTCGCTGAATTTCCAAACGAACCTGACGCCCAGCCAGGTAGTCGCACGCAAGTATAATCCTACAACCCACACTTACGCTACCATACCTGGCGCTGTCATCACCCAGACTACGCTAAGCGGTCAGCCGGCCTTAAACGTCAGCTACAGCATCACCGATGGCGGCCCACTCGACGAAGACGGCATGGTAAACGGTGTCATCGTAGACCCTGTCGGCCTCGCCGAGACTACCAATACATCCGGCAGTACCGCAACCGCCCCCAATACCGGCTACGGCACGCCACAGCGCAACATGCCGGCGGTAGTGATAGCCCTAATCGCGCTTGCCGCGCTTACCAGCGGCACGGTCCTTGTTATCGGGTCATACCGCAAGAAGCACGACTAGTTCGACGGGTAGGGCGGCGTTACTGCGTACCATCCAAGATTGTAAACACCACCAGACGCTCGCTGAATTCACTTGTCCCCTTGATAACCGTGCCGGTACACGTCATGAGGTTAAGGCCCGCAGCACCTGCGGACACCGGCGAGAGCACCTGGCTCATGTCTACCGCATCGCTGGGATAAGTCTTCAGAGAAGTCACGCGGTAGGTGAATTGCCGGCCGTCGCCGCGCGTTATCAGCACTTGGTTACCGGGGTGTAATTTTTTTAGGTTATAAAATATGCCGTTGGCCGTCCAGCTGGACACATGGCCGTATATAAACATCGCTCCCTGCTGGCCCGGCTTTGCGCTGCCGTTATACCAACCGGCATCAAAAATATTGCTGGGGGCTGCAATGACCCCACCCTTAGCAATCCCCAGCTGCACGACGCGTGATTTGGCAATGCCGATATCCGGCGCACTAATATATTTCGGCAGGTCAGGTGGTACCGTATAGGCACTTACGGCGGTTTGCGTTGGCCGGACCGACGATGGCGCAGCCGCTGAACTAAGGGAGCCGGGCGGAGCCTGCGGCATAACCGCGCGGGTATGTAGATACAGTACAGCCGCGCCGACCATAAGTACGGCACCGGCCATGCAAAGCATCAGCCCAACCCGCCGCCGGTATTTTGTATACGTCATATCCGTTCTATTATAACTGTTTGACGCGCTTGTGCTTTACGTCTATAGTTGCAAGTACATTACGTGGGGGGTTACGACATGTCCATTCGGAACAGGGCCGCATCTGTCATACTAGGCGCGCTCGGTATAGTGGCGCTTGTCGCCGGGCCCGTTTTTGCAACTGCTTTCACGGGTATCGGAGCTGGCACTTCGACGAATCCTTACCGTATAACCACCTGCGCCCAGCTTGACGAGATGGCAGGCAACCTAGCCGGACATTATGTGTTGAACAACAACATCAACTGCAGCGGCTCAACGTTCACCTCTATCGGCAGCCTTGGCGCCCCATTTACTGGGACACTGGACGGGCTGAATCATTCCATAGAGAACATCGATTTCAACGGCTGCGGCATTTTCTGTGCGGCTGACGGCGCTACTATTAAGAATCTTTCTATATCCAGCGGCACGTCTACTGTGCCACAGCATTACTATCATGGCAGCTTCGTCGGCTTCGCCGACGGCACCACCATGACCAACCTGCATTCGGCAGTAAACTTTACAGCCGACAGCTACGACTACGTAGGTGGCATCGTGGGATTCATGGATAACACCAATACCGTCAGTGCCAGCTCATTCACCGGCAGCATACGCCTTACCGGAACCGACGGCTATGCGGGCGGGATCACCGGGTACTTGTGGACCTCCGACGACAGCATTACCGACAGCTACGCGAACGCTACCATTACTCTAGCAAGCACCTCCAGCTCCCAGTCAGGCGGCGAAATAGTCGGCGGATCGTATGCCGGCACTATAGCCAACACCTACGCAACGGGTAGTATCACCAACCAAGCGGCTTCAGGCAGCTTCAACAGTGTCGGTGCATTCATAGCTACTGCGTCGGGCAGCACCATAACGAATTCCTTCGCGGCAACCGCAGTCAGCGGCAGCGATACCGTGGGCGCGCTCTTCGGCTCCGCAGGCAGTATTACGACGACGAATGTCTACTTTGACCGCTCGGCCGCCGGCACCGGCAACTGCGCAGGCAGCGGCACGGTCTCCTGCGCAGCCGTAAATGTCAGCAACGCCACTCCCGCATATTTCTTCAATAACACGACCAATCAGCCGCTTAATTCATGGAGCTTTTCAACCATTTGGACGGCGAACACAACCGGATACCCCACACTACGCAACCAAAGTGCATTTACGCCAAGCGGCATCCCCAACAGCGGTGATGCTAACGCAGACGGCACCGTTGACGCCTATCAGCCGAACGTGCTGGACATACAGGATGGCAACGGCGTATGGGCTACGGTAGCTGTTGCCTCCAGCAGTAACTGTGACCTAGGGGACGGCGTATCAACAGCGGCCGGTGCCACCAAAGCACTCACGGGATATACCGCAACCACCAGTCTCACCTCGTTCCGGCTGTACTGCGCCAGCAACGGCGCATCAGTACCCGTTTCCATCATATTCGATAAGGTATATTCCAATCCCACGGCACGCTATTACAATGCTACGACCCAAACATACAGCATCATACCGGGCGCAACCTTTACGACCGTTACGGTAGGCGGTACCACCAAAACAGCGCTTACCTACACCTTGACCGATGGCTCTGGGCTCGATGAAGACGGCTCGGCAAATGGCGTTATCATAGACCCGGTGGCGCTTTTTACCCCGATTAGCGCTTCGCCAGCAGCACCAGACACCGGCTATGGTGCAGCCGCCTCGCGTACCGGCTTATATGCAGCATATGTCTTGTTTGGCGCAGGTATGGCGCTCGTCGTGTGCGTTGCCGCTTTCTTTAGACGAGCACAGCACCCGGCCGCGTAACCCACAGTGTTCCCCTGCATCCAGAGAGCAGAGTAGAAGTGACTTGCTGAAGATTGTAGTTGCCGGGCAAACCGTGCCAGGCCTACTGATTGGCTGGACGCTGCGGGCTCTGCCTGTCTGATCCACCCGATTGTTCCGCAGGATTTTCGGTAGCAGACCTTATGACGGATTCAGGTGCGATAACCGTAGGCGGCGTAACCGCCACCGGCCGTACAGAAGGAACATTAGCACGGCGCTGGAACATGCGCTGCGGGAGTCGCACCACACGCCCGACCACCATTGCTAACCGCCCACGGCCAACCATATAGCCGACCCACAAGGCAGCCAGAACACAAAGCACGCACAGGCCGGTAACAATCCAATTCGTGGGTGCCGTATGAGCACTCAGCTTAAACGACACTGCTTGGGGTGCACCCGTAGGGTTGATGCTGCTGACACGTACTACTTCTATCGTTTGCGTGCCATTCACCGTAACCGTACCGACACTATTGCCGATAGGCAAGTTGGCAATTGTAGCCCGACCCTTCGCATCGGTAGTAGACGATTGTCCGTTGAACGCTACTACCGCGCCACGTACTGGCCTGCCCGCGGCATCAGTGACGGTTACTGTCACAACTGCTCCTTTGGTCGTGAATTCATGGTCAGAACTTGCAGCATGATTACCCGCGGCATCGATGTTCTTTATAGCAAAATGGTACGTGGTGCCGGGTACGATAAGAGGCGAATTAAGAACTACGGAGTGACCTGTCGTGGCGCTCGCATCGACAGCCGTCAGGCCATAGCCGCTCGTAAGGCCATAGTCTACCTCTGAAGATGCAGGCTCGGAAGTTGTCCAAGTAATCGTCGCAGCGCCCGTAGTAATACTGCTCGCCGCAATGGCTGTAATCGTGGGGGGAGTCGTATCTTTGGCAACAATAGGCGCTGATGTGGGCGATGGGGTGGATGTGCTCTTGGCCGCCGAAGAGGATCTCGAGCTACTGGCAGGTGCTGGAGTGGGGGACGGCGCAGGACTGGACGCTGGAGTAGTAAGGCTATAGCCGCCACCTGGACTAGAAGTCATGATATTAGTATTGCTGGTAGCACTCACTACTGACGAGCCGGCGGCAAAGCTTAAGCTGGCAGTACCGTTTCCAATAAGCGCCTTAAACTGCACCGTAGCCACCAGCTGGTCATCCGTCACCGAGGGCAGGGCACCACGACCGATCTGCACCAAACCGCCGCCGCCCGTACTTTGGGCGGCTACACTAAATGCCGATGAACTCGATATGCTCAAAAACTGCAGCTGACTTGCCGGATAGCTAATGTTTGCTTGTACGGCATTCACCGGCTCACTGCCGCTGCTTTCACGCACGCTTACCGTAAGCGTACCCCCGTTCGCCACACTTCCCGAACTAGGCGAAAGATACAACGTAGCAGCCGCAGCATACGCTGGAGAGACAGCCAGCACCGGCAGAACAACAACACCTAGTAGTGCGAACCAGCGAAATAATTTGTGTTTCATGACTGCATCATCTCCCATAGTTACTTAGCAAAATACTCAGATCAATGATGGACACATAGCCGTCGTTATGAAAATCACAGGCAGTATAGGCGACACCGTAGTGGCTGAGTAGGATGCTCAAGTCTATGATGGTAACGTGGCTGTCACTGTTACAATCCCCGACCATGATAGTAGCACTGCCCGTAGTGGCTTGCAGCGGGGCAGTCCGTACACTTTCATTGCCGGCGTAGTCGTAAGCACTGACCGTATAGCTGTACGTCGTATTCGTACTGAGCGTCGTATCAACATAAGCGAGTGCCGATCCGGAAGGTATAGTAGCAGCCAGCGTACCGCCGCGGTACAACTTATACCCCGCTACACCGGAGCCTCCCGAGTTATCGGCGCTTGCATTCCAAGCCAGAGCGATACTATTACTGTCGATGGCCGTGGTGTGCAAGCTAGTTGGAGTGGCAGGCGCCGTGGTATCGGAGGTAGATGCCGTATTGAAGCTCAGCAGCGCCACACCGTACCCAGCAAGTGATAGGTTCACTGTGCTCACCGCACCAAGGTCGGTTACGCTCGGGCCGTTTACGTCACTTGTGCCGCCATCTATCATCACCTCCTGCGTGTCGGTGGAAGTTACCCCGCTAAGCTGCACAGTTGCCGTACCGGCCGTACCCGTGCCAGGGCTCGCGCCGGTCTGCACGTTTGCTACCAGTACCGACACCTTGCTTGAACCTGGAGGTTGCACAGCAAATGCCACATAGCCTGCAGGCACATTCGTAACCGGCGCAATCTTGCTGCCGGCAGGAAAATAGCGTGATGCCCAGTAGATAAGCCAATACTCCAACGTCGGCTCGCTAGCCTTTATATTCAAACACGCTGGCTGCGGATAACAATTCGCGGGTGCGTTTATATTCGAAAATAAAGCCCACGTATTCGTATTTGCTACCTCAAAATGGAATAGCTGCTGCACTTTTGGTGCCTGCTGGCAATACGTCGCCATCTCATCGGCGAGCCATGCAGAGCCCAGCTGCGTCGAGGCACGGTAATCAGTATTGTCCAAAAAGCCCGCATCGATATTCGTCTCGGTGATCCATGCTGGCGTCGTGCCCAAAGACGGATCGTCTACGCTCAAGTAATCGTTTACGGCCGACTGCAGCCCGCTAAAATAACTGACGTCCGAAGAACTGCTGCCTAAATAGTTGCCGTAGCTATGAAAGCTCACAACATCCGGTCTTGGGGAGCCGTTCGCCATAAGATAAGGAATATAGTCGGTACTATCGCGCCAAGAATTATCGCTCGGCCCGGTCGTTATAGCGGTCGTTACCGTGCTGGGGCCGGAAACCGATTGCGGATTGCTGATAACCGGGCCTACCACCTGTATGCTGTTATCTACCAGCTTTACTGCCGGGGCGACCACATTCCACATCCGGGTGTACTCGCGCGCCCGCCACACCTGATAGCCAGGCGTACCATCGCTAGTCGGCAGCGCGCCTGACGGCGTGACGCTACCTTTGTCGGTCCAGGTCAGCCCGGACAATGCCTGACTGCCCACCACTACCATAGCCTGTTCAGCACCGCTCGACCGCCCGTATATTCGGTACGCAAACGGCGAAAGCCCCAAATTCGATGTGGCCGACCACGAAACTTTTACTGCATTATCGCCCGCAGGCAGTGTGATAGTCATCTGCGCTCCCGGCAACGATTCAGCTACACCAATATTCACTGCAGTCATCCGGTATGCATATGTTGCACCCGGCGTAAGTGTGCTGCCCGTGACATTTACCCCGGTCAGGGTGGGTACTGGAGCCGGCAGAGCCGGTGATGTACGCGGAAAGCTGGAGTTCGACAGATCAGATTCATTAAACAGCTCTACATATTGCACATTACCCACTGATGGCGGCCGCGGCCAGGGTGTTGCAGCGGCCGGCGCCGTAAGCGGCGGAGTAACCGAGGCGAGATTATAGGCTGCACCCGCCGCGGGTGCCCCACTCGGCCAACTCAACGTTAGCGTATGCCCATCACCAGATACCGACGCGATAGTGGCCGTTTCCCATCCAGGAAAACCATTGCCGTCGGTAAGTGTCGCCGTTACAGCATAGGTACCGTTGCCATATGATGAGAAGTTCGCGGCAGTGTCCGTAAGCGTAGTGCCCGTATATGACACCGTACCGCCGCTATTCGTCAGCAGAATACCCGTACGGAAATACTTTACGACGTTTGCATAATACTGGGCGAGGGCGTTATACGTCTGGTCTGCCAGCGTGCCCTGATTACCATCGCCAGTTCCGGTCCATAGCGCTTCCGGGGGCGTCGTAAGGTCAAGTAGCCGAGGTACGCCGCTCGGTCCATCGGACAACACCTTGTCGAGCGTACTAAAGCTCCAGGCAGGTACGTTGTTGTTCTGGGGCGTCGTGTACGCTTGCGGCGAAGGAAGCGAGGTGCTCGCATCGTTATATCCTTGCACCGCCTGCACGCGCCAATAGTCGAGTCCTAAGCTATCGATACGCTGCGTCAGGGTCGGACCGCCCGCGGGCGGTGCAATATCATAAAAGTATCCAGGCCATACGTCCTGACTGCTAAAACGTGGGCTGCAGGTAGTTGCTGACGCCGAAGGAAGCCCCACGGTTATAGCACCTGCGGCAGCATGTGCACCATGTAGGCTCCGCATACCGATATCGCCTACAATACCAGCGACAACCAGTAGAGCTGCCAGTGACGTCCATGATATTTTTGTTCTTCTAGTCAGCGGCATACGATGGGTAAAAACGAACCGTCTGTCTTACTTGATAACCTAGATCACTAACCATACAGTATACGTACTTTTGGCGTCAGAAGAAATGACGGGCCGCTAGACTATCAGAGCGCTACACTTCGCGCATCGTCTGGTACACTTCGTCTGCTTGCCCCATAAGTTTATTGATTGCATCATGGTAACCCTCTTGTAGCGGCGTGCCGCTCGGCTCATCTACCGCCATCAGCCCCACATCCAACGTAGTATCGTCTATCATATCCAGACGTTCATATCCCAGCTGTTCATTGTAATGCCCATATGTAGTATCACCATTCGGTGTCTGCACCCACTCTTTACTCATATTTCCCCCGTTATTACAGCTGCCGCGGCAAAATAAAAATGCAGGGCACTGGCCATGCAAATATTGTGACGAACATCACTGTACTCTTAATCCACCCTTATGCTGTAAAATTTCCTATTTAACGGTAAGGCTAATATTGGTAGATTGCACTGCATATGTTGGAGGTAGCTATGACAAATTGGATTGAGACATCCGACGGCAGCGAACAACACTACACGCCCCAGCTGGCAAGGGAGCGCTTGGACATGATTCGTGGCACCGCCGCAGAGATTACCCGGGATGCAACACAAAGCGACGATCCCGTTAGCCGGGCCGCTGCACGGGAGGCGCTGGGCGCACTTAGTATTTCACTCACACAGGTACAGTCCAGCCGAGGCGCCTAGAATATACCTCGCCTCGGGCATTGGTATGGTATAGTGCTATATCATGCATCAACTGGGCTTACGCCATAAACACGAGGATAGCGCCGAACATGTCGCGCACCGACGTACGGGGTACCTGACATTCCTCGATAAAACAACCTTTGTTGCAGGTATCATAGGCCCGTTCACCGTACTGCCGCAAATTTATTCCATATTCTCGTCGCGCTCTGCACAAGGTGTTTCGCTTGCCACCTGGGTACTCATATTCTTCGTGACGCTACCATGGATCCTTTACGGGGTCGCCCACAGAGACAAAAGCATCATCGTCAGCTTTACGCTATGGGAAGTCGTGAACCTGGCCGTCGTCGCCGGCGTTCTTATATACCGATAGATATTCCAATGACGGAATCACATAACCTGCTACCAAGCGAGCAAACCTACGCCGACTATATACGCCAGCAGGCATCGGCTGCACATTCGGCAGAGGAAGCTATACGTATGATCAGTCCTGCCACGGGCGCCGATCTCGCGCTCTGCACGTCCGAATATTTACGCACACACCCTGAGGATCTGACGAATAGTCGCCGTTACACTGAAGTGCATCTTATAGAAAACCTGCCCAATGTCCTCATCTCGCCGTTTCCAGTGCAAACTCCCGTATACGCATCGGTCGGCGGCTATCACTCACTGGCGGACGAAGTGAAGGGCGGTGCTGAGCCGTATGGATGGTTCAGCCAGACGCTTGATCAAGCCGGCCTTGCTTCTGCAAGCTCGAATACGGTAGTAGCCAAAGGCTACGCGGTACGCAAACCCGACGGCGCTATGCAGCTAGAGCTACAAGTCATCCATAACTCCTCTGACCAGCCGGCCGGAGACTGGCTCACTGCACTGCTAGAAAGGGCATCGGATGTTGGCATAGACGGCGGTATTGCCGAAAGGCCCTATAACGCACGCAATGGAGAGTCCCGCCCCATTATGATACAGGAACGCTACGATGCGATTCTGCTTCCTCGGCCCAGCACCGATATACCGGAGGGATTTCAATCACCCGATATGCTGCAAGGCATGACAACCGCCATCCGGATGGCGCCCGAAACGACCACTTACCTCTACGGCAATAAGGTAGATCAGCTACGGTCGTTTGAGATGGATGTCCTCACCGCACGATCCATCACGCACACCCCACTCGTTGAAGCGGCCGGCTTTGGCGACAATCCGAAAGGCCTTTGTGAGTTTAAGATTGGCGATAGGACTATCCGTGCCGGAATCCGCTTCACATTTGACTCTCGCTCCGAAGCTACGGAAACATCTATCAATATCTTCTACGATACAGACTATGGTGACATCGTACATGGCTGGGAGCAGGCTGCAATCAGTACCGTATGCGACGAAGCACGCAGCCCACTCGACGAAGCGCCCTTAACGGTCACGGTAGCCATCGGCGACAACCCGCCGCGCATCACGCGGTACGAACATCTGCTAGACTCGCCTTTGTAATAGCTAGGCTTCTACGAAGGTAAGCGCATAGCCCATCTTGCCCGCGCGGCCAGCACGGCCGATGCGGTGCACGTAGTCGTCATACGACTGCGGGAGGGAATAGTTGATAACGTGCGTAATGTCCGCTACGTCCAGGCCGCGGGCAGCTACGTCCGTTGCCACCAGCACCGTGATCTCGCTGTTCTTGAACTTTTGCAGTACGCGCGTGCGCTGACCCTGGGTTTTGCCTCCGTGGATGGCATCGGCAGGGAAGCCACGGGTGATCAATTCTTGCGACAGGCGCTCTACACTGCGCTGCGTGTCATCAAAAATGATAACTTTCTTAGGCGCATGCTGGATCAGTACGTCGTGCAAGCGATCTATCTTTTTGTCGGCGGCGCCGTAAGGCACAATGTCTTGTTCGACATTTTCGCTGGCTTCGCCGGCGCTGACCGAAATGTGTACGGGGTCGGTAGAAAATGTTTCAATAACACCCTTTACGCGGCTATCAAGCGTAGCAGAGAAATAGAAGCACTGGCGATTGCCATTGGTACGACTTAATATATCCTGAATGTCGGTAATGAAGCCCATGTCCAGCATGCGGTCTACTTCATCCAATACCACAATGTTGCAGTCAGCAATGGTAAGTGAACCGCGCTCCAGATGGTCTTTTACACGGCCCGGCGTACCGATGATAATGCGCGGGTTAAAACGCAAGTCGCGCAGCTGCGGCCCCATGGCCGTACCGCCAATAAGCAGGGCACCATTCAGGCCGCTGCCTTTGCCCAGCACGCGGCACTGTTGCTCGATCTGCTGCGCTAGCTCGCGCGTGGGCGCCAGGATAATGGCCTTGCTGGCTGGCTCGGTAATCAGGCGGTGCAGCAACGGCACTGCGAAGGCGGCCGTCTTGCCGGTACCGGTGTTGGCGATGCCGATCACATCTTTGCCGGCCAATGCCTGCGGAATCGCCTGGTCTTGGATGGGTGAGGGGCTGGTGAAGTTCATGGCCGCCAGGTTGCGGTGCACCAGGCTATCAACAGCAAAGTCAGAGAACGCATGCATCGGTACGTATGCCTCGGCAGCACGCATAGTAGCGCGCTTTACGAAGCGCGACGGATGTATATAGGCCTTCTTAGGCCCGCGGCGCCCCTGTTGGGGTCGGCTGCTGCGGCCATAGGTGTTTTGCGAACGGCCACTGCGACCGCCAGAACGGCGTGATTGAAAACTATAAGACATAAAAAAATGAATCCTTTACGGGTAAATTGGTATATCGACTTGTTTGTAATGAATGTCGAGTAACCAAACCTACCACTCAGGATCCATCAAAACAATACTCATATTGTAGCATAATGTCACAATAAAACAAACACCCACCTATATTGTTATACTAAAGGTACAAATAGGGGAACGCTATGCAGCAAAAAATTACGCCAAACTTATGGTTCAAGGGTAACGCCAAAGAGGCCGTAGACTACTACATGTCGGTCTTTCCAGGTAGCGCGATTCTTTCGACAGCATATTATCCAAAGAGTGCAGAAGAGGGATTAGCTGACTTTCAAAAAGATATGGCCGGCAAAGAGCTGGCTATAGAATTCAGCTTAAGCGGCCTGCATTTTACCGCGATCAACGCCGGCCCGGAGTTTACCTTCAATGAAGCCGTATCGTTTGCCATTACCTGCAAAGACCAGGCAGAAATCGACTACTACTGGGACAAACTATCCGCCGTACCGGAATCAGAACAGTGTGGCTGGTGCAAAGACCGCTTTGGGCTCAGCTGGCAGATCGTACCCGAAAACATGGGCGAGCTAATGCAGCACCCCAACGCCTATGCCCACATGATGCAGATGAAAAAGCTGGTTATCGCCGGCTTCTAACTCTAGGCCTGCACAGATATTATTTATTTTGCGGCAGCTTTTTTGCGGTTGTTCCACCAAACACTTATGGCTACCGGCACGCCGATGCCCACACCAAGCACAACCAGCCAACTCCCTACATCGCCTTGCCCAGATGCGGATTGGCTTGCCTGGTTGGGCTGACCATCCCCAGTCACCACTGTCGCGCCTGACGGGCATGTGCCCTCGACAACCTTGCCAGGATGGATAAGATTCTTATCTGGGATGCTATTTCTAGCCGCCAGTTGGTCTGAGTTTTCGGTGTATCCCTCTTCGTCGATGATTCCGCCGAGTGTCTCGTTAGGCTGCACCTTATGCGATGGGTGGCAGACCTTGCCGCGAGTTGCGGCGTGTGCCGTGGGCGTCGTCAACACATTAGCGACTTCCGCGACAACAGCAAACTGACTGGCGTGGACAAGTCCTTCTCCCATTTTACGCAGCATACTGCGGCGCGTTATTTGCGTCTGCATTACTGCTTCCCATTGTTGCTGTTCGTCCACCGCCGCTACTGGTAAAGGTCCTTCGTTGAATTCCATAGTGGATAGCACTTTACTCTTTCAGATTTAAAAAATAATTGATCTAGATCACTCATAATATACTTCGCGTCCTGTTGGTGCAAAAAAACGGCCCCAAATGGAGCCGTTTATAACAAAAAAGCAGTTATTCGGTAACGACTACTTTGCCAAGCATGCTGGGGTGTATGGCACAGTGGTAATTGAATGTGCCGACCGTGCTAAACGTAAAGCTGTAGCTGGCGCCCGGCGCAATGTCGCCGCTATTAGGGCCACCGCTTTGACCATCGGTTTCATTAACGGTGTGCGTAACGTTATCTTTATTCGTCCAGGTTACTTTCGTACCTTTCTTGACGGTAATAGAAGACGGCGTAAATGCAAAGTTTTGGATGGTCACGCTATTCACGTTCATCGACGAAGACGACGAGGATGAGTTGCTCGTCGTACTGCTTGAAGACATATTCATCGTATTGTTGTTGGCATTATTATGCTGCACCCACGCATATATACCGCCGGCGGCGGCAACTACTATGACAATTCCTATGATCCACATCACTGACTTTTTCATACGTATCTCCATTATGTGTTTTAATGAAAGCACAAACACTATGAAATTGCAGCCCAAATTCTTCACAGCCCACGCAAGCGACCCCAAGGCCGCAGCCGTCTTGCTGCGTACTGGCTTGGGTTTGGTCTTCCTATACGCCGCAATCTCAACCTTTTTGCAGCCGCTGCTGTGGGAAGGATATTTTCCGGCTGCACTGCTGCACCTTGCACCAGCCCACCTTGTGCTCTATGGGATGGCAACTTACGAGCTGTGCCTGGCATTGGCGCTGCTAGCCGGCATACGTCTACGGCTAGTAGCACTCCTGTGCGTCTTAACCCTCGGCGGCATTGTGGCCACCAACCTAGGACAGCTTATCGTGACCTTCCGCGACGTCGGCCTACTATTCGCCGCGCTGGCGCTCTTCTTTCTTGCTTAACTCGTTGGGGGTTCTCTCAGAATTACACCCGTCACCGTAGTAGGATGAAGGGCATCCGTACCCAGCTCGTCGACCTGCCCGATGCCGGTAAAGTGCAATGGCTCTGCTATATGCCTATACGTCCACGTTTCCTTTACCGCCGCCCGCTTCGCTTCGTCATACTCTAAGTTAGCCACTAATGCATTGCGGGCATCTATATACCCACTATAATTATCACTTCTATCTACGGGGGCCTCAGTAGGCGGCTTGCCCCAATCAAACTGTATGCCGCGCACCGCACCGGATTGGTCGAAATATTCGATGGCACGCCGCGCGATTTCGGTGACCCTATGTCGGACGAAATATGGATGGCGCGTATTATTCGGCAACACCGTACGTATTACAAAGTGAACGATTCTGTCTTCATTCATCGATGCCTGGAATTGGACGTCAGAGTGTTTGGGCTCAACATCCACATAATTCCCGCCATACGTATCGACGATTATACCGTCCTCCCGTAAGTCGGCAAACGGATCCTCTTGTGCATTATTGGCCGTAGTCGGAGTAGGGGACATACCCATAAGCCCAGTATACCAACGCCGGGGGCGTTTTTTACACCAATGTATTTGTGCTACTTTCGACTATACTTGTGTTGGAATATCCATACGCCATACAGCCACAGAAAGGAAACCATGGAACAAGATATCCTTGCGCCGGACAAGGCCGAGATTGACAACTATAAAGAAACCGACGTGTTCGCCTGGGCGAACAACCTGGTGCGCTTCAAGGACGAATTGAAGATAGACCTGTTTCTAATAGACAAAAGCTACATGCTGTACAAAACCAGCATGGCGAAGGAGCTGCATAAACAGCTGGAACCCTTGTTTGTCGATAACATTCTAGAATATGTCCTGAACGGCGCCGAGATTGGCCTGATCGTGCGAGGTTTCGAGGAGGCAGAAGCCGAAGACGGTGTACTGCAGCGCACCCAAGTATATAAGGTAGACAAGGCCCGCGAGGTACTGAACTTCCTCAAAACCCAAGAGAACGAAATAGAGGTTTTCAACGACGAAGAGCACGACTTCAAGCGCATCAAGGGTATGCTGGCGCGGATTACCCACCCCGAAATTACCCAAAAAATCTACGTCGCCAAGGTGCTACCGCAGGCAAACGTGATGCGCGGCAAGACCGGCTGGCTGATGCGCGATGGCCGGTTCGTGCCGTTCGACGCCGACGGGGCAGTGCGCATCCCCAACGACAACCAGCTGCTGATACTAGACCAAGACCTCTACGTATTCAACCAGTCGCGCCTGCAACAACTGTTTGGCTACAACGCCAAAGAGGCCAGTATCGCCGAGCAAAAGGTAGCCGCCATCCAGGCCAACTTCCGCCTCAGCTTCCCCGAGGGGCTCACCATGCAGCACCTGGTGGCTGGCAAAAAGAGCACTATCAAGAAACTGCAGACCGTAGACCCCACCGCCGTAAAGCAGCAAGAGCTGATGGACCACGCCGAAGAGCTGGGCATCGACCTAATGGAAGATGAATCCGGCGCCATTATCATCATGGATGGCAAGGATATGGACAAGTTCGTAAACCTGCTGAACGACGACTACATAGAATCCAACCTCACCGGCCAGCGCTACGAGATTATCCGTAAAAAGCCCATCAAACCACCCAAAGAAGAAGAGCCCGCCGGCCTGGCGCCATTCGGCAAATAGCTGCTACATATCACCCGTGAAATGTCTAGATTTCACGGCGTAGGGCATCGGGCAGGCAAGCGATAATATCCGAAGCGATCATGCCTGGCTGCGTATACCGTTCGGCCGCAATGTCGCCGGCCAGACCATGCACATGCACGCCGCGTTCCGCAGCTTCGCGCACGGGCAGCCCCTGGGCTAATAGTGCGCCAATCACGCCCGCCAGTACATCGCCCGAACCGGCCGTGGCCATGCCCGGGTTGCCGGTATCGTTCCGGTAGGGCTGATGCCCGGCCGAGGCGACAACCGTACAGTGGCCTTTTAGCACCACCGTCACGTGGTGTTCCTCGGCAAACGCCTGCGCCACCGTAGCCCGTAGCTCCGGCGCATCAGATAGCTTCGTACCCGTCAGGCGCTCCATTTCACCGACGTGGGGCGTCAGAACGATGTCCGGGTTGGCCTGGGCCAACGCTTTTAGCTGGTCCAGTTTGCCGTCGAATGCCGCCAGGCAACCGCCGTCTATCACCACCGGTACCGACAGATCCTGTAAAAACGCCCTATCAAATACCTGCCAGGCATCGTTTTGGCCTGGGCCAATCACCACCGCCTTGACCCGCCGCGCCTGCATATATTTCACCAGCGAATCGGCCGAAGCCGCCGACGCGTCAGGGATGCGCTCTGTCATCACCTCTACCACGCGCCGCTCCAGCTTATCTACCACCTCGGACAGGGAAGCGACCGTTGCCAGCCCCGCGCCCATGCGCATAGCCGCCATCGCCGCCAGCAGCGGCGCACCCACCATGCCCGGGCTGCCGCCCACCACCAGCAGGTGGCCAAAATCATACTTGTGCGCCGTAGCCGGCCGATCCAAAAATTCCTGCCAGGTAGTCATACTTCCATAGTAGCAAACCTATACATAAGCATTAAGCATATTCTCAGAAAGTATTTGCAATTTACGCAAGTTACGTATACGATATCCGCAAAGAGGTTAAGGGAGAGATCTGATGTATATTCTGGTGGCCCGGTGGTTTTTTGCAACCCTTTCATATGTATCACGGACGAAACAGCGCCTGGTTGCGCTGTTTTTTATTACGCTGACACTTTTTGGCGCCAGCTCGTCCACGCTGTTTATGGCCGTCGTGCTGGCACAGCCGGCCACACCGACGACCAGCAAAGACCAGACCGCCACGCCGCCCGACTACTCCCGCATAGCCGCACCATCCATCCCCAAAAGTGCCGTACAGGCAGCATCTGACGCGACCTATGCAGCAGGTGCAGCCGCTGGCTTTTTCGGCACTCTCTCTACCAAAGTAAATAATGCCGCACTGTCGGTACCAAATACTATCAAGCAAAACGTTACGCCGCATGAGCTTACCGACAAGCGCACCGCCAACTCCTCGCAGTATCTCAACAAAGACGGCTCCATCACCCAGACCAACTACGTTACGCCGCATTTTTATAAAAATAACGACACCTGGCAGGCCATAGACACCACGCTGCACGACGACAACAATGCCGGCGACGCCGGTACTATCCTGGGCAAGGCCTGGGGCGCTGTTGAATCACTCGTCTCGCCATCGCATGCGTATATCGTAAACGGCAACAGCTGGCAGGCACGCTTTGCGTCCAGCGACCTCGCCGCAGGCATGGTGCGTATACAACAGGGTAGTAGCCAAATCGGCTTCAGCCCCGTCAATGCCAACCATGTAGACCCCACCATAACCACCGGCAAAGACGGCAAACAGACGGTGCATTATTACAACCTCTGGAAAGGCGTGGATGTAGAATACACGGTAGATTCCACCCAAGTAAAAGAAGCCATTATCCTGAAAGACAAAAACGCAACCAGCCAGATACAATTCCGATTGCTCGGCGGCACGCTTACGGCTAACGGCGATACGGGCGGCTTCACCGTTACGGGGGCGTTAGACAACCAGTTCGGCATTGCACCGGCCAATCTCATCCTGAACAACTTTGGCTTCATCGACCCCAAGGTATCCGGCCTCAGCCAAAACGCCCAGGGCACTACCTACACCGTCGGTGTCAGCACCAAGTATCTCCAGTCACTGCCGGCCAAAGCGTTCCCGGCGGTCATCGACCCCAGCACCGTACAAAACAGCGCCTTTGGCACCAGGGCAGGCGGCAACTACGTATCATTTGAAACCAACGGATATATCTGCCCGTCCAATACCTGCAACCCCTATGCCGGCTCGCTGTACGACAGCAACAACCAGCTACAGTACTGGCGCTCGGCATTCCATTCATCTTATGACTTCCTACAGCCCACCAATGTCGTACTCGACAGCGCCACCGCGCATCTGACGCAGCTTACCGGCGTCAGCTGGTGGACCGGCAGCACCGCCACGCACAATTTCCAGATAGGGCATGCAACCTGCCTGAACAGCTACACCTGCGTTGATGGCGTATGGGGCAGTGCCAACATCGCAACCTCCGGCGATATCGACGTCACCAACCTGTACCGTACGGTCATCTCCAACGGCGACTGGGGCGCATGGCTGATGCTGATGGGCTACGATGGCACCACATCTTCGTTCAAATCGTTCAACCCCGACTACAGCTATGTGTCGTTTACGTATCACTACACCATACCGTCACCGACGTTTATCACACCGACTACCGGTCAGTCTTTCGTGGATCCGCAGGCATCATTCCAGCTTAATCTAGAGACGAACCCCAATGGCAGCAGTCCGCTCCAATATGAGCTGAAGATCACCGACGGCTCCAGCGGCAATGGCACCGTTATCGATTCGGGCATGCAGAACAGTACCCAGTGGACTGCACCTGATGGCGTACTCCGCGACGGCTCCACATACTACATCCAGGCGCGCAGCTATGACCCAACTATGAACCTGTACAGCAGCTGGACCAACGGCGTCCCGTTCAAGATAGACACCCGCGTCGGCAACGCAAAAACCCAAACAGACGATACCTTTGGCCCCGCCAGTGTAGACCTCGCCACCGGCAATCTTTCTACCGGTGTTTCCACCCACACAACCAAAGCTGTCGCGGGCAGCCTGGGCGCAACGCTTACGTACAACTCACCGCTCAAGTCACGTGCAGGCCTGGTGGGCTCGTATTGGAACCTGCCAAACGGTGGCAGCGGCATACCCACAACCGCACCAGACCTCCAACGCGTCGATCAGAATGTAGACTTCAGCTGGAACAGCGGCTCCCCGGGTAGTCCCATAAATAGTACGAATTTTGCCGCGCAATGGAACGGCTACTTTATCGCTCCCACCACCGGCAGCTATACATTCGGCGCCGTCAACGACGACTGGATGGCAATAAGCGTCAATGGCCAGCAGGTATATACCAACACCGGCTGCTGGAGCGGGAACCCATGCTTCGGGACAGGCATCAGCCTCACCGCCGGCCAAGTAGTACCATTCCAGGCAAGCTACAACCAGGGCGGCGGCGACGACCAGGCGCACATCTACGTCAGTGGCGCCGTCAGCCAACAAGTAATCCCTCAGACATGGTTGCAAACCGGCGTACGCCCTGCGCAGCAATCGAATGGGCTGATCGGCCGCTACTACAGCTATACCGACGCCAACGTACCGCCTACTATAGGCAGTAGCAGCAACACGCAGTTCCTAACCCGCACCGACCCATATCTTAGTTTCAACTGGAACGCCGGATCACCAATACCAAATGGGCCCACCGGCAACTTCCTAGTCCGATGGACCGGATACGTTACCGCGCCCGTTACTGGTAGCTATACCTTCGGTACCCTCAGCGACGACGGCAGCGCCGTAACCATCAACGGCCAGCAGGTATACAACAAATGGCAGGACAGCCCGGGCACCACCGGCTTTGGCAGTAGTGTTACGTTGACGGCCGGGCAAAGTGTGCCCATCACCGTAGACTACTACCAGCACAGCTGGGGCGATGCTTTTTCGCTATTCGTGCAGGCGCCGGGCGTTTCCGGCTACCAGGTAGTACCAACCTCGTGGCTGTCGCCGCAGGCGCAGGTACTACCGAATGGCTGGTCGCTTGGCATCGACCCCGACGGCAGCGCCAGCTATACCCAGCTGACCGCCAACCAAAACAACGTAGTCCTGACAGATTCTACCGGCAGCACGCACGGCTACACCTGGAACGGCAGCGGCTACACACCGCCCACCAATGAATACGGCAACCTGGTCCGCAACACCGACGGCTCATTCACCCTGCAGGACAACGACGGCAAAACCTACGTCTTCGATTCGTCCGGCACCCTAGTGTCACTAACCAACCCTATAGACGACCGGCAGCCAGCTGCTCTGCAATATAGCTACAGCAGTGCCTACAGTGGCGGTCCGGTGCGTATCCAAAAGATCACCGACGGCGTCAACGCCAACCGCTACGCGGCGTTCTACTACAGCGGTGCCAGCCAGTGCGGCAGCGTTCCTTCGGGCTTTGGCACTACGCCGGCAAATATGCTGTGTGCTGTGCAAACCAACGACGGCCGCACCACGTACTTTTACTACGACAGCGCGGGCAATCTGGCCGAAGTAGCCCGTCCCGGCAACGATCTGACGGTGTATCAGTACGAATCGGTCGCAAACAGCGCGGGCATTACCGTCGGCTACCGCCTTATCGGCATACGTTCCAGCCTGGCCAACGATGCCATAGCAGCCGCACAACGTTCTGCCACCGACGTCACCACCTCCACGCAAATTACCTACGACACCATCGGACGGGTAGCAAGCGTCACCGAACCCGCAGCCAACGCTGGTGACACTGCCGTCCAGCATACATTTGACTATGCAAACACCGGCCTGTCATCCTACGGCACCGCCACCGAACATACGGTGGGAGCGCCGGAGCCAAACGGCTTTACGAAGCGAATAGAATACGACAGCCTGTTCCGCACCACCAAGGTAACCGACAGCCAAAACCTCTCTAGCACCACACAATGGGACGCCAAGAAGGATCTGGCATATGCCACCACTAACCCGCAGGGGCTTATGTCGTCTACCATCTACGACGACAGCGACCGGCCTATCAGCCAATACGGCCCGGCACCGGCTGCATGGTTCAGCCAGTCCACCAACGCATCCACCGGCCACACAGACTTCGTGCCGCAGGCGGCATATCTGAACCAAACGCCCCATACCGACACCTCGTACGACGCAGGCATGACCGGTCTTGCTGCCAGCTACATGGCAGTTACCAGCCCAACCCCCAGCAACGTGCTTTGGAATAACCAATACATAGGTGTCGGTCAAAGTGTCTGGTCACAGGACCACCGGTTCCAACTTACATTGCAAACCGACGGCAATGTCGTTCTGTACGGGCCAAGTGGCGCCCTGTGGTCAACCGGCACTTACGGCAGAGGCACGGTTTATCTGGTGATGCAAACCGATGGTAATCTCGTTGCCCGCGACAGCAATTGGGGAGCTGTGTGGGCCAGCGGCACGTATGGCGCAGGCAGCAGCGCCCATTTCGTCATCCAGAACGACGGCAACGCCGTCATCTACTACAACACCGGCTATTGGGCCACCAACACCTACGGCTGGGGCAGTGGCACCGCAAACTTGCCAAACATTGCAGGCAATCCGCTGTTGCATGGCACCAATATCGCGAACGACGGCACCATTACGCACACCTGGGGTACTACCGCACCGGTAAATACCGCTAGCGGCAACTGGGGCCTCAGCCTTACCGGTACCATGCGCCTGCCAACCACAGGAAACTGGAACTTTGCCGTTACCTCCGACGAAGGCGTAAATATGTGGATAGATGACAACCTGGTCATTGGCGGCTGGGGCGGCAACTGGCGGGGCTATCCTACCATTACGCAAACCAGCTCGTTCAACAATACTAACGCAAACGCCTTGCACCGTGTCCGCATAGATTACTACCACCAGAATATCGGCGGCATTGGCGCTACGCTGTCGCTGAGCATGACGCCCCCGGGCGGCTCGGCTACTACCGCCGTGGCACAGTACTTCAAGCCGGGCTATAACCTAGCCACCGCTACCACCACATACGACAGCAGCTTGGGCAACGTCACGAACACCATCAACTACGGCAGCACGCCGGAGCTGGGATTGCCAGCCAGCAGCACGGTGTCTTCGGGCAGCCTCAGCCTTACCAGCGGCAGCACCTACGAAGCCCCGGGCAGCGGCTACTTACGCAAAACCAGCAGCACCCTGCCGGGCGGCGCCATTACCACCTATAGTTACTACGGCGCCACCGCCACCGCAGCCAACCCCTGTGTCAGTGGCAGTGCTGCCGCCTACCAGGCGGGCTTCATGCACACCACTACCGCAGCCACCGGCGTCGTTACCGAAGACATATACGATGATGCCGGCAACGTGGTTGCCGCCCGCAATGGAACCGACCCCTGGACATGCACTACGTACGATGCACGGGGCAGGACCGCGCAAGTAGTAACACCTACTATCGGCAGCCGCGCCGGCCGCACGGTCAGCTACAGCTACGCCGTGGGCGGCAATCCGCTCATTGCCAGCACCACCGACTCCATTACCGGCACCGCCACGTCGCAAATAGACCTGCTTGGCCGCACCATTACCAGCACCGACACCTTCGGCTATCAGACCACCTACAGCTACGACGCCCTGGGCCGCGCCTACCAGAAACAGTCGCTAAAGGGTACCGAAACCGTTGCGTACGACAACTACAGCCGCATTACCAGCTATGCGCTAGACGGCATTACCTATGCCGCCATCACCTACGACCAATACGGCCGTGTGGCTACCGTAAACTACCCGCAGGCCACCAACGGCACCAATAGCCTGAGGCTGTCGCAGGTAAAATACGACGCGTTGCAGCAGTCCGCCGGCGCCACCTACACCTTCAGCGATGGCTCTACCTACGACGAAACCGTAGCCCGCAGCCTGCAAAGCGGCCTGGTAACCGGCGATACCATCACCCAAGGCGGCAAAACCGTTGCCAGCACCTACCAGTACGACGGCGTAGGTCGCCTGACCGGCGCCACCATAGACAACTGGCAATACCAGTACGGCTTTGGCGCCCAAGCATCCGGCTGTAGCACCACCACTGGGTACAACCCCAACGCCGCGGCCGATGGCAACCGCACCAGCTATACCGTCACCAACGCCCAAACCAGCACCAGCTCCTCTACTAGCTACTGCTACAACATGGGCGACCAGCTGGCATCGTCTAGCGACAACCAGATAGGCACGCCCGTATACGATGCCTACGGCAACGTCACCCAGCTGGCAGGCGGCAGCACGCCCATAGTCTTCAGCTACAATGCCGGCGGCCAGAACACCGCCATCCAGCAGGGCACAAACCAGGTAAAATACACCAAAGACGCCAGCGGCACCATACTCGTAAAAGAAACCTACCAAGGCGGCACCCTCACCACCGTCAACCGCTACGCCGGTGATGTGCTGCTAACGTGCAGCACCAGCAATGAAAGCCAGTGTAGTATAGCCGACCGCTACGTGGCATTACCGGGCGGTGTAGCACTAACCCTGGAGGCTGGGGCAAACAATACCATTACGCCGGTGTATTCCATACAGAACTTCCATGGCGATACTGCTATTACCGCAGATTCTACTGGTATAGCTACCAGCAGTGTGTACCTGTACGATCCCTTCGGCCAGGTAGTAGCATCTGCTACCTTTGGTACCAGTACTACGCCAGCCAACGCCTCCGATACCGGCATGGGCTGGGCTACCAGCCCCGCCCGCAAACAAGAAACCTTGTTTACTATCCCCATACTACAAATGGGAGCTAGGGTATATCTTCCAACACTAGGTAGATTCCTAGAGCCAGATCCAGTACCTGGGGGGACACCG
>Ga0070741_10000440_pt1 | contig 154245 bp, 146 predicted proteins | sample Coa_R1_4_FD_66440 | JGI IMG/M metagenome (GOLD analysis project Ga0070741, IMG submission 66440) | Surface soil microbial communities from Centralia Pennsylvania, which are recovering from an underground coalmine fire - Coalmine... | ecosystem: Environmental > Terrestrial > Soil >... | reverse complement strand
CGCATCTCCACCGAGGCCGGCCGCATGGCCATCGACATGGTCTGGGCAGAGATCGCACTGGCTGCCCTCGCGGGCATGGCTTTCTACGGTTTTGTCACGCTGGCCGAACGCGCGACAACTTTCTGGCATCCGTCGTATCGGACCTAGGTCGGCAAGGTCTTTTCAATTTGGAGTTATCCATGAAGCAAGGTTTGGTTTTGGTCACGGGTCTGGCGCTTGGGCTGTCGCTGTCGAGCGCACAAGCCGCCGAGCCCGTCACCATTCAGCTCAAATGGGTGGCGCAGGCGCAGTTCGCCGGCTACTTCGTCGCCAGGGACAAGGGCTTCTACAAGGACGCCGGCCTCGACGTCACCATCAAGCCGGGTGGGCCTGATGTGGCGCCGCCCCAGGTGCTTGCCGGCGGCGGCGCCGATGTCACCGTGGACTGGATGCCCTCCGCGCTCGCCTCGCGCGAGAAGGGCGTGCCGCTGGTCAACATCTCCCAGACCTTCAAGAAGAGCGGCCTCGAGCTCACCTGCCGCGCCGACACCGGCATCAAGAAGCCGACCGACCTGAAGGGCAAGACGCTCGGCGTCTGGTATGGCGGCAACGAATATCCGTTCCTGTCCTGGATGTCGAAGCTGGGCTTCAAGACCGACGGCTCCGACGGCGGCGTCAAGGTGATCAAGCAGGGCTTCAATGTCGATCCGATCCTGCAGAAGCAGGCCGATTGCGTCTCCACCATGACTTACAACGAATACTGGCAGGTCATCGATGGCGGCTACAAGCCGAGCCAGCTCGTCGTCTTCAAATATGAGGACGAAGGCGTCGCCACCCTGGAGGACGGCCTCTATGTGCTGGAGAAGAACCTGAAGGATCCGGCCTTCGTCGCCAAGATGGCAAAGTTCGTCAAGGCATCGATGAAGGGCTGGGACTATGCCAAGGCGCATCCGGACGAAGCTGTGAAGATCATTCTCGCCGCCGACACCACCGGTGCCAAGACCGAGAAGGACCAGAAGCGGATGATGGGCGAGGTCGCCAAACTCCTCGGCGACACCGAAGGCAAGCTCGACGTCAAGGATTATGACCGCACCGTCGCAACCCTGATGGCCGGCGGTTCCGATCCCGTCATCACCAAGAAGCCGGAAGGGGCCTACTCTTTCGCTGTTTATGACGCGATGAAGAAGTAAGACCCGGCTTGAATTGTGGGAAGCGCGGGATTTCGGTCCCGCTCTTTCTCACCGTCTCACCCAAGCGATCCATCCAACATCCTGTAACATCCCCCCTTTATTTTCCCCTCCCGACCGTCCAAATTTTGACTTGGAGTTGACCGAGGCTTCGCGACGAGAGGTTGCAGCGAACGTCCTGTGCCGCTCTAATAAGAACAAGCTCCGCCAAGGCTGGGTTGGCAAAGGCTGGGAGGCCGGACATGAATCTCGAAAGCCCGATCGCGCGCAGCGGTGCGCAGGACATTCTTAACATCATTCCAAACAAGGCCGTGCTGGGCGCCGAGGTGCGGGGCATCGACCTGAAATCGCTTGATGACGCCCAATTCGCCGCGTTCAAGCGCGCCTGGCACCAGCATGAGGTGCTGCTGGTCCGCGGTCAGACGCTCAGCGACCAGGATCTCGTCGCCTTCAGCCGCCGCTTCGGCGATCTCGACTGGGCCCCGGTGCAGGAGACCGGCCGCCGCTTTGTCGAGGGCATCCCCGAAATCTACATCGTCTCCAATGTGAAGCTGAATGGCGAGCCGATTGGAAGTCTCGGTTCCGGCGAGGCCGTGTGGCACACCGACATGTCCTATCTCGATGTGCCGCCGATGGCGAGCATGCTCTATGCCCTCGAGATACCGCCGGTTGGCGGCAACACGTCCTTCTGCAGCATGTATGCGATCTACGACGCGCTTCCCGCAGCCCTGAAACAGCGTATCGCGACGCTCAAGATCAAGCACGACGGCACCTACAACAGCGGCGGCTATGTGCGCCAGGGCGTGACACCGACGGACGATCCGCGAACCTCGCCGGGCGCCGTGCATCCGCTTGTCTGCACCCATCCCGACACGGGACGGCAGATGCTCTATCTCGGCCGGCGCCGCAATGCCTATCTACTCGGGCTCGAGCTTGCCGAATCGGAGGCCCTGCTCGACGAGCTCTGGCAATATGTCGAGCGTCCGGAATTCTCCTGGGAGCACGTCTGGCAGGTCGGCGATCTCGTGATGTGGGACAATCGCTGCACCATGCACCGGCGCGATCCCTTCGACGACAGCGCGCGGCGCATCATGCATCGCACCCAGATCAAGGGCAGCGCGAGGCCGGTGTAATGCGCAAATTCGGCGCGTCCAACCGGATCCTGCTCCTGCTGTGCCTGATGTACACGATCCTGTATATCGACAGGGTCAACATCTCCACGGCGGCCCCGTTCATCAAGGCCAATCTCGGCCTGAGCAATACCCAGCTCGGGCTTGCCTTTTCCGCCTTCGCCTACCCTTACGCGCTGTTTCAGCTGATCGGCGGCTATTTCGGCGACAAGTTCGGGCCGCGGCTGACGTTGTGCATCAGCGGCATTATCGTCTGCATATCGACGGCCGCGACCGGCCTTGTCGGCGGCCTCCTGACCCTGATCATCGCGCGCGTCGCGCTCGGCATCGGCGAAGGCGCGACGTTTCCGACCGCGACCCGCGCCATGTCGACATGGACGCCGGAGCGCAACTGGGCCTTTGCGCAAGGCATCACCCATTCCTTCGCGCGGATCGGCAACGCCGTGACCCCGCCGCTGATCGCGCTGTTGATCCAGTTCGTATCCTGGCGCGGCTCCTTTGTCGTGCTGGCGATGGCCAGCTTCATCTGGCTCGTGGTGTGGACCTTGACTTTCCGCGATGTGCCAACCAGCCCACCGCTCAGCGCGGAGGAATTGGCGGATCTCCCGAACCGCGGCCGAGCGAGCGTGAAGGCACCCGTGCCCTGGCTCAAGCTGTTTCGGCGCATGCTGCCCGTGACAGCGGTCGACTTCTGCTACGGCTGGACCTTGTGGCTGTTCGTCAGCTGGATTCCGTCCTTCTTCTATCAGAACTATCACCAGGACCTGCAGCAGACTGCGTTCTATTCCGCGGCCGTCTTTCTCGGGGGCGTGGTCGGCGACACGCTCGGCGGCGTCATGAGCGATCGGATTCTTGCGCGCACCGGCGACCGTGTCGCTGCACGGCGCAACGTGATCGTGACCGGGATGCTCGGCGGCTTTGTGTTCTTGCTGCCGCTGATGCTGGTCCACGACATCAACGTCGCAGCTGTGTCGCTGGCGGCCGCTTTCTTTTTCGTCGAGCTCGTGGTCGCACCGATCTGGGCGGTGCCGATGGACATCGCGCCCAAGTTCTCGGGTTCCGCGAGCGGCATGATGAATTTCGGCTTCGGCACCGCCGGCATCATCTCGCCGGTCGTCTTCGGCTATCTGGTCGATCGCACCGGCAGCTGGACCTTGCCGTTCGCGGGCTCGGTCGGCCTGTTGCTGCTCGGTGCCGCGCTCGCCTTCCGCATCCATCCGGACAAGCCATTCCAGGCGGCCCCGGCTGCGCCGGTTCCCGCTTGAGATCGGATCACGCGACGGCGCGCGAAGCTGTGTCCGCAGTGCCGTCCAACAACCCGACCAACCGCCCACGGATGATGCGCTCGGCATCGGCCATGATGCGGTCGATCAATTCCTTCACGGTCGGGATATCGTGGATCAGGCCTGCGACCATGCCGCAGCTCCAGGCGCCGGCATCCATGTCACCATCGATCATCACCTTGGGATAGACGCCCGCGACCTGATCGTGGATGTCCTCGATTTTCAAATTCCGGCCCCGCTCGCGCTCGATCTCGAGCAGGCGGTCGACGGCGGGGTTGTTCAGCACGCGCTCAGTGTTGCGCAGCGCACGCATGATCAGCCTCGTGTCGAGCTCGGTCGCCTTGACCAGCGCCTGCTTCACATTGTCATGCACCGGCGCCTCCCTGGTGGCGATGAAGCGCGTCCCCATGTTCATGCCGGATGCGCCGAGCGCAAGCGAAGCGACCAGACTGCGCGCGTCCGCCATGCCGCCTGACGCGACAAACGGGATTTTCAGTTCGTCGGCCGCGCGCGGCAGCAGGATCATGTTGGGAATATCATCCTCGCCGGGATGACCGCCGCACTCGAAACCGTCAACGCTGACGGCATCACAGCCGATCGCCTGGGCTTTCAGAGAGTGCCGCACCGACGTGCATTTGTGAATCACCTTGATGCCGGCCGCCTTCAGCGCCGGCATATATTGCTCCGGGCTACGGCCGGCGGTCTCCACGATCTTGACCCCGCCCTCCCGGATCGCGGCGATGTATTCGGGATAGGGTGGCGCGGTGAAGGCCGGCAGGAAGGTCAGGTTCACGCCAAACGGCTTATCCGTCATGTCGCGGCAGCGTGCAATTTCCTTTGCGAGCAGCTCCGGCGTTTTCTGCGTCAATCCCGTGATGATGCCGAGGCCGCCGGCATTGGATACCGCGGACGCAAGCCCGGCAAATCCGACATAGTGCATGCCGCCCTGGATGATGGGGTGCGCGATGCCGAACATTTCGGTGATGGCTGTCTTCACGTGCTCCCTCCTGGGCGGTTGAGGTCGGTCATATCAGCGCGACCCAAGTCCCCTGCCTAGCCGAGCCAGCTCGGCTCGTTCTTGCGCCAATCAGCTAGCCGCGGTTGTCTTGCTCTGCTCGACAATGGATTCCTCGACGTCGCGGAGCTGGTCCTTGCCGAAGAACATCTCCTTGCCGACAAAGAAGGTCGGCGAGCCGAAAGCACCGCGGTTGACGGCATCGGTTGTCAGCTCCAGCAGGCGTTTCTTCACCTCGTCCGTTTGCGCGCGCGCCATCAGTCCGTCGACATCCAGCCCGCTCGCCCTGAACGCGGCGCGGACCACCTCGGGATCGTCCATCTTCTTCGGCTCCTCCCACATGTGGTGGAATCCGGCGCGCACGTAAGGCTCGAACACGCCTCCGAACTGTGCTGCGACCGCGCCGCGCATCAGCATCAAGGTGTTGACGGGAAAGAACGGGTTCTGCCTGAAGCTTGTGATGTGGTGACGGCGGATGAAGCGGTCTGTCTCAATCATCATGTATTCGCGCTTGTTCTTGATCCCGCGCAGCGATTCCGCCGGCGACACATTGCCGGTGGCCTTGAAAATGCCGCCGAGCAGAACCGGGACGTAGTCGAACGTCACGGCCGTCCGGTGTTCGATCTCTGGAATCACGAGATGCGAAAGGTAAGCGTTCGGGCTGCCGAAATCGAACAGGAATTCCACTTTGACAGGGCTTGCCACCGGCCTCTCCTTGCGATCCGTCCCAGAACCGGCCCAGCGCGCCGCATCTCGAATTGACACGGTTAGCAAGGCGTTCCACTTTCTTTAAAGTTCTGAAAACGAACTGTCAATTTTTGTCTATCCTGATTGCAGAGCGGCGCGCGAGGCCCTTGTCGCGTCAGGACATGGCAAACGATCCATAAATTGAGCGGCACACCGTGTACCCCCCTGGTTAAGACAATTTTCCCGCATGCCCGCTAGCCTGCAAACTCCACTCGACACGATCCCTTTTTGTGATGATCCGGATTTTTGGAACGGCCGATGGCTGCGCGTCGCAACAAGAAAACCCGCCAGCGCAAGACGTCCGGAACGGCGGCCCTGCTGACCCTGAGCCAGATTGCGCTCGACGCCGTCTCTGAAGGTGTTTGCGTCTATGACGCCGAGAACCGCGTCGTGCTGTTCAACCGCCGCTATCTCGAACTGTTCAACTTGTCAGTGGATGTCATCAAGCCCGGCATCAGCTACGCAGAGGTGTTGACGCACAGCGCCTCGCTCGGCAACTTTCCACCGGAAAATCTGGATGCCCTGATCTGCCAGCGCCACGCGCTGCTCGCCGGACGCAAGCCGTTTCGCGTGGAGCAGATCCTGCCGAGCGGCGTGGTCATGACGCTCGATATCCGCCCTCTGCCCGACGGCGGATGGATCACCGTCTGCGATGACGTCACCCACCGGGCCAGGCTCGAAAAGGCCTTGCGCGTGCAGACCGAGCGCATCGAACATGCCTTTGCCCACATGTCGCACGGCATCACCATGTTTGACGCCAATGAACGCCTGATCTTCTGCAATCGCCAATATCTCGACGTCTACGGGCTCGATCCCGAACTCGTCAAACCCGGCGTCACGCATCGACAGATCGTTGCCCACTGGGTCGCCTGCGGCAACGCGCCGGGTACGTCCGCCCTCGATCTCTACGAAAGGCGCACCCGCGAAATTCGCAGCACCGGCAGCCGCGCCGCGCTTCTCACCCGCGCCGATGGCCGCGTGATCCAGGCCATTTCCAAAGTGCTGCCGGATGGCGGCTGGGTCAGCGCCTGCGAGGACGTCACCGAGCGGTTGCGCGCGGAAGAAGCGCTGAAGCAGCAGAACCTCGTGTTCGACGCCGCGCTCGAAAACATGTCGCACGGCCTCTCTGTCTATGACAAGGACATGCGGCTTCTGGTTTGCAACAACAACTACCTGAAGATCTACCGGCTCACCCCGGACGATGCGAGACCGGGCACACACCTGCGCGACCTCCTCCGCGCCGTGATCCGCAACGGCGTCTATCCGGCCGGTTTTCCCGTCGACGATCTCATCAGGGATCTGCGCGAGCGGCTTTCCGGAATGGACGAACTCGCGGTGCATCGACGCATGGTCGACGGCCGGTTGCTCGCCGTGCGCTACCGTCCGTTGCGCGACGGCAGCTTCGTCTGCACCTATGATGACATCACCGCGCGCGAGCAGGCCCACGACGAATTGAGCGAGCAGTACCGCCGCTTCGATGCGGCGCTCAACAACATGACGCAGGGCCTCGTCATGCTTGACAGCCAGCTGCGCATCATCGTCTGCAACCAGCGCTATATTGAGATGTACCGCCTGTCTGCTGACATTGTGAAACCCGGAGCGGCGATGCGCGATGTCGTCGCGCACAGCTGCGCGCTCGGCAACCACCCCCACAGCACGGCCGAGCAGCTGTATGACGACTATGTCGAAAAGCTGAGCAAGGCGGGCCACCAGCACATGATGCACCGGCATCTCGGCGACGGCCGCATCATCAAGCTCACGCACCGCCCCATGGACCAGGGCGGCTGGGTCATCACCTACGAGGATGTCACCGAGCGGCGCAAGGCCGAGGCGCGTGTCGCGCATATGGCGCAGCATGATGCGCTTACCGAGCTGTCGAATCGCGTGCTGTTCCGCGACAGGATGGTCGAAGCGCTGGCCGAAGTCTCCGCGAAGGGCGGCGAGCTGGCGGTGCTGTGCATCGACCTCGACAACTTCAAGACGGTCAACGACCGGCTGGGCCATGCCGTCGGCGACAAATTGCTGCGCTGGGTCGCGGAGCGGTTGCGCGAATGTGGCGGTCCCGGCGACACCGTCGCCCGCCTCGGCGGCGACGAGTTCGCCATCCTGCAGCGCGGACCGCAGCCGCAATCGGCCGAGCGGCTCGCCGCGCGCATGGTCGAGATCATCGGTCATCCGCCGCCGATGGAGAACCACGTCATCCACACCGGCATCAGCGTCGGCGTCGCGATTGCACCCGATCACGGCCTTGACCCCGACGAGCTGATGAAGTGCGCCGACCTTGCACTCTACCAGGCCAAGGCGCGCGGACGCGGCGTCTATCAGCTATTCCATCCCGATATGGAAGCGCATGCACGCGCGCGCCACGTGCTGGAGATGGATCTGCGCGGCGCGCTGGAGGCCGGCGAATTTCATCTGGTGTATCAGCCGCAGATACGCCTCGGCACCAGCGAGTTGACGGGCTTCGAGGCACTGCTGCGCTGGAAGAGCGCGACCCGTGGCCTTATTTCGCCAGCCGATTTCATCCCGATCGCGGAAGAAACCGGGCTGATCGTGCCGATCGGCGAGTGGGTCCTGCGAGCGGCCTGCGCCACGGCAGCGAAGTGGCCAAGTCACATCAGAATTGCCGTCAACCTGTCACCGGTGCAATTCCGCGCTCGCGGCCTAGTCGCGATGGTCACCAGCGCACTTGCCAGCGCCGGACTTGATCCGAGGCGGCTCGAACTCGAGGTCACCGAGACCGCGCTGCTCGAGGACGACGAAACGAATGTCGCCATCCTGCACCAACTGCGCAAACTGGGCGTTCGCGTCAGCCTGGATGATTTCGGCGTCGGCTATTCCGCGCTGGGCTACTTGCGAAAATTCCCTTTCGACATGATCAAGATCGACCGCTCCTTCGTCGGCACGCTCGCCTTCTCCCATGAAAGCGCCGCGATCATTCGCACGATCGCCAATTTGGGCGCCAATCTCGGCGTCGAGACCACGGCGGAAGGCGTCGAGACGGCCGAGCAGCTCGAACTTGTGCGGGAAGCGGGCTGCACCGCCGTGCAGGGGTTTTATTTCAGCAAACCCTGCTCCGCCGCCGATGTGGGCCGCATGATCGAGCGGATCAATCCGATTCATCGGGTGGCATGAGGGATCCACGTTGTACGCTCTGTAGGGCGGATTGTCGAAAGCGCAATCCACCATTGTCGTCCAGAGGATGACGGCCGACTACGCTTGGCTATTCAGCCCTACCCAGCTACGACTTCTTCAAGCTCTGCAAGATCCGATCTGCCTCAAGACGCCAGTCCGCGCTGCGAGCAAACTCCTTCGTTCCGCGCGCGCCGAATAGCCCGCCGTCAGCGAGATCGGCCACCCAGGCCTGCCGCTCGGCCGTGCCCTGCGCCGACCAGGGCGTGAGGCCCGCCTCGCGCACGGTCTCCGCGACCTCGCGCACTTCCTCGGCGCGGCGCCGGCCGTGCTCGATCACACGCTGGAAGAAATAGGCGCCCTGCTTTTCCCAGTTGATGCCGGGAAAGGTCTCGGCCAGCGATGCGAGCACCGCATCCTCGACGCCATAGGCGCGCGCGGTGGTGAAGCTCTCGATCACCATCGCCTCCAGGCCCTTGATCATGATGCTGCGGCACATCTTCACGGCGGACGCAACGCCAAGCTCGTCGCTCGCCACTTTGGCTTCGAAGCCAAGCGCAACAAGAAGCGGCGCCAGCTCCCGCGCGCCGCGGCCGCCGAGCAGCAGCGGCACCTTGATCCGATAGGGCGGCACCGAGGTCATGACTGCGCCTTCGACATAGCGCCCGCCAGCAGCATCGATCAGCGCCGCCGCACGCTGTTTTGCCCCCGGCGAAGCCGAGTTGAAATCGAGAAACCAGGCGCCCTGCCTGATTGCAGGTGCGCAGGCTTGCGCGACCGGCACCGCCTGGCTCGCGGTGACGGCGGAGATGACGAAGTCCGCGCTTCCTGCGAGCTCGGCGTGTGAACCGGCCAGCGCAACGCCAAACCTGGCCGCATGCTCGCGTAACGGCGCCTGCTGCTCGTTCCCCAGCTTGATGTCGTAGGCAGCGACCTTGATGTCCTGCTCGCGCAGGTCCTCGGCCAGAATGCGACCGACCTCGCCATAGCCGACGAGGCCGATCTGCCATTGCTTTGGATCAGGATATATCGCCATCAGTTCAGACCAATCGTTGTCGAGTCGAACAGTTCGTCGGCCGAAAAACGTCGCGGGATCAGCGACTGCTGCGCCGCATAGTGTATGATGAGATCCAGCGATCTCCTATTGGCCTCAACCCCGAACGGAATTGGGTCCGGCTCCGCCGCCGGGCCGGCGGCGGCCTTGCTTCTCTTCAGGAGCTCGTAAAGCTCGCGCACGATGTCCGGCCGCTCGCGCGCAAGCTTCTCGGTCACGACGACGAGATGATTGACCGGCACGACACCATGCTTGGCGAACCAGCGCGATGCCTCGGCAGCGGGATCCGGAAATAGCGGCTTGAGCCGCGGTTCGCTCGCGGTCTCGCCCAGCACTGCGTCAAGCTCGCCGTCCAGCAGCATCGGGAGAATTTTCTTGCCAGCGGACGCCCTCTCCGTGGCGTCGCGATATTCCGCGACATGCGGATCCTCAAAGGTCACCCAGCGGATGTTGTCGAGATTGACACCGTAGTCATTGGCGAGGATGCCTCGGATCCACGCGCCGGTGGTCGTGGTGAAGGAGCGAATGCCGACGCGCTTGCCCTCCAGATCGCCAGGCCCGACGATCGCCCGCTCACCGTTATAGATTGCATAAGCGTGCTGAAAACGTCCGACCATGGTCGCAGGCAACAGCACCAGCGGCTTTTGGTAGGCTCTCGCCATCAGATAGGTGACGATCGCCATCTCGCAGACGTCGAAGGCCTGTTCGCGCACCATGGGCTTGAACGCCGTGTTGGTCGGCGTGTACTCGACGAATTCGAGCTCGAACAGCTCCGAGCGAAGTTCGCCGCGTTTGAGCGGCAGCACATGCGGGTGGTTGCTAAGGACAATGCGTAAGCGCGGAACATCCATGTCAGCCGACTCCTGATCCGGGCGCGTGACGTCTCAAGCCTGCTCGGGACGGCCTACCTAAGCAAGCCCTGCTTTGGCAAGGGCCTCACGTATCCTGTCACCGGCCTCGACCTGACGCCCGCGCAGACGACCGGCCTCATTGCAGGATCTCCTCGACCGTCGGGAACAGGCGCTGATAGGCCTCGCCATAGGTCATGGGCACGCCGGTGTTGCGGCTGCCCTGGATGCCGCGGTTGAGCGCGACGCGCTCATAGTAGCCCCAGAGGTGCTTCTGCGCCGCGAGGATCTTGAACGCCTCGTACTTCTGCTCCCACACCTCGTCGATCTTGAGGATCAGGCTGGGCTTGAAGTTGCACATCTCGGTCTGATGCGGCTCGAACAGGAAAACCGGCGGCGCGGAATATTTGTATTTGGCGTCCGGCTTGTGGCCCATCGCCTGCGCCACCACGCGCGTCTGCTGCGCGAAATGCGCCGCATCCGGATGATCGAAATTATAGGGGTCTTCCAGCGCATGCGTCAGCACAAAGCTCGGATTGAGCTCGCGATAGATGTCGACCATGCGGTCGAAATGCGTCTCGTTGAGCTTGAGCGGATAGTCACCGCAATCGAAGAACTCGATTTCGGCGCCGAGCAGTTTGGCCGCGCGCTCGGCTTCATCCTTGCGGCCGGCCTTGACGGATTCGAGCGTCGCGCCTGCTTCCTTCCAGGCGAACTGGCTTTCGCCACGCTCGCCAAAGGACAGGCAGACGATCTTGACCCGGTAACCCTTCCTGGCGTGGAGCGCGACCGCCCCGCCTGCGCGCCACACAAAGTCGCCGGGATGAGCGGTAACCACAAGACCGGTTTTCATGATGTGAGAACTCCGTTTTGTCAGTTGTCACGGCGCGGCAAGCGACGGATCGCCGTCGAGCACGCGTTTGAGGCGGCCTTCATCGAGGGCTTTCTCCCATTTTGCGACAGCGATTGTCGCGACTGCGTTGCCGACCAGGTTGGTCGGCGTCAGCGCCTGCGACATCAGGCGATGGATGCCGAGCACCAGCGCCACGCTTGCAACGGGTATTGTCCCGGTCGCCGCAAGCGTGGCCGCCAGCACGACAAAGGCCGCGCCCGCGATGCCGGCGGCGCCCTTGGACGTCACCAGCAAAATCGACAGCAGCCCAATCTGCTGCTGCAGATCAAGCGGCGTGTTGGTCGCCTGGGCCAGGAAGACGGCGGCGGCAACGAGGTAGAGACAGGTGCCGTCGAGGTTGAAAGAATAACCGGTCGGAATCACGAGCCCGACGACGGTTTCATCACAGCCGAGGTTTTCCAGCTTGGAGATCATCCGCGGCAGCACCGTCTCCGACGAGGTCGTCGCGATGCAGATCAGGAGCTCGCCCCAGATATAGCGGATCAGCTTCAGAAGGCTGAAGCCGCAAATCCGCGCCACAGGTCCGAGCGCCACAATGACGAAGATCACGCAGGTGAGATAAAAGCTGGCCAGCAGTTTGCCAAGCGAGGCCAGCGAGCCGACGCCGAATTTGCCGACGGTGAAGGCGATCGCGCCGAACGCTCCGATCGGCGCCGCCCACATGACCATGCCGACCACGGCGAATATCATCTTGGCGGCGATATCGATGATGTCGACCAGCGGCTTTGCGCGTTCACCGAGTTGCACCAGCGCAAAGCCGCAGACCACCGCAATGAACAGCACCTGCAGGATGTTGCCTTCCGCGAAGGCGCCGACAAAGGTTGAAGGAATGATGTTCATCAGGAACGGCACGAAGCCGACGGCCGCGGTCTGCTTGACATAGGGCTCGATCGCGGCGGTGTTGATGCTGGCGGGATCGATGTTCATCCCCGCACCCGGCTTCAGGACATTGACCGCGATCAGGCCGATGATCAGTGCGATCGTGGTCATCACCTCGAAATAGACGATCGCCTTCAGTGCGACGCGGCCGACGCGGGCCATGTCCGCCATGCGCGCAATGCCATGCACGACCGTGCAGAAGATGATCGGCGCGATCAGCATCCGGATCGCCTTTATGAAGGCATCACCCAGCGGCTGCATCTGGGCTCCGATGTCGGGCCTGACAACGCCGAGCAGGATGCCGATCGCCATGGCGATCAGGACCTGCACCCAAAGCTCCTTCCACCAGGCCTTTGCGCGCCGCTTCTCGATGATCAGGGTCGCCATGTCAGCTTCTAGCCTTTGCTGCCGGCTTCGGCTCAGTCGAATTCGAACAGCCGCGCGGGATTGCTCACCAGGATCTTCTCCTGCAGCTCCGCTTCGGGCGCAAACAGCGGCACCAGATCGACGAGATCGCCGTCATTTGGCATCACTTTGACATTTGGATGCGGCCAATCGGTGCCCCAGATCACCCGATCAGCCGCGGTCTCGAGGATCTTCCGCGCATAAGGAACCGCATCCGTAAAGGGCGGGCCGGCGGACGAGACGCGCTCGCAGCCGCAAACCTTGACCCAGCATTTCTCGTCCCGCTGCATCAGCTCGATCAGGGTCCGGAACGGAAGCTGGTCGAGGCCATCTGCAGCCTTGACGCGACCCATATGATCGATGGTGTAGCGCACCGGCAGGCGCGCCAACATGTCCGCATACTCGGGAAGGTCGATGGCATCGAAGTGCAGATCGACATGCCAGCCGAGCGGCGCGATCATCGCAATCACCCGCTCGAATACGCGAATGTCCGGCACGCCGCCGAGATGACGGACGAAATTGAAGCGGCAGCCACGAAAGCCGCCCTCATGCAGTTCGCGCAATCCGCGCTCGGTGATGGTGGCGTCGATGTTGGCCACCGCCCGGTAAGCGCCGTTGCTCACCGCAATCGCATCCAGCGCGACGCGATTGTCCGTACCATGAACACTGGCATTGACAATGACGGCGCGGCCGACGCCGAGCTTGGCATGCAGGGCGCGGAAATCCTCAAGCCCCGCATCGGGCGGCGTGTAAGGGCGATCGGGCGCATAAGGATATTTCGAGCCGGGGCCGAAGATGTGACAATGCGCGTCGCAAGCGAGCGGCGGCAGCTTGAATTTCGGGGTCTTGGTGTGAGGATCAGGTCCCGGAATCGTGGGTGTGTACATGATCGTCCCTAGATGAATTTGAACAGACGGGCGGGATTGTCGACAAGAAGCTTGTGCTGAATGGCGGGATCTGGCGCATAGAGCGGAATCAGATCAACGATCTCGCCGTCGTTCGGCATGACCTTGACATTCGGATGCGGCCAGTCCGTGCCCCACAGCACGCGGTCGGGCGCATTGTCGATCAGGCGCTTTGCGAACGGCACGGAATCGTGGAACGGCTTGCCGCCAGCGGAGGCGCGCTCGAGACCGGTGATCTTGACCCAGCACTTTTCGTCGCTGGCCTGCAACTCGAGCAGCGCCTTGAACGCGGGATCATCGAGGCCTTTGGCCGCCTGCACAGTACCCATGTGATCGATCACATAGGTGGTCGGCAGCCCGCGCAGGAGCGGCACGAACTCGCCGACGGTCCCGGGCTCGAAATAGACGTCGACATGCCAGCCGATCTCGGCCACCCGATGTACGATCCGGTTGAACTTGCCCATGTCGCCGACGCCGCCGAGGCGCTTGAGGAAGGCGAAGCGGCAGCCGCGAATGCCGCCCTTGTCGAGCTCCGCGAGGTCCTCGTCCGAGATCCCGTCGCTGATATTGGCAATGCCCTTGTACGCACCGCCGCTCTGCGCGATCGCATCGGTCACCACGCGGTTGTCGGTGCCATGCACGGTCGCATTGACGATCACGCAGCGCTCGACGCCGATCTTTTCGTGCAGTGCGCGGAACGCTTCCAGCGGCGCCTCGGGCGCATTGTAGGGCCGATTGGCCGCGAACGGATAGCGGCTTGCGGGCCCGAAGATATGGGTGTGGGTGTCGCAGGACTTTGGCGGCAGCTTGAAATCAGGCCGCTTCGGATTCGGATCGGGGGGAGCGATGGTCGGAGCGGTGTTCGGCGGCTCCCCGCCCTGTGCACGGGCGTCGCGCGTCAAAGCTGCGCCGCCGGCCGCGGCCAACATCGACAAGCATTCCCGCCTGTTCATTCCCTCGTCCTCATTCGTTTCACGGCAACACCGCGCCGCCCCAGCGGAACAGCGCGAGCCGCTGATATTGTTGTTATGACTTGCTGGCTGACGCGGCCCGGCGGCGCGCCCGCACCGGCTGATCGAGCGGCGGCGCCTGCAGCGAGGCAACGGTGGACCGCACCAGCTCCTCGATGGCGTGTCCGGCGTCGGTACCATCGGCCTCGCCGCGCGACAGGCGTGAGACCCGCTCCGGCGTCACCAGCGAATAATACAGCGCGCCCAGCAGGAAATGGCTGCGCCAGACGATGTCGGTGCGCGGAATATGCGGCAGGCTTTCCTGGAGCGCGTCGATAAAGGCATGGCTGGTGTCGTCGAAGGTCTGCGCGATGATGCGCCGCGCCACCTCATTGCCCTCGGCCGACATCACCGCACGCAGCCGCGTGAAGCGCGCACCGCCGCCTGCGAGGTCGCTGCCCGAGGAGAAAGCGGGCAAGACAAAGGCGCGCACGATCGCCTCGAGCCGGTCCTGCAGGTCGCGGACCCGCCTGGCGGCCGCCAGCAGTTCCGAGCGGCGCCGGTTCATCGGCCCGCAATGGCGGCGGTAGATCTCGAGCAGCAGGCCGTCCTTGGTCTTGAAATGATAGGTGACGCTGCCGGGATTGGCGCCGGCGGCCTGCGCAATGTCGCGCACCGAGACCGCATTGAATCCATTAGTCGAGAACAGCTCCTCCGCCGCGCACAGGATCGCCTCGCGCATGTTGGGCTTGCGCGCAGCGGCTTGCTTGTTCTGGGGCTTTCGGACCATAACATTTGTACTAATGTACAAAAGATCAGGTCTGGTCAACAACAAACATGGGCGCTGCCATTGCGCCCGAACAACGCTGCCGCGCAGGGTACGGCCCAGGCGGAGCGGTAAGAACAACAGGGGAGCACGGGCTGGCATGCAGGCTTCGGCCAAAATGCCGCCAGAGCTGGCCGCGAAGATTCAGGCCGACTTGAAGACCGCGTTGCAGGATCCCGTTGTCCAGAAAACCCTGGAGCAGATTGGCGCGACAACCGTCGGCAGCACGCCGGCCGAGTTCGACGCGTTCATGCATGCGGAGGTGACGAAATGGCAGCCGGTGCTGAAGGCCGCGAACATCCGCGCGCAGTGAGGCGCGCGATCAGCACCGGCAAATCCGCGCGGTATCGGTCGCATTACGTCAGGAATGCTTGACCTCAACCGGCGGCGTGCCGTGGGTGTGGAAGGACTCGATCGTCTTCAAGCCCCAGGCCTGGCCCTTCTTTCGCTCGGTCTCGGTCCAGATGATCGGCTTCCAGTCGGGCGCCAGCACCAGCCGTGCGCCGGCATTGGCGACTTCCACGCGGTTGCCGCCGGGCTCATAGACATAGAGGAAGAAGGTCTGCTGTACGGCGTGCTTGTGCGGACCGGTCTCGATATAGACCCCGTTCTCCAGGAAGATATCCGCCGCGCGCAAAATCTCCTCGCGGCTGTCGAGCGCATAGGTGACGTGGTGGAAGCGGCCCCTGGTGCCAGTGTGATCGCGCGTATAGGCGAAGTCGTAGCTCTTGTTGGTGAAGGTGAGCCACATGCCGGCCTCGGTGCCGTCATCAAGCACGATCTGCTCGGTGGTGCGCGCGCCGAGATATGTCTCGAAGAACAGGCGGTTTGCCTTCACGTCGGCCGCAAGCCCGTTGAAATGGTCGAGCCTGCGCACATTGACGCCACGCGCGGGAAAGCGCTGCGCCTGATTCTTCAGTGACGGCGTCTGCTCGGGCGAAGGCTTGAACCATTCGGTCTCATAATAGAGTTCGAGCAGGTGGCCGTCGGGATCGCGGAACTGATAGGCCGGCCCGTGCCCGATGTCACCGTCGATCCAGCCGACCTCGAAGCCGGAGCCCTTCAGCGCGGCGACGCGACGCTCCAGCGCCTGCGGGCTGCGGGCGCGGAACGCGGCGTGCCCGAGGCCCGAGGTCTTTGCCCCCGTCAGTTTCAACGAGTAACGCTCATAGTCGTCCCAGCCGCGCAGATAGACAGAATCGCCCTTGGTGCCGCTGACGGTCATGCCGAGCACGTCGACAAAGAACGACAGGCTCTTGTCTGGCACGGGCGAGAAGATTTCGAGATGGGCGAGATGGGCCACATCCATGATCGGTTCGTCCTGCATCGCGTCAACCTGCTGTTTGAACTGCATGATAGGGATATGGCGCCTGCCGGCTCATGCGGCATGCGCCAGATGTTCGCCGGCGATGTAGCCGAATGTCAGCGCCGGTCCAAGCGTAATTCCCGGGCCCGGATAGTTTCCATTCATGATGGACGCCATGTCGTTGCCGCAGGCGCAGAGGCCCGCGATGACCGAGCCGTCGCTGCGCCGCACCCTGGCCTTGCCGTCGATTTTGACCCCGATCGCCGTACCGAGATCCGCTGGAAAAATGCGCAACGCATAGTACGGCGCATGCTTGACCGGCGCCACGCAGGGGTTGGGCATGTGCCCCGCATCGCCCAGCGCACGCTGATAGATGTTGGTACCGCGGCCGAATTGCGGGTCGAGACCGTGACGGGCACCCTCGTTATAGCGGTCGATCGTCGCCACGAGTGCCGACGCATCAAGGCCGATCTCGCGGGCCAACCCCGCGATGCTGGTAGCCCGCCTCAGCTCGCCACTCCCCAGGTAAGGTGCAAGACGGCGCGTGAAAGGCTTGATCCGGCCGAGGCCATAGGTCCAGAGGAACTCCCTGTCGCAGATCAAGTGGAAGCTTGCGTCAGGGCCAGCGTTCGCATCGCGCAACATGGCGCGAACGAACTCATGATATGATACGGCTTCATTGATAAAGCGTTGGCCCCGCACATTGACCGCAATCACGCCCGGCTTGGCCCGATCGGTGACGGTGTGCGGAAACACGCCCTGGCTGCCGTCTTCGCGCCGAAATACGGACGCCGGCACCCAGTAGGCCGCATCCGCAACATCTGTCGCAAGAGCTGCACCCGCAGCCGTCGCGAGCCGCACGCCATCGCCCGTGCCGGCGGGATTGGTGGCCGAGATCGGCCCGGCCGTTGGCGGAAACAGCTTCTGTCGCAGCACCGGATCGTGAGAAAAGCCGCCCGTTGCCAGCACCACGCCCTTCCGTGCGGTGACGGTTGCGGACGATCCGGCCAGCCGAAGACCAATAACGCGACCATCATTGACCACGAGATGATCGACGGCAGCACCGAACAGGATTTCGACGCCGCGCGCCAGCAGCGAAGCGTAAAGCCGCGCAGCCAGCGCATTGCCCAGATGCAAGGTGGTCCCGCGCGGCCAGCGCAGCCGCTGCCGGGCATATTGCGAAACCAGCCGCAGGCTGCGCAGCATCGATTTGAGCGAACGTCCGGCGTTGCGCAGATGCGGAATGTCGAGCCGGTTCACCATCATGCCGCCGAACAGGGTGAACTCCGGCAGAGGCGGCCTGAGCCGGGAGAACGCCGCGCCCAGCGTCGCGCCGTCGAACATCACTGGCTCCAGCACGCGCCCACCCGCGGTGGCGCCGGGCAGATCGGGATAATAGTCCGGATAAAGTTTCACAGGCTGGAAGCGCAGTTCGGTGTTGCGCTCGAGATAGGCGATCGCCTCAGGGCCACGATCGAGGAAGACGTCGCGCAGATCGGCATTCGCAGGTTCGGGCACCGTGGCGGCCAGATATTGTCTGGCCTTCTCGGGCGTGTCGGCAAGTCCAACCTCGCGCATCTGCGCGTTCGCCGGGATCCACACCATGCCGCCCGACCACGCGGTCGTACCGCCGACGAACGCGGTCTTCTCGATGACGAGCACGCTCGCGCCTTCTGCCGCCGCAACCGCGGCAGCGGTCATGCCGCCGGCTCCCGCGCCGACGACAATGATATCGTAGAAATCAAGGCATGGGCGCGAAAGCGCGGGCATCGGCGAGCCTAGTTCCGACAGCCGAACTCCGCTGACAGCCGCTGCGCCGCCGCCTGCACGACTTGCGCGCGACTCTGCAGAGCCTGGATTTTGAGCCGCCAGATCGGGCCGGAAATGCCGACCGCGCCCATGATCTTGCCGGTGAAATCCTTCACCGGCACGGCGATGCAGCGCACCTCGGGATTGAACTCGCCGTCGTCAAAGGCGATGCCGCTCTGGCGCACATCCTCGATATTCTTGCGGAGCACGGCGGCATCGGTAATGGAGTTTGGCGTCACCTGCGCAAGCTCCACTCGCCTGAAGAAGCCGTCGAGTTGTTCCGGGTTGAGCGCCGCGAGAATGACCTTGCCGAGCGCCGTGCAATGCGCGGGACGGACGACACCGACCCGCTCCGTCAGCTGGAATGCACCCGCGCCGGCGGTGCGCGCGATCACCACGACGGAATCGCCCATGGGTACGGCAAAATGGCCGCTCTCGCCGGTCTCGCGCGACAGGTCCTCCAGCACCGGCGTCGCGAGACTGACCATTTCGATCTCGTCGAGCGCATTCGCGGCGAGCGCAAACAGCGGCCGGCCGATCCGGTAGCGCTTGTCGTCCTTGATCTGCCTGATGTAACCCAGCGACACCATGGTCTTGACCAGATGGAAGGTGGTGCTGTTGTGCAGGCCGACCTTGCGGCTGAGATCAGCGAGATTGATGCCGTCGCGGCTGCGTGCGACCTCTTCGAGAATGCTGAAGGCGCGCGCCAGCGACTGCACGCCGCCGGCCCGTTTCTCGTCCGGCGCCTCGACCGCGGCCGCCGGTACTGACGGGGTCGCGGTCTCGGTCTTGCCTGTGTGCTCAGTTAAACTCTTGCTGCGGCGCTTGGCCCCACTCTGTGTCCTCACATTCATCGGCTCGGCTCGCTTTCTTGTTCGTCAGACCGGCTTCTCGTCATCCGTCACCGGCGAGGTGACGACCAGAAACACCAGATCGACCAGTCCCGAATTGGCAATCGAGTGCTCCACCCCCGGCGGCAGGAAGATGACATCGTGCTTGCGCACAACCTGCTTGGTGTTGCCGATCTCCATCAGCCCCTCGCCTTCGAGCACGTGATAGACCTGTTCCTGTACGGAGTGCTTGTGCTTGGCGACATGCGCCATCGGCTGGTACATCGAGATTCGATAGTCGATATGCTTTGACCCTGACGTCTCCGGCATCACCAGCGGCTTCGACAGCGCGCCGCCGAAATGATTGGGAAACTCCCGCCACGGCACTTCGGCGATGTTTCGGATGCTGGCGCCGCCCTGTTCAGAAGCCATCGAACCTCTCCTTGAGTTTCCGCGTCACGAGACCAACGCGCCGCCGTCGAGATAGACCACCGATCCCGTTGCAAATCCAATGGTCATAAACGCCAGGATCTGCCGCGCGACATCCTCGCCGACGCCGACACGCCCCACGGGAAGCGCAGCCGCCGTCTTCGCCAGCAGCTCCTGCCGCGCCGCTTCCGGCATCGCGGCGCGGATCGGCGTATCGATCACGCCCGGCGACACCGCATTCACGCGCACCGGCGCAAGCTCAAGCGCGAGACTTCGCGCCAGCGATTCGATCGCGCCATTCGCCGCGCCGACGATCGCCGAGTTCGGCCGTGGCCGGATGGAGAGAAAGCCGGAGACCAGCGTCAGCGAGCCGCCGTTTCGGATCTCTGCCGATCGCGCCACGCGCCAGGCACCCCAGAACTTGCCTTCCATGGTGGCGCGCGCATCGTCCATCGGCAGCGTCTTGAGCGGGCCCGAGCGCAGCTGCGCGGCCGTGACCACGACATGATCGACGACGCCGACCGCCTTGAACAGCGCAGCCACGCTGTCGTCGCTGGTGACGTCGGTGATAATGGGTGTCGCGCCGATCTTTTCGGCAGCAGGCGTGAGCCGATCCTTGTTGCGCGAGGCGATCACGACCTCGGCGCCCTCTTGTCTGGCAAGCTCCGCGGTCGCAAGGCCGATCCCGGAGGAGCCGCCGACCACAACCACCTTCTGTCCTGCAAGCAACATCACGTTCCCCTGATTGCCTAGAATTCTTGTTTGTTTATCGGGCTGGTCACGTCGGCTCAAACTGCACGCCGATGCCGGGCTTGCTGCGGCCGAGCCCCGGCAGCTCCCACACACCGGCGCCGGCGGGATTGACGTCGGCGGCGATGTCGACATCGATCAGATAGGGCTTGTTGGCGGCGATGCCTTTCCTGATCGCTTCGCCAATGTCGGCGGCGCGATCGACCCGCACGCCTTCGACGCCGCAGGAGCGTGCCATTGCAGCAAAGTCGGGATTGTAGCGCCCACCCGTCAGCGGGTCGTGGAAGTCGGTCGCAAGCTCGCGACCCTCGAGATAGCCACGCTGCAACCCTCGGATCGACGCATAGGCGTAATTGTTCCAGACCACCCAGACCACGGGCAGATTGTATTCGACCGCAGTGCCCAGCACATTGGCATGCATGAAGAAGGCGCCGTCGCCGCATACGGAGACGCACGGCCGATCACGTGCTGCGAATTTCGCCCCCATGACGCCGGCAACGCCAAAGCCCATCGGACCAAAACCCATCGAGCCGATCAACGAGTCCGGCCGCTTCGGCTTGCAGAAGCCGAGCAACCAATTGTGATGCACGCCGATATCGCTGACGAGGATCGCATCCTCCGGCAGCGCCTTGTCGATCTCGTGGGCGGCGCGCTGCGGATTGACCGGCGAGGTGTCGTCGGAAAAGCCGGGTGCGACGAACTTATCCCATTCCTTGCGATAGACGTCGATTTGCGCCAGCCACTTCTTGCGTGTGTCTTCCTTTCTGGCGAGATCGCGGCGGCGATCGAGCTCTTCGTTGAGCTGGCGCAGGAACGTGCGGACGTCGGCCATCAGCCCGAGCGCGACAGGATAATTGCGCCCGATCTCCTCGGGATCGATGTCGACGTGAATCAGTCGCGTCGGAGGAATGGTGAAGGAGTAGCCGGGAATCCATGAGCTCGATGTCCGGTCGTCGAAGCGCACGCCGAGCGCGAGCAGCACGTCGGCCTGGCGCGTGGCGTGATTGGCCTGATAGTGCCCCGCGCGCGCGACGAGCCCGAGCGCCAGCGGATGATTGACGTCAAGCGCGCCAAGCCCGCTTGCGGAAGCGGCGACCGGAATCTGCAGCCGCTCGGCGAGCCGCTTCAGTTCCTCGCACGCACCGCCGTAGCGTACGCCCTGCCCGACCAGCATCACCGGCCGGTCTGCGCCGAGCAGCATATCGACGGCCTTCACGACGCCCTCGGGATCGGCGCCGCAGCGGCTGGAAATATTGGCGTTCCAGCTCTGCGCATTGGGCGCCTCCTCCGCCGCCGACTCCATGAACACGTCGAACGGCACGTCGAGCACGACAGGCCCCGGCCGTCCCGTTACCATCGTCTTCCACGCCTGCCGCACCGCGAGCGGCACCATTTCGCCGCGCGTCGGCTGGAACACCTTCTTGCAGATCGTGCGCACCGTGGAGGGAAAGTCGGCCTGGTAATGCCGATACATTTCCTGAAAGGCGCCGCGATTGAACTGGCTGGTCGGCACATTGCCGGTCACCGCCAGGAACGGCACCGAATCGAGGAAGGCGTTGGCCAGCGAGATCGGCAGGTTGGCCGAGCCCGGTCCGCAGGAGGTGAAGGTCGCGGTCGGCCTGCCTGAGACGCGGTAGTACACGTCGGCCATGAAGCCGGCGACACTCTCATGATGCACCGAGATGGTCTTGATGTCGGAGGATCGCTCATAGAGGGCGTCGATGAACTGGATGTTGCCGTGGCCGCACAGGCCGAATACCTGCGGCACCTTCTCCTGGATCAGGTAATCGACAATGACCTGCGCACCGTTGAGAGCATTACGCGACGGCATGGACTTGGCTTCCTCCTGGACTCCCGATTCCGAGTGAGCCAGGCCGGGAAGCTCCGGCTCATCTGGCGAGGCACGGTATTTATCATATTGCTGGACGTCAATTGATAATGTCGCATTTCGGTCCGAGGCGGGGATGGAAGTCCGGTCGCCGGTGATCGTCTCCGGCTTGCTGACCGCTGAGACATAGCACAGCATGAATTGTAGGCTCTGGGCATCGGAGCCGTCATCATCGCCCTCCCCGCAGATGCTGTCGTCTTTCGGCCAGTTGACATTGTCGAATTGGTTCTGGATTATCTGTCCGACAATAGAAGAACACTTCTCATAATGTCGCAATCTTTTGGGGAGGAAACCATCATGCTGCGGGTCTCGAGACGGCGGGTCCTCACATCCGGCGCCGCGCTGGCGGGCGTATCCGCGCTTGGCTTTCCGGCCATCAGCTATGGCCAGAGCGACAAGATCAAGATCGGCCATCTGACGCCGCTGACCGGCTTTCTCGGCGCGATCGGCGGCTATGCGCAGCTTGGCGTGAAGCTCGCCGCCGACGAGCTCAATCAGAGCGGCGGCATTCTCGGCCGGCAAATCGATCTGATCTCGGAAGACTCGGTCAACCCCGCGACGGCCTCGACCAAGGCGCAGCGCATGATCGAGCAGGACGGCGCCGCTGTGCTGCTTGGCGAAATCTCCTCGGCCTCCTCGCTCACCATCATGCAGGTCGCCCAGCGCAACAGGAAGGTGTTCTTCTCGACCGGCGCCCGCTCGGATGCGCTGCGCGGCAAGGACTGCAACCGCTATGCCTTCCACTGCGACATTCCAAACACGGTGATGGTCAATGCGGTCGGCACCGCGCTCAAGCAGCAGGGCATGGTGAAGGGCAAGAAGTTCTTTACGCTCACCGCGGACTATATTTTTGGACACGATCTGCTCAATGCGGCGAAAGTCTTCTTCGCCGCAAACGACGCCAACCTGATCGGCGACGAATTGATCGCAACCGACGTGACTGATTTCAGCCCGTATCTTCTAAAGGTGCGCCAGGCCAAGCCCGACATCGTCTGCTGCAATCTCGCCGGCAACCAGGTCACTAACCTGGTCAAGCAATATGCCGAGTTCGGCTTCCCCTATCCCTTGGTCGGCTTCAACCTCAACACCGGTGATGCCTGGGCCGCGGGCGCCGGCAATCTCAGCGGCACCTGGCCGACCGTCTGGTATCACACGCTCGACAACCTGCAGTCCAAGGCGTTCGTCGCAGCCTTCAGCAAGACATACGGCAAGCCGCCGGAGAACCATGCGTGGATCGACTACGTCACGCTCAAGCTCCTGGCGCAGGCAATCAATGAAACCAGGTCGACGGACAGCGAAGCGTTGATCGCCTATTTCGAGAAAGAGACGCAGTTCGACATCATGAAGGCGCGCAAGGGCTATTTCCGCAAGTGGGACCATCAGCTGGTGCAGGAGGCCTATCCCTTCACGGTGAAGCCGAAGGAGGAGATGAAGGATCAGTGGGACATGCTGGTGCTTGGGCCGGCCGTGCCGACAGCCGACGCGCCGCTGGACTCGATCTATCCGACCAAACAGCAGAATCCCTGCGAGATGAAGACCTGACGCCTGCCTTGCGGGCTCGAGGTTGGCGTCGACGGCGCCGGCAGTGAGCGCCGGCGCCGCTTTTGTCCGGAACACACGGAATAAAGATGCAGTTCGAGTTCTTGCTGGAACAGGTGGTCAACGGCCTCGTGCTCGGGGGCTATTATCTCTTGATCGCGCTCGGGCTGTCGCTGATCTTCAGCGTCGGCGGCATCGTCAATCTCGCCCACGGCGCGTTCTATGCGCTCGGCGCCTATGCCTCCGTCGAGCTCACCAAATATCTCGGCTTCGGGCCCGCGGTCGTGATCTCGCCGATTGCGGTGGCGCTGCTCGGCATTCTGTTTGAACGCTTCATCCTGCGCCGGTTCTACACGGCCGATCCCATTCTCGGCTTGCTCGTCACCTTTGGGCTGGCGATGGTGACGGAGCAGGCGATCCGGATCATCTGGGGTGCTGCGCCGCTGTCGGCCTCGATCCCGCCGGCCTTTCGCGGCTCGGTCTTCCTCGGCGATTTCCTGTTCTCGCGCTATCGTCTGCTGATCCTTGCCGTGGTCGCAGTCGTGCTGCTCGGCGCGTGGCTCCTGCTGCACAAGACCTCGTTCGGCCGCGTGGTGCGCGCCGGCATCCAGCGGCCTGACATGGTGGCTGCGCTCGGGATCCGGCTGCAGCCTTACATGACGGCGGTTGTCATGCTCGGCGTCGGCATGGCCGCCCTCGGCGGCGCCTTCTTTGCGCCGATCACGGTGGTTCATCCGGCGATGGGCGCCGACATCATCACCGTCGCTTTTGTCGTGGTGGTGATCGGGGGACTGGGCAGCTTCTGGGGCGTCGTGCTGGCCGCGCTTCTTGTCGGCGTCGTTCGCGGCATCACCATCCACTTTGCGCCAGCGGCGGGCGAAGCCTCGATCTACCTCCTGATGTTTGCGGTGTTGCTGCTGCGTCCGCGCGGACTGCTCGGCGAGCGTATCGAGAAGTTCGAATGACCTCATCGTCTCGCACAACAATGAGGCCCCTGCTGCTGGCCGCTGTCGCGCTGGTCGCGCTGCCATTGCTGTTGCGCGCTCTCGGGCTCTCGCTCAACACCGGCATCTGGGCGGTGGCGCTCGCGGTCGCGGCCATGGGCCTCAATCTCTGCATCGGCTACACCGGGCTCGTTTCGTTCGGTCATTCGACCTGGTTCGGCATCGGCGCCTATGCGGCCGGGCTGATCCAGCTGCGTTATTTCCCCGACCAGATTTGGCTGCCGCTGCTCTTCGCGACGCTGGTGGTCGCCGCCGCGTCCTTCCTGATCGGCATCGTCATCCTGCGGCGGCGCGGCGTGTATTTCTCGCTGCTCACGCTGGCACTCGCCGCGCTGACTTACACCACGGCGTTCCGCTGGACGGCAGTGACCGGCGGCGAGGACGGGCTCGGCGGCTTGAAGCGCGGCCACCTTGCCGGCATCTCCCTTGACAATACGCTCGCATATTACGTCGTCGTCGGTGTCATCGCGCTCGGCGTGCTCTATGCCCTGTTGCGCGTGGTGCGCTCGCCGTTCGGCCATGTGCTGGTGGCGATCCGGGAGAACCAGCAGCGCGCCGCGTTCCAGGGTTACCGAATCGAACGCTACAAGCTCGCGGTGTTCGTGATCTCCGCCGTTGTCACTGGCCTTGCGGGCGCGCTGGTCGCATTCCAGAACTACCTGGTCTCGGCCGAAGCGGTGTCGGTGCCGTTTGCCGGCGAATTGCTCGCGATGGTCGTGATTGGCGGCATGCGCAGCATGCTGGGGCCGCCGCTTGGCGCGCTGTTCTTCGTCCTGTTCCGCGAGTTGTTCTCGATCTGGACGTCGGATTGGCTGTTGTGGTTCGGGCTGACCTTTGTCGCCTTCGTGATGTATTCGCCCGAAGGCCTCGTCGGCATTGGGGCAAAATTGATGCGGCGCTTGCGGCCTAGGCCTGAGGAGGCGGCGGCGATGAGCCAGCGCCGGATCTATGACGGCCTGCCCCTGCCGACATTCCTGCGCCCCGAAGCGCTCAAGGGCGCCGTGCTGGAGGTTGCCGGCGTCTCCAAGCATTTCGGCGGCATACGCGCCGTCAACGACGCGAGCATCACCGTCAAGGCCGGCGAGATCCACGCCCTGATCGGCCCGAACGGCGCCGGCAAGACCACGCTGTTCAACCTCGTCTCCGGCCTCTACCGGCCAGAGCGTGGCACCATCCGCCTGCAAGGCTGCGAGATCCAGGGCATCGGCTCCGACCAGATTTGTCACCAAGGGCTCGCGCGCTCTTTCCAGATCACCAACCTGTTTCGCGGCCTCACCATCTATGAAAACCTGCGGCTGTCATTGCAGGCGCGGCACCCGATGCGCTTCAACATCTGGCGCGACATCGACAGCTTTGGCGAGATTCACGCCGAGACCGCCGAGCTGATGAAGTTCCTCGGGCTCGAAGGGATCGAGCATATCGAGGCCGGCGAACTTTCCTATGGCGGCCAGCGCCTGGTCGATCTCGGCATTGCGCTCGGTTCCAAGCCGCAAGTGCTGCTGCTTGATGAGCCGCTCGCTGGCCTTGCGGCGGCCGAGCGCGAGCGCGTCTCCAACCTGGTCAAGAACATCGCATCCACTATCCCTGTCCTCATTGTCGAACACGACATCGACCGCGTGCTCGGCTTCTCCAAAACTGTCACCGTGATGAACCAGGGCGAGGTGCTGATGAGCGCCTGTCCCGAGGCCGTGCGCGCCGATTTGCGGGTGCAGGAGATCTACACCGGGACGGGCATCCCTGCGGTGGAGCACCAGCGCAGCGAGGAAGCGGCGAGCGCCGCACCGGCTCTGCTGCGCTTCCAGGGCGTCAACACCTTCTATGGCAAGAGCCATATTCTCAACGACGCCACGCTCGAGGTGCACGAGGACGAGATCGTCGCCTTGCTTGGCCGCAACGGCTCCGGCAAATCAACGCTGCTCAAGACCATCGCGGGGCTGGTGCCCGCCGCCTCGGGCGGCATCGAATTTCTCGGCGAAGATATTGCCCGCTGGCCGGCGACGGAGATTGCGCGGCACGGCATCGGCTATGTGCCGCAGGGACGCGGCCTGTTCGCCGGCATGACGGTGCGGGAAAACCTCGCGCTCGGGAGGCTTGCACGCAAGACCGACGGCTCGACCGGCGCGGTCTGGGACGAAGCGCGCATCCTGCAATACTTCCCGCGGCTGAAGGAGCGCATGGATGTCGCCGCGGATTATCTTTCCGGCGGCGAGCAGCAGATGGTCGCAGTCGCCCGCGCCATGTCGGGCAATGTCAAACTGTTGCTGCTCGACGAACCGTTCGAGGGGCTTGCGCCCGCGGTCACCCTGGAACTGTTCAAGGTCTTCGATCAGCTGCGCCAGCAGCTCTCGATCGTGATCGTGGAGCACAATCTCGACCTCGTGCTGGCGCTCGCCGACCGCGTCTTTGCGCTCGAACGCGGCGCTGTATTCCATGAGGGACCGGCCAGGCCGCTGCTGACTGATCTCGGCTACCGCAAACGGATTCTGTGGCTGTGAGGCCAAGGCGACTTGGCCTGTTGACAGGTGTCACCAACTGGACGATGGCCAGCGGCGGCGGTCAGACAGCGGACAGGATCAACGCTGACCGCATGGCCTTGCGCGGTTTGCTCGAAGGGCTCGCGCCGATGCTGTTCGGCTGGTGATATCCCAGCTGCGAGCCGCCGGCCTGGGCTGGCGGCCAGCCTCGCCGGTTGGAATAGTCCGTCATGCTCAATCCGAACAGGAACAGCAGCCAGAAGAAGCCGCTGACGGCAAACACCCACTTCAACGACGGCGCGCCCTTCAATCGCATGAAGAGAACGAACAGCAGCGAGGTCTGAAACAACGCGACCCCAAACTGGATCACGGGAGCCCAGATACCCAACCCGAGGAACGCCGTCCACGCGCTGATCCCAGCGGTCAGGAGGATCACAATCCAGGCGATCACGAAGGGTATCGCGCTGGCGCGCCTGGCGTCAATCTCCGGACCGATCGTCATGAGCGTCCCACCAGGTAGATGCAGGGATAGAGAAACAGCCACACCGTATCAACAAAGCTCCAATAGATGCCCACGACTTCAAGCGGCGCATAGTAGCGCGGGGTAATTTCACCGCGCCGGATTCGCCAAAGCAACATGTAGAGTACGAGCCCGATTCCGATGGTGAGATGGATCGCGTGCAGCCCCGTTGCGATCCAGTAGAACACCCAGAAGAGCTCCCCTGCGGATCCCTCACCCGGCTTGACTACGAAATGGACGACCGGAACCACCCTGTCCTCGAAATCGAGGTAGTACTCGTAGCCCTTGACGATGAGGAACAGGCAGCCGAGCAACACAGTCACGACCAGCCAGCGGACCATTCTTTTCGGGCTTTCGTCCTGCGCAGCCGCATTGATGGCAAGCACCATGGTCAGACTGCTGGTGACCAGAATGATGAAGTTCAATGTGCCGCACCACAACACCGCATCCTTGGCGGCCGCGACGAATTCGTGCGGATAAGTTATGCGGTAGAGGAAGTAGGTGAAGATCAGCGCGCCAAAGAAGATCGTCTCTTGCGTGAGGAAGACCCATATCCCGAACTGGGCGGTCTCGCCCTGCTGCTCGAGCGTCGCGTACTGTATCTCCAGCATCGGCTGCGTGTCAGCGGGCATGAGAAACGCCCTCCTGATCGACGAAGGTGTCGTTCTCCGGATCGTAGCTGTAGGGGCCGATCGCGACGACAGGTGTCGCCTCGAAATTGTGTTTCGGCGGCGGCGAAGCCGTCGCCCATTCGAGACCGGTGGCGCACCACGGATTTGGTCCGGCCTTGCGGCCCCAGAAGATCGACCAGCCCAGATAGAGTAGCGGAAGCAGATAGGCCATCGCCAGGATCGACGCGCCGGCCGATGACAGGACGTTCCATGACTGCCATTCGGCAGGGTAAGTATAGGAACGTCGCGGCATCCCGAGATAGCCCAGCACGAACTGCGGAAAGAACGTCAGGTTGAAGCCGACATACATCAGGATCGCGGCGAAGCGCGCCCACATTTCCGGATAAAACCGACCCGTCATTTTGGGCCACCAATAATGCAGCGCGCCGAAGAAGGCGCTGACGGTCGCGCCCACCATGATGTAGTGGAAGTGAGCGACCACAAAATACGTGCCATGCAAGTCGACATCGACGGCCAATGTCGCAAGCATCAAGCCCGTGACACCGCCGAGCGTAAACAGCAGGACGAACCCCAGCGCATATAGCATTGGCGCATCGAAGCTGATCCGCCCTTTGTGCAAGCTCACGGTCCAGTTGAACACCTTGATCGCGGACGGAACGGCCACGAAGAACGTCATGAGCGAGAAGACGACGCCGGAATAGACCGAGATTCCCGCCACGAACATGTGGTGCGCCCAGACGAAGAAGCTGAGGATCGCGATCGCCATCAGCGCGATTGTCATGCCGGCATAGCCAAAAATCGGCCGGCGCGCATAGACTGGAATGATCTCGCTGGCCACGCCCATCGCCGGCAGGATCATGATGTAGACCGCCGGATGGGAGTAGAACCAGAACATGTGCTGCCACAATATCGGGTCGGCGCCGTGCCGGACGTCGAACAGCCCAATGCCGATGAAGCGCTCGACTCCAAGCAGGAACGTGTCCATTGCCAGCACCGGGGTTGCCGTCAGCATCACGACGCTGACGGCATAGATGCCCCATACGAACAGCGGCAAACGCATCCAGGTCATGCCAGGAGCGCGCAGCTTGTGGATCGTGACGACAAAGTTGAGGGCGGTCATGATCGACGAGAAGCCGTTGATGAAGACCGCCAGCGCCGCCGCGAGCACGTAGCCGTTGGCATAAACCGTCGAGAGCGGGACATAGAACGTCCAACCGGTATCGGCGCCGCCCATGACAAGCGAAAAGAGAACGACAAGCCCGGACAGATTGAACACGTACCAGCTCAGGAGATTGACGCGGGGAAAGGCGAGGTCGCGGGCCCCGATCATCATTGGAATGAAGAAGTTGCCGAATGTCGTCGGGATCGAAGGAATGAGGAAGAACCAGACCATGATGATGCCGTGCATGGTGAACATGCGATTGTAGACCGCCGGCTGCAGCAATCCTTCCGGCGTCGCCAGATTCATACGCATCAACGTCGCCGCAGCTCCGCCGACAAAGAAGAAGAACGTCACGGACGCGAAGAAGAGCAGCGCAATTCGCTTGTGGTCGCGCGTGAACAGCCACGAGGCGATCGTGTTATCCGACGTGAGATAGCTCGGCTCTGCTACGCTTCGCCCGGCCGCCGGGACGCCCTCGAAAGTCGTGGTGCTCATCGACGGGACTCCTGACTGTGACCGAGCGACTTGATGTATGCGATCAGTTTCAGCATGTCGCCCTCGTCGATTTGTCCGGAAAAATCAGGCATGACGGGCGGATAGCCGGCAACCGTGAAACTGCGCGGATTGAGAATGCAGTCGCGAAGATAGGCGTCGTCGGCAAGGCGAACCGAGCCGTCCTGAAGATGCACCAGCGTCCCATAAAGGCCACTGAGCGAGGGCGCGTGAACGGTGCTGTTCTCGCCGTGACAGCCGCTGCAACCATGGGCGCGAAACAGATCAGCTCCCTGCTGCGCCAGCGTTTGCTCCCCACCTTCCGACGTGAGCCAGCGCGCGTAGTCGGGAGCGGTCATCACCACGATTTCCCCCTGCATGGTCGCGTGCTGAAGCCCGCAATACTGGGTGCATTCGAGCCGGAAGGTGCCGGTCTTGTTCGCCTTGAACCACAATGTTTCCAGCGTGCCCGGCACGACGTCGCGCTTGATGCGAAAGGCCGGAACGAAGAAGCTATGAATGACGTCCTCGGACGCCATCACCAGCCTGATCGTCTTGTCGACGGGAACATGCAACGCGTCGATCTCGCGCTGACCGCCCGCATGCTCGACTTTCCACATCCATTGCTTGCCGACCACATAGACCTCCTCGTCCGGCGCCGGCGGCTGATACAGCCAGACGTATATTTGTGCGCCCCACACGAACAGGATGAGAAACACGCCAAGCGTGGCAATGGTCCAGCCAATTTCCAGGTGCCAGGTCTTCTCGATCCGGTCGGAACGTGGCGCTCTGCCGCCGTCGCGATAGCGCACGCAGAACGTCAGCATCATGGCGACGACCGTCACCATGATAAGGCCGCTCAGCGCGAGCTCGGCGATGTAAAGGTTGTTGACGACCACCCCATTGACGGCGGCCGTATCGGGCCAGAATGGGATCCAATGGCGCATGGCGTCACCCGAACCGCCGTCGCCGCACGGCGATGAATATGCCGATCGCCGTCAGGCCGGCGCCGATCTCGGCAGTGATCAAGGCCGCCATGATCGGCCCCGTCCATCGTCCGAGCGGCGCACCCTGGATGTGACACAGCACAAGCAGGCGTGCGAGTGGGCCTTGCGACTTGTCCTGTTCAGCATCCCCAATGGCGGCGATCATATCCGAGGAAGACGCGGCGAAGCCCTCCAGGTAGCGGCTGATCAGGCCATCGGGCGCCGCCACCACGAAACCTGCAGGGTGGATGTAGGCATCAAGCAGAGCGTCGTAGCGATACGGAAAGCCGACGGCATCCGCAATGCGCCGCACCGCAGCCGGCTCTCCCGTGAGGAAGTGCAAACCAGCCTTGCGACCGCTGCGATCGAGCAGCGCGGCATATTTTGTTGCCGCTTGCGCCGCGTCGGCCGGCTTGTCGCGGGGATCGATACTGATCGCCACCAGCTGGTAGTCGCGGCCGGGTTGAAGCGCTAGCTGCTTTAGCGTGTCGCCGAGCAAATTGCGGAGCGTCACGCCGCACAGGGACGTGCAGCGCAGATATTCGAGCACGAGAATGACGGGCGACTTGTCGAAATATGCTCCGAGCGCAACAACGCGACCGCTCTCATCCACGAGCTTCTCGTTCAACGGCAGTCGCGCGCCGGGATGCGGTTGAAACGACAGGCTAGCCAGATCGTCGGTGTCAGAGAGCTGAGCTCGTGATCCGTTCCGCGCGACGGTGGCGATCAGCAGGCCAGCACACAGCACGAAGAACACGGTCAGTACGCAAGCGAGCTTCATTGTTGCGCCTTCGGAAAGCCGTCGATGCCGCTGTGCGCCAGCTTCTGCATCGCCTCGCCGATCGGAATGTGGACGACGCCGTTCTGCTTATCGATCCAGTAATAGCCGTTGAGCCGCCTTTCCTCCTCTGCACGGAACCGGCGCAGATCGGCAGCATCATCGGTCTGAAGCCGCGGTCCCGGCGGATTGATGTGCAGCACACGGCTGACGTCGGGTAGCGAGTTCGGATATGCAATCATCAGCGCGAAGCAGGAGATCACGATCAGCACCAGGACGCCGACATAGATCGCGGCAATCGGTGCCAGATTCCAGTCGGTCGGCTCGAACGCCGTTTTCGCTCGCGCCGACCGTTCTGCTTCTTCACTCGCCATTGCGGCCGGCTCCATCTGGGTTTGCGAGCGATTGAACAGGTAGAGCCCGATGCCGACCACGAGCGCGCCAAACATGAGCCTCGACCACGACCCGCGCCCTGCGCTGCGGAGATATTTGCGCCGCTCTTCAACCATGCTCGGCCGTCCATGCCGGTTCGCTGCTCGGCGCCACCCGGCGCGCGCGGCCGAGCGCGAAAGCAAACAACGACGTGATCGCGCCGCCGAGCGCCAGCACGGCGGTCACGTCAAGCCAGAACGGGGTAGGACCACGGAATTCCGGCATGATCAGGAGCCAGGTGTTGGCGAGGCGGCTCACCAGGATCAGCACAGAGACCGTTGCCACGACGGCGCGGTTGTATTTCGATGGCGCCCATAGCAGAACGAAGAACGGCACGACAAAGCCGAGCCCGTAGGAGACGTAGATCGCGGGATGCCACGCCGTCACGAGCCGCTTGAGGTACCAGGGAATTTCAGTCTTGAGGTTTTCCTCCCAGATGATCAGGAATTGCATGAACTCGACATAGGCCCAGAATATCGTGGTCGCGAGCAGGATCCGTGCGAGGTCGCTCATATGCGTGCGGCGCGCGTCGGCAGGCCACCCGAACAGCGCGACCGCGAGCACGACCACGGCCATTCCCGTGTTGAACCAGCTGGCTGCCTGGGCGTACGGAAATATTGACGACCAGAATTTCGGCTCGAGCGAGAGGATCCAGTCGATCGCCGCGAAGCTTGCAGAGAATGCCAGCACCACGAGGCCGATCGCGCTGATCCACGACAATCCCGCGCGTATCGGTTCCTTTCCGTCGCGCTGCCCCCACAGCGCAAACGCCGCGAGCAGGTTCCAGAGCACCACATAGCATCCATAGCGAATGAAGAACGCGGTGGGGTTGAGATAGAACACGTTGGGAAGGCCGGGCGGCGGGCTCGTCCACTCATAAAGCGAATGCAGGCCGACAAAGGCCGCAATGCCGGAGAGGCTCGCAACCGGCATGGTCATGATCGCTGCCTCGAGCACGGGCCGCGCAGTCTCCATCCAGTCGCCCCCGCTGAGATCATGAACGAGCACCAGGGTCACACCCGCCAGCGGAACACCAAGCCAGAATACATAGCTGCAAAGCCAAGCATGCAGGAACGCAGTCCAGTCGAGGTTCGCGGCAATTATGCAGGCAATCGCGGCAAGGATGCAGATCATCGCGGCGCCGAGTATGAAGCGATTTGCCGTCATTGCAGCATACCCCGCTCTTCGGCCGGCACATCCGATATCGATGCGCTGGCGCTGGCCTGGAGGGCGCGGATATAGGCGACGATCGCCCAGCGATCCATCGGCTCGACGCGATCGGCGTAGGAATACATGGCGCCGTAGCCATGGGTGATCACGTCGTAGAATAGCTGGTTGGGTGCGTTGCGCAGCGCGTCGCTGTCATAGGATGGCGGGTGCGGAAAGCCGCGCTGCACGATCATGCCGTTGCCGTCGCCGACCCGGCTGTGGCAGGGCGAGCAATAGATGTCGAACCGTTGCTGGCCACGTTCGAGCAGCGCCAGGGTGACCGGCGGCGGCGCCGGCGGCTTTGCGGGCTCGTCGCGCGCAATGGTGTGGGGGACCGGTTCGACGGGCCAATTGGCCTTGGAGCCGGCCGGCAGTTCGTATGGATTGAGCTTCGGTTGATTGGCCATGTTGTCGCAAGCCGCCAGTGCGAATGACAGGCCCAGTGCTGCGACAGGCTTTCTCCAATTCACACGCGCACCTCCTCGATGCGTTCGGCGCCGAGCTGTTGGAACAACGCCCGTATGGAATTGGCATCAAAGCGCGGGTCGGTCGATTCGATGCAGATGACGAACCGGTCGCGCGAGGCGCGCGCAAAGGCGCTGGCCTCAAAGATTGGGTGATAGAGCTTCGGCAGCCGCGATGCCGCCAGCATTCCGAAGAAACCCGCGGTCACCGCCGCCAGCAGCATGAATTCGAACGTCGAGACCGCGAAGGCCGGCCAGCTGTTATAGGGGCGGCCACCGACGTTGAGCGGATAGTTCACGGCTTCGTCCCAATATTGCATCCAATAGGCCAGGGCCGCGCCCAGCACTGCGCCGGCGAACATCAGAAGCGGCAGAAATGCCTTTGAGCCCGCATCAATGATGCGGTCGAGCCCCTCGACGGCATACGGCGTGTAGGCTTCGAAGGCGCGATAGCCCGATTGGCGCAGCCGGGTGGCCGCGCCCCTGACTTCGTCAGGCGTCTTGAACACGGCGATGATGCCGAACAGCCTCTTCATCTCGGTTTCTCCTGCCCGATGATCTCCCGCATTTCGGCGAGTGAAATGATCGGTGCAAAGCGCAGAAACAGAAAGAATACCGTGAGGAAGAGGCCGATCGTTCCGGCCAGCGCCGCCCAGTCCCAAAGCGTGGGGTAGAAGTGCCCCCAGTAGGACGGCATGTAATTATGTTCGAGGCTCGCGGTCGTGAACATGACCCGCTCCTGCCACATACCGACGATGATCCCGCCCGAGATCAGGAAGAGCATCAGCAGGCTGCGCCGGACTGCGGGGAACCACAACAATTGCGGAATCACCACGGTCAGGATCTTTTCCGACCAGAACAGCGGGGCCGTGAAGCCGAACATGCGTTGATAGGATTCGGTCTTGTCGGCGACATCGCTGCCGTACAGCGGGCCGAACGCCTCCCAGACATAGGCATAGCAAAGCATCAGACTGCCCAGGAGCATCACCTTCGCCATGGCATTGAAGTGATATTCGGTCAGCACGTTCTGCAGGCTATAGCCCCAGCGTACCAGGATGGTCAGCATGATGATGACGGCGGTGCCGGACATCACCGCACCGAAGAAGAAGTACGGCGGAAATTGCGTGTCATGCCATCCAGGCGTCAGTCCGCCCGCATAGTCGAGACCGACGACGCTGTGCACCGAGATGACCATCGGCGCCATGATCGCCGACATGATCGCGTAGACCACGCGTTGATTTCGCCACTCTGCGACCGATCCGCGCCAGCCGAGCGCCAGAATGCCATAGAAAATCTGCTTGGAACGCGTTTTCGCGAGATCACGGACGGTCGCGAGGTCCGGCAGGATGCCGGCATAGTAGTACATCACCGACATCAGGATGTAGCAGAGCAGGCAGACGAAATCCCACAACAACGGGCTGCGCATCTGCGGCCAGACGCCCATCACGTTGGGATATGGAAACAGCCAGTAAAACAGCCCCGGCCGTCCCAGATGCATGATCGGCATCAGCCCGGCGCAGGGTGCCGCCGACAGCAGCATGCTCTCCGCAATGCGGTTGGTGGCCGAACGCCACGGCGATCTCGTGAGGAAGAACAGGGCGGAGACGATCGTCCCACCGCTCGCGAGCGCGATCCACCACACATATTCCGCGATGGCAAAGCCCCAGGCGACGGGTATCTCGACGCCCCAGATGCCGATGCCGTTGATGAACAGCCAGGCCATCTGAATGATCAGGATCGTGAACAACGCAACCGAAATGCCAAACCCTACCCACCACCACCTGGGAGCACGGTCGATCAGCACGCGACCGCTTGCGTCCTCGCTCAACGAGGTGAGACTCACGTCGGGAGCGACGACGGGCGCCTCTGGCGGCAATTCATTCGTCAGCGTCATCGCCATGGATCGATACCTCAAGCGTCATGTCTCGCTGTTCTTGATCACCGGATTGCGATTGCGAATCAGGGCGGTGTAGCTGGTCCGCGGTCGCGTGTTGAGTTCATCCAGCAGAACGTAGTCGATCGGCGACGCCTTGCGTTTGGCGACCGCGCTGTCCCGGTCGTTACGATCGCCGAACACGATGGCTTGCGTCGGGCAGCTCTGCTGGCAGGCGGTGCGGACTTCCCCGTCGCCGATCTTGCGATCCTCTTTTGCGGCATCGATCTGGGTCGTCCGGATGCGCTGGATGCAATAGGTGCACTTCTCCATCACGCCGCGGTCGCGGACCGTGACTTCCGGATTCCACGATTCCGGCGGCCGATCGTTCTCGTTGGCATATCCGTAGAAATTGAATCGCCGGACCTTGTAGGGACAGTTGTTGGAGCAGAACCGGGTGCCGACGCAGCGATTGTAGACCATCAGGTTGAGGCCTTCATGGTCGTGGACCGTGGCGTGCACCGGGCAAACCACTTCGCACGGCGCCTGCTCGCAATGCATGCAGGGCATCGGCTCGAACGCGATGTCGGGCGTATCGGCTGAGCCGGAATAGTAGCGGTCGATCCGCAGCCAATGCATCGCCCGGCCCGCGAGGACCTGATCCTTTCCGACGATCGGCACGTTGTTTTCGGCCTGGCAGGCGACCACGCAAGCCTGGCAACCGATGCAGGAATCCAGATCGATCGACATCGCCCAGGCACGATCGGGGTATTGGAACGGCGGATAAAGCGACTCCGTCTTCTTGGGCGGCACAATCTTTCCGGGATCGCTGTTGAACTGCTCGAGCTCGCCCTCCAGAACGAGATCGCGCCCAAGGACGCGATCCTGATCCTGGGTGGTCGCGAGCCGATAGGTCTCTCCCGTCCTGGTCAACGATATGATCTCGCCGGCCCAGGCTGTGTCAGCTCCGCGCGCCGCATACGCATTGAATCCGGCGCCGCTCGCGAGCCCGCCGACCGTGCGGCCCCAGCCGAGCGGCAGGGTAACGCAATCGGCTGCCTGGCCGGGTAGCACGTAGACGGGCGCCTTCAGCTTCGCCTTTGCGAACGCGATCTCCACGACGTCGCCGGTCTTGAGGCCAAGGCGCTTGGCGGTGCCGGGCGCAATCAGCGCGGCGTTGTCCCAGGTCAGCCGCGTGAATGCGCGCGGCATTTCCAGGAGCCATGGGTTGTTGGCGTAGCGGCCGTCCCAATTGCCTTCGTCCGCCCGGAACAGCGCCTGCAGAGCTGGCGTTGCAGCAGCCGAGGTGCCCTGGAGCTGCGTGGTGGTATCAGACTTCGGCGTGAGCGACTGAGGCGAGGCCGCGGTGTCGGCAACGATCCCGACCTGCAGCGCCTTGTGCCAGAAGTCGTCGAACGCTCCCCGGTTCTCCTCTTGAGCGCGCTGCTGCCAAAAATCGCGCAGCAGCTTGTAGCTGTCGGGCGAACTATCTCCAAGCAACACAGCGAGTATCTCATGCCCGGAATGGCCGCCGTACAGCGGGCGCGCCTGCGGCTGCAGGATTGTTACTGTACCATCGAAAGCCCGTGCATCGCTCCAGCTTTCATATTCGTGAACCGCGGGAACGCGCCACTTGCATGCGACCGCAGTTTCATCGTCATAGCGCGCGAGGCTGACCGAGAACGGCACGCCGCGCAATCGTGCAGCGAAATCCAGTTCAGGCGGCGCGTCATAGACCGGGTTCGCGCCAAGGATGATCAGGGTGTCGATCTTTCCAGACGCCATGTCACCGGCCAGCTCGGAAATCGACTGCTGCTTGGAGCCGGGCATCGCCTCGATCGGCGCAATCAAGTTGATGGTGCTGCCGTGAGCACCAAGAGCGTGATTGATAACATCCGTCAGAACATGAACTTCGACCGCCTGCTCGCGCCCGGCATGCAGGAGCGCTCTACCCTTGTTCTGGTTAAGGTCGTCGGCGACGGCCTTGAGCCAGGCGCTGTGAGCATTTTCCGCCTGGGTCCATTCTCCCGGCCCAGCTCCGAGCAACCCGGCAAGATACCTCAGCGCGGCGACGATTTCGTCCGGCCGCATCGCGAGCCGATGGTCTGCCTTCGCGCCAAGCAGCGTCGGCGTGCTCTCGATGGCGTAGACCCGGCTCATCCGGCCGCCGGTCTCCGTCGGCCGCCGCGCCGCCGCAAACTTCCGGGCATAAGCCAGCGATCCCGGGCTCGCGGAAATCAGGTCGCTTTCGATTCCGAAGATGCGATCGGCCTTGCTGAGGTCGAAGATCTTCTCGACCGCTTGTCCGTAGGCGTGCGTCGCCGCCGTAAACTCGTTATCCCGGTGCAACGGCTCCCATTGGTGCCATCGCATTCCCGGAAGCTGTTGCTGCAGCTTTGCCATCTGCGCGGCAAACAGGGGCGAGGTGACGGCACCCGTGAGAATCCGCAGACCCTCTCCCTTTTTGGCCAGCAACGTCTCGCGGCGATTGTCCAGCGCGGTGACGAAGCTGTCCCAGGTGGCGATATGTCCCTCTCCGAAAACCGTCTGGGCACGGCGCGGATCGTAGAGGTCGAGAATGCTCGCCTGCATGATGGCACTCGCGGCGCCAAGGCTTGCCGGGTGATCGGGATTGCCCTCGACCTTGATCGGCCGCGCCATCTGGTGTGCGACGAGGACACCGGTTGCATAGCCGTCCTGAATCGTTGCGCCAGTGTAGTAGCGGTTGCGTCCGGGCACGACGTATGGCGGAGCTTCGACATAGGGAACGAGTTGTCGGGTGACTTCTTCAGGACCGCAGCCGGATAAGCCGCCCAGCGCCATGGACGCCGCCATCAGCTGAAGAAATCGGCGGCGGTCAAAGCCATGGACGATGTCGCGAAAGCGCGGAGCCTCGCGCTCGACCAGCGCAGCGAATTCCGGCGTCTCCGCCAATTCCTCCAGGCTGCGCCAGTATGTGCGGGCTTGGTTCGTCATCGATGACAGGTCCCGCAGTCGGACAGATTTTCGGTCTTGATGTGATACTGCACCAACAGCGTCTCGCCGGATGGCGTCGAAGCAGTACGGTGCCAATGCGGATTGAAGACCTCCTCCTTGGGACGAAGATGTGGCGCAGGATCGCGGTGGCACGAGAGGCACCAGCTCATGTAGAGCGTGGTGGCCTTTGAGGTCAGCGGCATGTCACCGATCGGACCATGACACTCGGTACAGCCGACGCCTTTGGCGATGTGGATGCTGTGATCGAAGTAGACGTAATCGGGCAACGTATAGACCCGTGTCCAGCGGATCGGGACGTCTTCAGCGAGGCTCTTGCGGTCCGGTGCCAGCATGGCAGCGTTGGTCCAGACCTGGGAGTGACACGTCATGCAGATGGCGGTCGAGGGCATCCCCGCACTCGAGGACCGCTCGACCTCCGTATGACAATAGCGGCAATCGATGCCAAGGCCGCTGACATGGTGCTTGTGGCTGAATGGTATCGGCTGCACTGGGGCGAACCGCTCCTGAGTATTGTATGCCACCACCGGAACAACCCACACCCCTACGGGCACCATGACGATTATGCAGCCAACCACGAGAAGCGCCGCAGTAGTGAATAGGTTTGCTCGTGGCCCGAACACCACCATTCACGCCGCCTTTATCACAAGACCCGAACTCCAGAACCCAGTTCACGGCGCTCGACCCGGAACCGGCAATCGGAAAATTGCGTTGAAGCTCATTCGTTCCAAATCACACGGCAGCTTCTGCATAACGCCGACCGTTCGCAGCAGTTGCTCCGCGCCCCGCGCCGTCGCTTGCCGGCTTATACTTACGGATAGGTGCGGGCCGACTACGACTTTGGATTCCTCGACGCCAGCCGGGCGCGAACGCCTTTTCGGTGCCATCGGCTTCTTAGCTCTGGTGATGTCGGACGACTAAAGCGCAAGTCCTCGCGTCGATCAGTGAAGCTGGGAAGAGCGCCGGTGAACGCGTCAGCTATTGCCGGTGTGGCGAGCGCACTTGGTGCTCTCAGGTGGTGATGCGCTGAGGCCTGGACAGAATGCCGCGCAGCTCTCGACTTCCTTTCTGGAAAACGGCTCAGGTATGTGCTGCCCCAACTTGGGACCTGCGCGGCGGTCGAAAATCGCGGGACTGTTTCCGCGGGACTCTTTGGCTGACGATCGCGGCGCAGATCCGGCGGACCCAGTCGTACCATGCATTGGAGCCGGAGCCGCCGGTCATGGCTTCGAATACAGACATGCCGTGTGGGGTTGATTTGAGCGAATGCGGCTTGCGAAGGCGCAATCACTGCAGCAGCGGAGGCTGCGATGAGAGCTTTCATTGCATCGCCTTTCGTTCGAAAGAGCAGACGCAAGGCACAGCGATCGCGAACGACGCGACCCCTGCGCCTGATCAGGTGCGGCGGCTATGATTGGAGCACGCGCTATCGCTGGATTTGTCGAGAGCGCGCAAGTCTCGCGTCGAACACTTCATCCTTGACACCGGGCTTGACTGCTGGGCGTTGCCGTGGTCGTGCCGGCGAATGTAATTTATCCACCAAAATCAGGCCGTTGGCTTTGGCTGGGGCGGGAGGGTACTCAGCCAGATCGTCGCCACTCGCAGGAGCCTGAAATCGCTCTGGAAATCGCAACGACACCCTGGCTGTGTAGCAGCTCAGTGCCGCACCTTTCAAGCCAGTACGGACATGGGAATCATGTTTTAGTTGCGCCATGTTCGTTATGCTGCCTGAAGTTGAATCGGATTTCGCGTCACTTTTCCCGAATATCTCGTGACGGAAGGGGGGAAGTAACGGGGGAGCAGGTGAATCTATGGCCCACGCATCTTCCGCCGACGTTGTCTAATCCGTCGGTCATTCGGGGCCGGGGTGTCCGCAAGCGCCCCGGCCATTCGTCGTCGGCGAGCAGGGGGCGGGCGAATGAGGTCTCCGATGACGGCGTGCTGGTCGGCTCCTTCGCCTGGTTGACGGCGACGGCTTAGCCTGCGCGGCGGAGCTTGGTGATCGTCGCGGCTTTTGAATCGCCAACTATCGTTTCCGGTCTCGACGATCTCACAGTGATGGGTCAACCGGTCTAGCAGTCCGGTGGTCATCTTGGCGTCGCCGAGCACGCTGGGCCATTCTCCGAATTTGAGATTGGTGGTGACGATGATGGAAGCGCGCTCGTAGAGCCTGCTAATGAGATGTAATGCAAACCGACGATGGGGTTGGCTAGGTAAGAAGACAGTCGTCTTAGGAGTATGAAGAGGCCGGCATTCCGCACCGGACCATGCGACGGGTGCTGTAAGGCGTCTACACGTTGATTTCGCCCGCGGCCCGCACAATCGCTGCAATGGCTGCCTCGGCTGCCGGGGACGAGGTTCTCCCTCGCAAACGCACGATGCCCGTGCTCGACGGCGGCGACAGCCAGCCCTGCACGACAAGCCGGACGAGCGCGCCGGATTCCAGCTCCTCCCGTACCGCCGCGTCCGTCGCACCCAGAACGGTATCTGTGGTGAGCGCGACTGTCTTGAGCATGCCGTAGTTGTCGCACTCGAGCGCAATGATGGCCTCCTGGCCCTCAGGCAGGCCCAGCAGGGCGGCCAGTTCACCCGTTGAGGGGCTGAGCAGCGTAGGTACCGCAAGACCGTACGCCCAGACTTCCTGCAGCGTGTGCTCGCGCCCAGCCAGCGGATGGCCTGCCCGCACATACAGGTTGGCCGGTTGCCCCCCGATCAGCTGGATGTCCAGCGCGGCATCCCTGGGCATGTCACGCACATCGGCGGCAAAGAACTCGATGTTCTCGGTACGCAGGCTCTCCAGCAACTGCACCCAGTTGCCGACCTCCATGCGCAGCGCCACCTGCGGGTGCTGGCGGCGCAGCGCCACAAGCGCGCGTGGCATCAGGGTGGCCGTCAACAGCGGCCCTACACCGAAGGCCGTGTCGCCGAGCTGGCTGTCGCGGTAAAGATCCACGTCGCGCTGCAGGCAACGTGCCTCGAACAGCAGCTTGCGCGCCCGCTCGATGACGAATTTGCCGCCCGGGGTGGGGCGGACATCACCCACGTCGCGGTCGAATAGGCGGATACCCAACTCGCTCTCGATGGCCTGGATGCTGCGGCTGAAGGCCGGCTGGCTCAGGTGGGCGGCTTCGGCGGCGCGGGCAAAGTGCAGGGTGTCGGCAAGGGCAACGACGTGACTCAGGCGACGCAGATCCATGTTATTGCGCTCCATGCATCAAAATAATGCAAATTATGCATTGGACGCATTGGAATGGCACTCCTAAAATCGTTCTCGCAATAAAAAAAGATGAGAGCGATAGGAGACACCCGAAGTGAGCTCGCAACTGCAATACCTCCTCATCGGCGCCTGCATCCTGGGCTTTGCCGCCATGGAGTTCATCACCCGGCGCTACCAGGCGACCGTGCGCGACAACGCGACAGCCAACGACACCTGGCTGGAGGTGCTCATGTTCTTCAGCCTGATCGCCATCACCCAGCCGATCGCACTGCTGGGCAGCAACGCGCTGTGCAACTGGCTTATGCCCGCGCAGCACGATGCCTGGGCCAACCTGCCGTGGTGGGCCATGGCCGGCCTGCTGCTGATCGGCGATGACCTCACGCAGTACCTCTGGCACCGCGCCTCGCACACGCCGCTGCTGTGGCCGCTGCACCGCGCGCACCACAGCGCGGCCTACATGAGCGTGCGCATTACCTACCGCAACAACTTCTTCTACTACCTGATGATGCCGGGCCTGTGGATCGCCGGCGTGGCGGTGTACCTTGGTTTTGGCCCGATCTACGCGGCGTACCTGGTGATCAAGCTGGCGGTCATCCTGGGCGCGCACTGCGCCTGGGCGTGGGACGCGCCGCTGTACCGCATCCGCGCGCTGCATCCGCTGATGTGGGTGCTGGAGCGCACCATCTCCACGCCGGCCACGCACTGGGCGCACCACGCGCTCACCAACGAAGATGGCATCGGCCACTACAAGGGCAACTTCGGCAACCTACTGTTCTTGTGGGACGTGCTGTTCGGCACCGCGCATATCACGCGCAAATATCCGGCCAAGATCGGCCTGCAGGACGACATCCTGTTTGGCCCGGAGCGCTGGACGACGCAGATGTTCTACCCGCTGGTCCACTCCAAGCGGGAGCATTCGGCGCTGCGCTCCGGCGGCTATGGCTTCACCGAAGCCGCCCCACACGGCGAAGCTAAACAGGAGGCCGCATGAACGACCGCGCCAGGTTCGACGTGCTGATTGCCCCCCGTGTGGGTAGCGTAGCCGAGGCGCAGCAGCAGGCGTTCGCGATGCCTCGGAAGGAGCTAACATGCGTAGCCATCTAGTCCGCGAGCGGCCTCTTGGCCACGCCGAGATGACCCGAATGGAAACTAACATGCTTGCGGCTGGGTGGAGCACCGCGCTTGTGGCGGTCTTCAGCCGACTCATTGGTATTGGTTAGGAGAAGGCGATGATCGTCTGTTCTTGCAATGTGTTCAGCGACCATCAGGTGAGGTCAGTGGTCGCAAAAGAGGAGCGACGGCCCCGTATGAGCGAGGTGTATACCTGCCTCGGATGCAGCGCCCGGTGCGGCCGCTGCGCTCACGCTATCAAGCGGATCATGGATGAAAGGACCGGCTCCGTTCATGCGAACGCAAGCATGCACTAAGTTGGAGTTGATAAAGTCACGGTCACGCGCGCGCCCTCGTTATTTCGCTTGCGAACGCTCTGCATTCGGAGCCCATCGCCCGATAGCCTGGCCTCCAGTGCGGAGGATCCCATATGTTCTCCTTGTTGATCCCCAAGAGTTCATAGCTGACGAAATTCTTCGGCGCCTCGGTGCGGCGCCATTCCTGCCATTCCTCCTGTGTCGCCTTGCGCCCATGCGATCGCGATCGAGAAAAAGAGTATGATGGTCGCGCCGATCGCCCGCCCCACCGGCGAGGCGGGCGTTTCCAGGATTTCCAGCGCTGCGGGAAGGAATTGCCGCGCGGTGTCAGCCTGGCCGCCCTTCGGGAGCGTGAGCAGCCTGAGCTGTTCCCGGTCATCCACCCGCTCAGCCGACGACATGCAACCCTGCCTGGATCTGGTGGAGCATGGCGTAGCGGCCCGTCTTCTTCATCAACTCGTCATGCGTGCCGTCCTCCACCAGGCGGCCTGCCTCGATGGTGATGATGCGGTCGCAGTGACGGACGGCGGATAGCCGGTGAGCAATGACAAAGACCGTTCGGCCCGCGCAAATCTGCGCATGTTGCGCTGGATGATGTTTTCGCTCTCACAATCGAGCGCGCTGGGTCGCCTCGTCGAAAATCAGAACGCGAGGAAGGCCTGGTTTTCCGCACCGCGGTCGAATTTTCTTCTCCAGACGCTGCCGAAAGATCGGAGTCACGCCGGCGGAAAGCACGATGTAAACGGAAGCGACCCGACCACGATCCTGGCCAGGAAGGGCGAATAATAGAACATCACCGCCAGGAAAACGAAGGTGAAGCCGAGGTCGATCACCAGGGTCAGCGCCGAGCTTGTGAGAAAATTCCTGATGTTCTCGAGCTCGCGGACGCGGGCGACCGAATCGCCTGCCCGCCTCGCCTCGAAATAGGCGATCGGCAGCGCGACGAGGTGCTTGAAAAGCCGCGCGCCCAATTCGACGTCGATTCGATTCGTGGTGTGCGAGAAGACATAGGTCCGCAAGCCGCCAAGGACGGTTTCAAACACCGAGACCGTGATCAGTCCGAACACCAGCACGTCGAGCGTGGTGTAACCGCGATGGGTTAGCACCTTGTCGGTGACAACCGGGAAGAACAGCGGCGTCACCAGCGCAAAAAGCTGCAGGAAGAAGGACGCGATCAGCACTTCCCCGAGCAGGCGGCGATATTTGTGCATCGCCTGCAGAAACCAGGTGATGTCAAAACGACGCGCCAGATCCGAGAGCGAGGCGCGCCGCGCCATCAGCACGAGGCGGCCGGACCAGATATCTTCGAACTGCGCGCGTTTGACGACCTGCGGGCGGCCTTCAGCCGGCATTTGCACCAGCGCATCGTCAGCGGTCAACCTGGCAACGATGATAAAGGTCTTGTCCTTGAGCTCGACGATGGCCGGCAGGGGCAGCTTTGTCAGGCCCGCCCAGTCGGTGATGACGGCTCTTGCCTTGACTTTCAGCTGCTTGGCACAGCGCAACATCTCCGGCACGCCAATCGGCGCGCAGCAAACTGATGTGCGATTTGCGTGGGATCAATCGCGACCTGATGGAACCTCAACAGGAGCGCAAGGCTCCGCAGCCCCGTATCTTGCCGTAGGGCTTCCAGCCTGCCCACTACCCCAAGTCGTCCGATCGACCATTGCACGTCTTCTCGGACAGCAACAAATAGAAACATGCTTTGCAAGAACTGCGGTCGTAAATTTGAGAACAGACATTTGCGGTCGGGCAGTTCTTGTTGAGCTGGTGCGGAAGTGCCCCGGCGAGGCATCCACACCGGCGTAAGATCTGCCTGACGAAAGACGCATCCAAGCGGAGTGCTCCCAAGTGAGTTGCACTCTCATCGCGCCGCTGATCGCCGATTCCCCCGCCTTCGAAGTTGACGGACTAAACTACGACTGCTCCCTTCGGCCGTTCTCTTATCGGTCGCGCATGGATATCGGGCGCGGCTGCTACAGGCTCAGCCCTCTATACCCTCCCCAAGGTCCATTCGATGCCGGCGTCGCCCTGGAGGCGGGCGATGTGACGCCCGATGTGCCGTTCAAGTACATCGTTTGTGGTCGCCAGCCCCATCTCAACACGTCGCTGTGCCCTTCCTGCAGCGTAAGATCGCGGTAAAGCCGCAGCGGTCAGCCATATCGGCGGCATCTTTCGACGACAGATGAATGAACCGAAACTGGTGACAATCGCCACGCCCGCGTTCCACGATCGCCTTACCGTCGGCCTCGTTCTCGAGCGGAGTACGCCTTGCTCCGCCCCCCGTCCCGGGCGACCCCGTCCTGTTCCGATAGAGGAGACGAGCGTTAATGCCCTACTCACGGTCGCGCGCATCTTCGGATCCCGCGAGCCCCTCGCTTGCGGGTTGAGACGGACCACCATCGCCTTGACGACCACCCGCCGTACGCGGAAGCGGCCTGTTCTTCCGATGCGCCAACCTCTACCATCGAGAGTGCGAAATCGTAGGGAACCGTAGGCCGGCGTAGAAAATCGTACGATTGGTAGCGGGGGGGATTCACTCGTTTCCCCCTCCCCGCTCGGACCTCTTCATCGTCATCCGGAGGGAAAGAAAAGCCGCCTGAGGGCGTTCTCTATGAGCGCCGTTGCGGTCGCGTCTAGGCGTGCGTCGCCTCCCGAACGCCCCGGCACGGAAGGCCAGATGTTCAACAATTCCGCTAAATTCGGCCGCGCGGTCCGTAGACCGCTTAGGCTGCTTTTAGGGTGGCATGGAAGCCCAAAAGGCCGCCGCACTCCGCGAGCCGCCTTAGTGCAGACGGAGCTTCGCGGTCAATAGACATCCCACCCCCAGAGCCGCGCCCACGCCTGCGACGCAGGCGAGCCATCCGAAATGGTCGAACAATTGGCCAAGCACGGCGCTGCCGATCAAGCCGCCAAAGAAATAACAAGCAAGGTAGGTGCCGCTGGCAACCCCGCGGTTCGTTTGCGCCGCCCGCCCGACAAAGCCGGTGGCGCAGGCTTGCGCAAAGAAGGTGCCGACCCCGACCAGCACCATCCCGGCGAGCACGTCCGCAAGGTGCGATGAGAGCATCAGTGGCAGCCCCAGTGCTGCGATCGTAAGACCGCCCCAAAGCGACAGTCGCATCCCCAACATCTCGACCACCTTGCCGGCCAGCAGCGTGGTGACGATCGAGGGGAGGAATACGAAATAGACAAAGCCCACCCCCATCATACCGAGCGAAAGAGGTGCGCGGACGAGAACGAAGTTCACGTAGGTGAACGTGCCGATGAAGGCAAAGAGGATACAGAAGCCGACGCCAAACGCGGCTCGCAGCACGGGATCGCGCCAATGCTCTATCATGGCCGCAAGCGGTGATTGCGTCGAGCCGATTGAATGCATGGGCTGGACACGCTTGATGGTGAAGTAGACCAGCAGCGCCCCCGCGACATTGAGCAAGGCAAAGAAATAGAAATTCGTCGCCAGGCCGAGATTGTCGGCTACGGCTGCCGAGATGAGACGCCCGACCAGATTGCTCGCGACATTCCCGGTGATGTAGGCGGCGAACGCACCGCCGGCATCCAACACGCTGCACTGCTCGCCCAGATAGGCGAGCGTGAGCGTGAAGGCTGAAGCCATGCAGAGGCCCTGCAGGATGCGAAGGATCGTGAAGACAGCAAGGTTGGGCGCGATGGCAAGCAGGCTTGTCGGGATAGCGAGCAGAAGGAGGCTCGCCAGAATGCCCATCTTGCGGTCGATGTGTGGGCTGAAGGATCCCACCACCAGTCCTGCGACAGCCATGCCGATGGTGCTGGCGTTGACCGCAAAGCCCATCGCTCCCGGCGTCACGCCATAGTGCCGCGCCAGGGATGGCAGGATGGCCTGAGTGGCGAAGAGATCGACAACCGTCAGGAACGCGGTGAGGCCGATCACCACTGATCGCAGCACCACGCCCGGCGAATGACCGTGCGCTTGCATGGCTTCCATCGTCGCTTCCGCCGGCATATCGGTCATGGCAGCAAATCCTGTAATGGCAGGGGGATGTGACGCCCGGGCGTGCGGGGCTAGACACGGGCTCCCGGGTCGTCACATCCGGTAACGAGGCGTGGGGCTGGAGCGCTCGTTACATGTTGTGGTCGGTTGGATCCTTGCGGACGTCGCCGACATAGAGAATGACGGTTTCCTTGCCGAGGTTCTTCCACCAATGCGAGGTGCCGTAGACCTCAGCTCGCAGGTCACCCGCCTTGTGCACGATCGGATCGACGCAGTTGCTGGCGTATTCCACGATCTCGCCTTGCTGGACGAAGATCAGCGCGGGCCGATCGTCGTGGCTGTGCCAGGGCACGATGCCACCAGGCTCGATGGTCAGTTTGCGGAAGCGCAGCTCGCGGCCTTCGATATGCGCGGGCTGCTTGCCGAGATCGATCGAGCCGAGCGTGACGTCGGTAACGCCGACCGGCTTGTAATCCACCATCTGGCGGGCGTTTGGTTTCATCTTGTCGGCCGGGCATTCGCCGGCGAGTGCGGCGGAAGCTGTCGCGAGCGAGATGGTAATGGCGCCGGCCACTCCGAGAACCTGCCAGACCTTGCGCGTGGTTACGAGTTCGTTGAACATGTCATTATCTCCTTGCTTCGATGCCGCGGCCTCGAAAAACCGGCCGGCTGTGTCATCAGCATCGCCCAAACCCTTGGCTTCTGGAAATGCCGGTTGGCTGTTGAGTTGATAGCGGCGGGCTATGCAGCTCATGCGTGACCAAGCATGTGCTTGATGTCGGAAGCGAACGTCGGATAGGCGTAGATGTGTTCGCGAATCTCGCTTGCGCGGATGCCGAACTTCATTGCCAGGCCGAACATGTTGACAAGCTCCTGGCCGGCATGACCGACGAAGTGCGCGCCAAGAATACGGTCGCTGCCACGATCGACGATAACCTTCGACCACGCGACCGTCTCGGCGTAGGTTCGCGCGGAAAACCAGTCATGCATGTCGTTGACGTGAATCTCGACCGCCAAGCCTTTCGCTTTCGCGGCAGCTTCGGTCAGACCGATCGAGGCGAGAGCGGGAACCGTATAGACCGCGGTTGCGATGCTGGCATAGTCGGGACTGTGCTTTGGCCCATCGACGATATTGCGACCGACGAGATCGCCTTCATATGTCGCGACAGGCGAAAGCTGGGGCGAGGTCGGGACGGCATCGCCGCAGATATAGACGCGCGAGTTGGAGGTCGAGCGCAGATGACTGTCGACGGCGATACGGCCATTGTCGTGATCAACCTGGCCTGCGGCGAGGCCGAGCGCGTTGACATCGGCAATGCGGCCGGCGCCATTGACCACCCAGTCGGCTTCCACCGCCTTTTCGACGCCCTCGTGAGTAAAGATGACGCGGAATCGTCCAGCGGTCGCCTCGATTCGCTCGATCCTGACGCCCGTCCTGATCTGCAGCCCGATCCGCTCGCTTTCGGCCTGCAGCGCGGTGACCGCATCAGGGTCCATGGCGGGCAAGAGCTGCGGCAGCGCTTCCAAAACCGTAACCCTGCTGCCAGCGCGCGCGTACACGTGGCCGAATTCGAGCGAGATCACCCCGCCTCCGATGAAGACCACGGATTCCGGGCGGCTGGTTTCGCTCAGCATGTCATCCGAGGTGAGCATGTGCTCTGCACCGGGGATCGGCAGCGGGCGTGGCTTTGATCCGGTGGCGATCACGATGTGGCTGGCCTGAAGCGTGCGGCCGCCGACGCGAACGGCATCCGGCCCGGCGAAGGTGGCGTGTCCCTTGATGACGTCGACGTCGCGCCGTGCCATGACGTGGGCCAAAACATCCGGGATATCCTTGATCATGTCCTTTTCGCGCGCGATCAAGGCGGCCCAGTCGAGTTGCGGCTTGGCAACCGCAATCCGATGCTGCGCAGCCCGGTCGATGTCGTGAAGCGCCTGTCCAGCAGCGACCAGCACCTTCTTTGGGGTGCAGCCGCGGTTGGGACAGGTGCCGCCGAGATCGCGCGATTCGACCATCGCGACCGAGAGGCCGGCGCGCCGGACTGGGCCGGTCACGCCGATGCCGGCATTGCCGCCGCCGATGATCACAACGTCGAATTTTTCCGCGCGCATCGGCCTCTCCCTTGAACAGCAGTTGCGAACCGCCAGCCAATTATTTGGTGGTGATGGTGGAGGTGATCGATTTGACGACCTTCGCCGCCATCTTGAATTGCGCGTCACGATCCCGGATGTTGTGACGCCGCGCGATCCAGTCGAAGTCCGTCCAGACTGCCCAGACATCGCCATTGTCGTCCTGCGTCAGCAGCAGGCGGACTGGCCAGTCCAATCCGGCATTGGGGTTCGACGTGACGAATTGCGTGCCGAGCGGCGGATTGCCGAACACGAGCAGCGTGGACGGCCGCAGCTTGATGCCGGCGTCGACCGCAAGCTTCGATTGATCGATCTCATCGAAGAATTTGATGCCCTTTGCTGCAATATCCGCCTTGATGCGCATGATCGCCTCGGACATCGGCACGGCGCTCTTGACGCGGACGATTCCGTTGTCGCGTTCGATCCTGGCATCGATGGGCGCTGCTGACGCCCAAAGGAGGATCAGCATGAGCAAGCTGGCGAACTTGCCAAGTCGCAATAGGTTGTAGCGGGACATAGCGGGCTCCTGTCGTTTGGGTCGGCGACAGGATCGTGATCTGCGAGCCAAGGTGGAAATACCTGTTTGCTCTCGATTCGATAGACGTGCAGCATCGATGCCCTGATGCGTTGCGGCTATTGATCCGATTGAGCAAGGGCATTTCCCAGTTCAAGCGCTCTGCCCTCAAATGTCATAGCGCCTGATTGGGGCGTTCGACGTCTATCGAGAGGAATAGTCATGACAGGTGCCCAAGATCCTGATCAGCGCTGTTATGGCAGCCGCTTGCGCGTAAAGATGCTAGACTGAGGGACAACATGCCGGAGCAAGGGATGACATCGCTTTCGCCAGCCGACGCCGAGCGGCTCAAGCTCGCCTTCCAACGCTGCCGGGAGATGGAGGGCACTCTCAACGAGCAGCTGCAAGCCTATGCGGCAGCCGGCCGGGAGATCTTTCCGGCCTATGGCGAAGCCGTCGATCGCCTCGTCGTCAGGATCAACGAAAATGGTGGCGGGGAAAACGCGCCGCGTCCAGGCGAGCCGATGCCGGCTTTCGTCCTGCCCGATGAGAGCGGTCGGTTGGTCCCTCTGCCCTCCTTGCTTGAGCGGGGTCCGCTCGCCGTGATGTTTTTCCGCGGCCACTGGTGTCCCTATTGCCGGCTGAATGTCAGGGCCGTGATCAAGGCCTATGACCGCATCAAGGCGATTGGCGCTGTCGTCGTCGCCATCATGCCGGAGACGCAGGAGTATGCGGTAAAATTCAAGACGGAAGCGGGCGCACCATTCCCCGTGCTGACTGATCTCGACAACGGGTACGCGCTCTCCCTCAACCTTGCGATCTGGCTTGGCGTGGAAATCGAGCGGCTATTGTCCTATCTCGATATGGCCGGCTTCCACGGCAATGACGGCTGGGTGTTGCCAATTCCCGCGACATTTGTCATCGGCCGCGACGGCATCGTCAGGGCGCGTTTTGTCGATCCGGATTTCCGGCGCCGCATGGCGATCGAGGATTTGCTCACTGCGCTGAAGGATGCGGGATAGAGTGCGCTCAGCGCTTCGCCCACGCGCTCATGCCAGTCGGCTTTTCTCCAGGAATTGACGCCAATCGGCCCCCCGCAGCATGCGCATCACCGCAGATGCGACGGCGGTGCGTTCGCGGCCGGCGACGCCGTACAGGTTAACCGTTCGTCGCGCGTCAAGTCCCTGGACCGAAGCACGTTTAAGCGTCAGTGGGATGCGCGAGGTTTCGGGAACGAGGGCCACGCCGAGATCGGCCTCCAGCAACGCAATCAGGTCTCGCTCGCTCGATATCTCGTGACAATGATCCACGTCCATTCCGTGTTCGCGCAGCGCGGTGTTCAGCCGCGCGGCGCCTTCGCAATATGCACGCGACAACAGCTGCTCCGAGCGCAGATCATCGACTTCAATGCCTTGATCTCGGGCGAGCCTGTGGTGAGCGCTGACGACGAGCCGAAAGTCTTCCGTGAACAGCGGCCAGCTGTCGAGCCGATCCCAGTTCGGGTCCAGCTCCGCCGCAATCCCGAGTTCGGCTTGCCCGTTCTTCAGCATTTCACCAACCTCGCGGCTATTGCCGCGGAGAAAGCGAAATTCGAGCCTGTTGAACTGCCGCTTGATCTGGTCGAGGAACGGAACCAGCAGCGACAAATCGATGGAATGGGTGAGCGCGATCCTCAGCGCGCCGATCTCGCCGCTTCGGAATGAGGAAGCGAGCGAACGCGCGCCAACGGCGGCTTCATAACACTGCTTCAACAACGGGTGCATGCGTTGGCCCAATTCGGTCAGTCCGGCCGGTCGCTCGCGCCGGAACAGATCCCCACCGAGCTCAGCCTCCAGCTGCTTGATGGCTCGGGTCAGCGACGGTTGCGTCACGTTGCATTCGTCCGCAGCGCGCGTGAAGTTGAGCGTGCGCGCGACCGCCAGGAAATACCGGACCTGATGCATTTCCATCGTCAAAATCCCCCTGATCCGGGCCAATGTAGCCGATCAGGGGCGGCTTTGACACCGGAACGACGATAGCGCGCACCTATGGTTTTGGAAGCGAATGGGCATTTCCGAAAGCTCGATTTGCGATGCAGATTTCCGAACCATCAGAGGCCCGACACGGGTACCGCCAGGAGGTTCGGAATATGAATATCCAGATCAAGTCGCAAGGCGCGCGCGATGCGAGAGTGCTCAGGGGCAAGGTCGCGCTGGTGACCGGCTCAACCAGCGGGATCGGGCTTGGAATCGCTCGCGCGCTTGCCGCGGCAGGCGCAGACGTCGTGCTCAACGGCTTTGGTCCCGCAGACGAGATCGCCAAAACGAAGCAGGCGATAGAAGCCGATCACGGCGTCAAGGCTGTCTATTCGGGGGCCGATATGCTGTCGGCCGACGCCATCGGCGACATGATCGCCGCGACCTTGGGCGATTTTGGGCGGCTCGATATTCTCGTCAACAATGCCGGCATTCAGCATGTTGCTCCCCTCGAGCAGTTTCCGGTCGCGAAGTGGGACCAGATCCTTGCGATCGATCTGTCGTCTGCCTTCCACAGCATGCGGCTTGCCCTGCCGGCCATGCGCAAACAGAAATTCGGACGCATCATCAACGTCGCGTCGGCGCATGGGCTGGTCGCCTCACCGTTCAAGGCGGCCTATGTCGCCGCCAAACATGGAATCGTCGGCTTGACCAAGGTCGCAGCGCTCGAGGCCGCCGAGGAGGGGATTACGTGCAACGCCATCTGCCCGGGCTATGTCTACACGCCCCTGGTCGAGGCCCAGATTGATGGGCAAGCGAAAGCATACGGCATCTCCCGCGACCAGGTGATTCGCGACGTGCTGCTGGCGCAGCAGCCCAACAAGCGTTTCGCGACAGTCGAGGAGATCGGCGCGCTGGCGGTTTTCCTGGCAAGTGAAGCCGCAGCGTCGATCAACGGAATTGCCCTGCCGGTTGATGGCGGCTGGACGGCGCACTGAAACGGAGCCCGCGTAACAACACCGATGGCCTTGCGAAACTTAAGCAGTGGCGCAAACGAGTGGGAGCAGGACATGCACGACAAGACGTCGACGCTGAAATCGATGGCCAGGGATCTTCCGGGCCAGGTGGTGCTCGTCCTGCAGGGCGGCGGCGCACTCGGCTCGTACCAGGCCGGCGTCTATCAGGCATTGCACGAGGCAGGGATCGAGCCCGACTGGATCATCGGCACATCGATCGGCGCCATCAATGCAAGCCTCATCGCTGGTAACCCGATCGAGGACCGGCTGTCGCGCCTGAGAGAGTTTTGGAAACGGATGGAGCAGAATCCGGTCTGGGATATCCGCACCGCCTTTCCCGGCTTCAATGAGCGGCTGTCCTATTGGGCGACCATTACGCACGGAATAGCCGGCTTCTTCCGGCCAAACGCCCTGGCACACGCCGGAGACAGTTATCCGCTGGGCGCGGAACGCGCCGGTTACTATTCGACCGCCCCACTCGAGCAAACGCTGGCCGAACTTGTTGATGTCGATTTGCTCAACAGCTGCACCCCACGCCTGACGGTCGGCGCCGCTCACGTGCGCACCAGCCAGATGCGCTATTTCGACAGCCGCGATGGCGAGCTCACCATCAGGCACATCATGGCCTCCGGTGCGTTGCCGCCGGCCTTTCCCGCCATTCGCATCGACGGCGAGCTCTATTGGGATGGCGGCATTCTCTCCAACACGCCGACCGAAGTCGTGTTCGACGATAATCCGCGCAAAAACTCGCTCATCTTCGCCGTCCATCTGTGGAATCCGGCGGGCCTCGAGCCGACGACGATGGCCGAGGTGCTGAACCGACACAAGGACGTGCAATATTCCAGCCGGATCATGAGCCATATCGCACGCCAGCAACAGGCGCATCGGTTGCGCCACATCATCAACGAGCTCGCCAGACGGCTGCCCGAGAGTGAACGCAACAGCCCGGAGGTGCGCGAAATGGCCGGCTACGGCTGCCAGACACGCATGCACGTCGTGCGTCTGCTCGCACCGCAACTCGATCGCGAAACCCATACCAAGGATATCGACTTCAGCCCACGCGGCATCATGCGGCGCTGGGACGCAGGCTACTCACACACCCGGGCGGCCCTCGAGCACGCGCCATGGGTCGGCGAGTTCGATCCGCTCTCCGGCGTGATCCTGCACGAACAGATGGAGCTCATGCCCGCGGCGGCGGAGTGAGAAACTCCCGAAGACGGGATTTGCGGAATTGTCGGTTTCAATCATCAGCGGCTCGGCCATCCTCCGCGGTGAGGTTCCTGACGGCCAGAGGGACCTCGCCCAGCCATGACGATCTCATGGCCACGTGAACCAGCGCTCCGACGGCACGCGAATATGGCCTGCCTTTTACGGTCGTCAGACTTACTTCCCGCCAGAATTCCGGGTTGACCAACGGTCTTGCGACAACGTCCGGGTTGGAGATCGAATATTTCGGGAAGAAGCCGAACCCGAAGCCGCTCGCGATCATGGCCAGTACCCAATCGTCCCGGTCGCTTCGATAGACGGTTTCGCAGTCGACGCCGCGGGCGTCGAACACGCTGTCGACAACGTCGTTGAACTCACAGAACGAACGCTGCACGTATTTTTCGCCTGCGAGGTCAGATATCTCAATCTGATCGTGCGACACGAGGCGGTGCGTGTGCGGAAGCACGATCATCATCTGTTCGCGGAATAGTGGCAAATAATTCAAGCGGGAGTCGAGCCCGCGGTCTGGGCGACAGTAGATCGCAATCTCGGCCGACGACGCGACCAGCTGCTCTTCGACCGACTGAGCGGTGCCATCGATCAACTCCAGCTTAACATCGGGATGCGAACTACGGAAACGGGCGAATAGCTGAATTAGCAGCGCCGGCGCTATCGTGCACATGATCGCGAGCCTCAGTTGCGTCGTCGTGCTCGACACGTGATCCCTGGCCTGCTGCCTGGCGACCTCCATGTTGTCCCACGCCTCCTGCAGATAAGGCCTCACGATCCGGCCTAGCTCGGTGAGACGGATCCGCGATCGCTCGCGATGAAACAGGCGCCCTCCGAATTCCTTTTCCAGAAGCTGGATGGCCCTGGTCAGTGATGGTTGCGTGACGTGACACCCTCGTGCGGCCTGCGTGAAGTTCAAATGCTCGCATACCGCAAGAAAATACCGAACCTGGTGCATCTCCATGCGTTTGCCCGCCGAATTTCGCAGCTGTTATTTTGATTGAAGGGCCATGACGGGCGACCACCTGTCGTCAACGCCCGATTGCTCGAGGAGCCTGCACCGACCAAGCATCAGCTCAGTCGGCCTGTCGTGAGGACGTTGGCGCAAAACAGCCTCGAAGCAACAGATGGCGCCCCGGAAGTTGCGCGCGCGATATTCCTGCAAGCCCTCTTCGTAGTCGAGGATCCATGCCGGGCCCGAGTCATCCTGACCTGAACCGATCAATTCGTACACTGCGAGGCCCTCGGTCTTGCCGTAGACCGCGATACGATCGATCTCGCGTGTCACCATTGCGCCCTCGATGAGACGTTTGGTGTCGGCTCCAATCAGAATCTGTGTCTCATAGTGCTTGTTGGCGCCTTCCAGGCGGCTGGCGACATTCACCGCATCGCCAATGACGGTGTAGTTAAGCCGCAGTTCCGAACCGATATTGCCAACCAGCATTCGGCCGGAATTAATGCCGATGCGGATCTGCAGGGGATGGCCGTGATCGTCGTTGACGCCGGCGGCCGCGATGGCGTGGCGGCAGGCGAGCGCCGCGCGGCAGCAGAGCAGTGCATGTTCGGGCTGCGCGGTCGGTGCGCCCCAGAACGCCATGACGGCGTCGCCGATGAATTTGTCGATGGTGCCGCCGTGGGCGACGATGACCTCGGAGGCGATGTCGAGGTAGCGCGACAACACCGGCACGACGCGATCGCCCATACGCTCGGAAAGCCCGGTGAAGCCGGCCACATCGATGAACATCACCGTCAGCTCCTGGATCGAGCCGCCGGGCTTTGCCTCGACGCCCTGGTGCAGGAGCGAGCGGACCAGATCGGCCGGAATGAATTTGCGAAAGGCGGAGAGGCCGGCGGCCATTTCGGCAATCGCGCCCGAAAGGCTCGCGATCTCGGCAACCCGCGACGGGTGGCGGCGGACCTGATCGAGCGCAAAGCTTTCCACGTGGCGGATTTCGCCCACCACGCGGGCGAGCGGTGCCGCAATCACCGAGCGTGCCAGCATCGCCGATAACAGTGCGGCCAGCAACGCGCCGACGGCCAGACCGATGAGAAGCCGCCGCAGCGTGGTCTCGACGGGTCCGAGGAATTCGGCCTCAGGGATGACGGTCACAAGCGACCAGCCGGGAAATGGGAGCGAGCTCAGCGTGACCTCATAGGCCGCACCGTCGTGCGAGAGCCTGCGCCGCCAAGCCTGGTTGCGGCCCGCCTCGTTCATCGCCATGCGCGCCAGCGGCAGCATGTCGATCCGGCTGTGGGCAGGATGCAACTCATCGGCGTCCTTGTCGGGTGCCGCGATCAACTCGCCGCTGCCATCAAGGATGAATGCTGTGCCGGTGCGTCCGACCTCGAGCTGTGAGAGGAAACGGGAGAGCCGCGTGTACTCGATGATGACGGCAAGGACACCCTGCCGCTCCTGGTAGACATCGATCGGTCCCGCAAACGCGATTGACGGACGCGGCCCAATCGGATGGTTGAGCACCCGAGACCATTGCGGGCCGTCAGCGGCCATGCCGGTCTTGAACCAGCTCTGGTCAGTGACGCGGAAATCAGTTGGCTCGAAGCGGCGGGTCTCGAATTCGATGTCGCCGGGGATCACCTGATATTCGTCGATCCGACGTTGGCCAGGGCGATCAGTCTTTGAAATCTCCATCATCTCGAGGTGACCGTCGCCAAGCTTGTGGGCGGCGAAAAAGGAGCCGTCGGGCCAACCGAAAGCGACCCAGGAGATCGTCGCCTGCGACTGCAGTTGCGACAGGAAGACGAACTCGCGCTTGTCGGCCTCGCGGGTATCGAGCACGTTCTGCAGAAACAGCGTCCGGATCGCGGTATGGGCGGCGCGGGCTTCGTCGACGATCGCCGAGACCTCCTTGCGCACGGCAGCGACGATCTGCTCGTTGATCGTCGAGGCGAGCTGGCGGCTGATCGATTCGGCGGTGCGCCACCACAGCAGGCTCGAGGCGGCTGCGGTAAGCAGGATCGCCGTCAACACGAGCGCGGAAACCGCCAACCGAATGCTGACGGTCAGCGTTTTCGCGGAAGGAAACCGCAGGCGTTCAAATGGGCTTGGTGATGGAACGGCGTTCATGCTGGCTTTCGCCGATCTTCGCGAGGACGTTGAGGGCGATACGGTGGGCCGTCGCAAGTTGTTACATGGCGCCGGCTTGTCTCGATCCTGCCCGCGGATATGGACCCTCACCAATGCCCGTCAGGCCCGGTTTCGATAGCGACAAGGCATTGGAGGGCGACGCGCGTCTTCGCCTATCTGGACCCAAGCGCGGCCCCGCGGGGACCATCAGCGCGAAACCTGAAGCGGTCTCACGGCTTCGTGAGTGGCCCAGTCAGTAATGCCGGCCGTGAGCGGAACGAACGAGACGATGCGCCCCTTTCGCCGAGGAGGCGATGTAATCCGAAGTGGAGAAATCAATGAAGACCATTGTCAGTTCGCTGGTCCTGGCCGGCGCCGTGACCACCGCGCTAGCGACAGTTGCCGCCGCCGGTCCTCTCACCAAGGCGGAAGCCGATGCCGCGGTCGCCGCGCACAAGGAAAAGTGCTTTGGCGTCGCCCTGAAGGGGCAGAACGATTGCGCCGCCGGTCCCGGCACGACCTGCCAGGGCACCTCGACCGTCGACTTCCAGGGCAACGCCTGGAAATTCGTGCAGGGCGGTACGTGCACGAGCATCCAGCTTCCGAACGGCAAGGCCGGTTCGCTCAAGCCGGTTTGATCGGCTGGACGAAGGACCACCACGACAGCGGGAAAGCGGACAGACAACATGAGTGCAGCGGTCTTATCCGGATTGCTTGCAGCCGAGCCTCCCCGCTTTCCTGGGTTTCACGTAGGCGGCCTGGCCGGAAGCAGCTTCAAGCACGAGCACTTCGCGGCGATCCTCGACGAAGAAAGGCATCGCGGCTTCTTCGAGGTCCACGCCGAGAACTACATGGGAGCCGGCGGGCCGCCGCACCGCGCGCTGGAGGCCCTGCGCCGCGATCATCCGATATCGCTGCATGGCGTCTGCATGTCCATTGGAGGCCCGGAGCCGCTCGATACGGCCCATCTTGCGCGTTTCCGCGCCTTGGTCGAGCGCTACGAGCCTGCACTGGTATCGGAGCATTTAGCCTGGTCGACCCACCAATCCAAATACCTCAACGACCTGCTGCCGCTGCCCTACAACAAGGCGACGCTCGGTCGTGTCTGCGATCATATCAACCAGGTACAGGACGCCATCTGGCGGCCGCTTCTGCTTGAGAATCCATCCAGCTATTTGGCGTACAACGAATCCATGATGGGAGAAGCGGAGTTCATGCTACGCGTCACGGAACGCACCGGGTGCGGCCTGCTGCTCGACATCAACAACGTGTTCGTCTCCGCGACCAATCATGGATTCTCGGCACTGAAATATCTCGCCGACTTTCCGCTCGCGCGCGTCGGAGAGATCCATCTTTCAGGGCACGCCGAGCAAACTGACGACGAAGGTGACCCGCTCCTGATCGACAGCCATGATGGGCCGGTCGCTGATGCCGTGTGGAAACTCTACGAGATCATCATCGGACGATGCGGTCCGATTCCGACGCTGATCGAATGGGACAGCAACATTCCCGACTGGTCAATTTTGAAGGCCGAGGCGGTGGCTGCGCAAACAATCCTCAACCGCTACCAGAAAGATGTGCGTCATGCTGTCGCTTGAGCCGGAACGAGCGTCATACGCGGCATTTGTGTCGTCGCTTCTGGATCCCGCGGGCGCCACGCCTGCCGTCGTGCTCGGTCCCGCGGGCAAGGGCGCCGTCAAACGCTACAACGTCTATCGCAACAATGTCACGGTCAGTCTCATTGACGCGCTCGCCGCCGTCTATCCTGCAGTCCAGCGCATCACCGGGGTCGAATTCTTTCGCGCCATGGCGCGCTTCCACGTCCGTGCCACGCCACCGAGCTCACCGCTGCTGTTCGAATATGGTCGCGACTTTCCGGCCTTCATCAAGACATACGAATACGCGCGTGGGCTGCCTTGGCTTGCGGACGTCGCAAGGATCGAGCGAGCCTGGCTCGACGCCTACCACGCGGCCGACGCTGAGGCGCTGTCTGCCGAAGCGCTGGCGTCATTTCCACCCGAACGGCTGGCAGACGCCGTGTTCACCGCTCATCCCGCGACGCAGATCGTGCGCTCCGCATTCTCGGCGGTCACCATCTTCGCCGCCAATCGCAGCGAGGCTGCGGTCGGTCCGATCGATGCGGGAACACCTGAAGATGCCCTGATCACGCGTCCCGATGCTGACGTCATCGTGCGGCATTTGCCCAAGGGAGGCGCGGTGTTTCTGCAAGGTCTGATGTCCGGACAATCGCTCGGCGAGGCCGCGGCATTCGCGCTGGAAGCATCGCCGTCTTTCGACATCGCCACCAACATCGCCGGAATGATCGAGGCTGGCGCCTTCACCGCCGTAAGCGCAGGAGCAGCATGATGGTCATCGATCAACATTATGGCGGGAATGAGCGACTTCGGCTCGTCGCTCTTGTCGGCAAGGCCAACCACTTGGTCCAGACCATAGCCCGCCCGTCGCTGGTTCAACTTCTGATGCGCCTCGCTCTCGCGGTTCCATTCTGGAAATCCGGTATCCTCAAATGGGATGGCTTCGGAAGGCTCAATGATACGGCCGTTACCCTCTTCACTGACGAGTTCATGCTGCACCTTCCCGGCGGTCCCTACCATTTTCCTGCGCCGAGCGTGGTGGCGTTCTTGTCCGGAACGGGGGAAATCCTTTTCCCGGTCCTGCTGGTTCTCGGCCTCGGCACCCGCTTTGCGGCCCTCGGGCTGTTGTTCATGACCGTTATCGTCGAACTGACCGTGCCTGACGGCTGGCCAATTCATCTCACCTGGGCAGCGATGGCACTCGGAATCATGGCTTGGGGTCCGGGAATGTTCTCGACTGATTGGTGGTTGAGAACGGCAATCGGCGGGGCCTCGTGTTCGGGCGGTTAGTCGAGCCTGGCGAAATGGATCCGTGCGCTTGAGCAAGCAGATGTCGATTCTAGAGTCGAGCCCGCCGTTCTCCGAATGCGTGATCGAGCTGACCGATAAGGAGGCAGATAGCGGCATGCGTTTGCGAGCGATCGACGGTTTACCCTGGGCTTCAGATGATGTTTCCAATTGTTTCGGGGCCGGCTTCGCTCTGGCGCCAAGACCGAAAATTGGCCCCGGCGAGCCATCGCTCACCGGGGCCATTCGGGTCGTCGAAGTCGGTTACATCCGCCGGCCAGCCGACGATCCTTTCCGTAGCACGTCGCCCCGATTATTGATCCCCGAGGGTCTGTCGGTCAAGACGATCGCGGGCCACCGGGATACTTCAGCCGTGCCACCATGCGTGACGTTCCTTAAGATGAGCCTGCGCGATGCCTGCCACCCGCGGTTCGCGAACGTACCGCCGAAGCCGCGTTGTCAGCGCAGCCGCAAACTCGATGGCGTCGGGATATTGAGATTCCATAGGCGCCCTCTTGCAATATTTTGCAGCTCCTGTCGACGCTTCGCGCGAACGCGGTGAGAGCTGCCGGATCGCCAGCTCCGTTGGTTCTGACGAGGACGACGGTGCGACCTTCGATGTCGGATACGAGTGACCCCGGTCTTTCGGCCCGCCACGTTGTGCCCGTGACGTGTCCGACCTCGTTTCAGAGCTTTGCCCGTTCATGCCGGTCGCGGTGGTCAGGCGAGTAAGAAGCGTTCGACCGGCCGATGACGACTCTCGCGGAGTCCCCGATCGTCAGCCTGACGCTTATAACTGCGGCGCCGCCGCAAGCCGTAGCAAGCTCCCTATAAAATTTGCCGATCTTGGGCTTCGCGGCTTAAAAGGCTTTTCGTTCGTCGGCCGATTGAACGTATTCAGGTCGAAAGCAAAGGACGGTCCGGGAGTCCGTTGGCCGCGATTGCCGTCAACTACCGCCTCAGGTGGAGAAATATCCTGACCAGCGTGGCCTCTCCGAAGAATCCGACCCGCGTAGGAGGAAGACAAGCCCCAGCGCTATCAGCAGCACGCCGGGCCAAGGTGCCATCCAGCCTTCCCCATCATTGCTTGCCTCGGCGCTAAGGAAAGGACGATCGGGTTCGCTGGAGGCCCCTAGCCGGCGGCCACACCGATGTGATGGACCACTTACTGGCCGCGCTTTACATGCGCGTGCTGTTCGGCAGGCCGGCGAGCGAGGCCTTCGCTGAACGGCTGGTTGAGCGATTGTTGAAGCGCCAATTAGTGACGACCATCAGACCCATGGACCGGAGCGAGGGCGAGCTTCGGCTGGCGTGGAGAGCGATGATCATGACACCTCAGCCGATTGGGCTTATGGCTAGCTCCGCTAACTCTGCCGGAGAGAAAGCGAGGACCTACCCAATGGAGCAAAGCGCACGGATCTCGGCCCTACCATTGAGGGTAAGAAATCGCGCAAAATCGTGGTTTAGCGTACGAAATCGCACCGCATGGTAGCGGGGGTCCGCTACATCGCGAAACCCATTATCGTGGAAGCGCTGTTTTATTATCGGCGAGCAGCCTAACTGGCCAGCGGTCAGCCAATAGCCGCCTTTTCTGCGCGATCCAACTACGGGCGCGAATGCAACCAAGCAAATTCAAATCGTGAAGGCGCAACCACCTATATCGCCATTCGCTTCTGCGATTTGATCGTCAAAGCTAGCGTCGCGAGCCGCGGCTCGCGCTCCCAAGGGAAGCGGAGAAGACAAACAAAATCAATGATCTAAGAGACCGTTTAGGAAAGAATGGAACAATCAATGACTTACCCGTCGCACCCTATCCGGCCAAAAATGGGCGTTCCTCGCTCGATCACAGCACTTGGTTGCAGTGGCTATTAACCACCGGTGCAGCTTGCGTTGCAGCAATGTTGGGCATGTATATCCCGCAATATCGCCTCCGTGACGGAACGCGCCACCAGTTCCTCCACCCCTGCAGCACTGCCGATCACTCCGGCAAATGCGATGTCGGAGCGTCCTAGTTCGGCGGTCAGCCGCGGAGCGTCCCTCGCGCCGTGCATGCCTTCGCCAGAGAATAATCCGACCACGACGATAGGCCCCGAAACTGCTTTGGCCGCTTCCGCGAGGAAGGGTCTTTCCTCCAGGAATGCGATCCGGACCTGCCGGAATGCGGCGCGGCCTTCAACCCCGCGTACCACCTGTTCGGTGGCTTCGCGCGACGACGAATTGCGCCGTGAACCATGAGCGAGGCATATGACAGTACTCAGTTGAGGTGCGAATCCACGCTCGCGCGCAGCCTGTTTGGCAAACCCGACCACAAGATCGGGCAATCCCGGATCAAGCCCCAGCGGCGGAAGAACTTGGATTTCGCGGTATTGATCGTTGGCTTCATCGAGCAATTGCACAAGTCGGTCGCGGGTGAAGTAACCGCTAGAGACAAACAGCGGGTAGACCAGGATACGGCGGGTCCCAAGAGCGTTCAGCGCATCCCTGATGGTCGGCACACCGCTGACGAAGCCAACGGCCAACTCCGGGACCAGGCCGCGGTCGGACAAGGCGCGCGCAATCCGCAACACGCCTTCATTTCGGGCGTCCTGACGCCGCTCGCCGTGGGCGGCTAGCAATAGCGCGGTCTGTGAAACGAAATCAGATTGGTTCAACCGCGGTCCTCCAGCGTATCAGCGCCGTCATACGTCGCAAGAGAAGCCAAGGATCCAATCCTCACTTACATTCATATAACTGAATATTATAACCCCTGCCGGGTCAAGCCCTTTCTGGGCCGAACAAGGCTCCAGAACCGATGATCAGCGCGAACGCTGAGCGAACCCCCTCGCGCGCTAGTTCGATACAATCGATGATTTTCATCCAAATTATGAGTTGGATTGCTTTAGCCAGCTGCGCCAAACTTTGATTGTCACTGGAGGCGCCCCATGTCGAGCATCACAGTCGCCGCTCACGCGAGCGAGCGCAGGCCCTCTGCTCTCGTGCTCCTGCCGGGACTTGCGATCACCGCCGGCATTGCACTGATTGCCTATTTGGCTTCCCACAACATCAGTCTGCTCAAGAACTACCAGATGATCATGGCGATCATTCTTGGCGCGCTTGTGCATAATGTTATCGGGATACCGGTCGCCGCCAATGAGGGGGTGGCGTTCGCGTTGCGTCGGATCCTGCGTTTTTCGATCATTCTCCTGGGCCTGCAGATTACGGCGCAACAGGCCATCGAGGTCGGCGCGGCAGGCATCGCCTTGATCGCCGTTGGCCTTTTGGCCACGCTGCTTGCAACTATCGTGATGGGCCGCATCCTCGGCGTTCCCCGCGGTCTCTCGCTTCTCATCGGGGTCGGGACTGCAATCTGCGGCGCTTCCGCCATTATTTCCGCCAAGGCGGCCGTGCAGGGCAAGGACGAAGACGCTGCCTATGCCATCGCCAGCATCACCCTGTTCGGCACCGCTGCGATTTTCGTCTATCCGATCGCAAACGGTTTCCTGCATCTGGCCCCGCGCGACTTCGGTCTGTGGGCCGGCGCTTCGATCCATGAAGTCGCGCAGGTGGTGGCGACTGCATTTGACGGCGGTCCCGACGCGCTGCGCATCGGCACCATCGGGAAGCTGACACGCGTGGCAATGATGGCGCCGGTCATCATCGTGTTGGGCGAGTTGAGCCTCCGCCTCGGGCTTGGACGCGCCGACGCAAAGGTGCGTGCGCCCTTCCCCTGGTTCCTGGTCGGCTTTCTTGCGATGGTCGCGGTCGCCAGCTTCGTCGCCCTGCCGCACGACAGCAGCGGCATCGTGGACACCTCGGCCCTTTTTGTCCGCGAGCACATGAACGCAATTTCAAGCGGGACAGCGTTCCTGCTCTCGATGGCGATGGCGGCGATGGGAATGCAAGCCAATATCCGTCACATCAGGTCGAACGGGGGCCGACCGTTGCTGTTGGGCCTGTTGTCGACCCTGTTCATCAGCCTGACAACACTCGAAATGATCCACTGGTTGGGCTGAAGGCGAGCGGCTCACCAAGGACTTTCCCGATATCTGGTGATAAGAAGGTCGGGGCCAGCAGCCGCTGGTCCCTTTTCTGCCCGCGCGATGCGGGCCGCCAGGAAAGCCGAGTTGACCCTCGACCAGTTGCGAATCTTCATTGCGGTCGCCGAACGCCAGCACATTACCCAGGCGGCGGCGATCGTGAACCGGACGCAATCGGCCGTCAGCGCAGCGATCTCCTCGCTTGAGAGACGACATGGCGTGCGACTGTTCGATCGGCTTGGGCGTCGCATCGCGCTCACCGCTGCGGGTAGGACGTTTCTCGAGGAAGCAAAGGAGTTGCTCGCGCGAAGCAGGGCAACCGAGCAGGTGCTCGCCGACCTGGCGGAGCTCAGAATCGGATCGTTGTCGCTGGCAGCGAGTCAGACGATCGGCAACTACTGGCTGCCGCCACGGCTTCATCGTTTTGCCATGAGCTATCCCGGTATTTCCATCCGCCTCACTATCGGCAACACGCAGGAAGTCGCTGCTCTAGCAGCGACCGGCGATATCGATGTGGGCTTTGTCGAAGGCGACGTGCGCGACGCAAACCTTGCCGCACGCGCAGTGGACGAAGACCAACTGGTGATTGTCGCCGCGCCAAACATGAAAATTCCACGAAAGCCTGACAGCGGCTGGCTTACCGCGGCTCCATGGGTGGCACGTGAAACCGGCTCGGGAACGCGAGAAGCTTTCGAAACCGCTCTCAAGAAGTTCGGCGTGAGGCTCGTAGAGCGCCGGATCGTGCTCGAGCTTCCCTCCAACGAATCGGTTCGCGCTGCCGTCGAATCGGGGGCCGGCCTTGCCGTCATGTCGCAGCTGGTAGCCGAGAGCTCAATACGCTCTGGCGCACCGGTCACGCTGCCTCTGCAGCTCGCCAGACGGCGCTTCTACTCGATCAGGCACAAGCAACGGTACCTGTCGCTGGCTGCCCGCGCCCTGCTCAAGCTCTCCGGCGAGGATTCCCAGCCCTAGGTCGGGCGGAGAAGTGGTCTTCGACGAGCAAGTGATGGGCTCAGCCGGCCCTGATCCTGCGCGTGTGTTCGTCCCGCACCGGAGACTGGAGCGCCGCCCTCACGCGCTCGGCGATGGCAAGATACGCCGCCGCGTGGGATCCGTCCGGAGAAGCGGCCACCACCGGCGTTCCACCGTCCGAGGTTTCGCGAATGGCGATATCGAGCGGAATTTCGCCGAGGAATGGCACGCCGAGCTTTTCCGCTTCGCGTTTGGCGCCGCCATGAGCAAAGATCTCCGAACGTCCGCCACAGTGCGGGCAGAGGAAGTGGCTCATATTTTCGATTACGCCGAGCAGCGAGACCTCGACCCGCTGGAACATGGCGGCGCCGCGCCGGGCATCGAGCAAAGCGAGATCCTGGGGCGTCGAAACCAGGATCGCGCCCGCAAGGGGCACATTCTGAGCGATCGTGAGCTGTGCGTCGCCGGTTCCAGGCGGCATGTCCACGACGAGAACATCCAGCTCGCCCCAATCGACGTCACGCAGCAGTTGCGTCAGTGCCGACATCACCATCGGGCCGCGCCAGATGATCGGTGCATCGTCCTCGACCAGAAAGCCGAGCGACATCACTTTGACGCCATATCTCTGCAGCGGGACGAGCGAATGGCCGTCCGCAGCCATCGCCGGCTTCTCATGGAGGCCGAACAATTTCGGCATTGAAGGTCCGTAGACATCGGCATCCAGCACACCGACTTTCATCCCGAGCCGGGAAAGCGCCAGCGCCAGATTGCAGGCCGTAGTCGATTTGCCAACGCCTCCCTTGCCGGAGGCAACCGCGATGATCTGCCTTACGCGATCGATGCCGCCGCCCGCGCGGCGCGCGGTGGGTTCCGCACGCCTCTCTCTCTCATTTTGGGGCTTCGCCTCGGAGGTCAGCGCAACCAGCGCCGAGCCGACGCCCGACAGCACCTTCAACGCCGACTCCGCGGCACGGCGCATTGGCTCCAGCGCCTGCGCAAGCTCGGGGGCAACGCTGATGGCGACACAAACCTTGTCACCGCGAACACTGATGCCCGAGACCAGGCCGGTCTCGGTCAACGGTGTCCGACCATCAGGTCCCGTGACGCGGGCAAGCGCATTGAGAATATCGTCATTCGTCAGCATTGTACCCTCACTCGCTGCTCGTTGAACACTGGGACGGTTGCCTTGGCACAAACGTCTTGGTCGCAAACATCGCCGGCACGCGCCGGATCGGCCGAATGCCAATCGAGTTTGTCGCGAAGCGTGACCACCGAGCCGATAATGGTGATTGTCGGCCCACGCAATCCAGCCTGCCGCACCTTCCCCGCGAGCGTCATCAAAGTGCCTGTGACAACCTGCTGGCTCGGCCTCGTCCCGTTGTCGATCACCGCTGCGGCGAGCTCGGGATCGGCGCCTCGCACGATGAATTCGCGCATCAATTCGTCGAGATGGCCAAGCCCCATGTAGATCGCGACGGTCTGGCGCGGTTGCAGCAGCAATTTCCAGTCGAGATCGACAGGACCGTTCTTACCCTGCGCGGTGACGAATATGCAGGCCTGGGCATGATCGCGGTGCGTGAGCGGGATTCCGGAATAGGCCGAACAGCCCGCGGCTGCGGTGATTCCGGGGCAGACCTGAAACGGAATTCCGCGCTCGGCCAGAAGCTCGATCTCCTCACCGCCTCGGCCAAAGATGAAGGGATCGCCGCCCTTCAGCCGCAAGACACGCTTGCCTTCCCCTGCAAGGCGCGCCAACAACTCGCTGATCTCGTGCTGCGGCAGGGTGTGGTCCTTCGGTCGCTTGCCGACATTGATCCGTTCCGCATCGCTACGGACCAGATCGACGATCGCGGGATCGACCAGCCGGTCATAGACGACGACATCGGCCTTCTGCATCAACCGGAGCGCGCGCAGGGTAAGAAGGTCGGGATCTCCCGGCCCCGCGCCGACCAGATAGACTTCGCCGCGCGCCGGGGCAGCACCGGCACGCTCATCCGCGAGCAGTGCCTCAGCGGCTCGCCGCGCGGCACTTGCGCTTCCCTGCAGCCTTCTTTGCCTCGTGGCGAAAGATATTGGGAGATTGCCCATCAACACCCTCTAGGATCCGATAACTGCCAGCGCGCCCTGGTCGGCAGTTGGTCTGACGACTGCTTCAGCCTCCCCGCCGCCGTTGCGCACCATGCGTGCGAATGCCGTAAACCGCCTGGCCCAGCGATGGCGCGAGGTGTCGCGCAAGTGGCTGAAGCTTGCGAGGAGATTGCGAATGATGATGCCGTCGCGCTCGCCATCCACCCCGAAGCCACGCCGCATGCGATAGGCGAAGTGGCAGGCGGGATCGATGTTGTGCAGCCCGCCGTAGTGAAACTCGTGAGCTGGAATCGCGCGGTGCGCCGGCCTGAAGGGCCAGGGAGCATCGGCCGTTTCCTCGAGAACGACGAGGCCTCGCCCCTGCGGACGTTCGCCGACGACGGTGTCTGCTGGAACGACTCCGACCATTTCGTGCGAGTGCCCGCGGAACGCGATCGAGCGGGTCAGATACATCAGGCCGCCGCATTCGGCATAGGTCGGCAGGCCGCCATCGATTGCGGCCCGCACTTGGGCCCGCATGGCGCAATTGGCGGAAAGGGCTGCGGCTTGTGTCTCCGGAAAGCCTCCACCGATGAAGAGTGCGTCGACCGCCGGCAGCCGTTCGTCACGCACGAGATCGATGAACACAAGCTCTGCCCCAGCCCGCTCCAACGCCTCGAAATCATCGGCATAATAGAAGCCAAAGGCGGCGTCGCGTGCTACAGCTATGCGGATGTCGCGCTCTACCGCCGCTTCGACGACCGCCGGCCCGGCGGGGCTTCCGGCTGCGGTCGCTATCGCGATCAACCGATCGAGATCGACGTTGCGCGCGACGACGTCGCGCATATGGGCAAGCTTCTCATCGCGGCCGGCATCCTCGGCGGGAGTTGTCAGGCCGAGATGTCTCTCTGGCACGGACAGCCCATCATCGCGACCGATCGCGCCCAGCACCGGCACGTCGGTGTAGCGTTCGAGCGCCTGACGGAGCTTGGATTCCTGTCGAGCACCACCGACCCTGTTGAGGATAATGCCGGCGACGCCGATCGACTGGTCGAAGGCGGTATAGCCCAGGATGAGCGGAGCGATCCCCCGCGCCATGCCCATGCTGTCCACGACCAGAACCACGGGCGTGCGCAGCAGGCGTGCTAACGCCGCGCTGCAATCTGCTCCTGCGACGTCGACGCCGTCATGAAGACCTTTGTTGCCCTCGACCAGCGAAATATCCGCGCCGCGTGATCGGTTACGGAAAGTGGCGACTATCTCGGTTTCGGTTTGCGTGTTGAAGTCGAGATTATAGCAGGCGCGCCCGCTGGCCCGCGCAAGCCACAGCGGATCGATATAGTCGGGCCCCTTCTTGAAGGTCTGGACCGACAGACCCCGTGCGGCGAGCGCGCCGGCAAGCCCGGCCGAGATCGTGGTCTTGCCCGACGACTTGTGGGTTGCGGATATAAATAGCCGGCCCATCTGTCACGCAGCCGCCAGAAGGCGGCCCCTGTCGCGTCCCTGCCACAAGCTTTCGGCCTGCGCGTGGGCGCGCTCGGCATCGGGCGCGTCGCCCAGGGCCCGCAGCACGATAGCCAGCGTTCCGATCACGGCCGCCTCGGCATAGGTGTCTGTGATCTCACCCCGCCAGAGCGCGCCAAGCCGGCTAAGGTCCATGTTCTCGTCCGCCGCGAGCCTTGGATCGGGGATGGTAGGCGGCCAGGTCTCCTCGTGTACGACACCGTCCTGCAGCGTGATCACCTCGCACGGCTTGTTGGGACGGCGCTCGACCTCCCCACCTTCCCCTCGGAAGACCGCCATGTGCTTTTGGCCAAGCAGCAGCGCCGCATCGCGATGGATCGCGAGATAGCCGGGATGAAATACCGCCTGAACCGAGCAGCTCGACTCGAGCGGATTGAGCAGCCGCGCCAGCGTGTGGGCCGGCGAGCGCAGTCCCAGGATGGACTTGAGCTCGAACAGTTTTGCGAGCCTCGGGCTCATGCGCTCCAGCGGAAGATAGGCAAAGCCGGCCCGCTCGACTTGCCGTGCTGCGTCGTCGAGGTCATGCGCGACGGGCAGGCCGAGATGGACGAGGGCATCCCGGGTATAGACCCGGCCCTCGGTATGGCCCGCCAAGCCATGCATGAGGATACGGCGGCCGCTACGGGCGAGAACAAGCGCCGCCAGCAGAAACCAGGGCAATTGCCTGCGCTTGCCTGCGTAGCTCGGCCAGTCGACATCGACGAAGACGCGCGGCACTTTCAGCGAGGCGCGCACGCCGCGAACGAAACCTGCGATCTCTTCCGGGCTCTCTTCCTTGACTCGCAGGAGCATCAGGAACGCACCGATCTGCTCGGGCAGGACCTCGTCGCCGAGAAGCATCCGCATGGCCGTTTCGGACTCGTCAACAGTCAGCGAGCGGGTCTTGGTCTTGCCGCGACCGAGAATACCAATGAAACGCGCAAAGGGATGCGGCCCACGAACCATCAGGAGACCTCATTCTTCCGCCGTGCGGAGCTGGGGTAGGAACGGAAACAGCCGCAGTGCGAGCGTCGTGAGCAGCATCGCCAGCGAAAGTCCGCCCAATCCAAGAAGCAACTCCGGCAAAGACGGTTGGTAGTGCGCAACTACGCCATCAAGGAACGAGCTGGACGCTTCGAAGCCGGGAAACAGCTTCAGCGGATAGGCCTGGCCGCCGATGATGATGACATAGAACTGAGCGAGGCCGCCGATCAGGAACAATGCCGAGGCGAACGGAAGGACGCGGCGAGCCGCAGCGATATCGCGGGCCAGCGCGAGCAATCCGAGCGGCAGCAGGGTGCCGCCCACAATCTGGCCAATCCAGAACAAGAGCGGATAGACGCCCCAATCGCGCAGCAGAAAGAACTCCACGCCCAAATGTCCGCTCGCGTAAAGCTTGGTCAGATGATGAACGATCGTGAAATAAAGGACCGAGAGAGCGAAGATGCTCAACAGCCCACGGAAACTTCGAGCAACGTCATCCGACAACAGGTCGTGCCCGGCGTCGCGGCTCGTTGCGACCAGAACAAGCACCATGAATGCCAGCCCGTAAAGAAACGACGCGGCAATGAAGAGCGGCGCCAGCAGCGCGCTATCATAGGCTTCACGAGCCACGAGGAAGCCGAAGATCGACCCGGTTCCCGTCGTCAGGATCAGACGCCAGGCAAAGGCGATCCAGCCCACGGTCTCGCCCAGCCCCGCCGACCGCGATGCCTCGCGGTCCATCATGGCAAACAGATAAGCGCCAACGACGAGAATAAATCCCGAATAGAGATAGATATTCCAGGCAAAGATCGACTTGAAATTATAGGTGGTCATCGCCACGAAAATTCTTTCCGGCCGGCCGAGATCAAGCACGAGAACCGCGAGGCCGCCGATCAGAAGGGCAATCGCGAGAATACCCGACAGCCTTGCATAGGGCTTGTAGACGGTGCGGTTGAACACCGAGGACATCGAAGCCACGTTGAGCGCGCCCGACGCCGCGACGATCAGGAACACCGCGAAGACGTGCGGCAGGCCCCAGACGATCTGATTGCTCATTCCGCTGACCGCGTGACCGCGCTCCTCCATGTAAAGCGCAGCCCCGAGACCGAGGGCCAGTAGAAGGGTTTGCAGCCCGATGATCACCCAGGACGCCGGGCTGTGCCGTTCGAGACGCTGGAACCTCAGCTTTGCCATCGGATGCTCCTCTGCTCCTCAGAGGTTCTGGTAGTGCACGGCCGGCCCCAGCCCGAGCTCGGAGCGGATCTGCATCGATGCATGCTTGGCGACGGCCTTGGCGATATCGCTGTTCGGATCATTCAGGTCGCCGAACAACATCGCGCCGCCACCTTTCTCGGCGCACGCTTCGACGCAGGCAGGAAGCCGCGCACTGTCGAGGCGGTGGACGCAGAGCGTGCAGCCTTCGACCGTGCCCTTGCCGCGCGGCGCCCACGGCTTCTGCGCAGTCTGAGGCTCGTGAACGAAAGAGCGGGCCTTGTATGGACAGGCCATCATGCAGAAGCGGCAGCCGATGCAGATGTGTTTGTCGACGAGAACGATGCCATCCGCGCGCTGAAACGAAGCTCCCGTCGGACAAACGTCGACGCAGGCCGGCTTGTCGCAATGCTGGCACATCACCGGCACTTCGCGACTTGCGCCGGTCCGCGGATCGTGCAGCTTGACTTTTCGAATCCACTGCGCGTCGATCTCCGGCCGGTCGCTTTCGTGCCAACCGTTCTCGTCGCGGCAGGCAGCCACGCACAGGTCGCAGCCCGGCGGACACCTGCCGACATCGATCAGCAGCCCCCAGCGCACTTTCGCCGATGCCTGGCCGCCGGCAGGCTCGCTTTGCGCACCGAAGGCGTAGAGCATCACGCCCGGTGCGAGCAGCGTGGCGAGAAAGCCGCCGGCAGCGCGCAACATGGCCCGGCGGTCGGCAAGCGGCTGCATGCCCTGCGATCCGGCGCTCATGGCCTGATCTCCCGCAGATATTGATCGATCGCCGCAACCTCTTCGTTGCCTGGTTGCATGGCAGCCGTCCTGCTGCGCGGGTCCGGCCGCGACGCATGGCATTCGAAGCAGTCGATCGAGACCGCTGCGTAAATATGGCAGGACCTGCAGAAATGCTGCGGACTCTCAAAGCTCACTGGCCTGGCGTCGGGCCCGGCCACAGCGTGACAGGCCACGCAACGGTTCAAGTCATACTGCTCCGTGCGCACGCCGAGGTGCACCGCCTCGTTGCGGTGATGCATCAGCATCTTCATGTGATTCTTGCGCATGAACTCGGTATCGGCAACGCAGTGCTCACCCTGCCCTTTCGGCGGATGCGGAACGGGCGTAGTCCCGGCAAAAGACCTCATCGCTGCGGCGGCGGCCGCGACGACAATCAAGGCCGAGATGACCGCTATGGTCGCAGCTCGCCGCATTGCCCTACTCTCCGAGCCCCATCTGGATGTATCCCGTCGGGCAGACATCCATGCAGATATGGCAGCCGATACATTTCGTGTAATCGGTAGTGACGTAGCGGCCGATGGCCCGTTCCTTCTTCGGCACGCGCTGCACCGCGGTCTGCGGACAGAAGATCACGCAGTTGTCGCACTCGAAGCACAGCCCGCAGCTCATGCACCGCTCGCCTTCCTTGCGCGCCTGCTCCTCCGTCAAGCCGTACATCCGTTCGTCAAAATCGCCGAGCACCTTGTCGGCGCCGACCTGACGCGCGGTGCGCCGGCTGCGTTGCAGATAACCGAAATGTCCTTTGAACAAGTCCTCATGGGAGATCACCTGCGTCGCGGAGCGATCCTCGTAGTTGTGAACGGCGAACTTGCCAGCTGACGTCCCACGGCTCTGAGTATGGTCATAGGGTGCCGGATCAAGGCCGCGCGCATGCAGCTCCTGAAGGAGGTTGAATTGGTGCACGTCGACCTTCGGCCGCTTGTCCTCGGGGAGGCCCGCAAGGAAGCGATCGATCGTTTCGGCGGCAATGCGGCCGTGGCCGATCGCGGTGGTCAGGAGATGCGGCCGCACGGCATCGCCGCCGGCAAAATATTTCTGGCTGTTACGAACCTTGTAGGAGCCGTCGATGGCAATCGCGCCGCGGCCGCCGTCGAGTTTCTCGAGCCCCTCTGCAAGGTCGGCCATCTGCCCGATTGCGGAGATGACCATGTCGCAGGAAATCGCGAACTCCGTACCTTCGACCTGGATCGGGGTCATGCCTTTCATGGTGCACCGGCACATGCGCAAGGCTGTCGCGCGGTTCTGCGCATCCTTGATGATCTCGAGCGGCATGACGCCGCCCGTGATCTCGACGCCTTCGCGTTTGGCGTCCTCACGCTCATGCTCGGCCGCCGTCATCTGCTCGACCGGAAACAGCGAAGTCAGCACCACCGCGACGCCCTCGCGTCGCAGCGCTCCGGCCACGTCCTGCGCGGTATAGCCGAACGTCGCGTGACGACCCGTGTCATGCGGATGCGCCGTCGCAATGTGGCCGAGCCGCCGCGCGACTGACGCCACGTCGATCGAGGTGTCGCCGCCGCCGACCACGACGATGCGCTTGGCGGTCGAGAACACCCAGCCATGGTTGAAAGCATCGAGAAACTCGACGCCGGTGAGGCAATTCTCGGCATCCGCGCCCGGGACCGGCAGCGGCCTTCCCTTCTGCGCGCCACACGCCCAGTAGACCGCGTCGAACTCCCGATCCAGCTCATCGAGCGCAACATCTCTCCCGACTCTCACGCCGAGCCGCGTTTCGATGCCGCCGAGCGCCAGAATGCGATCGATTTCCGCATCGACCATCGCACGTGGCGTCCGATAGCTCGGGATGCCGAAGCGCATCATGCCGCCGAGCCTTTCATGCTCCTCGAAAAGGACCACCGCGTGCCCCTTTCGGCGAAGGAAATAGGCGGCAGCGAGGCCTGCCGGACCGCCGCCGACCACCGCGACACGCTTGCCATCGAGCGGCGGCGCTGCCGGCAGCGCAAGCTTGTGCTCGATTGCCCAATCGCCGACATACTGCTCGACCGCGTTGATGCCGACGAAGTCGTCCACCTCGTTGCGATTGCAGCCGTCTTCGCACGGAGCGGGGCAGACGCGCCCCATTGTCGCGGGAAACGGGTTGGCCTCGACCATGCGCTGAAAGGCATATTCCTGCCATGGCATGCCCACGACCGGAGGCTTGTCCATGCCGCGCGCGATCGCGAGCCAGCCGCGGACGTCGTGGCCGGAAGGACAGCTCCCCTGGCATGGCGGCGTGCGATGGACGTAGGTCGGGCATTTGTAGGAGTGATCGGCTTGGAAGATCTTGCCGCTCAGATCGTCCCAATGCCACATGGACTCGCCGTTCTTGAAGCGGCGAAAGCTTTGCCTCGTGGTCGACACCGTCTCGCTCATCACCCTCTCCTCACGCTTCCTGCAAGGCGGCCTCGCCCTTCCCGTCCAACTCTGCTTCCTGACGCGATCCGGTCATGACCAGTGCGTTCGAGACCATCTGGTGGACGCTGACGATCGCATCCATCTCGAATCCGTAGCGCGGCAGGACTTTTGAGAACTGCGCCTTGCAAATGGCGCAGATCGCCGCCATATGCGTGACCCCGTGCTCGTCGGCTACGTCACGCAGCGCCCGCATGCGCGGCATGGCGCCTTTCAGGCGGAGGTCCATCAACTCGTCGGTGAGCAGGCCGCCGCCACCGCCGCAGCACAAGGTGCTTTCGCGGATCGTGTCCGGCGCCATATCGAAGAAATGGTTGCAGACGGTGCGAAGAATCGCGCGCGGAATCTCGAACTGACCGCCAGGCTCGCTTCCCATCCGCGAGGCACGCGCGACGTTGCAGGAATCGTGAAATGTCAGCCGAAATTCGTCGTTCTTCGACTTGTCGAAGCGCAGCGCGCCCTTTTGGATGAGGTCGTAGGTGAATTCGCAAATATGCTGTGGGACCGGATAGTCCCTGTCGAGGAAATCGAACGGGCCCGCAAGCGTATCGAGGAAGCTGTAGGCAACGCGCCAGGCATGACCGCATTCGCCAAAGACGATGCGCTTGACACCAAGATCCTGCGCGGCCTTGCGGATCCGCAGCGCGATCTTCTGCATGGCCTCCTGTGATCCGACGAACATGCCGAAATTCGCCGCTTCCGACGCATGCGTGCTCAACGTCCAGCTGATACCGGATTCGTGCAACACCTTGGCGTATCCGATCAGGCCCTCCATGTGAGGCGAGGCGAAGAAGTCCGCGCTCGGGGTCACCAGCAGGATGGTGGCGCCCTTCTCGTCGACTGGCAGACGCACCGGAACACCGGTGTCCTCCTCGATATCATCCTCCAGACCGGCGAGCGTGGCCTTCAGCGCCTTGGGCTGCAGACCGAGGTTATTGCCGACGTTGAAGACCTTGCCGATGATCTCGTTGGAATATTTCTGCCCGAAGCCGATGCTGTCCATGATGTCGCGCGCGGCCATCGAGATTTCCGCCGTGTCGATGCCATACGGACAGAACACGGAGCAGCGCCGGCACTGCGAGCATTGGTGGAAATAGCTGTACCACTCATCGAGCACCTCCCTGGTCAGGTCCTCGGCCCCGACCAGCCAGGGGAATAGCTTGCCGCTCAGTGTGAAATAGCGTCGATAGACCTTGCGAAGCAGATTCTGCCGCGCCACCGGCATGTTGTTCGGATCGCCGGTCCCCAGGAAATAGTGGCACTTGTCGGTGCAGGCGCCGCAGCGCACGCAGGCGTCCAGATAGACGCGCAGCGCTCGTGATCCCTCCAGCAGTTCACCGAGACGTGCGATTGCCTTGTCTTGCCAGTTCTCGACAAGCTCGCCGGGAAAGCCGAGCGTCTTCTGATGCGCAGCTGCGGCGACATACGGCTTGGATGCCGCCATGACGCCACAGGCAAGCGCGGGAGTTTCAAGCGGATCGCCGCGCCCGGCGGCCGCGGGATCGAAATTGCTTTGCTCTGCCGCCATCGCCTTACCTTTCAGCCTAGCGGGGCACGGCCTCGAACCGCGGCGGCGGGACGTGCCGCCGCTCGCGGCTGTCGTCCACCTGGGTGCGGGTGGGGCTGAAGAACACGCCGGGCGCATGCAGAAGCTTGGAGAACGGAAATACGATCATCAGCAGCGCGACCAGTCCGAGATGGACGAGCAGCGCCGGATCGTCCGGCAGCGGCTGCCAATCGAGATAGATCAGGCCGAGCATGAAAGCCTTCACGGCGACGATATCCGTATGAGCCAGGAACTTCATCGCAAGGCCGCTCGCGCCGATCGCCACAAGAAGCGCCAGCATCAGATGATCCGAGGGCGAGCTGATGTAGCGGATCCGAGGCACCAGGAAGCGTCGCGCCCAGAGTGCCGAAAGACCGGCAACCATGGCGAATCCTGCAATCACGCCCAACGGCTGGATCAGCACGATGAAATCGGGGGCCGGCTCGAGGAAGTAGCGCAAATGACGCAGCAGAACCAGCGCCAGCGCCATATGGAAGACCCAGCCGAACAACCAGATCCATTTGTTCGCCTTGAACAGGCTGCGAAACAAGACGACCTCGGAGAACATGCGCGCGATGACGCCGCTGCGCGTGGTCGGCGCCGGCATGGTTGGAATCTTCAGCGGCGCCGGCGTGGCAGCGTACAGCCAGACGCGATAGACCAGGCCCAGTAGCATTACGAGCCCGGCCGCATAGAGCATCACCGCGAAGATCGTCGTCAGCATCCCGCTTCTCCCAATCGGAGCGCAATGCCCCTTCGTCAGACACAACCGGTTGGCTTCGGCAGGCCGGCGATCTTGCAGGCCTGCTTGGCAGGGCCATAGGGGAATAGAGCGTAGAGCGCCTTCTGATCGCCCTTCTCCTTGCCGAACTTCTTGGTCATCTCCTTCACCAGGATGCGGACCGCGGGCGCGATCTGGTACTCCTCGTAATAGTCGCGCAGGAAGTTGACGACCTCCCAATGATCAGGCGTCATTTCGATGTTTTCGCCCTTGGCGATCAGGTTCGCCAGGTCGACATTCCACTCCCCGATATCCGTGAGGTACCCTTCCTCGTCGTGCTCGGCGACCATTCCGTTGAGTTCATAACCAGCCATCATTGCGCTCCTGATATGCCTGTTCTGTCAAAGCCACGCGCAGACGCGTGCGTTAGCGACGGCGAGATCGACAAAGCCGCCATAGTCGATGACCGAGATACCCTCGGCGAGATCCTCTGTCCTCATGCCGCGTGCCGCGAGATCCGGGCCCAACACGTAAACGGCGCACGCCGGACGCTCGGCCTTGAGCACTCGGACGAACGTCCCGCCTTTGCGCGCCCCGAGCACGGCGTCCTCGATCATCAGGACCGCATCGCCCTCCATGACGTGATCCAGGCACGATTTCGCCGAGGAGCGCTCACATGGTGACTTGTTGATGGTATGCAGTGTCGGCATGCTGTCCTCAAAAGCTCAGAACGACGTCCTGCTCGGCGATCAGCCGGGCCATCTCCGAGCGATGCATCAGCAGAATGGACGGCTTCTCGGTGTAATTGTCGTCTTCGTCCTCATAGGTGATCGGCATGAGCTGCTCGACCGTGATCCCGCGTTCCGCAAGCGATTCGCGCTCGACGTAGAGCCTCCGCACATCGTAATCACCAAGCGCGCGGTAGGTCTTCGAGAAGTTCTTCATCCCGATTCCCGCAGTGTCCTGGCCGGCCATCAGCTGATAGACCCCGTCGTCGATAAAGGCGACGCTGACCTCCTGCTCGAACGCCGCGCCGATCAGCACGACTTCGAGCGATTCCAATGCGTAGATCGTGCCGTAGGGCGCCCTGCGGTTGATGTAGAGGAACCTCTTCCTGTTGGTCTCTTCTGCCATTGCGTGCTCCTCAATCGCCGAACACGACCAGACGGTCGGCCTGGATCCCGGCCTCTATCAGCTGCCCAAGTCCCGAGATGCGAAAGCCGGGCGCAATATTGTCGCCGTCCTTGCCCTGCCGCTTTGCTTCATTGGCATCCAGAATCCCGCGCCGCTGTGCGGCCGCGATGCAGACCACGAGGTCGAGCTTGTGCGCCTCCGCAAGCTCGCTCCACTGGCGCTGCAGGTTGCGGTCGTCTTGTGGAGGCACCGTGAAACGCGTGCCGTTGTTGACGCCGTCGTGGTAGAAGAAGACACGAAAGATCTCGTGTCCTTTCTGTAGCGCCGCCTTCGCGAATTGATAGGCCGAGTCGGAGGCCTGATGCGTGTATGGCCCCTCGTTGACGACTATTCCGAAGCGCAATTCCGATCTCCTTCCGTTCGAGCGGCATCGCGTCTCCGGTACGCTGGAGACGTCGCGCACCACTCAGAAGCGCACGTGCGCCGACATGTTCATGGTCTTCCGCGCACCTGTCCACGTGTCGAGGTGGTGCTTCGTGAAGGCGAACCCCGTCAGTTCGAAAAACCGTGGCCAGCCGATCCGCTCGATCCATTCGCCGAGACGCTCCCAATCGCGGCCATGCTCCTTGTAGGTGTAAAGGATCTTGCGAACGACTTCCGTCACTTCGGGCCAGCGCGGAGGGTTGTTCGGTAGGTTCGCGATTACGAGCTTGTGGAACGTCGGCTTCGAGCGCGCATTCGAATGCTTGCCACCCACCCACACCGCGATCTTCGTGGAATCTGCGCCATTGATCTGCATCGGCGGGCACGGCGGGTAGCACGCGCCGCAGCAGACGCACTTCTTCTCGTCGACTTCGAGCGACGGCTTGCCGTCGACCAGAGCCGGCCGGATCGCCGCGACCGGGCAACGCGCGACCACGGCCGGGCGCTCGCAGATCTTCGAGACGAGGTCATGATTGATCCGCGGCGGCTTGGTGTATTGAACGTTGATTGAAATGTCGCCCTGGCCGCCGCAGTTGATCTGGCAGCACGACGTGGTGATGCGCACCCGGTTCGGCATCTCCTCATGCGTGAACTCGTGGTGCATCATGTCCATCAGGCTCTTGACCACGCCGGAGGCGTCCGTACCCGGAATGTCGCAGTGCAGCCACCCTTGCGTGTGCGAGATCATCGATACCGAATTGCCGGTGCCGCCCACCGGAAAACCGGCCTCATCCAGCGCATCGATCAGGGGCTGGACCTTCTCCACCGAGCTCACCATGAATTCGATGTTGCTGCGCGTGGTGAACCGAACGTGGCCCTCGGCGAATTTGTCGCCGATATCGCAGAGCCTGCGAATCGTGAAGACATCCATCTGTCGCTGCGTCCCAGCGCGTACTGTCCAGATTTCGTCGCCGCTCTTGGCGACATGATGGAGCACCCCCGGACGCAGACGGTCGTGCCAGGCCCATGCGCCGTAATTCTTGCGCATGAGCGGGTGCATGTAGGGAAACGGGTCCGGCACCCCCGTTTCATTGGGACGGCGTGGCTGAACAGCGCTGCTCATCTGAACGACACTCCTTAATCGTTTCCGTTCGACGTCGGCCGGTGCGCACTTCGGACCGCCACGCGAACGTCTCCCGCCTTAATCCGCGGCGACGTCAAGGCCCGCTTCGCGCGCCTTGCGCTCGAAATACTTCTCGGCTTCGTCGGTAAAGTCGTCGGTGCGCACGAAACATGAGGTGCGCGGATGGTTCACCATGTTCGGGTCCGGATCGACGCCAATCGCCTCCAGGAAGGCGGGAAGCCCGATGCGATCCATTGTCTCGCCGATGCGTTCGTGCTCGAGCGCATTCTCGGCGAAGAAATCGATCAGCCGGCGCGCAAAGTCGATCAGCTTCTGATAGTCCTCGTCGGTTTCGAGCTTGATGAACGGGACGATCATGGTGCCCATGAGGTCCCCGACCTTCAGCGCGCGCTTGCCGCCGATCAGGATCGACGCGCCTCTGTCGTCGCCCGGCGAGAGCGCTCTGTTCATGACATTGAGACAATGCATGCAGCGTACGCACGATTTGTTGTCAACCTCGAGCGTGTCGTCGTCGTTCAGGCTCAACGCGCGCGTCGGGCATCTCGCGATAACATTATCAATCGTGTACTTGCGGCCGACCTTGGCGACGTACTGCCTCACCTCGTCCTGGTTCACCTTCATGGCGTCGCGCCAAGTGCCGATCACGGCAAAATCGGCGCGATGAATCGCGTTCACGCAGTCATTGCCGCAACCGGAAAACTTGAACTTGAATTTGTACGGCAGCGCCGGGCGGTGCATTTCGTCGAGGAACTCGTTGATGACCGAGCGATGCGCCTTCACCTCGTCGTAACAGGATTTCTCACAGCGCGCGTGCCCGACGCAGCTTGTCGATGTCCGCAACGCGGGTCCCGCGCCGCCAAGATCGAAGCCGATCTCATTGAACTCATCGAATGCCTTCTGGACATTCTCCGTCGAGCAGCCCTGAAACATGATGTCGCCGCTCTGGCCGTGAAAGGCGATCAGTCCCGAGCCGTGTTTCTCCCAGATGTCGCAGAGCTTGCGCAAGAGGTCGGTCGTATAGTGATAGCCTGCCGGCGGCTGCACGCGCAGGGTATGAAACTCCTTCGACTCTGGGAACTTGTTGGCGACTTCGGAGAAGCGCGGGATCACGCCTCCGCCATAGCCGAACACCGAGACGGTGCCGCCCTTCCAGTAGCCAAGCCGGTTCTCATAGGAATGCTCGAGCTGACCAAGCAGATCGTTCATCATCGGCGCGTAGGACTTGTCGTCGGCGTCGCGCAAGCGCTTCAAGCCACTCACGAAGCTTGGCCACGGCCCGGTTTCAAGCTGGTCCAGCATTGGCGTCGGATGGCAGGAATTTGCCGTCCCTTTGCCATTCGCCAACTGCTCATGCTTGTCTGCGTCGGACATAGGCGCCCTCCCGCTGTTGCCGCGGCGGTCATTTCCATTCCCTGTTGACTGACGGAGATCTCGTCTCGCGTTCAATCAGCTCTTTTCATTGTCGTCTATCTTGATCATAATAGATCAATATTCAAATATTAGAATACATAAAATGCCGCGGCGGTCAAGCGATGAAGCTGCCGCGCTGCGGTGGAGGAGCACGAGGATGGCTGCCGTTGCAGAATTGGCAGGAATATCCACGACCTGCGGCCCGTTCGATCTGGCCGACGATCCAGCCTATCAGCGCTGGCGCGATGCCAAACTCGCCCGCTATCCCCGCAAGGCCGAGGAAATCACCATCGAAATTCGCGATCCGGAGCGCGTCACCCCGAAAGAGCGGGCCGCGATCGTGGACTGCTGTGATCGCGCGAACATGGCACTCTATGCATTCCAGCGCGCAGGAGAAAACGAAGGACGCCTCCGTTCCAGCCTGCTTTCGTTCGGGGCGAGCTTCGGCTTGCGGGCGATCGAGGACCATCGGTCGGCGGAAGCGGACGGAATCGTGCGAATTGAAGTGGTAAGCAGCGGCGGACGCTTCGGCTACATCCCCTATACCGACCGGGCGATCACCTGGCACACCGACGGCTACTATAACTTTCACGGCCCGCGGCATTGCGTCGACGCCATGCTGTTGCATTGCGCGCAGAACGCTGAGCACGGCGGCGAAAATCGGCTTCTCGACCCCGAAATAGCCTATATCAGGCTGCGTGATGAGGATCCGGCACATATTGCGGCGCTGATGCATCCCGCGGCGATGAGCATTCCGGAAAACGTCGAAGACAACGGGACGATCCGGCCTGTCAACATCGGGCCGGTGTTCTTCATTCATCCGACGGGCGCGCTCGGGATGCGATATACCGCACGCAAGCGCAACATTACCTGGCGGGACGACGACCAGACGAAGCGGGCCATCGGCGCGCTTGAACGCATTCTCGACACGGATCCGCTCGTGGTCCGCGCCAGGATGTCACCGGGACAAGGCTTGATCTGCAACAATGTGCTGCACGACCGGAGCGCGTTCCAATCCGGCGCGGATCGAGGCCGCCTGCTTTACAGGATTCGCTACCACGGCCGCATTGGCCGCTCAGAGAATTGAGGCAGCAATGGTCCAGATCAGCGATCTCATCATCGCGCACCCGGAGGTGACAACGTTCGACGAGCTAGAGGACCTTGTGGTCGAAGCGGCTCGGCGCGGCGAAATTCATCTCTACTTTGACATCAAGCCGGAATTTCCGGATACGCCGCGCAAATGGGAGGCTCAGCTTGAGCTTGCCTTCTATCATGCCGAACGGACAGCGAAATGACCGTTGCGAAAACGCCGATCGACATGATCGCGGCACCCTACGGGCGCGAGATCCGCCTCGCCGAAGTCGAATTCGAGAGCGGTATGCGGCTGCTGCGCGTCACGATTCGTGAAGGCACCCGGTACACCATTCTCGAGCTGGACGCTGCGACCGCCAGCCGCTGGGCGCAGTCAATGGGCGATTGGGCAACCGCTCAGCCGAAGGGCTGAACGTGAGCGTAGCTGTCGCAACGCCTCAGCCCGTGCTCCACGCACGCGGTCGCCGCATGCCGGCGATCTTGCACGCCTGGGCGACGTATCCGTAGGGGAACAGTTCAAATAGGCGATTGCGCCCGGCACCGCCCGTCTCACTGAGATGCCGAATAACGAAGCGGGCATCGGGCGCGACCTGATGCTGTTCAACATACGCCCGCATGAAATGTATCACACTCCAATGCTCGTCAGTGAGATCGACGTTCTCTGCAGCTGCCGCTGCCCTCGCCCATTGCTCCGTCCAATCGGCAGGATCGGTCAGATAGCCTTCCTTATCGGTTTCGCCGCGCATCGCGTGGCCTCCCCTGTTGCAGTGCAAGGAACAATTTCGCGACATATCATTGTACAAATTCGAATAGTCGAATATACTAATTTTTGAAAACAAGGGCGCAGCAAATTCGCCCGCCAAATAGGGAGAGACGGCCGTGGCGGAAATCGTCGTTATGGGCGCCGGTCTTGGCGGCGTCATCATGGCTTACGAGATGAAGGATCAGATGCGACCGGAGGACACGCTCACGGTCGTAACAAAGGATCCGATCTATCATTTCGTTCCTTCGAATCCCTGGGTCGCCGTCAAATGGCGCACGCGAGAATCCGTCGAGGTCGACCTCGCACCTACCTTCGCCAGGCGTGGCATCGCATTCAAGCCTGTACCGGTCAGCAAGGTCTTGCCGGACGAGAACCGGCTTGAGCTCGAGGACGGCACGACAGTTCGCTACGATTATCTCGTTATCGCCACCGGACCTGAGCTTGCGTTCGATGAGATCGAGGGATTGGGTCCGAACGGCTTCACCAATTCGATCTGCCACATCGACCACGCCGAGAGGACTGCGGCAAACTTCGAGGCGTTTTGCGAGAACCCGAAGCCCATCGTGGTTGGTGCCGTTCAGGGCGCCTCATGCTTCGGCCCGGCGTACGAATTCAGCTTTATCCTCGACACCGAGTTGCGCCGCCGCAAGATCCGGGATCGCGTTCCGATGACCTTCGTAACCGCGGAACCCTATGTGGGCCATCTCGGTCTCGACGGCGTCGGCGATACCAAGGGCCTGCTGGAGAGCGAGATGCGCGAACATCACATCAAGTGGCTGACGAACTCGCGCCTCAAGCGGGTCGAAGCCGGCAAGATGACGGTGGAGGAGATCGCTGAGGACGGCTCAGTCAAGACGACACATGAACTGCCGTTCGGCTTCTCAATGATGCTGCCGGCCTTCCGTGGCATCGCGCCTCTGCGCGGCATCGACGGCCTTGTCAACCCGCGAGGCTTCGTTCTGGTCGACAAGCATCAGCGCAATCCGAAGTTCAAGAACATCTTCTCGGTCGGGGTCTGTGTCGCGATCCCGCCGGTCGGACCAACTCCGGTGCCCTGTGGCGTTCCAAAGACCGGCTTCATGATCGAGTCCATGGTTACCGCGACCGCCATGAACATCGGCCAACTGCTGCGCGGCAAGGAGCCGACCCATCAAGGGACCTGGAATGCCGTCTGCCTCGCCGATTTCGGCGATTCTGGCGTTGCCTTCGTCGCCCAGCCGCAAATCCCCCCACGCAATATCAACTGGTCGTCTTCCGGAAAATGGGTTCACGCCGCCAAGGTGGGCTTTGAAAAGTATTTCCTGCGCAAGATGCGAAAAGGCTCTAGCGAGCCGTTCTACGAGACGGCAGCGCTCGGCATGCTCGGCATCGCGAAGCTGAAGAAGGTCTCAACCGGCTGACGCTAGAAGAACCAACGGTGCTCTTGGCCTGCATCGCCTCGAGCTCCGTCGAGAATCTCTGTTGAATCGATCCAGTGAGAGGACCGGAGCAATCATGTCTGACGCAGCAACGAGTAACGGCAATGCCAAGACGATGACAATTATCGTCACCAAGGGCACGCTGGATTGGGCTTATCCGCCGTTCATTCTCGGCACCACGGCAGCGGCCATGGGCGTCGATGTGACCATGTTCTTCACCTTCTATGGGCTGAGCCTGCTCAAGAAGAAGCTGGATCTGCAGATCTCGGCACTCGGCAATCCAGCCATGAAGATGCCGATGATGGGCATGCACATGGGCATGCCCAATATCGTCGCCATGCTGCCCGGGGTCGATGCGGGCGCCTCGCTGATGATGAAGAACATGATCAAGAAAAAGGGCGTTGCGTCGATCGAGGAGCTCCGGGAAGCCGCGATCGAATCGGAGGTCAAGCTTATCGCCTGTCAGATGACGATGGACCTTTTCGAGTTCAAGACGGAAGACATGATCGACAATCTGTCCCTTGGCGGCGCGGCGACGTACATGGAAAAGGCGCTCAAGTCGGATATCAATCTCTTCATCTGAGCACAGCGACAGCTCCTAACCTTCGATTTGACCCAACACCCGACAGCAGGAACCGACGATGGCTGACAAGACACTTGATGCGAAGGGATTGAACTGCCCACTTCCGATTCTGCGCGCGAAAAAGACGCTCAAGGAGGTGCCGGCGGGCGGTACGCTTGAGGTGCTTGCGACCGACCCGGGTTCGGTCGCGGACTTCGCCGCCTTTTGCAAGACGACCGGCAACGAACTCGTCGAGTCCGCCTCGAAGGATGGGATCTACCGCTTCCTGATCAGGCATACGGGTTGAACGACCCACCTCATGATGCAGCGACGCATCGCGGAGGAAGAATATCCGCGTTAGCGTCGCCCCGGCTTGGGCGTACCGCAAAACGCCTTGTAGAGCGCTTCCAGGACGATCTTTACCTTTTCGTCAGCGAGACGATAATAGATCGTCGTTCCTTCGCGACGTGCCGAGACCAGCCCGTCGAGCCGCAACCGAGCCAACTGCTGCGAGACCGTGGATTGCCGGCGCGAGAGCAATTCCTCAAGCTCTCCCACCGTTTTCTCTCCATCTGTCAGAAGACACAAGGTCAGGAGCCGGGACTCGTGCGCAAGCGCCTTGAGAAACTCGCTGGCAAGCTGAGCGTTGCCGGCCATTTTATCCATGTCCAGCGGGGCGGCGACAACCTTCATCTTGGGCAGGGCCATGATTTGCCTTCCTAATTCAAATATTTGGCTATTTTAATATAGCTCCCCGGGCCGGCAGTAAAGGGCGAGGCTCGAACTTACGACACAGCGTCGAGTTCGCGCAGCTTCTGGCTACGGCGTTCGCAAGCTGATGCCGAGAGAGGCTGCGAGCTCCTAGGCGACTGCCTGGGGTGATTGATCAAAGCTGTTCGCAAGGCCTCCAGACCAAACGGCGATAGAACTTCAATTTCGCGGCCTCGATGTTCGGCCTCCTCCAGCAACTGCACAAGGCGATCGCGCGTGAAATAGCCGCTCGAGGCAAAAGCGGATAAACAATGATCCGCTTCGTCGTCAGCGCACCCAAGGCATCCCTGATGCTGGGCACGCCATTGATGAACCCGAGCGCAACCTCTGATACCAGACGGCGGTCGGTTAGGGCGCGCACGATCCGGAACACGCCTTCATTGTCAGCGCCAGGCCGCCGCTCCCCATGGGCTGCAAGCAAAAGCGCTGTCGGCCAGGTGGCCTCCGGTTTCAATGGCTGGTCCCGTCGGAGAAGGTGATCTTGTTCCAGACGTTGTATTTGCCGGATGGGCGCGACATCGGGATGCGTTTGATCTCGGCAAATGTCGCGGCGTCATAGACCACCAGCGCTCCCTGGTCCTCCCAGATCGAGACCAGGGCATGACGTCCGTCCCTGTCGAACTCCACATGCGCCGCCGTCTTGCCCGGCTCCGGCGTCACGGTGCGGACCACTTCGAGCGAGCGCTTGTCGATGATCGACAGCGTGTCCTTCTTCGAACCCATCATGCCGTCGGTCCAGGCATAGGGCGTATTCTCGTGGCTGCGCATGAAGAAGCCCGGCCCCGGCGTATCGATGGTCTTGACCAGCGACCAGTCGTTCATGTCAAGCACGCTGATCTTGCCCTCCTTGAGGAGCGGGGTTGCCAGAACAGGGCGGCCGTTCCAGGTCCAGGAAATTCCCGAGCCGAGATGCGGCAGTCCCGGCAGATCCAGCTGCTTGATGTCGTGCCCTACCGCGAGATTCACGACGATCGCCCTGCCCTCCCTGGCCGAACCGATCAGGTTCCGATAAGGCGGATCGAAGAAGAAGTCGTCGAGCGGCTCCGGCAGTTCGATCCGCCGCAATGCGAACAAGCCTTGCGAGGACGGCAGCGCCTCGATCATGCCCTGCTCGTGCGAATGCACATATCCCGCATAAACCGGCGGCGCATTCGGGTTGGTGGCGATCTCCCAGATCTCCGGAACATCCTTCAAGGCCGCGATGAAGCTGTCGCGCGGCGGCGCCTGGTAGACCGCCGAGACCCGCGACGGGCGGCCGTTCCTGTCCTTGGCGTCGAAGATTTTTTCCACTTGGAGGTCATCGGTTGCGAGAACCACGAGGGTATGCGGCAGATAGTTGGCAACCGCAATGTGCTTGCCGTCGCGCGAGATCGCGATGTTGCGGGAGTTGATGCCCGCGCGCACTTCCGACAGCATCGTCAGCGACCACAAATCGTATTTGCTGACCCAACCATCGCGCGACATGAAGAACACGTAGCGGCCATCAGGGGTGAATTTCGGCCCCCCATGCAGGGCGAACCGGGTCGCAAAACGCGCCAGCGGCTCGAAGCGATCGCCGTCAAGGATCGTCGCATGATGGTCGCCCGCCTCGACGACGACAAAGAGATTCAGCGGGTCGGCATCGAAGCGCGGACGATCGAGCACGGGCGCGGACGCATGAATGACCCGGCTGGCGTCGATCTCCTGCGCGCCCCAGACCGGCGCGGACGGCAGCGGCGCGGAAATATAGCCGGCGAGCGCGGCAATCTCCTCCTTGCCGAGTTTGCCGGCAAAGCCTGGCATCTGCGTCGCCGCGCGGCCGTCGGCAATCACCGAAGCGGCCTGAACGCCCATCATGCGACCTAGGTTCTCCGGCAGCAGCGCCGGCCCCAGCCGGCCGAGCCGGTCCGCGCCGTGACACGCGGCGCAGTTGTCGGCGTAAAGCCTGGCGGCGTCCGGCGCTGCCTTTGTCGAAGCGGACAGTCCGAGCCACACCAGCAGTCCACAGCTCAACTCAAGGAGAAAGCGGCGCTTCATGTCGTGCTCCGCGATAGATGCTGGTCTTGATGCGCTGCACCGGCTCGGCTAGGCCGATTTCGGCGTCGGTGAGGTAGCAGCCGGGATCCTCGGCCCAGGGATCGCCAGTGATCCGCTGGGCGCGCACGCGGGTGTTACCGTTGCAGATATCGAAATTTGCGCAGGCGCCGCAGCGTCCGCCAATGACGCGCGGCTTCTGTTTCAAGCCCGCCATGATCGGATCGGAGAGATCCGACCATATCTCCGAAAATGAACGCGTCCTCACATTGCCCAGGCTGTGGTGCCACCACATCGTGTCCGGATGCACGTCGCCGAGATTGTCGATGTTGGCGACATTGACGCCCGATGAATTGCCGCCCCAGCGCGTGAGCTTCTGGCGCAGTCCAGCAGCGGCATGCGGTACGACGCGTCCCACCCACTGCAACAGGTAGACTGCGTCGGCATCGTTGTTGCCCGTGACGATCTCCGTATCGGCGGCCGATCGCGCCCAGCGCCAGGCGCGATCGATCACCATGTCCATGGCATTGCGGGTGGTCTGCCATGCCGCGTCGTCGCCACGGTTCTTGTTGCCGCGCCCGGCATAGACCAGGTGCGACAGATAGAATTTCGGAAAGCCCTCCTGCTCGACGAGATCGAGCAGGCGCGGCAATTCGGCGGCGTTGTCCTCCGTCATCGTAAAGCGTACACCGACCTTGATGCCGCGGTCGCGCAGCAGCCGCAGCCCGTTCAAGGCTTCCTGATAGGCGCCGTGCTTGCCGCGAAAGCGGTCATGGGTCTCGCCGATGCCATCCAACGAGATCCCGACATAGTCGAAGCTGACATCGCGGATACGATCGGCCATGGCGGCATCGACCAGTGTGCCATTGGAGGACAGGCCGACATAGAACCGCATCGCCTTGGCCCGCACGGAAATCTCGAAAATGTCGGGCCGCATCAGGGGCTCGCCTCCGGACAGGATCAGCACCGGGACGCGAAACGCCTTAAGATCATCCATCACGCGAAACACCTCGGCCGTCGACAGCTCGCCCGGAAAGTCGACGTCGCCTGATATCGAATAGCAATGCTTACAGGTCAGGTTACAGCGGCGGATCAGGTTCCAGATCACCACCGGCCCAGGCGGTTGGCGGACCAGGCCGATGGGCGGCGGCTCCTCCAGTTCATGCAGATACTGGCTTAGGCGGAACATGACCGCTTCTCCCTTGATCAGGCTGCAACACGAAGGCCGGTCTTCTTCAGGAGCCGGGTCGAAAACAGCACCTCATGGCCGCGCCGGTCAGGACCGATCAGTTCGGCGATCGCTGCAACCTTGCTCCGTACCTCGTCGCGCGTCCGGCCATGCACCATCGCGAACAGATTGTAGGGCCACAGGGGTGGGTGTCGCGGACGCTCGTAGCAATGCGTGACGAAGTCGAGCGCGCCGACTTTCGCGCCGACATCGGCGATCGCCGCGTCCGCGACGTCCCATACCGACATGCCATTGGCCGTGAAGCCGAGCGCGTAATGGTTGGGGATCGCCCCGATCCGACGGATGGCGCCGCTGGCAAGCAAGTCTTGCAGGCGCGCGATCACAGATGCCTCATCCAGGCCGATCTCTTCGGCAAGCGCCCGATAAGGCTCGCGCTGCAGCGGAAGTCCGGCCTGGGTGGCGACGACAAGCTTGCGGTCGATGACATCGAGCATGCTCAAACCTCAACCTTGAATCCAACAAAGAATTCCCGCGTCTTTGGCATCGCGTACACCACAAGGCCGGTTTCGCGCTCGATTTCCGCGATCACCTCATTGATGCGCGCAGGGTCCTCGGCCGACACGACGAACCACATGTTGAGCGCATGGCTGCGCTCGTAGTTATGTGCGACCTCCGGATAGGCATTGACCAACTCGGTCACCTCGTCGAAGCGCTCCGATGGCACCGCAATGGCGGCAAGACAGACACCGCCGCCGAGCAATTCCGCATTCCACAACGGCCCGAACCGGCTCAATTGCCTGGCGTCGATCAGGTCACGAACGCCCTCGATCAGTTCATCCTCGGTCAGCCCAAGTGCAGCGCCCGCATCGCGAAACGGCCGGTGCGTCAGCGGAAATCCACCCTGCAGGCCGTTGATGATCGCCCTCCCCGTCGGACTAGCAGTGGACATTCGCGTGCCTCCCTGGATCGGAGAACACCGCGCCGCGCTGCTTGAAGCAGCGCGTGGAGAACAGCACGGCCTGCCTGTTCAACCCCGTGTCGGCGTGCAGATTGACATCGTCGAGTACGGCATAGACATCGCCGCGCGACTTGGCGTGCACCATGCAAAACAGGTTGTAGGGCCAGATCGGCTGATGGCGCGGTCTCCGATAGCACAATGTCACGCTTGGATGACGCGCGAAGCTCGCAGCGACAGCATCGACCATCTCATCCGGCACATCCCACACCGCCATCGCATTGGCGCGATAGCCCAGCTTGTCGTGCCTGACGACACAGCCGAAGCGCGTAACGACGCCTGTCGCAACGAGATGCTCCAGACGCGCGATGAGGTCAGACTCCCCCAGCTTGAGTTGCTTCGCCACCATCCGGTATGGCTCCTCGACCAACGGCAGCCCGTCCTCGATCGCGGCGAGGATGCTCCGGTCAAGCGGACTCGGGCAGTAGTCCGCATCAAGCCCGACCTGTGCGCGCCGCGGCTGCCGACCCGCAGAAAGCGGGAAGCCGAGATCCAGGTGATAAGCCCTGAGCATCGGCAGATTGACCACGCCAAGTCTGGTCTGCTCTTCGATGGCTCCAATGGTCTCGGCGATCGCGTCAAGGCCGGCGCCGGTGATCACGAACCAGAGATTCAGGGGATGTTCGCGCTCGTAATTGTGATTGACCAGCGGCTGGTGGCTGACGATGCGGGCAACCTGCTCCAGCCTTTCGCGAGGGACCTGCATCGCCGCGAGCGTGCTGGCGCCCACCGTGTTGGGCCGCACCACGGCGCCGATGCGCGAGATCACATCGTGGTCGCGCATGCGGCGGAACATCCTGAGCGTCTCATGCTGACCGAGCGCGGCGGCGCGGGCGACAATCTCGAAGGGCCGCTCGGCCAGCGGGAAATCGTGCTGCCAGCGGTCGATGAGATCGAGTTCGAGAGGGGTTGGCGTCATTGCCCGATCCTCGTCGCGCGCGCGGTGAAGAAGATCCCCGACGGCTTTTGCGCCGGGATCTCCGCTTTCTTTGCAAAGGTGGCGGCATCGTAGACGTCGACGCGATCGGCATCGCGTACTGAGACCCAGACCTCGTTGCCGCGCGGGGTGAACTCCATATGCAGAACCGCAGGTCCCGGCGCAAAGCGGTGGATGACCTTGAGGCTCTCCGTATCGACGACATCGATGGTGTCGTTGAGTGGATGGGCGAAATTGACCCACACGTGGCGGCCGTCGGGCCGCGCCACTGCGAAAACAGGCTGACCATAGGTCGCGACGCGGCCGACCTCCGCGAAGCTGCGCAGGTCGACCGCAATCAATTCGTGATGGCCGACCGCGGGCAGCAGGAGCTTGTCGCCGACCGCGGCCCAGCCCTCCAGATGCGGCATCTTGTAGACCGGCAGTGCCTCCTCGCCGCGTCCATAGCCATTGAGGATACGTTCGGCCTTCAGCGGCGATTGCCAGGTGTCGACATGGACCACACCGTCCTCGCCGAACATGCCGGCAAGGTAGTGCCTGCCGTCCGGCGTGACATTGCCGTCATAGGGCAGCTTGCCCACCCCGGTCAGCTTGGTGACGGCCGGCGCCTCGGGCGCGGAAAGGTCCGCGATCCAGATCTCGCCGGCATCATAGAGCGCAAAGGCAAAGCGTCGTCCGGGAAGATCGACAAGACCGAGCGCCTTCGAAGCCTTGCCGTCTGCGCCGATAGCAGGGATGGTGGCGACCGGATCAAGCGTCTGGGCGTCGAACACCCGCACCCCGCCCGGCTCGTAGTTGGAGACCGCGATCAGCTCGCCGTCATCGGAAATCGCGCCGCCGATCGAATTTCCCGCCTGCACCACGCGCCTGGCAATCGTGGCAGTGAGCAGGTCCACCTTGCTCAGCCCGCCATCGCGTCCGAACACATAGGCATAGCGTTGATCCGGCGAGAACACCAACGAAGCATGCGAGAGATCGCCGAGCCCCTCCACCCGGCCAAGCGCCTTGCGCGCGGTGGTATCGACGATCAGCACCGAGCCGGTCGCGCGTTCGACCACCACGCCGAGATTGCCGGTGCCGCGCAAATCGTCGGCCCGCGCCGTCGCAGGCAGGACGAACAGCAAGACCATCAACAGACGTGCAGCGATCATCATGGCAGATTTCCTTGCTGAAGCCGGTCGACAATCCAGCCCGCGTCAGCCTCGCTGAGCAATGGACGCCATGGCGGCATCGGCGTGCCCGGCACGCCATCGAGAATGATGCTGACGAGCTGCTCGCGGCTCCAGCCGCGCAAATGATCCGCAGTCAGTGGCTTGCCGAGCCCGCCCCGCAAAGTCAGCCCATGACAGGAACCGCAATCCTGCCGCACCAGATTTGCGAGCTTGGCGGCATCGGCCGCCTCGCCCGCCGATAGCGGCGCCATCGCCATGACCAGGGCGAAAGCGACCTCAGGCCACAACTGAAATCGCGCCGCTATCGGTTGCATGGCTTTGCTCGCTCCGTGCCAGGGCGATCCCAGCGACCCGGCCGATGATGAAAAGAACGGGACCGGCGAAGGCTGCCTTCCGCAGTTCGGCTGCAAGCGCATCGAGCCGCGTGCACAGCCGCTGCTCATGCGCGGTCGTGCCCTGACACACCGCCAGCACGGGCGTGCTGGCAGACAGCCCCTGTGCAATCAGCTTGCGGACGATGTCCTCGATATTGGCAAGCCCCATGTAGACGACGAGCGTCGTCTCGGGATCGGCGAGGCTCTTCCAGTCGAGCTCGAGCGGTTCGTTGGCCTTGCGATGTCCCGTGACATAGCGCACGCCGGTGGCGAGCCCCCGATGAGTCAAGGGCATGCGCGCCGCGGCCGCGCAGCCTTGAGCGGCCGTGATGCCGGGAATCACCTCATAGGGAATCCCGGCCGCCTCCAACTCGGCCGCTTCCTCAGAACCGCGTCCGAAGATGAAGGGATCGCCGCCCTTGAGCCGCACCACCGTCCGCCCTGCCCGCGCCAGGCGAACCAGGATGTCGTTGATCTCGGCCTGCGGCACCGGATGAAGACCGGCCCGCTTGCCGACATTGATCCGCGTGACGCCGTCGCGCACCATGGCCAGAATGCTGTCCGGCACCAGGCGATCATAGACCACCGCATCGGCTTGCCCGATCGCGCGCACGGCCTTCACGGTCAGGAGCTCCGGGTCCCCCGGACCTGCACCGACCAGATAGACCTTTCCGACGGCCATGATCGCGCTCCACGTCCTGTTCGCTTGGTGCCGATGGCGCGGCGATGAGCCCGCGCCATCGTCCGGTTCATCCTGATCAATAGATGTCGTTGCGCGTGTTATAGACGTTGAACTTCCCGGTCGGCGTTATCAGGCGCCGGTCCCGAATCACCGTCTTCAGCGTCAAGGTCTTGTCGTCGACCACGACAATTGCCGAGTCCTGCGCCTTGTTGTTCCAGACCGAGAACCAGATCTCGGTGCCGTCCTTGTTGAACTCGCCCTGCACCACGCGGCGCGCGCCCTCGGATATTCCGGACCACTGACCGATCGGAAGAACCTTGTATTCCGGCTTGTCCTTGACGAGGTCCTTGATCTTGAACACCGCAACCGAGGACGAGATTTCAGCGTCCGTGTTGAGTGGCGTATCGACGTAGAGATTCTCCGACTTCGGGTGCGTCTTGATGAAGAGCGACCCGCTGCCCTGGCCGTCGACCGTCTGCACGACCTTCCAGGCGTACTCCTTGTGCTTGTCCGGATCGGTGCCGATGAAGGAGATCGTTTCGCTGCCGAGATGGCTGGTCGCCCAGACGGGTCCGAACTTCGGATGAATGAAGTTGGCGCCGCGACCGGGATGCGGCGTCTGGCCCCCCGAATCGATCACGCCGACCAGCTTGTCTTCCTTGGTATCGATGATCGCAATGCGATGACGCGCGTTCGCCGCGACCATGAAATAACGACCGGTCCTGTCGAAGCCGCCATCGTGCAGGAAACGCTCGGCCTCGATCGCGGTGACCTTCAGGTTCTTGATATCCTCATAGTTGACCAGCAGGGTCTGCCCGGTTTCCTTGACGTTGACGACGAATTCCGGCTTGTAGTGCGAGGCTACAATGGAGGCGACGCGCGGCTCGGGGTGATATTCCTGGGTGTCGTAGGTCATGCCTCGGGTCGAGACGACCTTCAGCGGCTCGAGCGTCGCGCCGTCCATCAGAACGTATTGGGGCGGCCAGTAGGCCCCGGCGATGGCGTACTTGTCCTCGTAGCCCTTGAATTTGGAGGTTTCGACCGAGCGCGCCTCGGTGCCGATCTTCAACTCCGCAACCGTCTGGGGCGGGTCCATCCAGAGATCGATCAGGTTGAGCTTCGCATCGCGCCCGATGATGTAGAGGTAGCGCCCCGAGGCCGACATGCGCGAGATATGCACGGCGTAGCCGGACTTGAGGATATGTTCGATCTTCTTAGTGTTGCCGTCGATCAGGGCGACTTCGCCCGCGTCACGCAACGTCACCGAGAACAGGTTGTCGATATCGAGATTATTCATCTTCTTGGTCGGCCGCTGCGCAACCGGAACCAGGACCTTCCAGCTCTCCTTCATTTCCTTGAGACCAAACTCGGGCGGCTGCGCCGGTTCGTTGAGCAGGTAACGTGCCATCAACTCGACTTCGGTCTGCGAGAGCTGGCCTGAGCTTCCCCAGTTCGGCATGCCGCCGGGCGAACCATAGGTGATGAAGTCACGCAGATATTCGAAGCCGAGCTTCTTGGTGAGATCCGGCGTCAACGGCTTTCCGGTTGCGCCCTTGCGCAGCACGCCGTGGCATCCGGCGCAACGCTCGAAATAAATCCGGTTGGCCTGGTCGAACTCGGCCTTGGTGAGGTTCGGATCGCCCGGCCTGGTGCCCGGCTGTTCGGTTGGCTTTGCGCCAAGCACGTCCAGGCTCGGCTGGTATTGACCGCCCGGCGTGGTCTTGTGCTGTTCGATGTCGGCGGGCTTTGGCGTTGCGGGTGTTGCCGGCTGCGCCTGGGCGTGCGCCGTGGTTATCGACCCCAGAAAGACTCCGCTCGTGACGGCGATCCCGCCGACAAACATCGCGGCCATAAGAGCGCGGCTCCGCATCACATCCCTCCAGCATGATAATCCGACCTTTCGCTTTATGCCTCATGTTCCGGTTGCGCCGCCTTGACCGCGGTTAAATGCAGCCTTGACCTAGCTCAATGCGGCAGCAGCACGAAGCTGCCTGATCCCAATCATGCAAGGCAGTGTCGGAAGGATCGGATTGATCGCATTGCGCGGATTCTTGCGCGTCTTTGCAGTCGCCGTGCTGGCGGCAAGCGCGGCGAGGGCGGCCGACCTAGGCGTCGCCGCGCAATTCTTTTCTTCCTCCGGTCCGGTCACGGTCGAACCGCCGCATGGAAGTCCGCCGGCTGCAACGGTGCGAGCATCAGACGGCCATGTCCTCGGCTATGCGTTCTCCACCCTCGATGTATCCGGCTCCGTCGGCTATGCCGGGCGACCTCTCGACATCGTCGCGGCAATCACACCGGAAGGCGTTGTTGCGGGAGCCAGGATCGTAGCGCATGAGGAGCCGATCCTCGTAATCGGCATTCCGCGCGACGCGCTTGCGACCTATGTCGCGAATTTCAGAGGGTTCAACGTTCGTGCCGGGGCGTCGCTCAAGCCGGCTGACGACCTTGCCCGCGGCCCTCACGCGGTCGCCGGAGCCACCATCACCAGCACCGTCATCCGCGAGGCGATCCTTCGCTCGGCGCGGTCCGTGCTGAACAGCCGAAGCAGCCCGCCGGATCAAGGCACGCGTCTCGATCGCGAGACGTTGCGTCGGGCGTCGTGGCCATCGCTCCTCGCCGAGGGAGCGGTGCAGCATCGGCTGGTGCTGCGCGGGGAAGCAGCCAAGCTCCTGGGCACTCAGGACAGCGAGCCTGACAAGCCCTACATCGACCTGTGGCTTGCGCTCGCCACGCCGCCGCCGATCGGCGAGAGCCTGCTCGGCCAACGAACCTACGAAAGCGAACTGGCCAAGATCGGCCCCGACGACGATCTGCTGCTGATCGGCGCGTCGGGGCTCTATTCGTTCAAGGGAACGGCATGGCGCCAATCCGGTGCGTTCGAACGCTTCGAGATTGTCCAGGGCAGCCACACCTTCCGTTTGAAGGCGACCGACCATACCCCGATCGAAGCCCTGCACGCGGCCGGCGCCCCCGAACTGCGCGAGATCGCTGTCTTTCGTATCCCGCGCGCAACTGGATTCGACTCGACCAAGCCGTTCCGGCTCGATCTCGATCTTGGGACTCCGGCTCCGGCCGCAGGCCCGGCCGTCGTCACCCTGGACTACCGCGTACCCGATCGATACCTGGTCGGTCCGACCGAGCCCTTGACCGAGCGGGGTGCGGCCTCGGTGGCCGCCACCTCCGCCCAAGCTCCGTTGTGGCAGGAAATCTGGTGGGCACGACGCTACGAGATGGGCGTGCTGGCCGCGATGCTCACGGTTCTCGCCGGAATTTTGGTGTTCCAGGACACTGTGACCGCCTATGGCGCGTTTTATCTCCGGTTGCGCACCGGTTACCTGCTGCTGACCCTGGTCTTCCTGGGGTTCGTTGCCAACGCGCAATTGTCTGTCATCAACGTACTAACCTTCATTCATGCGCTGTTGTCCGGTTTTCGCTGGGAATTGTTCCTGCTTGATCCGATGGTCTTCACGCTCTGGAGCTTCGTCGCGGTCAGCATGCTGTTTTGGGGCCGCGGCGTCTTCTGCGGCTGGCTCTGCCCCTTTGGTACGCTGCAGGAGCTCACCAACCACGTCGCCCGGCGGATCGGCATCAAGCAGATCGAAATCCCGTTCGGACTGCATGAACGGCTGTGGATGATCAAATACGTGGTGTTCGTCGGGATCCTCGCTGTGTCGCTGCGGTCGATCCTGATGGCCTTCCAGTTCGCCGAAGTGGAGCCATTCAAGACCGCCATCACCATGAAGTTCACGCGCGAGTGGCCTTTCGTCCTCTATGCAGGAATCCTGCTGTTCGCCGGGCTCTTCATCGAGCGGTTCTATTGCCGTTACCTCTGTCCGCTTGGCGCGGCGCTGGCGATTCCCGCCCGCATGCGGATGTTCGAATGGCTCAAGCGCTACCGAGAATGCGGCTCCGAATGCCATGTCTGTGCCCGCCGCTGCACTGTGCAGGCCATCCATCCGCTGGGACAGATCAATCCGAACGAGTGCATTTACTGTCTGAAATGCCAGGCCAACTATTTCGATCCGGAGGTCTGCCTGCACCTGAAGAAGCGCGCGCTGCGCCGGCAACCGCAGGGAGCAGCCGGGCCTGCAAACATCACGATGCCGCAAGCATAGGGAGACGCAGATGTCCCTCGACAAACCGACGCGGCGGCGCGCCATCACCATCTTCGCCGCAGCAGCCGCCGGTGCTTTCAGCGGTGGCCCTGCCTGCTCCACTCCGGCCGATTTCGAGTGGCACGGCGTGGCGATGGGGGCGGACGCGACGATCCTGTTCAACGGGATCGAACCGGAAGTCGCCCGAGCTGCAATCGCCGAGGTCGAAGCCGAGATCGACCGGCTCGAGGGTGCACTGAGCCTGTATCGACCAGACTCAGAGCTCTGCCGGCTCAACCGTGAAGGCGGGCTCTTCGGGCCGAGCGGCGACATGCGGCGCGCCCTGAGCATTGCGCTTGGGATTTCCGCGATCACTGGCGGCCTGTTCGATCCGACGGTTCAGCCGCTCTGGGAAACCTATGTTGACTGGTTCACGGACTCGCCCGAGGCCGGCCTGCCGCCGGATTCGATCATCACGCCGGCGCGCGCTCTGGTGGATTGGCACCGGGTCAGCCTTGATGGCGAAGCCATCCGCAGCGGGCCAGGTCAGCACCTGACGCTCAACGGCCTCGGCCAGGGCTACGTGACCGATCGCGTCGCAGAACTGCTCGCAGCGCGCGGCCTCACGCATGTGCTGGTCGATCTCGGAGAGCAGCGGGCGCTGGCGCCGCGCGAAGGCGGCGCACCATGGGTGGTGAGGCGCATGGGCGCCCCGCCGCTCCGGCTTGCCAATGGCGCGCTTGCGACCTCCGAGGGCGCGGGCTGCGTGCTCGGCGCCGCAGGCGCGGTGCATCATCTGTTCGATCCACGGACCGGCCGCAGTGCCGCGCATTGGAAGAGGCTGACGGTCCATCATCGCTCGGCGGCGATCGCCGACGCGCTGTCGACCGCGCTCTACATCGCTTCGGCCGACGAGATCAAATTGATATTGCCGCAGCTGGCCGGAACCGTCGTGTGGGCGCGCGATCAAGACGATCGCGAATGGTGTTGGCTGTCGCCCCCGATCGACGGTGTCACGCTGCAGGACGCGGCCTGAAGCCCACACAGCCGCTATCCCCTACAGCATGATCCGGACCCGAAGGGCCGCGCCAGCGCAAAGTGTGAAGCGGTTTTCCGAAAAGATCCTGCTCGATCAAAGAGCTAAAGCGCGATGACGATTCATCCTATTCTCATCGCGCTTCAGTGATCTCCAAGCACATTGTGCAGCCGCGCGTCATGGCTCTCAAAGTGTCGCGAGAACCACGCATCCAGGCTCTGCGCCAGCACCTTCTCGTCGATCCGGGCGCTTGCTTCAAAGTCTTCCATGATGTCGCGCAATTCATCGAGCAGGCGCTCGTGGTCGTTCTTGTGCTGGGTAAGCTGGTCGTAACCACGCTCGCGCATGAGGCGCTCTTCGAGGGCAAAGTGCGACGATATTGCCTTGAACAGGTCGCCGAAGAAGTTGACGATGGCCTCTTTCGATCCTTGCGCCGCCGCCTCCGCGTAGAGGCGATTGATAAGCTCGATGAGTTCCTTGTGCTCGTGATCGACTGCGGCAACGCCGACGCTATAGCGATCTTCCCAATGCAACAGGCTCATGATCCCGTCCTCAACGAAAGATGAACTCGCCGCTCTCAGGCCCGTAATCGATGACGAACAACTGGTTCGCCGCGAAATCGATCGTCTCGTGCCGCTCGTGGTCGAAGCCCTCGGCACGGGCCTTGTCACGCATGCGCACGTCGACGTCATACGTCCCGGCCGGCAGCACAAAGCGCTGGTAGACCCGCGACGGACCGTCGCCGGCAATCCCCGTGGGCGGGAGGCTGGCCCGATAGATATTGCGGCCGTCGACGTCGAGCTCGACATAGATCGGCCGGCGCACCCGCGGACAATCCTGCACGCGGCGCATGTTGGGTGGCAGCCTCGCGATCTCTTCCGGCGTGAGCCTTCGACACTCCCCCCTGCGATCGGCGCTGTGCACGAACGTTAGCATCACCACGCCGAAACCGTTGGGGATTTGCCGGTAGGTCGGCCGATCGGACAGCCAAGCAACGCCCGCAAACAGCGCAGCGATTACCAGGAACTGGCCTGCAAGGCGCAGCAACCTCATGAGTCTCCCCTCAGCTCTGCGGGTTCTCGGGCCATGGTCGGTCGCGACACGGCGCTCGCCGGCAGCGGCGACCGCAATCGTTTGGGCGGCAGTGTCGCCAGCCGCGTGGCAAAGGCGGCAATCTCGGCTTCCATCTTCTTCACGGCGAGCGCGGAAGCCCAGATCGTCGCCAATCGCTCGCGCGGAACGCGCGCGCGCAAATAGGGATCGCGCTCCCCCGCAAAACGCTGCTCGGTCCATTTGATCCCGAGCCGGTTGTAGCACGCGCTCTCTGCGCAACCGGCGACAGCCACGGCGTCGGCGAGATCACGGCTCAGGATGAAATCGATCAAAGACGGCGGCGCCATCGCAACACAGGGCAGGACAACCGTTCCATCGGGCCGCCCGGCAGCTGCGCCGTGCTCGCAGGCCAGGACCAGCACGCGCGCAGGCCCCCTCAGACCGGCGGCAACATTCATCACCCTCTCCCGAAGCTCTCTGAGCGAATAGTCCGGCAGGTCGATCCCGGTCTTCAGATCTGCCGAGCGGCGGAACGGCGTCGACGATGGGCAGGCACCCATGCAAATGCCGCAGGAGACGCAAAGCGACGGATTGACCTGCGCTTGCGTTGGAAACGGCATGCCGTCGGTCCGGCCAACCATCCGGATCGCCTCGTAGGGACAGTCTTCGACGCACCGCGCACAACCATTGCAATGGGCGAGATCGACTTCCGCCGCCCGCGCCCGGCGCAAGGGCGGCAGCCATGGCATCAGTCCAATCATCAGCGAAAACGCCCCGAGGAATGCCCAGACCGCGCCATTGCCCCAGATGTTGGTCAGTGGATAAAGCGGCAGGAAAAACCAGTCGAGGCCGACGACCGCCGGCACCTTGGCCAGATCGGCCTGTCCTTGCGATAGCGCAGGCTTCCAGATCGAGACCGCGACCAACGCGGCAAGCGACAACAGGGCCAGCGCCCGGGGCGGATTCACCTTTGGCCGCGAAATCCTGAGGATGTGCACCCACATGATGAAGAGAAGGAACAGCGGAACTGCGACGTGCATGAACACCATCAGCGAGAAGAAGCGGCTGGTGAGCGTGCCCGTGGAGATGAAGTTGCGTGCGATCGGCTCGCCGAAGATCGGCAGCCAGTCCAGAAGCTCCGACGAGACGAGCGCGACATATTGCGCAAGCCTGTCCCAGACCAGCCAGTAGCCGGTGATGCCCGACGCATAGAGCAGCCAGATGATCGGCAGCCCAGTGAACCAGGAGAACCACCTGACGCCGCGATAGCGATCATTGGCAAATTCCCGCAAGAGGTGGACGACCACCATCACCACCATCAGATCCGACGCGTAGCGATGAAAACTGCGCATCACGCCGGCGTGGTACCACTGATCACGGGTGAGATATTCGACCGACTGATAGGCGCGTTCGATGCCGGTATCGAAGAAGATAAAGAGATAGATGCCGCTGATCGCGACGATCCAGAAGAAGAAGAAGCCGAGTGCGCCAAGCTGGGCCAGCGGATTCAGCGACGGCCCGAACAGGCGGTCGAACGGCTGCTCGATGGCCGCAAATCCCGTTCGAAGCATTTTGCGCATGAGCCCGATCACGGCTTTCCCCGTTTCATCCCGCTCCGGCCCTCATGCATGAGCCGAGCGAAACCACTCGCGCAGGATGAGGCCGCCCATGACGAGCAGCGAGGCGGCGGCAATCACGCTTCCGAATACAAGTCCGAAATCGATGCGGTAGCGTCCGGAACCGGGGTCATAGGCGGTGCAGATGAACCTGATGCGGTCGAGGACGCCCGAGAAGGAGAACGGCACCGCCGTGCCGTAAATGACGTCCTTCATCGGCTCCATGAACATCTGCAAGGGGAACTCGTCGCCATAGACCTGCCGGTAGACTTTGCCACGGCTATCCAGAATGGTGGTCTGCGTCGGATGATCGAATCCACCAGCGACCGAGCGGTAGCTGAAGCCGAGGTCATTGAGCAGGGCTTCGATGCTGGCTGTATCACCGCTGGCTACCCGCCAATTCGGGAACTTGATGCCTTGCGTCGAGGCGAACTGGGCCAGTCGCGCGACCGTGTCGTTGCGTGCGTCGAACCCGACCGTCAGCACCGCAAAACGGTCGGGCCCGAACACCCGTCCCGCTTCGTGAACGGCGCTGATGAGATGCTGGGTCGTCGGCGGGCAAACCGAGCTGCAGGACGTATAGACCAGGCTGACAACGAGTGGTTTGCCACGATAGTCGCCAAGCGACAGCCGCGATCCCGTAGAATCGATCAATTTATAGTTGCCGACCGTCCGCCCGACGACCTGTTCGCCTCTTGCGATCACCGCGGCGGGATCAAGCGGTGGCGACGCGGGCCATGCGGGCGAAGCAGGCATGGCCGCAAGTGCGAACAGGGCCCAAGCAGCCGCATAACCGCGACCAGCGGGGCGACTGGAGGTCATGACCAGTACCCGACGGCGCTCGACAACAACGCGCCCGTGATCAGCAACGCCAATTGGACGAGCGAAGCGAGAAAATTTGCCATTGCATTGGCCTTGCTCGGCTCGCGATAGAGCTTGATACTCTTCCAGACGAAATAGCTGCCGCCAATTGCCGCGCCGAACCCGTAGAGCGGCCCTTCGCCGAACCCGAGCGGCACCAGCGAGATCGCGAGAAGCACGATCGCATGGGCGAGGACGGCGAGCGTCCAGGCATGAGCCGGAGCAACGACTGGTAGCATCGGAATGCCGGCTTTCACGTAGTCCTGCCCCTTGGCGGCGGCCAGGCTCCAGAAATGCGGCGGCGTCCACAGGAACAGCACGACCGCCAGAACCGTCGGCACAACCTGCGGTGACGCATCGACGGCTGCGGCCCCGGCAAGCACGGCGAAGCTTCCCGCGAGCCCTCCGACCACGATGTTCCAGGTGCTGCGGCGCTTGAGCCAAACGGTGTAGACGACGCCGTAGGTGAAGGCCCCGAGGAAGACATACGCCGCGGCGACATGGCCCGCGCAGAGCGAGGCGAGCCCAAGCGAGATCACCAGCAGCACCAGAAACGCCAGCGGCCACCACAGGCTCGCCTTGAAGGCGCCGCTGGCGAACGGACGCTTGCATGTTCGCTGCATGAGCCGATCGAGATCGCGCTCGTAATAGTGGTTGAACGCGCCGGCGCTGCCGGACGCCCCGAGGATCGCGAGCCCAAGGCCGATCGGCTGCCACCAGGCCAGCGCATGACCATCGGCGACGGCAACGCCGGCTAACGCGCTCGCTGCGACAGCGATGCCAATCCTCAATTTCAAGAGCGAGATCGCCATCATGGCTGTCGCGCGCATGTGCCTTCTCCCTTCGCTCGCGGCGGTCAGCGGAACAGCCAGAGTTCCGACAGGTATTTCCAGTTAATGAAGTAGTAGAGCACGAAGCAGACAAAGAAGATGGTGACGAGGACGACCGTGCCCGGCAGTTTCGGTGCGCGCTCGCTGCCATAATGGGAGGCCACAGCGCCGCCCCCCGCGAACAGCGGGAAGATCAATTTGTGACCGCTCGTTATCTTCTCGCCGAACAGCACTGTTCCCACCACGATCAGCACGAACAGGCCCCCGCCGAGCCCGGCAATGATGGCGAAAATTCCGTTCAGTCCCATCATCAGGAACGCACCCGCCGAATAGGCGAATGACAGATTGGCATCGCTGAAGGTGATGTCCCAATGCCGCCGCGCCACGCCTAGCGTGCCGGCACCCATCATAAAGAGCGAGATGCCGGCGGCGCCGATCCCGAACAGATAGGGCTGGAGCTTGGCTAGCTTCGGCCAGATGATCTCGCGCTGGAACACCAGCGGCAAGACCAGATAGGTGGCGGCCATGAAGGCCAGCGTGGTGCCAGCAACCACGGTGCCGTGGAAATGCCCGGGCACATAGATCGTATTGTGCATGAGCACGTTGAGCTGTTCGGTGCCGAGCACCACGCCGGAAATGCCGCCGATGAAGCCAAAGAAGATCAGCGACAGGAACATTCCGGCAAAGGCCGGATGTCCCCATGGCGCCTTGCGCAGCCATTCGAACATCCCGCGATCATAACCGTTGCGGCGCTGGGCTGCCTCGATCGCGCCGGGCACGGTCAGGCCATGGACCATCGATCCCATCACCGCCAGATACATCATGTAGCTGGTGTTGACGATCTTCCAGCTCGCATCGAGCCCCGGCTCGGCTAACAGATGATGCGCCGAGGCCAGCTGCAGGAAGAGGATGTACATCAAGAAGGCGGTGCGGCTCACCTTCTCGCTGAGCGGTTTCGCGCCAACCAAGAGTGCGGCGATCAGATACCAGAGCGAGACATGCGCCGAAACATTGATCTGCTGCGAGGAATGCCCCATCGCCCACCAAACCACCTTGTACATCAGCGGATTGATGTCGGAGATGAAGCCGAGCGACCACAGCCAGGTTGGAATCAGGATGATCGCGCCCGAGGCGATGGTGAACACCGCGATGATTGCCGCGGTCAGCGCGCCGAACGTCACGAGCGGAATGGAGCCTTCATAGGTCTGCTCCTCCTTCGCGATGACAAGGGTTGCGAAGAAGATCACGCAGCCGACCAACGCGCCGACCGCAAACAGGATGAGGCCGAGGTAGAAGTGCGGCTTTGCCTGCATCGGCGGATAGGACGTGAACATGACGCTGGAGTCGCCCTGCAGCACCGCAACATTTGTCATGAGCGCGCCGACCACCATCAGCACGAAACCGAGCCAGGCGAATTTCGGCGCGGCCAGCCGCGAATTGAGCAGGATCGCGGACGCGAAATAGAGCACGGCGATTTCGAAGAAGATGATCCAGAACAACAGCACATTGGCGCCGTGTCCGGTTAGGACGAGATAGAACCACTCGGCCGGCAGAAGATGGACTGCCGGCCAACGCGTCAGTGCCACCAGCAGCCCCATCAAGCCGCCGATCGCGAGAAAGATCACGGCGGCGACCGCGTTCGCTTTGATCAGAGCCTGGGCGGCGGCATCGACCTTGAGCCCGGTATATTGGCAGGTGCGGAATTCGGTTTTGGCGGGAACGGCGCCGATGACGGTTTCTGCGGTCATGACCCTACCTCCCCTCGGCCGGCCGTTGACCGGCCTCCGCGCGCTTCTCGTCCGTGACATAGATCTTGCCGGTCATCGTATGGTGGCCGATTCCGCAAAACTCGTTGCAGACGATGCCGAACTGACCGCTCTGGGTCGGAGTCAGCGAGATGACGTGCTCAATTCCGGGATAGACCGAGATGTTGACGTTGGTGGGCTGCAGGGAGAAGCCGTGCATCCAATCAAGCGACGACAGATGGATCCGATAGCTGACGCCCTGCTCCAATTCCAGGATCGGCCACCACTGCCAGAGCCGCGCCAGCAGATAGACGTCGCTTCCCGGTTTCGGCTTCACAACGGGAATCCCCTGCTCTTCGCGCACCTGAAATTGCTTGGCGAAATTCTCGACCTTCTCTTCATAGGCCGAGGGATTCACCCGATAGGCCTCCTTGCTCAGATTCTGTTGGCCGATGAAGTGCCACGCGATCATGAACACGAACATGAACACGCCCCATAGGAAGGCGAGGACGATCCAGACCAGTTCGACCCGTTCGATCGGCTCGTTCCACCAGATGCGGCGTTCGGGCGGTGTGACAGACATCTCAATGTCCCTTCGTTTTCGGCTCCTCCGTCGGAACGTTCATTTCCCCAATGGAATCGAGGCCACTTCCATCACGCCCCAGATCAGGTAAAGAACGGTGGGTATGGTGACGCCGAGGAACAGCAAGAGAAATGGATTGTCGAGAATCCGCTGCATGACCGGCACGCGCGCGGCGCCGCCTTGCTGCGACGCGGTCTCTTCGGTGGGCGACATCGGCCTACTCCCGGCGTTGATCGGACCAAGCAAATTTACCGCGGGTAGCGCCAGCATCCTTGACCGCGGTTAAGGATGCCGAGCCTCGCAACAGAAATAATTTCGGTGATGCAACCGTCGACCGAAATTCAGAACGACAACCGGCCATCGCGCGGACGAAGGCCTGCGCTCATTGGCGCGATGCTCGCGATTGCGGTTGCAGCCATCTCCGCATGGACCGGCCATTCAGCGCATCATGCGCGCGAATCAAAGTTCATGCTGCTCTATGTCGGCGCTGACGATTGCGCTCCCTGCCGGGCCTGGCGGAACGGAGAGCGGCCTGCTTTCCTGGCGTCACCAGAGTTTGCACGCGTGATCTATCGCGAGATTGATGCGCCGCATCTTGAGAGTCTGATGAACGACCAGAACTGGCCCGAGGATATCCGCGACTACAGAAGCCGCATCAGGCAGAGCGATGGCGTACCGCTGTGGCTCGTCATCTCAGATCATGCAGTGGTCGAGCAGCAGTTCGGGACAGCCGCCTGGCGCGATCGCATTCTGCCGAGGATCAGGGCCCATCTACGCTAGAATCGGCTTGGTTCTCGGCTCTCCCGGCGCGCCTGTCGTCTGGCTGGTTCTGGCAGCTCTTGCGCCGGACCCGCAACGGGCCTGGACGCGGTCGCCCTCGACCAGAGCACGAAGCTGCGCCATCTCATAGACAGCAACATCGGATGCGCGAACGTCGACTCCTACCGGCCTCAGCTTGGCAAACACCCGGGATAGTGATTCTGGCTTCAGCCCGAGTCTACCGGCGATAAGCGCTTTGTCATATGGCAGCATGATCGTGCATGGCCCCCTCGTGCATGGGGTCAGCGATGCCAGGAAGTCGGCAACCCTTTGCGTGGCACTCTGGGCGGTCAACTGCTCGATGCGCTGCACCATGCCATGCAGATGTCGGGACGTGGAAGCGATCATTGCGATCGCAATATCCGGCATCTTGCGGATGCAGCTGACGACATGATCCGCCGGTATCATCAAGACACGGGCACGCGTGACGGCACAGGCAGTGGCAGGGTAGCGCCCGGATGTGAACGCGACCGCCTCCGCGAGGCTCTCGCCCCTGGTCAGCACGTTGAGCACGGCCTCGTCACCAGCTGGCGTCACCCGATAAAGCTTGACCCAGCCATCGACAATGATGAAGAAGGTCAGCGCTGGCTCACCCTGGTGGAACAGGGCGCAACCTGGACGAATGTTCACGACGCTCGCCTCTGCGAGCAGGACAGCCAGCGTTTGAGGTTTGAGTCCGCTGAGGACGGGTGTCTGAGCGGCAGCATCCAAATCGACAGGCGTTGGCGCTGTCATGGCGTCGTCCTTGAGGTTTTTCCTACCCTAATTGACCAAATCTTGAGCAGAAGCCGCACGGCCCTTTTTGACCGAGATCAATCTTCTCAGTCGATTTAGGGCAAATTTCCTGGCGCCGCGTTAGCCTCATCTGCATCACTCCCCACCGTTTGTTCTGCGGCAGAACGCAACGCCTTCAATACAGCATCCCGATCGAGGCGGTGTTCGGCACAGGCCTCGTCAACCGTGTGGAAGCAGGCAATCGGACACCCGACGCACCCCATTTTGAAGTCCAGGAAGGTACGGATGGTGGCCGGATGGCTCCTCATTACCTCGTCCACCAAATCGTCAGGTTGGATCGGCATCGAGAGGCCTTTCCTCGATTTTGAACTATCGACCTTTGGCTTCACCTGCTGTTCTTTTGAGACGCAAACCTGCCGACGGACATAGCCGTCTTCGATACCTCTAGCCTTGCGCAGGACCATAAGCGGGTAGCGGAAACCTATCTTTGTCGGCGCACAAACTTCTGGAGTTTTGGTCTTCACGTTCATTCCGGATCGAAGACCGTCTCCTATGCGGCGGACGACAAGCCTCTTCTGATGGGGGGAAGAAAACGGATGCGCGTTCCTCCAAGAATGCGAAGGCGAATTCACTGCAAACTGCCGGCGAGCGTGGATTCCGGTTGTGGTCTCCATCTCCCAACGGTCGGCGGCTGGTTGATACTAGGCACACGCTGACGCGTGACGCTACGCAGCCGAACGGTCGGGCAAATGAGATTCATCCCTGGTATCCCGGTTTCACGGCTTTGGCCGGTAAGCTCCTGGCGGGTCTGAGAGCGATACCTGCTTTCAACAACAGGATTTAGCTTTTGGCCCGCGGATCACCGAGCAAACCCGATCTACAAGCGCCAACGTGGCCACACAAACGGGCATCACGGAGGACTATCACACTGGGGACCCTCGCTTCACATGGACCCGCGTAAGCCGCCGCATACGTCGGCAGCCATCCGCCTGGGCACGCCAGATCCAGCCGGTCGGGCCGACGCGAGGCACGTCCACACCGGCATCCCATCGATCTCTAGCCGCGGTTCGCGCCCCATCGCTGCGCGACATAGTCCTCGCCATGCAGCTTGGTCGGCTCGCGCGCATGTCGAAGGATCAAACTTCGAGGCCGCAGCAAGACAAAATTGGTTGTGTCGTCGACGGCAAACTGCGGACGACCCAATCTGCAATCATGCTGCGACGATGAGGATTCAGTCGAACGCCTCGAGGCGACACGCAAAGCTCCCTGACGTGGAAGAGTGGCGTTGGATCGCAAAAATAGACGTCGCCCTTCGTTCAAGGCCTGCAAAAGGCTCGACAGCGTTCTGACGCTGCGCCCCGCTCGTTGGGCCGGAAGTGTCGCCTGTAAGCTTCCAACCCACAGACCGCGTTCACGCGCTCAGTTCGTATCTTCGGCGAGCGGGGCGGCGTTGAAACCCGCGACGACCTCTATTGGACCGCCGACCAAAACGAAACCAGCACAGAATTTCCAAGTGCGGGCCAAACCGAATTTCCAAGTGCGCACCAAACGCGCACGAGAACAAAGCTATTTCAGGAGGAAAATCATGACGTTGTGCTGGCTGGGGCGGGAGGGATCGAACCTCCGAATGGCGGAATCAAAATCCGCTGCCTTACCGCTTGGCTACGCCCCAACTGGCCCGGAACGGCGGCCTCCCGCGGCGCTGCTTCGGACACCGCCGGTCTATAGGGGGCGACCCGCCATTTCAACAGGCCGGACGAAATTTCGCACCCCCTATTCCGCCGTTCGCCCGTGAAGTGAGCGGATTTTCCGCCGCTCTGCTGCCCAAGACCCCTCCCTCGTCTGGCTTGCCGGATAATCCGGTCGCGCCGTCCCTATTCCAGCCCGTCGCCGCGCTGGCTCCACAGGCATGACTTGCGGCCTCCGGCGCAGTTGAGATCACGCCGGTTTCGTGGGAAGACGCCGCCGGATCAAGGACAGAGGAAACGAGGGTTCGGTCATGACCTACCAGGCGCCGATCAAGGATATCCTGCTTGCGCTCAACCATGGCGCAGGCCTGAAGGCCGCGGTCGCCGCCGGCCATTACGGCGATTTCGACGGCGATATTACCGAGGCCGTGCTGGAGGAGGCCGGCAAGTTTGCCGCCGATGTGCTGGCCCCGCTCAACCGGATCGGCGACGCACATGGCATCAAGCTCGACGCCGGCAAGGTGACCACCGCCCCGGGTTGGCCCGATGCCTACAAGCGCTGGACCGATGCGGGCTGGAACGCCGTCTCGGGCCCCGAAAGCCACGGCGGCCAGGGCCTGCCGCTCGCGATCAACGCCGCCTGCACCGAGATCTGGAGCGCCTCGAATATCGCCTTCGGCCTCTGCCCGCTGCTCACGCTGTCGGCCATCGAGGCGCTGGATGCGCATGGCAGTGCCGAGCTGAAGGACATCTATCTCGGCAAGCTCGTCTCCGGCGAATGGACCGGCACCATGCAGCTGACCGAGCCGCAGGCCGGCTCCGATGTCGGCGCGCTGCGCACCCGCGCCGATCGCGCGAGCGACGGCAGCTATCGGCTGAAGGGCACCAAGATCTTCATCACCTATGGCGACCACGACATGACCGACAACATCGTGCATTTCGTGCTCGCCCGCCTGCCCGACGCGCCTGCGGGCACCAAGGGAATCTCTTTGTTCCTCGTTCCCAAATTCCTGGTCAATGCCGATGGCTCGCTGGGCGCGCGCAACGACATCTATGCAAGCGGCGTCGAGCACAAGCTCGGCATGCATGCCTCGCCGACCTGCACCATGACCATGGGCGATCATGGCGGCGCGATCGGTTACCTGATCGGCGAGGAGAACCAGGGCATGCGCTGCATGTTCACCATGATGAACCAGGCCCGCCTCGGCGTCGGCCTCGAAGGCGTCGGCATCGCCGACCGCGCCTATCAGCAGGCGCTGGGATACGCCCAGGAGCGCCGCCAGGGCCGCGCCGTCGGCTCGACCAGCAGCGGCTCCGATCCGATCATCGTGCATCCCGACGTCAAGCGCATGCTGATGCAGATGCGCGCCATGACGGCGGCCGCCCGCAGCATCTGCTACGCGACCGCCGTCGCGCTCGACGTCGCCGTGCGCGCGAAGGATGCGAAGGTCCGCGCTGACGCCGCCGCGCGCGGCGCGCTGCTGACGCCGATCGCGAAGGCGTTCTCCACCGACATCGGCAGCGAGGTCGCCTATCTCGGCGTGCAGGTGCATGGCGGCATGGGCTTCATCGAGGAGACCGGCGCCGCGCAGCATTATCGCGACGCCCGCATCACGCCGATCTATGAGGGCACCAACGGCATCCAGTCGATCGACCTCGTCACGCGCAAGCTCGGCGCCAATGGCGGCGCCTCGGTGTGGGCGCTGCTCGCCGAGCTCGACCAGACCGTCAAGCAGGTCGAAGCCTCGAACGATCCCGCCTTCGGCACCACCGGGCAAAAATTGCGCGATGCGCTCGGCGCATTGGAGCGCGCCAGCCGCTGGCTGCTCGAACGCCTCGGCACCGCGCCGAACGATGCGCTGGCCGGCGCCACGCCTTACCTCCGCCTGTTCGGCGCCACGCTCGGCGGCTGCTATCTCGCTTCCGAGGCTCTCGCCGCCCGGGCGGAGCAGCTCGGCGATAACAAGCGCTATGTCGCACTGGCGCGGTTCTTTGCCGAGAACGTCTCGGTGCAGGCGCCGTCGCTGGAGAAGAGCGTGACCGATGGCGCGGAGACCGTGAACGGCGCGGACGCGGTGTTGCTGGGGTAGCCTCTCTCGGTCGTCCCGGCGAAGGCCGGGACCCATACCGCGGAATCTATCTGCGGCGCACGTTGGCTGACGATCATCACAAAACGCAGGCCTGGGGTTATGGGTCCCGGCCTTCGCCGGGACGACCTCGTTGCGGCGCTCGGATTCAGGTCTCAACGACGTAACTCCGGCATTGCGAGCCAACGGGTGCGTGCAAAGCGCGGCCCGATGACAGGCTCCGCGAAGCAATCCAGAGCCACGCACGCGGCTCTGGATTGCCGCGTCACTTCGCTCCTCGTAATGACGGAGAGACATAAGTCCTCGTTCTCGCGGCACATTGCGCCCGAGCTTTGCGTCGTTCTTTGTCACCCTCGAAATCGGAGGGCGCAGGAAAGGCCGGGTGGCCGCTGCACCCGGGGCTCCCGCGCAAAAGTAGGCTTGCGCGAGCGCGAAAACCACAGGTACGGCGGTGATCACACCGGCCTTCCCTGCGCGATGGTTTACGGCTTATAGCGCGCTCTCCTCGGTGAACCTTGCCGATTGCCACCGTCGCCCTTCGCGAAGCTCTTCAGCTTCGCTGGGACTTGAGCGCCAGCCTTTGGGGCGCCAGGACCACGCGATTTCGCCGTCCGCGTCCGCGCCGCTCGTCAACAGGCACGTCAGCGTCCACCGCATCCCCGCCTCGCGTGTCGTGACGATCGCGATACGCCCCTCCGAAGATCGAGGCGGGATGACGCAAAGGAATACTGATTTTCGGAAATTGGCAAGCGAGATATTTTTGCGCGCAGATCTTGAACCCATCAACATGCTTGATTCCGCTGGGCAAATCTCGTCTTCGGCGCACGTGAACTGGCTTTCAGGTCGCGCTGTTCGGAAAGCCAAAGCGAGCGGGTCCTGCCTGTCGGGCAAATCAGATTTCACGCATCCTGCGGCTTGTTTCGGGTTCAAATTGATCGAGCGATCTGTCTTCCCATTTTGACCTGTTTCGGACAGCGGCGCGTCCAGCTCCATTTCGGGGCCCGGTGCCCATCTAACGTTCCGGCTGCGGAATATCGCCGAACACCTCGATCAGGCGGAAACGTTCGCACATGAGCTTCATGTCTTCGCTGAACCTTCCGAGCCGGCCGAAATAGGCCCGATGCGCGTCACGCCAATAGGCCAAGCTCCGGTCGCCTTCGCCCTCGTCTTGCGCGAAGCTGGCATCGACATCGTTGAAGCGCCGATACGTCACCTCGGTCGTCTCGATCACACAACGTGCCTCTCCGCGACCATCGAGCACGATCCAGCGCTCGCCAAGTGTAGAGGTGTTTGGCTCATCCTCCGTGCTGCAGGTTGCGGTCTTGACGCCCGCGATCACGAGTTCGAGCAGCTGATCGGCGAGCGCGGAATTGTCGCCAAAAGAGAAACAGCGAAGGTGCTGGTACCGTTCGGGGACAGGCCTGGTCATGGGGCTCGCTGGGCCTCACAGTCAACAGCGGTTCGGCGACAAATACGGACAGCGTACTTCGCCGGGTCCGGCGCGCAAGTGCTGCATTGGGGACGAGCGGCCCATCAGCGAACCGGCACGTCTCATTGAGGTCCGCTTAGTGGCGTAGAGCGGACTGGATTTGCTCTGATTGAGTTTTGTCGCTCCTGACCCCGACTCCGACACTTTAAAGCTTCGGAGAGACGCGATTCCAGAACTCGTCGAAATAGAAACGGACGACCGCGCGAGCGAGTTTAAAGGTGGTCCCCATCGTCATCAGCCTGGAGGATCGTTTCCGACAAGAGCGCTGCGGCTTTCTGTAGCGGGCCGATGAACCCGTCCAATTCGGCGAAGCTCACCCGCGCCACGGGGACGGAGACGCCCAGGCATGCGATCAGTTCACGATCCGGAGACAGGATAGGGACGGCGCAGCCAACGACCCCTTTCACATACTCCTCATTCGTCTTGGCCCAGCCCCGTTTGCGCGTCTCATCGAGGATCTTCAGCAGGCTCTCGACCTCCACGATCGTTGTTTCGGTATATCGGGTTAGAGCGAGTGCCCGACACAGCTTCTCACGCACTCGCTCCGGCAATCGGCTCATGTAAATCTTGCCGGTGGACGTGCAGTGCAGTGGCGCCGCCTCACCCGGATTGAATTCCAGACCTTGCGGTTGCGACACGCGCACACTGTCGACGTACGCGACCGTGTTATCGCGCACCACGCCGATCTCGCACTGCTCACCGATCTCGGCGGCAACCGCGCGCAGGACGGCATGCCGGCGCGCGGTGCGAAAGGCCGCGCCGATGACTTTTGCAGACAACGTCACGAGCTGATTGCCGACCACATAGCGTTTGGTGCCGAGCGCCTTCTGGAGCAGACCCCGCTCCTCCAGATTTCCGACCAGCCGGTGCGCGGTCGGCAGCGGCAGCGCAAGCGCACTCGCGATCTCCGCAACCGAAACGGCTTTGGTTTGGCCGGCGACATGCCCAACGATCGCAAAGGCACGGTCGAGTGGTCCGTCGCTCTTGGCCCCGGCCCTTGCCTCCGTCATGTCGCGTCCCTTCGTTCTTCAATAGGCGTAATAATTATCATTTTTCGGAATTAAAACTATCGGAATCTGACAATTGATCTAGATGATAGTTCATGATGCTCATATCGTTGGCGCTGCCGGCGGATGAACAAGCTTTGTGCATCGCACATAGAGGCCCACCGGCGGCGGCTGAACAGGAGGATGGGTTGTCCGGTCATTACGACATTGATGCCGTGCGGAAGGAATTCCCGGCTGCCGAGCGCATCACCTATCTCGACTCCGGCTTCCAGACGCCGCTCGCCCGCCCCGTCAAGGCGGCGATGGACCTCTTCCTCCGCGAAGGGCTGGAGACGGCCGGGCCGAAAAACGTGTGGCTCGATCGCGTCGAAGCTACCCGCGCGAAAGTCGCGCGGTTTCTGGGGGCGTTCCCCGATGAGATCGCCTTTACCAAGAACACCTCGGAGAGCATGAACATCGCCGCGAATGCGCTGCCTCTGCGCGCCGGCGACAAAGTGCTGATGATTTACGGCGATCATCCGAACAACGCCTATGCGTTCCTTAATCTGCAACGGAGGGGCGTAACGGTCGAGTTCGTGCCGATGACGGACATCGTCAACGACGAGAGCATTCGTCCCTACATCGATGCGAACACGCGCGCGATCTCGATGTCGCTGGTGACGTTCCACGCCGGTCACCGCTTCGATGTCGAGAGCATCGGCGCCCTGTGCCGGGACAAGAATCTCTATTTCGTCGTCGACGTGATGCAAGCGATCGGTGTGGTGCCGATCGACGCCAAAGCCATGAACGCGACTTTCATCGGGTCGGGCAGTCACAAGGGATTGCTCGTGCCGCAAGGACTCGGGCTGCTCTATTGGGACAAATCCAGGACCGAGCTCGAACCCGCTTACCTCGCCGCTGCGAGCCTTGCCGAAATTCCAGCCGATCTCATCGCCCGCCCCGACAAGCTCGAACCGGCCGCGAGCGCGCGCCGCTTCGAACTTGGCAACTTCAATCTTCCGGCTATTCACGCGCTCGGCGCCTCGCTCGACATGATCGACGCCATCGGCGTGCAGAACATCCAGAACCACTGCTTCGATCTCGGCGATCACCTGATCGCCCTGCTCGACATGCTCGACATTCGCCTCATCGGCCCGCGCGAGCGGCAGCACCGCGCGCCGCACATCTACGTCATCGCGCTGCCCGCAGCCGAATGGCTCGGCCATTTCGAAGAGAACGGTATCCGCGTCTCGCCGGAGCGCGACGGCATTCGCGTGTCGTTCGGAATGTTCAACACGTTCGCAGATGTCGATCGCCTGATCGACGTCATCCGCCGGCGCGGCGTGAAGCCGTCGCACAAGGCCGCTTAACAGAGGAGATGCATATGACGAGGCTTGCGCGTGTATTCGGTATTCTGTCCGGCGTCGTGGCCTTCGGCGTCTCTCTCGGGCCGTCGAGCGCAGCCGACAGTCCGACGCTGGCCAAGATCAAATCGAGCGGCGCCATCACCATCGGCTACCGCGAAGCCTCTATTCCGTTTTCCTATCTCGGTCCGGATCAAAAGCCGATCGGCTTTTCGCTGGACCTTTGCGCGGCAATCGTCGAGCGCGTCAAGGCGGAACTCAACCTGCCCAATCTCATCGTCAACTATACACCGGTGAACTCGTCCAACCGGATCCCCCTCATTCAAAGCGGCACCGTCGATATCGAATGCGGCGGCACGGCGAACGACAAGAAGCGGCAGGAACAGGTGTCGTTTTCCGTCACGACCTTCGTCAGCCAGCCACGCTGGCTGGTCAAGGCCGACAGCGGCGTGAAGACCGCTGGCGACTTGAAGGGCAAGACCATCGTCGTCACCCAGGGCTCCAACGCCATCGGATTCGCGCAAGCGGCAAATGCGAAGGAGCAGCTCGGCCTCAATATCGTCCAGGCCAAGGACCATGCGGAATCCTTCCTGATGCTGAACACCGGCCGCGCAGCCGCCTTCATGGAAGACGACATTCTCCTCGCAGGCCTGAAGGCCGCAGCGCCAAATCCGGACGCACTGATCTTCCTTCCGGGAAGCTATGCCAAGGTCTATTATGGGCTGATGTTCACGAAGGGCGATGCGCCTTTCAAGGCGCTCGTCGATGACGTTCTCTCCAAGCAGATGGCGTCCGGCCAGTTCGAGAAGACCTACACGAAATGGTTCACGAGGCCGATTCCACCCAAGGGTGAGAATCTCGCCTTCCCGCTCACCGACGAGCTGATCGAGCGGATCGCCCATCCCAGCGACGCGGTCGATTGATAGGCCGCGATCGCGGAGACGTTCTCGCACATTGATCCTCCCTCGCACCCGAGGTTCGCGATGTTCGGAGTGCTTTTTGAACAGACGGCGGATGGCCAGCGCTATATCGACTGGCTTCTGTCGGGCCTCGGTTGGACACTCGCGCTGGCGTTCTTCGGCTGGTGGATCGCCTTCGCGGTCGGCCTCGTGGTCGGGATCGGCAGGACCGTCCAGAACCGGATCATCGTGGCGCTGGCGCGGCTCTATGTCGAGATCTTCCGCAACATCCCCGTGCTGGTGCAGATGTTTCTCTGGTACTTCGTGTTGCCGGAGATCCTGCCTGCGGCGCTCGGCAACGCCATCAAGCAGATCCCGCCGCCCTGGGGCTCCTTCTTTCCTGCACTCGTGTGCCTCGGTCTCTACACGGCGGCGCGCATTGCCGAACAGGTTCGTGCCGGGATCGAGGCCCTGCCGAAAGGACAAACCGAGGCTGCGCAAGCGCTTGGGCTCACCGGCTATCAGATTTATCGTTTCATCATCGTGCCGCAGGCGCTGCGGCTGATCGTGCCCAGCCTGACCAGCGAGGTCATGGGCATCTATAAGAACACGTCGGTCGCCCTGACGATCGGCCTCATGGAGCTGACCGCACAAGCGCGGCAGATCAGCGAAGCGACGTTCCAGACGTTTACGGCCTTCGGCGCCGCGACGCTGATCTATCTCGCACTCGCCTTGCTCGCCTATCAAATGATGGTCGCGATCGACAAGGCCGTGCGTATCCCGGGCACCACCCCTGTAAAGGATGCGATCGAACCCGGTCTCTCCGAGGACGTCCAGCCGGTTGATTCATTGCCCGAGGCGATGGAGGTCGCAAAATGAACAGCCTCGATTTTTCGATCGTCGTCCAGTCGTGGCCTTATCTCTGGTCGGGACTGCTGTTTTCACTCGCGCTGACCGCCGCGGCTTGTGTCATCGGGATGATCCTCGGCATCTGCTTTGCGCTCATTCAGCACTTCGAGGTGCCCGTGATAGGCAGGATCGTGCGCGCCTACATCGCGCTGATCCGTTCGATCCCGCTGATCCTCGTGCTGTTCTGGTTCTTTTTCCTGGTGCCGATCGTGCTCGGTCATCTCAGCGGCAACGGCCGTCCGATTCCGATTGGCGCCACCTGGACGGCCTTCATCACATTCGGCCTGTTCGAAGCGGCCTATTATTCGGAGATCATCCGAGTCGGATTGCGCGCCGTGAATCGGGGACAGTTCGAGGCGTGCCAAGCCCTCGCGCTATCCACCTTCGACACCTATCGGTGCGTGATCCTGCCCCAGGTGCTCCGCGTGGCGAGCCCGATCATCCTGAGCCAGACTATCATCCTCTTCCAGGATACGTCGCTGGTCTACGTGCTTTCGCTCACCGACCTACTTGGCGCCGCCTCGAAGCTTGCGCAGCTCAACGGCCGTCTGGTCGAGATGTATCTCGTGGTTGCGATGGTCTACCTCGCCATCAGCTCGGCTGCATCCCAATGCGTCGCATCCCTGCGCAGGCGCTACGCGATCGCTGGAGCGCACCGATAGGCGATTGACCAAAGGACGCTTCCCTTGGGAGACGGATATGCTTGAGGAGACTGCCGTGAACGAGACGAGCCGGCCATCGGCCATTGTCGCCGTGGAGAATTTGGTGAAGCGGTTTGGCCGCTTCACAGCCTTGGATGATGTCAATCTCAGCGTCACCACGGGTGAGAAGATCGTCCTGTGTGGTCCCTCAGGCTCGGGCAAATCGACGCTGATCCGCTGTATCAACCGGATCGAAAAGCATGACGGCGGGCGGATCATTGTCGACGGCGTCGAGCTTACGGACCGGATGACCGACAGCAACAGTATCCGCCGCGAGATCGGGATGGTGTTCCAGAGCTTCAACCTATTTCCGCACCTCTCGGTCGTCGAGAACTGCATGCTCGCACCGATGAAGGTACGCGGCCTATCGCGGGCGGAGGCGCATGAGCGCGCGATGGGCTTTCTGCGCAAGGTCCACATCCAGGATCAGGCGCGCAAATATCCGGGGCAGCTCTCGGGCGGCCAGCAGCAGCGCGTCGCCATCGCGCGCGCCCTGTGCATGCAGCCCAGGATCATGCTGTTCGACGAGCCGACCTCGGCGCTCGATCCGGAGATGGTCAACGAGGTGCTTGAGACCATGGTCGAGCTCGCGCGCGACGGAATGACGATGGTGTGCGTGACGCACGAGATGGGGTTCGCCCGTGAAGTCGCCGATCGCGTGGTCTTCATGGATCGCGGGACAATCGTGGAGGAAGCCGATCCAGAAACCTTTTTTCGCGCCCCCCGCACCCAGCGAGCAAAGGGCTTTCTCCGGCAGATCATTCACTAGGAGAGTTCGCTGCTTTGGGTGAATAGCGCTATTTTGGAGGTCCGCCGGGCGCTTCCGGTCTACGCCTCAGCCGATAAGGGAACGCGAGGCCGACTGTGTCGTCCACAGGCTCGCGCGAGCGACGGTCAATCGGCTGCCGCATGTAACGGCACGACGAGCGTCAAATGGGTGCCTCTGGTCGACGCTTGCCGCGTCAACTCGCCACCCAGCTGACCTGCCAATCCCAGAGCAATGCGGGTCCCCAGGCGCTTGCTGAGCGCGGGATTGAAGTCGCTGGGCAGTCCGACGCCGTCGTCGCTGACCGAAATCGAAACTGTTCTGTCGTCGCTCAGAACGAGTTGCAGGCGGATCATCCCGTCGGATGCATCGGGATAGGCGTGTCTGCCGGCATTCAGGATCAGCTCGTTGACAATCAATGCGACAAGGATGGCGCGGTCCGCGGCGAACTGGATTTCCCTGGGTGCATCTAGTTGGATCCTGGAGGGCGCGACTGCGGGCTCCAGGTCTTCGACGACTTCCCGCAAGTAGGCAACCAGATCTATGTTCTCATAATCGGCATTGTAGGCGAGACGACTGTAAGCGCGGCCGACCGCCGAGATCCGGGTGGATGCTTCCATGAGCCGTTCGCTCAATGCGGGATCGCCGGCGGCGCTCGCCTGCAGGTGAAGCATGCTGGAGACGACCTGAAGGCTGTTCTTGACCCGGTGGTTGACCTCCTTCAGCAGGATCTGATGACGGTCCAGTGCAGCTTGCAGCTTGCGCTGATACTGTTGCTGCTCGATCGCCATGCCGAGGATATTCGCGGCACCTTGCAGGAAAGCGATGTCATGCTCGCCGAACTCTCCTTCAGATCGGCTGTCGACTTCGAGCACGCCAAATGGCAGACCGTCGCCCTGCAAAATGACATTCATGGCACGGCGGATTCCGTGCTCGACAAGCAGTTCCGGCGTTCGAAATCGTTCTTCATTTTCGAGATGATTGGAGATCACCGGCTTGCCGGTGTGGAGGGCGTAGCCCGCCGGCGAATCCAGATCGGCTCCGACGGTCGCGCGCCCGACCACGCCTTCGCCCCACCCGATGCCCGCACGAACAAGCAAACGCTTGTCTGGCGGAATGTACTCCAGGATTTTGCAGTACTCGGCATTCAGGCCTTCAGCCGTCATCCGCGCGGCGTGATCGAGCAGGTCGGTGAAGCTCGTGCGCTGCAGGGCCAGGACCCCGAGTTCGGCGAGCAGCTCCTGCTGCCGAATACGCGATCGCAGCGCACGCCCGGTCAATTCCTCGGATTCGTTGCCTGGCTTACCCTCAACGACGGGTCCGGCTGCGTCAGGTGTCGAGTTCATTCTCCCCGATAACACAACGAGGATCACAATTCCCGGAAACTTTTGTTCATCAACTCCATGGAACTTCCGGATCGAGCCTTGCACCGGGCCGGCCCGGGCTTGTGAAAAGCGCGCGCGTGCCTGTTCCGTAGGATGGGTAGAGCGCAGCGAAACCCATCATCATCGCCGCCAAAGCGATGGGTATGGCTGCGCCTACCCGTCCCACGGCTTGACCCTATTATCGCATGTCGAGCACACGGAACAGCCTCACCTTCACCTCGTCCAGCAGCAGCGCGAACACCACCGCGCCCGCAAACAGGCTCGCGACAATCCACGGCGACAGCGGCGCCATCAGGATGCCGAACACCGCCAGCCCGGGAACCAACAGCAGATCTGCGAGCGAGCACAACAGCACGATCCGGCTCGGCCGCGACGACCAGATGCGCCGCCGCTCGCGGACGACGTAGTAGATCGCCTGGCCGTTGAAGACGAGATTGACCATGGTCAGCGTCCGCAACGTGTCGAGATCGAGATGCAGCACGTTTTTCCCCAGCAGCAGCACGCAGATGCAGAAGGCGAGATCGAAGGATCCCAACGTGACGCCGGCGAGCGTCAGGTTGCCGACCTTCCAGCTGTTGGGCTTTGCCGACGGGCGGACGTTGTCCGTGGTCGAGGACATCGCCAGGAAGTCGCCGGTGATCATCGAGATCACGACCAGCATGGGCGTGAGGATCGCATGGCCGACGATCCAGAGCCCGACCGCGAGATAGGTCACCTGCCGCACCTTGTGCACGATCGAGCGCAGCGTATAGGTGAGGATGCGCTGGAAAGCGACGCGGCCCTCGGTCACCGCGCTGACGATGCCGTCAAGACCCGGCTCGGTGAGCACGATGCCGGCGGCGGATTTTGCGACATCGGTTGCGCTCGACACCGCAATTCCGAGCTGGGCCTGCCGCAGGGCCGGCGCGTCATTGGCACCGTCGCCGCACATGCCGACCGTGTAGCCGGCGCGCTGGAACGCCTTCACCAGCGTGAACTTGTCTTCGGGGAGCACACCGGCGAAGACGGCATAGTCATCGGGGCGGACAGTCGGCGTGATCGCATCCCGCGACGCGACAGCACCTTGCAATCCCACGGCGCGCGCGACGGCAGCGGCCGTCTCCAATGCATCCCCTGTGACCATCACGACCCGCACGCCCATCGCCTCCAAGGTCGCAAGACAGTGCGCCGCCTCGGGGCGCGGCGGATCGCTCAAGGCCAACAGGCCGATGATCTGCAGCCTGCCGCGTGCATCATGGGCGACACCGAGCACACGAAAACCTCCGGCCTCCAGCTCGGCCGCCTTCGCCACTGCCTCCGGCGAGGTCTGTGCCATCGCCGCGACATGGCCGAAAGCGCCCTTCACCACGCGGCGCCTGACACCCTGGCGATCGATGATGGCGGCCTCCGCCATCTTGGTGCCGGGATCGAACGGGACGAACTGATCGCGCGCCGGCATCGCCGCAAAGGAGTGACGTTCGGCTGCCAACCGCACTGCCGTATCGACGGGATCGAGCCCGCCATCGGAGCTCGCAAGCCGCGCCCACATCAAGACCTCGGCTTCGCCGTCTGCGTCGAGTGCGACCACGGCGGCCACCGCGAGCTCGTTGCTGGTCAAGGTCCCCGTCTTGTCGACGCATAGCACATTCATGCTGGCGGCTTCGTCGACCGCCGACAGTCGCGTCGGCAGCACGCCGCGCCGTCCCAGCGCCTGCGCGCCGATGGCGCCGGCGAGCGTAAAGGTGGCCGGCAGCGCCACCGGGACCGAGGCGAGGATGGCGATCAGCGCGAGCGGAACGATCTCGGTGACGGGAAGATGAAGGGCGGCGGCATAACCGATCTGGGCCGCGGCCAGCGTGCCGTTGATGGCAGCGAGATACAGCACCACGCGCAACACGGCCTTTTGCTGGGTGCTGGCGACGCGCGCGGTGCGCACCAGCTCCGCCGTGCGGCCGAACCGCGTGCGGGCGCCGGTCGCGGTCACCTCGGCGACCGCCTCGCCCCGGCGCACCAGGGCGCCGGCAAAGGCCTCATATCCCGGACCGGCTTCGACCGGCATCGACTCGCCGGTCAACATGGATTGATCGAGCTGCACGGCGCCCTCGCCGATCCGCGCGTCGGCTGCGACCACGCTGCCAAGGGTCAGCTTGATGACGTCGCCGGGCACGAGATCCGCGGCGGGCACGACCCTCCATGTCCCATCGCGCATCACCGCTGCATTGAGCGCGAGCCGCGACTTGAGCGCCGCCAGCGTTGCCTTCGCCCGTCCTTCCTGAATGAGGCCGAGCACCGCATTGAAGACCAGCAGGACGCCGATCACCGCGGCCTCGATATATTCGCCGAGCACCAGCTGCAGAACGATCGCCGCTTCGAGCAGGCAGGGAACCGGCGCGATGAACTTGCCGAGCAGCACCCGCCAGGTCGGCGTTTCGACATCCGAGGTCGCGTTGGGGCCGACGCTGGACAGGCGCCGCGCGGCCTCATCAGCAGAGAGGCCGGCTTGCCAATTCACGGCGCCGCCGGTCGAGCCGGCGGCAGAGGAAAGATCCGGACCACTGTCCTTGAGTTGCTGCCGCGCGTGCATCCCGATTCTTCTTGCAATTCATCATCGTGGCGAGGTCGGACGAAAAGTGCGGGTTCGGACGGCCCTGATGTTGAGCGAGATCAATCGCGCTCCGCCGCTCGCAAAGCTGTTACGCCACCAGGGCTTACGGCTACCGCCGGGCTTGATCTCCCTCAACACCGAAACAGCGGCTTCGATTCCAATGCAGGCCAGTCTGGACGCGCCAGACCGTCTCGAGCAACCAGGAAGCAATGATGACCGAGCTTGCAAGTCCGGCCCCCACCAAACCAGCGGCAGCGTCCCCGCAAGCGTCAGGCGCTCCCACCGCAGGCCATGGACGGCGCGGCCGGACATTCGCCCTGTTGGGGGGGCTCGCCATCGCGATTGCCGGCGCGGGCCTGGCTGCCTGGAAGCTGTCCCATTCCACCTCCACCGTGCGTTATGTTACCTCCGCCGCCTCGATCGGCCCGGTGACCCGGATCGTCTCGACCACCGGCACGGTCAATCCGGAGCTGACCATCATCGTCGGCAGCTACGTCTCCGGCGTTATCAAGGACATGTTTTGCGACTACAACACCGAGGTGAAGACCGGGCAGGTGTGCGCGAAGATCGATCCCCGCCCCTATCAAACGACGGTCGACCAGGCCAAGGCCAATCTCGCCGTCGGCAAGGCGCAGCTGCAGAAGGACCAGGCCGCGCTGACCTATGCCAAGATCAGCAATGAGCGCAACGCCATGCTGGTGAAGAGCAACGCTGTCAGCCAGGACGCCGCGGACAACGCGAGGAGCGTCTACGACCAGGCCCAGGCGCAAGTTGCCTTCGATCAAGCCACCATCGAACAGCGCCAGGCCGAGCTCGATGCCGCGCAGGTCAATCTCGACTACACCAATATCGTCTCGCCCGTCGACGGCACGGTGGTCTCGCGCAACATCACCATCGGCCAGACCGTGGCGGCGAGCTTCCAGACCCCGACGCTGTTTTTGATTGCCAGCGACCTCACCAAGATGCAGGTCGACACCAATGTCAGCGAAGGCGATATCGGCGGCATCAAGCTGGACGACCCGGTGCAGTTTTCCGTCGATGCCTTTCCCAACCGCGTGTTCGAAGGCAAGGTCACGCAAATCCGCCAGTCGCCGCAGACGGTGCAGAATGTCGTCACCTATGATGTCGTGGTCGGCGTCGCCAACAGCGATCTGGCGCTGAAGCCGGGCATGACCGCGGCGGTGCGCGTCATCACCGAACAGCACAAGGATGTGCTGCGCGTGCCGAGCCAGGCGCTGCGCTATGCGCCGGAAGGCGCAGGCCGGGCTGACGCGGCTCATCCTCGCGTGTTTGTGCTGCGCGACGCTGGGCCCACGGCCGTCGGGATCGCGGCCGGACTCAACGATGACGATTATGTCGAGGTGCGCAGCGGTGACGTGAAAGCGGGCGACCAGGTCATCACCAGCGAGCGCGCAGCCGCGCCCGCAACGCCGCCGCGGCTGTAATCCATGTCCGATCCCGTCATAGAGGTCATCGGCCTCAGCCGGACCTACCACGTCGGCGACGTCGACGTGCATGCGCTTGCCGAAGTCAGCCTCACCGTCGCGCGCGGCGAGTTCGTTGCCATCATGGGCTCATCGGGTTCGGGCAAGTCGACGTTGATGTCGATCCTCGGCTGCCTGGATCAGCCGTCCGGCGGACAGTATTTCTTCGAGGGTGTCGACGTGGCCGGGCTCGACGAGCCGGAGCTTGCGCGCATCCGCAGCCAGCGCATCGGCTTTGTGTTCCAGAGCTTCAACCTGCTCGCCCGCACCTCCGCGATCGAGAACGTTGCGCTGCCGCTGTTCTACTCCGACATCGCGCCGGCCAGCCAGTCCGCCCGCAACGAACTGGCGCGCAATGCCTTGCGGCTGCTCAATCTCGGCAATCGCGAGGCCAACACGCCGGGGCAGCTCTCCGGCGGCCAGCAGCAGCGGGTCGCCATCGCCCGCGCGCTGATCAACGATCCCGGCCTGATCCTCGCGGACGAACCGACCGGCAATCTCGACAGCCGCACCTCCTACGAAATCATGGAGACGCTGAAGGCGCTCAACCGCGAGCGCGGCGTCACCATCGTCATGGTCACTCATGAGCCCGACATCGCGCGCTATGCGGACCGCACGGTGACGATGCGCGACGGACGGATCATTTCGGACGAACGTCACGCTGACGCGATCGCGCCGGAGGCGCGCGTTGCGGCTGCGAACGCGCCAGAGCCGGTCGCATTGCAGACCGCGCTGTCGCTGCATTCGGCGTTCGGCTTTGCACGAATGGTATCCGCCGCCGCCGTGCAGGCGCTGGCGCGCAATATCACCCGTTCGCTGCTGACCATGCTCGGCGTCTTCATCGGCGTCGCCGCGCTGATTGCCATGGTTGCGGTCGGACAGGGCGCCAATGATGCGGTTCGCAAGCAGATCGAAAGCCTCGGCACCAACCTGTTCGTGGTCGTTCCCGGCGCGACCGCGCTTGGCGGCGCGCGCGGCGGCTTCGGCAGCGCCTCCACGCTCACCACAGCCGACGTCCAGGCGATCCGCCGCGAGGCCTCGTCGGTCGGCAGCGTCAGTTATCTGATCCGGCAGAGCGGGCAGATTCAGTACATGAACCGCAACTGGACGACGACCATCCAGGGCGTCAGTGCCAACTATCCGCCGGTCACCAACTGGCGCATCGCCGAGGGCCGCGGCATTGCCGGCGATGACGTCCGCTCCACCGCGCTGGTGGCGGTGATCGGGCAGTCCGCCGTCCGCGAGCTGTTTCCGGAGGGACAAAGCCCGGTCGGCGCCACCATCCAGGTCCGCAGCATGCCGCTTCGCATCATCGGCCTGCTCGCGCCGAAGGGGCAGACCGCCTACGGCCAGGACCAGGACGATGTGATCATGGTGCCGTTCACCACCGCCGAACGGAAGATTCTCGGCGTCGCCGCGCCGTCGCAGAGCCAGACGCCGCTGAACTGGGTCTATCCACCCTACCCCAACCCCTACAATCTGCAGCCGCGGCTGACTGGCTTCGTCAACCAGATCTACGTTCAGGCAACCAGCGGGCGCGACGTCTCCGACGCGGTGGCTCAGGTCAACCGCGTGCTGGCCCGACGCCATAACATCCGCCCCGGCCAGCCGAGCGATTTTTCCATCCGCAATCTCAGCCAGATCGCGGAGACGGCGGAGGGTTCCAGCCGCACGATGTCGATCCTGCTTGCGGCGGTGGCCTCGATCTCACTCGTGGTCGGCGGCATCGGCATCATGAACATTCTCCTGGTGTCGGTGACCGAGCGGACCCGCGAGATCGGCCTGCGCATGGCGATCGGCGCCCGCCGCATCCATGTGCTGCTGCAGTTCCTGGCGGAGGCGGTGTTCCTGTCCGTCAGCGGCGGCATTGCCGGGATCCTCACCGGCGTCGCATTTTCGCTCAGCCTGCCGGCGCTGACCGGCTGGCCGGCGCCGCTCTCGCTCTCGGCCATCGCCGGCGGCTTCCTGTTCTCCGCGGCGGTCGGCATCTTCTTCGGCTATTATCCGGCCCGCAAGGCCGCCCATCTCAATCCGATCGAGGCGTTGCGCTACGAATGAAACGCAACGCGGCCGTTCAGTTAATTGAACTCTTCGCCGCGCTGTGCCAAGAATGGAGAATGACGATCCGTTGCATTCATCCATTTGAGCGCGGGCTGATCCATGGTTGCTTTGAAGCGGGCCCACAGCAAGGGCGGCAGGCCGCCCCTGGAGCGGGCGGGCGAGGTTGAGGAACGCATTCTCGATGCTGCCCAGGAAATCTTCGTCAAGCGCGGCTTCGATGGCGCGAGCGTCGACGAGATTGCGCAGACGGCGCGCGCCGGCAAGCCCACCATCTATGCCCGCTACGCGAACAAGGAAGCGCTGTTCAAGGCGGTGATGGCACGGCAGGTGGCGCGGAATACCCATTTCGAGAACCTGGTGCCGCAGGGCCGCAGCTTTCACGCTAAGCTCGTCAATCTCGGGATTGCGCTGAGCGAGCGCGCGCTCGACGGCGAGACCATCGGCCTGATGCGTTCAGGGATCGCCGAAGCCGAGCGGTTTCCTGAGCTCACCCGCGGCATCAACGACATGGCGCGCAAGCGCGCGGCAGCCAACCTCGCCAAGCTGCTCGCCGAGCTTGCGCGCGAAGAAGGCATCGCGGCCCGCGGCGCGTTCGCGCCCGACAAGATCACCGACACCGCCCGGATCTTTCTCGACCTCGTGTTGTTCGCCATGTTCATCAGCCGCCTGCTCGGCGAGGACGTGAAGACGCTGAAGAAGGAGCTGCCGGCCTACGTCCGCCAGCGCGTCGATTTCTTCCTGGCGGCCTGCGGGAGGGGGTAGCGCAGCGAGCTAACCCGTCATCCCCGGCGACGTGGACCCTGGACGCGCTGGTCTGCTAACATGGGCTCCGACAACAGCCGGAGAAGCGACATGGCACGCATCCTTGTCCTTGGCGCAGGATTCGCGGGGCTGTGGGCCGCGATCGGCGCGGCGCGCCAGCGCGAGGCGCTTGGCAAGTCGCGCCATGACGCCAACATTCTGGTCGTCGACCGCAATCCCTATCACAACATCCGCGTGCGCAATTACGAGGTCGACATCAGCGACGCCGCGATCCCGCTCGCCGGGCTGCTTGACCCGATCGATGTCGATCATCGCATAGCCGAGATCGATGCGATCGAGCCGGAGCAGCAGCAGGTCATTGTCGCGACAAGAGAGGGACAGGAGGTGCTGCACTACGACCGCCTGGTGCTGACGCTTGGCAGCGAGCTGGTGCGCTCGACAATTCCGGGCGTGGCCGCGGCGAGCTTTGACGTCGACACCTATCAGGCTGCCGTCAGGCTCAACGACCATCTCGCCGCACTCGGCAGGCAGGCGCCCTCGCCCGGCCGGTCCACAATCGTCGTGGTGGGCGCGGGCTTCACCGGCATCGAGGTCGCGACCGAAATGCCGGCCAAATGCGCCAAGGCCGGCATCACCGATCCGCGCGTGATCCTGATCGATCCCAATCCGGTGGTCGGCGTGACGATCGGCGATCACGGCCGTCCCGTGATCAATGAGGCCTTGAGCAGCCTTGCCGTCGAGACGCGGCTTGGCGCAAGCATCAGCGGCGTCGATGCGCGCGGCGTCACGCTGAGCTCGGGCGAGGTCATCGCGGCACAGACGGTGGTGTGGTGCGCCGGCATGGCCGCCAGTCCGCTCGCTGCGACCTTGGCCGGCGAGCACGACCGGCTCGGCCGTCTCGCGGTGGATTCATTCATGCGGGCCAGGCGCCTTGCGAACGTGTTCGCCGCCGGCGATGTCGCGTCCTGCCTGATCGATGGCAAGCATTCGACGGTGATGTCGTGCCAGTTCGCCCGTCCGATGGGCCGCTTCGCCGGTCACAATGTGATGGCCGACCTGTTCGGGCAGCCGATGCTTCCGCTCATGATCGATTGGTACGTCACCGTGCTCGATCTCGGCAGCTGGGGCGCGCTGTACACGGTCGGCTGGGACCGGCAGGTGCATGCGACCGGCGCGGCTGCCAAGCTGACCAAGGAGACCATCAATCACAAGCGCATTTATCCGCCGCGCAACGCCAGCCGCGACGAACTGTTCGCTGCCGCCGCGCCGACCATCCAGGCGGCGCCGGTGACGCGTGCAGCCTCGACGGCATGAGCAACATGGCCCGGGCGTGTGCCAGTTCGATGTGCAGTCAGTGCGCCATGGCCGGCCCCCCGCCCAGCTTGCTCTTGCGCAGGGTGAGCGCGAGCGGAACGGCAGCGAGCGACACCAGCATCAAGACCCAGTAGACGTCGACATAGGCGAGCAGCGCGGCCTGCGCCTGCACGGTCTGGCCGATCCAGGCCAGCGCCTGGCCCTGCGCCTGTGCCAGCGACGCACCATGCGCGGTGAAGTAATTGGTCACCTGCTGCAGCGTGTCCTGATATTGCGGGCTCGACGGCAAGGCATGCTCGATCAGCCGGGTCTGGTGGAATTGCTCGCGATGCGCCAGCACATTGGCCGCGAGCGAGACGCCGATCGAGCCGCCGGTGTTGCGCGCCGCATTGATCAGGGCCGAGGCCTGGTCGGTCTTGTCGGGCGGAATGCCCTCATAGGATGCCGCCATGATGGACAGGAAGATCAGGGGCAGGCCAATGCCGAGCAGCATGCGCGACATTGCAAAGAACCAGAAGCCGACATCGGCATAGAGGCGGGTGAGATCGTACATCGCAGCCGCCGCAACCAGCGCGCCGGCACTGATCAGATATTTCGGCTGCACCTTGCCCGAGAGACGGCCGACCACGAACATCATCAGCATGGTGACGACGCCGCCGGGCGACAGCACCAGTCCCGCCCAGGTCGCGGTGTAACCGAAATTCTGCTGCACCATCTGCGGCAGCAGTTGCGTGGTGGCGAGCAGGATCATGCCGGTCGCGAGCATCACCAGGAAGCTCGCGCCGAACTGCCGCGTTCCGACCATGCGCACGTCGATCATCGGATTCTTGCGGCTCATCTCCCATGGGATCATCAGCACGAAGGCGGTCGCGGAGATCACGGCGACCGTGGTGATGAAGCGCGAGGAGAACCAGTCGTCCTCAAGGCCGCGGTCGAGCGTGAGCTCGAGCGCACCGAGGAAGGTCGCGACCAGCACGAAGCCGATGACGTCGAAGCTGTGCCCCTCGGCGATCAGGCGACGCCGCTCCTCCCTCGCCGCCCGCGACTCCTGCAGAACGGCGGCGATCAGCGCCACCGCGATCAAGCCGACCGGGCCGTTGATCAGAAAGCACCAGTGCCAGGAGAAGTTATCGCTGAGCCAGCCGCCGAGCGTCGGCCCGATCACGGGCGCCACCACGACGGCGACGCCGAACAGCGCAAAGGCCTGGCCGCGCTTGGCCGGCGGAAAGGAATCGGCCAGGATCGATTGCGACACCGGCACCATGCCGCCGCCGCCGAGCCCCTGCAGAATCCGGAACACCAGCAGCGACTGCAGATTCCAGGCAAAGCCGCACAACACCGAGCTCACGGTGAACAGCCCAAGGCAGGTGATGAAGAACGCCTTGCGGCCGAAACGCTTGGCGAGGAAGCTCGAGGCGGTGAGGATGATGGCATTGGAGACGAGATAGGTCGTCACCACCCAGGACGCCTCGTCCTCGGACACGCCCATGCCGCCCGCGATATAGGGCAGCGCGACATTGGCGATCGTGGTGTCGAGCACCTCCATGAAGGTCGCGACCGCGACCAGCACCGCGATCAGCCAGGGATTGGTGCCAGGATTTGTCCCTGGATTCGTCCCGCTGGCCGCCGTTCCCTCGCTATCGTCGCGCGCGCTCATAGCGCACTCCGCAGGCGTTCATAGAGCGAGGGGGCCGGATTGATCCGCACATACGGCACCACCGACATGCCGGGGCCCAGCGCGACGTCCTCGGGCGGATCGTCCATCACGAGCTTGACCGGAACGCGCTGCACGATCTTCACGTAATTGCCGGTGGCGTTCTCCGGCGGCAGCAGCGAGAAGGCCGGCCCCGAGCCGCTCTGCACGCTATCGACATGGCCGCGGATCTCGCGCTCCGGATAGGCGTCGATCTTCAGCGTCACGGCCTGCCCGGGGCGCATGTGATCGAGCTGGGTTTCCTTGAAGTTCGCGGTGACCCAGATGTCGTCGGGTACGAATTGCGTCAGGGCCGTGCCTTGGGCGGCGAACTGGCCCTTGGCCGCGGTCAGATTGACGACGCGGCCGGACTGCGCCGCCGTAACGGTCGTATAGGAGAGATTGAGCCTGGCCTGATCGCGCTGCGCCTCCGCCTGCGCCAGATTGGCGTTGGCGCTCTCGCGCTGGGCTTTCAGCGATTCAAGCTGCCGCTGCGCGACCCTCAGATTGGCCTGCGCGCTGGTCAGGGTCGCCTGCTGCTGGCGCAGCTGCGAGCTATATTGCTGCTCGTTCTGCACCGTGCCCGAGCCGGTGCGGGCCAGCTGCTCATAGCGCTGCGCCTGCTGCTGCGCGAACACGAGCCCAGCCTGCGCCTGCTCGACCTGCGCCTGCCCGGAGGCGATCTGCGCCTGCTGCACGTCGATCTGGGCATCGATGTTCTTGATCGAGGCCTGCGCCGCGTTGACCTGGGCCTCGGCCTGCGCGAGCGCGATGCGATAGTCGCGATCGTCGATCTTCGCGATCACGTCGCCCGCATTGACATGCTGGTTGTCCGTGACAGGAACGGCGGCGATGTAGCCGGCAACCTTCGGCGCAATGGCAAACTGCCGCGAAGCGATGAAGGCGTCGTCGGTGCCCTCGAAATGCGCCGCATAGTCGTAGTAGAGATAGCCGAGCGCGGCCGCCAGCGCGAGCGCAAGCCCGCCCAGAATGGACGCGACTGGATGTCGCCGCAGCAGCCCCTTGGGCGGCGCCGCAGGCTTATCGGTTCCCTCAGCTGGCGGGGCCTCTTGCGGAGCTTCACGGTCCGCGGGCTGTTCCACGACCCGGCGCTCGGCAGATTCGTTCGGGCCGCCTCGGCGGCCGCGGAACGGAACTGGCTCGGAAGCACCGGCCCCCTCGCGGCCGCGCCACTCCTCCACCGCGCGCTCCCGCGCAGACCTCGCGCCCTCCGGCGCATGACCAGGCGCCGGAGTTCCAATGTTGTCGGGGGTTGCATGTTCGGCCATGCCGCAACTCCATTAACAGAACGACACCGTTTCGTTTTTCTACATAGACGCGGCGTGGCCCGATGCAAGGGGAATTCGGCGGCGTTGATCTTGGATTTCCCTCAAGAATTTCGGCAAATGGGCCGCGATGGCGTCGGTTTCGGCGGAACGCGCAGGCGGGGTAGCCTGCATTCACGCAGACGTGTGCGCTGGCCCAGAGCACCAACGATAACGGGCAGGCGCGCCGGCCGTTCCGCCGATACACCTGCCCGTGCAATCACGACCTGCGGCGCGCCTCAGCGCCCGACGGCCACCTTACGCGCGATGACTTACTTGCTGCTCTCGTCGAGCGGGATCACCTTCAGCGGACTCGAATAGGGCTCGATGCGCAGCGAGTCATTGGAGATCAGGGCGACCTTGCGCAGCGGCGCCTGTTCGAGATCGCCCAACTGGCTATGGCGCACGGCATATTGCCAGACGCTCAAGGTGCCCTTGCCGACCAGCATTTTCGCGACGGCGCCGGCATCGTGGCCCTCCATTTGCGCAAGCTCGGCGTCGGAGAGGCCGATCACGATCTCGTCCTTGGTCGTGATGACCTTGAACAGGGACACCTTGTCGGCGGCGAAGGCGGTCTGCATCAACGGAGTCTCCAGGATCAGGCCGGTCAGCGCGATGGCGAACAGCCGGCGGATGGATTGTTGTGACATTGTCTCGTTCCCGAGGTTGCGCGTGATGCGGCCCGCACCGAGCGAGATGCGAACCGCCAGCCTTGGTCGCGCGCCGCGAATGGCGCGTTCGAGGCAGCATGAATTATTTGCAGAGCCGGCAATCCACGCTCAGCGCGCAGCGAACCGCGCCAGTGCCTTGCGGTCGATCTCGATACCGAGCCCTGGACCATCCGGCACGCGAACCACCCCGCGCTCATGTTCGATCGGCTGGGTCAGGATCGCCTGCCGGATCGGATGCTCGGTGCGGTCGAATTCGAGCATGGGCTCAAGAGGCTTTAGGGAGAGCGGGGTATGCGGCGGCAATACGGCGAGCAGCTGCAATGAGGCTGCGATTGCAACGCCCGTGCCCCAGACATGCGGATTGTAGCGAATGCCGAAGGCCTCCGACATGTCGGCGATCTTCTTGCATTCGGACAAGCCGCCTGCGGCACAGGTGTCGGGCTGGGCAATGTCGAATGCGTGCGCGACAAAGAGATCACGGAAGCCGAAGCGCGTGAACTCGCATTCGCCGCCGGCGATCGGAATCGTGAGCGCCGCCTTCACGGTGCGATAGCCGGCGACGTCCTCTGGCGGCACCGGCTCCTCGAACCAGCCGATGTCGTAAGGCTCGATCAGCCGCCCAAGCTTGATGGCCGCGACAGCATCATAGGCGTGGTTGGCATCGACCATCAGCGCCGTGCCAGGCCCGATCGCCTCGCGCACCGCCCGCGTCATCTCCGCGTCCTCCTCCACGGCGAAGCCGACCTTCAGCTTCACCGCGGAAAAACCTTCGGCGACATAGCCGGCGGCCTCTTCCGCAAGATAGGCAGCCGGATTGCCCGACCTGCGCCGGTAGAGCCCGGTCGCATAGGCAGCAACCTCGTTGCGCAGCGCGCCGCCGAGCAGCTGATGCACCGGCACGCCAAAATGCCTGCCCTTGATGTCCCATAGCGCAATGTCGATGCCGCTCAGGCCCTGGATCACCACGCCCTTCTGGCCGTGGTCACGCAACCGCGCATAAACCGTCTGCCAGAGATGGTCGGTGCGGAGCGGATCCTCGCCCACGAGCCATGGCGCGACGCTCTCGACCACGGCTGCCGTCATGCGCACGGGCCCATAGCATTCGCCCCAGGCGACGAGCCCGGAATCGGTCTCGATCTCCACCAGCATGGCGCTGCGCGTGTCGTACCAGGCGCGCGAATAGGCGAATGGCTGCGACAGCGCCGCCTGCAGGATGTGGGTGCGGATGGATTTGATTTTCATGTGTTGTTCCCGCCCTTGTTCTTGTCGGTTGTTGCGTCGCTTCAGCACGATTTTGCGCGCCTCGATATCCGTTTTTCCTCTCTTAGCGCATCGCAAGTTTCCAAGAGAAGAGTGCGAAGAATATCGTCTCCGGAAAGCAAGCGGGATCGCGGTTGATCGGGGAAGCGATGGTTGATATGAAGAATAGTTATAAAAAGTAAGTATCTATCCGGGGAGGATTCGATGAACGCTCGATGGATCGCGGCACTGGTGAGCACCGCATTGCTGGCTTTCACGACGGCCGCGGCGGCTGATCCGCTGAAGGTGACGCTGCTCGGGACGGGAACGCCGACGCCCCGCCTCAGCAGCTTCAGCGCCTCCACCCTGGTCGAGGCAGGACCGGAGAAGCTTCTGTTCGATTTCGGCCGCGGTTCCACCATTCGCCTGTTTCAGAAGCATATTCCGCTCGGTTCGATCACGGCGCATTTCATCACCCATCTGCATTCCGATCACCTGGTCGGCTTGCCGGACATGTGGCTCAGCGGCTGGATCGGCACGCCGTGGGCCTCGCGCAAATCCCCGATGGTGGTGTTCGGCCCGAAAGGGACGGTGGCGATGACCGAAAATCTCACGAAGGCGTTCTCCGAGGACATCCGCATCCGGGAGGATGACGAGCATCTGCCGCCCGAGGGCGTTGCATTCGCGGCAAAGGACATCGTGCCGGGACCGGTCTATGACAGGAATGGCGTCAAGGTCGCGGCGATCGAAGTCAATCACGGCGAAAAGATCAAGCCGGCGTTTGGCTACGTCATCGAGTACGAGGGCAAGAAGGTGGTGCTCTCCGGCGACACCAAATATGACGAGCGGGTCGCGAACGCCGCCAAAGGCGCGGATCTATTGGTCCACGAGGTCGCGATCATCGAGCCGGAGCTGTCCAAGAGCTATCCGTCCTACCGCGATATCGAGAACCATCATTCCTCGCCTGAGGACGCAGGCCGCATCTTCTCGCTCGCCAAACCGAAGCTCGCGGTCTACTCGCACATCGTGTTCGCGACGCTCAAGCCCGTGCCTGATGTTCCCGAGGATGCCCTGATTGCGCGCACGCGGACGACCTACGGCGGACCGTTGATCGTCGGCCGCGACCTGATGTCGTTCGTCATTGGAGACACCGTATCTGCGTTCGGCCCGAAAGGCGAACCTGTCTCTCCCGTGAATTCGGACGGTCACCAATAGTTTTGGCCGCCTGAAGCAGGTTGAGAGAAGGCGACCTGACGCTGCGAACCGCACGAAGCTTCGTGAAATCGTCGCGCCGGCACTCTATGATGGCGCGATGAGACAGATTCTGGTTCGGGCCTCGGCCGCCGTCGCGCTCACCTTCGCCCTCGCCTGCACCCTCGCCTTCGCATCCTCCGCGCGGGCCGACGGCGCGCCGGTGGCGTTGCGCATCCTTGCGATCAACGATTTCCACGGCAATCTGAAGCCGCCGCCCGGCGGCATCCGCATCACCGATCCCAACGACAAGAGCAAGAAGATCAGCGTGCCCGCAGGCGGCGCGGAGACCATGGCGAGCCTGGTCAAGCAGCTGCGCGAGGGCCACAAGAACACGATCTTTGTCGCGGCCGGCGACCTGATCGGTGCAAGCCCGTTCCTGTCGGCGATGTTCCATGACGAGCCGACCATCGAGTCGCTGTCGCTGATGGGCCTTGCGATCTCCTCCGTCGGCAATCATGAGTTCGACGAGGGCAAGGACGAGCTGCTGCGGATGCAGAACGGCGGCTGCCACCCGGTCGACCAGTGCTATCGGCCGGACCATCGCTTCGAGGGGGCGAAGTTCCATTATCTCGCGGCGTCAACCATCGACAAGGCTACGGGCAAGACCGTCTTCCCGGCCTATGAGGTGAGAGAATTCGACGGCATCCCCGTCGCCTTCATCGGGCTGACGCTCAAGGGCACGGCCGACATCATCTCGCCTGTCGCATCCAACGGCCTGGAATTCCAAGACGAGGCGGACACGGTGAATGCACTCGTTCCCGAATTGAAGGCGCGCGGCATCGAGGCCATCGTGGTGCTGATCCACGAAGGCGGCTATCCGACCGGCGACTACAATGAATGTCCCGGCATTTCCGGCGCCATCGTCGACATTGTGAAGAAATTCGATCGCGCGGTCGACGTCGTGATCTCGGGCCATACGCATCAGGCCTATAATTGCGAGATCGATGGCCGCCTCGTCACCTCCGCGGATAAATTCGGCACGCTGGTCACTGCCATCGATCTCAAGCTCGATCCCGCGACGCGCGACATCATCAGCGCCAAGGCCGAGAACAACATCGTGCGCATCGGCACACTGCCTGGGGATCCGCAGCAGACCGCGCTGATTGCCGATTACGAGAAGCTCGCCGCGCCAAAGGCCAACCGCCGCGCCGGCACGGTCACCGCGACGTTGTCGCGCGTGCCCAATGCGGCCGGCGAGAGCGTGCTTGGCGACGTCATTGCCGATGCCCAGCTTGCCGCGACGCGCGACGAAGCCAACGGGGCCGCGGTGATCGCCTTCACCAACCCCGGCGGGATCCGCACCGATATCGACAAGCGCGACGACGGCGCCGTCAGCTATGCCGACGTCTTTGCCAGCCAGCCGTTCCGCAACCAGCTGGTGACGCTGACGCTGACCGGCGCCCAGATCAAGGCCATGCTGGAGCAGCAATGGCGCGACCCGACGCGGCCGCGGGTGCTGCCGGTTTCCAAAGGGTTCGCGTACAGCTGGGATCCGAGCAAACCCGACGGTGAGCGCGTCGTGGCCGGCTCAATGAAGCTGAACGGCCAACCGATCGACCCGGCTGCGTCCTATCGCGTCACCGTCAACAACTATCTCGCGCTCGGCGGCGACGGCTTTACCGTGCTCAAGCAGGGATCAAAGCCGCAGACCGGAATCTTTGACGACGAGGCCCTGTTCGCCTATTTCCAGAAAGGCAGCCCGATCGCGCCGCCTCCGGCTGATCGCATCACGCAGAGCAACTGAGGCGGCGCGCCGCGATTTCGCCCCGAAACCCTTCCCGAGCGCGCCCTGACTGCCTAAATTAGCCGCTTGTCGCGAGCATGGGGACCGCTTGCACGGGAAGGATAATTCATGACCACGCTGCTGCTCAGCCACCCGGCCTGTCTCGACCACGCGACGCCTTCGGGGCACCCCGAACGCGCGGACAGGTTGCGTGCGGTCAAGGAGGCGCTCTCGGAGGAGCGCTTCAACGCGCTGGTGCGCGGCGAGGCGCCGGAGGGCTCGCTCGACCTGGTCACGCTCTGCCACAATGAGGACTATGTCACGGAGCTCCGCCACATCGCGCCGAGCGAAGGCCTGATCTATCTCGACGGCGACACCTCGATGTCGCGGGGCACCTGGGAAGCGGTGATGCGCGGCGTCGGCGGCGCGGTCGCCGCCGCCGACTCGGTGATGAAGGGCGAGCACAACAATGCCTTTGTCGCGATCCGCCCGCCCGGCCACCATGCCGAGAGCGCACGCCCGATGGGCTTCTGCTTCTTCGACAACGTTGCAATTGCAGCGCGCCACGCCCAGCGCAAGCACGGCATCGCGCGTGCGGCCATCGTCGATTTCGACGTGCATCACGGCAACGGCACCCAGGAGATCTTCTGGTCCGACAAGAGCGTGATGTACTGCTCCACCCACCAGATGCCGCTGTTTCCCGGCACCGGTGCGAGCGGCGAGCGCGGCGAGTACGACACCGTCGTCAACGCGCCGCTCGCCTCCGAGGATGGCGGCGCACAGTTCCGCGCCGCGTTCGAGCGCCGCATCCTTCCCGCGCTGGAGAAATTCGCGCCGGAGCTCATCATCATCTCGGCTGGCTTCGATGCGCATTACCGCGACCCCCTCGCCTCCCTCAATCTCAAGGCCGAGGATTTCGGCTGGGTGACGCGCAAGCTGATGGACGTTGCCGACAAAACCGCAGGTGGGCGAATTGTCTCTGTGCTCGAGGGCGGCTATGATCTGCAGGGTTTGAAGGAATCGGTCGCGGCCCATGTCACGGCCTTGATGGGCGCTTGATTCCCGCCACATTCCGTCCGCAGTGATCGCCTTAACATCAGCGGCAGGTTCCGCGCTTATTTGTTTGGGCAAATACTCTTCCTTGGGAAAGGCAGCATGGCCGAAAATATCCAGGCAGACGTCAAGCAGCTGAGCTTCGAGCGCGCGATCGAGGAGCTGGAAACGATCGTGAAGCGGCTTGAGGACGGCAAGGTCCCGCTGGAGGAATCGGTCGCCATTTATGAACGCGGCGAAGCCTTGAAGCGCCGCTGCGAGGAGCTGCTGCGGCAGGCCGAGGCGCGGGTCGAGAAGATCACCACCGACGCGAGCGGCCAGGTCAGCGGCACTGAGCCGCTGGACGTGCAGTAACAATGATGAACAACAAGGGCGCATGATGCCCTCGCTGCTTTGCGGGATAATTTGAAACCGTATGGGCGGTAAATCCGCGTCGCCATTGGCGAATTAGTTCTTGGCCCAAGATGCGGCCTGTTATAGTCCCCAAAACCAGGGCCTGATGAGAAGGTCCAGCAGTCGCGGCGCGTTCACCTCTCCCAGAGGGAGAGGTGAACGGCATCCGCGGCTGCCTTATTTGGGGGATCGGCCGGCCACGTGCGCGTTCATCATCGCCACATCATCTATGTGCAGGGATATGACCCGCGCGGCCTCGCGCAATACTACCGCATGTTCCGCACCGAGCTGCGCAAGTTCTCGCGGCTCTATCAGCTCACGGCCACAATAGGCCGTCCGCAGAGCTCATCGGATGACGAGCTCGCCTCCTGGACCATCGAGACCAAAGCCGAGGATTGGCAGAGCCGCACCACCTACGACTTCCTGCGCTTTGAGGATTTCATCCAGCGCGATCTCGCACAGCCGATCTGGCGCACCGTGTTCCAGGCGGTGTTCATTTACTGGCGGCTCGTCTTCAACGGCACGATGGGCCGTTTCACCCGGGCCAATTGGCGATTTGCGACCTTCATCACCTATCCGCATTTCGTGCTGCTCTTGGAAGCGCTGTGCACCGCGGCATTCGCCTTCGTATTCGAGAAAGGCCTGGATGCGCTCGGCGTGCCAAAACCGCTCAGCGTTGCGGCGGCGCTCGCGCTGTTCATCGCCCTGCTCGGGACCATGCTCAAATACACCGAACAGCGCACCTATGTGCTTTATCTGCTGTGCGACTGGATATGGACCTGGGACCTCGCGCACCGGCAGCGCGCCGAATGGGATCAGCGCATCGACCGCTTCGCGGCCCATCTCTGCAAGGTGGCGCGCGAGAGCGATGCCGAGGAGATCGTCCTAGTCGGCCACAGCTCGGGATCGTTCCTGGGGACCGAGATCCTGGCGCGCGCCCTGAAGCTCGATCCCGCGCTTGGCAAGCATGGACCGCGCATCATGCTCCTGACGCTCGGGGGCAACTACCCGATCATCGGCTTCCACAAGGCGGCGCAATATTTCCGCGACCATTTGCGCCAGCTGGCGCTCGAGCCGTCGATCGACTGGATCGAGTGCCAGGCCCGCAAGGACGTGATGAACTTCTTCCGGCTGGATCCGATCAAAAGCCACGGCATCGAGCTTGGCCGTGCGCAGCGCAACCCGACCATCGTCCCGATCCGGTTCCGGGAGATGATCAAGCCGGACCATTACAATCTCTGGCGCTGGCAGTTCTTCCGCGTGCACTTCCAGTTTGTGATGGCCAACGAACGGCCGCATCCGTACGATTTCTTCATGATCGTTTGCGGCCCCGTGCCGTTGCGGGAACGCATGAGCCACATGGACGCTGCGCTCGCCATCGCCGCCGGCGACGCCGAGGCGCGCTGCGAGGCTTGGAAAACCCTCGAATCTGCCGTAAGCGGCCCCCCGGAGGCCGCCGACCCGGGCCTTTTGGAACCATCCGCTCGCCGCGGCCGTTAAGGTTTCCGCCCACCGAGGCTCTGTTCCGGCCTGAGCCGGCGACCGCTGGTCGTGCCTCACGGGTTGGCTTTGGGAGCAAGTTTAGTGTAAAGCATGTCCAAGTGTGGGCGCTTGGAACGGATGGGCTGCCGCCGAATGGCGAAGCTAATTCATTGCAAATGCTCGATAAAATGGCTGAGACGGGTAAAGCCAAGCAAAGTGACGTATATCACACTGACCGTTCCGGGGCGCAGCTAGACTTTGAATCGGGACCGAGCCCGACGCGACTAACGCGAGGTAAGCCTCTGCTGCGCCGATATTGTCCAACCCTTCTCCCGCCGGTGCTCAACCGCCCGGCATGCAAAATTGGAATAGCACCGTGACCGTATTTAGTAAGACGCCGCTTCTCGACACCATTCGCACGCCGGATGATCTGCGCCGGCTCAAGGTGGAGCAGGTCCGGCAGGTCGCCGACGAACTGCGCCAGGAAACCATCGACGCCGTGTCGGTGACCGGCGGGCATTTCGGCGCCGGCCTTGGCGTGGTCGAGCTGACCACGGCCATCCATTATATCTTCGATACCCCGCGCGACCGCCTGATCTGGGACGTGGGCCACCAGGCCTATCCCCACAAGATCCTGACCGGCCGGCGCGACCGCATCCGCACGCTGCGCACCGGCGGCGGCCTGTCCGGTTTCACCAAGCGCAGCGAGAGCGACTACGATCCGTTCGGCGCCGCGCACTCCTCCACCTCGATTTCGGCCGCACTCGGCATGGCCGTGGCGCGCGACCTCTCCGGCGGCAAGAACAACGTCATTGCCGTGATCGGCGACGGCGCGATGTCCGCCGGCATGGCCTATGAGGCCATGAACAATGCGGGCGCGATGAACTCCCGCCTGATCGTGATCCTCAACGACAACGACATGTCCATTGCGCCACCGGTCGGTGCGATGAGCGCGTACCTGTCGCGGCTCTACTCCGGCAAGACCTACCGCACGCTGCGCGAGGCGGCGCGGCAGATCAACAAGCGCCTGCCCAAGGTGCTCGCCAACCGCGCCAACCGCGTCGAGGAATTTTCCCGCGGCTTCATGATGGACGGCGGCACGCTGTTCGAGGAACTCGGCTTCTATTATGTCGGCCCGATCGACGGCCACAATCTCGACCATCTGCTGCCGGTGCTGAAGAACGTCCGCGACATGGAGACCGGGCCGATCCTGGTCCATGTCGTGACCCAGAAGGGCAAGGGCTATCCGCCGGCGGAAGCCTCCGCCGACAAGTACCACGCCGTCGTCAAGTTCGACGTCGCCACCGGCGCCCAGGCCAAGGCCAAGCCGAATGCGCCGGCCTATCAGAACGTGTTCGGCCAGAGCCTGGTCAAGGAAGCCGAGAAGGACGACAAGATCGTCGGCATCACCGCCGCCATGCCGTCCGGCACCGGCATCGACATCTTCAACAAGGCGTTCCCGAATCGCACTTTCGACGTCGGCATCGCCGAGCAGCATGCCGTGACGTTCGCGGCGGGCCTTGCCAGCGAAGGCTTCAAGCCGTTCTGCGCGATCTATTCCACCTTCCTGCAGCGCGGCTACGACCAGATCGTCCATGACGTGGCGATCCAGAGCCTGCCGGTCCGCTTCGCCATCGACCGCGCCGGCCTGGTCGGTGCCGACGGCGCCACGCACGCCGGCTCGTTCGACAACGCCTACCTCGGCTGCCTGCCGAACATGGTGATCATGGCGGCTTCAGACGAGGCCGAGCTCGTGCACATGGTGGCGACGCAGGTTGCGATCAACGACCGGCCCAGCGCGGTCCGCTATCCGCGCGGCGAAGGCCGCGGCGTGGAGATGCCGGAGGTCGGCATTCCCCTGGAGATCGGCAAGGGCCGCATCATCCGCGAGGGTTCCAAGATCGCGCTGCTGTCGTTCGGAACACGGCTTGCCGAATGCGAGAAGGCGGCCGACGAGCTCGCCGCGCACGGCCTCTCCACCACGATTGCGGATGCGCGCTTCATGAAGCCGCTCGACGTCGAGCTGGTGATGCAGCTCGCGCGCGACCATGAGATCCTGATCACCATCGAGGAAGGCTCGATCGGCGGCTTCGGCTCCCATGTGCTGCAGACGCTCACGGACAACGGCGCGCTCGACAGCGGCGCGCTGCGGGTGCGCTCGATGGTCCTGCCCGACGTGTTCCTCGACCATGACACCCCGGCTGCGATGTATGCCCGCGCAGGGCTGGACGCGAAGAGCATCGTCAAGAAGGTGTTCGAGGCGCTCGGCAAGGACTTCAAGACCGAGACGGTCAAGCTCGCCTAAACAGGCGAGGTTGGCCCATGCAAGTCTATCTGGCAGGGCCGGATGTGTTCCTGCCGGATGCGCTTCTTGTCGGGCGCCGCAAGGTCGACATCTGCGCGGCGCACGGGCTGACGGGCCTCTATCCCCTGGACAATGTGATCGATCTGTCGGCCGCCGACGCCTCGCTCGCCATCTTCAAGGCCAACGAGGCGATGATCGATGCGGCCGATGCCATCATCGCCAACCTGACGCCGTTCCGCGGGGCCGGCGCGGATCCCGGCACCGTCTATGAGCTTGGCTATGCGGCGGGACGGCGAAAGCTCTGCCTCGGCTATTCCAACGATCCAGTTGACTATGCCGGGCGCGTGCGACGTTTCAGCGCGGTCACCACGGGCGAGAGCGGTCTGATCGATGCCGACGGATTGACGGTTGAAGATTTCGGCCTGAGTGACAATCTGATGCTGATCCATGCGCTCGATCTCTATGGCGCGCCGCTGGTGACGCCGCGGGAACGCCCCGCCGACATCTGGCACGATTTCGCCGCGTTCGAGACATGCGTGCGGCTTGCGGCCGAGCGGCTTTCCGCCAACCGGCCCTGACTTGGGAATCGAGACATGGCGGCGACGCGCAAACGCATCGATACGTTGCTGGTCGAGCGCGGCCTGTTCGAGAGCCGAGCGCGGGCGCGCGCGGCGATCGAAGCCGGGCTCGTGGTCGCAAACGACAAGACGGTCGCAAAGCCCTCCGAGACCATTCCGGAGGACGCCGTGCTGCAGGCGCAGCCCGCGCACCCTTACGTCTCGCGCGGCGGCGTCAAGCTCGCCGGCGCCCTGGAGCGCTATCCCATTGATATCGAGGGCCATGTCTGCCTCGATGTCGGCGCTTCCACCGGCGGCTTCACCGAGGTGCTGCTGGCGAACGGCGCGGCACTGGTGTTCGCGGTCGATGTCGGCCACGACCAGCTGCATCATTCGCTGCGGGACAATCCCAAGATCGTGTCGATGGAGAGAACCGACATCCGCAAATATGAGGGCAAGCGCCTCCCCGTGCGCCCGGATATCGTCACCATCGACGTCAGCTTCATCTCGCTCAAGCACGTGCTGCCGGTCGCGCTGTCGCTGGCCGCAGCCCCCATGCATCTGCTTGCGCTGATCAAGCCGCAGTTCGAGGCGCAAGGCGCGCATGGCAAGGGTGGCATCATCCGTGACGCCGCCGTGCACAAAAAGGTTTGCGACGACATCGCCACCTTTGCCGCCTCGCTCGGCTGCACCGACATCGAGGTGTTCCCCTGCTCCATTCCCGGCGGCGACGGCAACGCCGAATTCTTCCTCGGCGCCCGGCGTGGTTGAACGTCTCCTCATCGATCATGTCGGCCATCGGGGCGACGGCGTCGCCCTCGAACGTGGCGAGGCGATCTACGTGCCCTATGCACTCGGCGGCGAGACGGTCGAGGTCGCCAAGGTTCTCGGCCATCATCCCGATCGCCGCCGTCTCCTGGCCGTGGAGAAGCCGAGCCCCGAGCGCATCGCGCCCTTCTGCCAGCATTTTGGCGTCTGCGGCGGCTGTGCGATCCAGCACTGGCAGATGGAGCAGTACCGCGCCTGGAAACATGCGCTGGTGGTCGAAGCCCTGAGCCAGGCGAATCTCGATTGCACCGTCGCGCCGCTGATCGATGCCCATGGCAAGGGCCGCCGCCGCATCACGCTGCATGCGCGGGTCGGCACGCATGAGGTGCTCAAGGTCGGCTACGCCGCAGCGTCCAGCCACGACATCATTCCGATCGACCGCTGCCCAATCCTCGACCCCGCGCTCGACGGCGCGCTGGAGGCCGCGTGGGCGCTGGCCGAGCCGTTGATCGCGAACGGCAAGCCGCTGGACATCCAGATCACCGCGACCGACAACGGGCTCGATGTCGATATCCGCGGCTCCGGCCCGCTCAGGCCCGCGCTGGTCGCGTCGCTGTCGCGCCTTGCGGAAAAGCATCGCCTGGCGCGGCTGACGCGCCACGGCGAATTGGTGCTGCTGCGCAGCGCGCCAACGCTGAAGACGGGCGTGGCCATTGTAAGCTTGCCCCCGGGATCCTTCCTCCAGGCGACCGTCGCCGGCGAGGAGACGTTGGCCGCATTGGTGGCCGAGCACTGCGGCCGCGCCAAATCCATCGCCGACCTCTTCTGCGGCGTCGGCCCGTTCGCGTTGCGCCTTGCTGCGCGCGCGCGCATCGCGGCCTTCGACAGCGACGCAGCCGCGATTGCCGCGTTGCAGAAGGCAGCACCTGCACCGGGGCTGAAGCCGATCAAGGCCGAGGCGCGCGACCTGTTCCGCCGCCCCTTGCTGCCGCAGGAGTTGCGCGAGTTCGATTGCGTGGTGTTCGACCCGCCGCGCCAGGGCGCGCAGGCGCAGGCCGAGAAACTCGCTGCAAGCAAGGTTCCGATTGTCGTCGCTGTCTCCTGCAACGCCGCCACCTTCGCTCGCGACGCCCGCCTGCTGGTCGATGGTGGCTACCGGCTCGAGGCCGTAACGCCCGTCGACCAATTCCGCCACACGCCGCATGTGGAGCTGGTGGCGCGGTTTGCGCGCTAAACCAGCCGTTGTTGCCGGTGAAAGCTGCGGCATATGATGCTTGCTCCTTGCGGAGCGATCCACCATGCCGCCCGATCCGTTTCTCGACCGCCTCACCTATGCGCTGGCGGATGTGCCCGGCGTCACCGCGATTGTGCTCGGCGGCTCGCGTGCGCGCGAAACGGATAAGGCGGACCCCGACTATGATATTGGCCTGTATGACCGGACAACCGTCTGCCTGACGGCGCGTGCCACTATGCGAGCTTGTTCACCGTCGACGACGAGCTCGATGCCGGCTGCTGCTTTTTCACGGGAATCGAATAGCTGTTGTGACCGACCTGAAGGATGACGTTGCCGTTCTGGCCATCGGTGGACGTGATCTGCGCCTTGCCGAACATGACCGTGTTTTTGTAGACGGTCCCGGTGCCCTGCTGGGTCATGCCGTTTGCCGTGTAGGTGACCACCGCGTCTCTGCCGTTGACGGACTTCACCTGGAAAAATGCGCTCTGTCCGTTGGCGCTCGAAAAGCCGCTCCAGCTTCCGACCAGCTGGCTCTGATCGGTGGTCGAGGCCTGCTTGTTGAGGATCGCCGTCATCTTGGCGGTGCCGACGGAGAACTCCATCGCCGCCACCGATCCGTTGCGGGTGCCGATGGTGACATCGCCGAAGGTGATGCTGGCGCCGCTGACATCGGCGAGGCCGCGTTCGGTCTGGCCGTTATGGGTGTACTCGACCTGCGCCTTGCTGCCGCGGATATTGATGACCTTGAACTCGACCGGCTGGTTGCTCTTGGTCCATGTCCCCTTCCAGTCACCGACCAGGTTGCTCTGGTGATAAACCCGCTCGTCCGCCGGAGAGATTTGGTTGGTGGTGCTGCTGATCGTGGTCATTGCCGGCCCAGGGTCCCGAATGCGGTCGGATCAGATGCCCAGAAATTCATGAATAGAGTTCGCGGGCCGTGATCGAGCGATCAGGGGAATTCCACACGATAAAGGCGGCCATCTGGTTAATAGCCGGTTAACCGCGGCCGCGGCGGGGATGAGGCGAATCGTCCCGGCGATTTGGCGCTACCGCCCCCAGCGATCCTGCCAGATCTTCTCCCCGATCAGGCAGGAGACCCGCGGCTCCTTGTCCGCGACCGGCACGATCCTTCTCGCCGGGGTCCGGCTCGCGACCTCCTGGATCAGCTTGGTGTGGATCGCTTCCTTGAACTTCTCGCGGTCCTTGATCGATACGACGAAGGCGCCGGGGCCGCCGATCACGCAATCCTCGTAGTACCAATCGAGATTGTCGATATCCATGGTGGAATAGGACGGCTCCTTCACCATGATCGGCAGGCCGTTGATGACGATGCCTTTCGAGAGCGCTTCGTCGCGGGCCGGCGTCACCGGCGCACCATTGTTGTTCGGACCGTCGCCGGAAATGTCGATGACCCGGCGCAGCCCCTTGTAGGGGCTCTCGTCGAACAGCGGCATGGCGAAATAGATCGCCCCTGATATCGACGTGCGCGAGGCGCGGCGGATCGGCGTCTTCAGGATCTCGTCGGCGACGGCGTCGGCGGATTCCGGGCCGTCGATCATCCGCCAGGGAATGATGATCTTCTGGTCGTTGGAGGCGGCCCATTCGAAATAGGTGATGGCGATCTTGCCGTTCGGGAGGGTCTTCAGCGCCTGCAGGAATTCTTTCGATGCGATCGCCTGGGCATAGCCCTCGCGCTGGACCGCGAGCTCGTCCATGTCCATGGAGTAGGAGACGTCGACCGCCAGGATCAGTTCGACATCGACGGTCGGCGCGTTGTCCCGGTCGGCCACTTGCCGGGGCGCCTCTGACTGCGGGCCCGGCGCCGCCACGCTGGCCACGTCGCCGCCGGCCAGCGCACCGGCGAAAAGCACAGCCCCCATCGAAGCAAACCAGCGCATAGCCGCCCTCCAATGTTGTGACGGGATGGTGACACGCAAATGCGGCCGCGCAAAGCACGAACGGCGGCAGGCCTTCACATTCGAGTTAGCAGCGCGGTGATTGCGCGAAAGCGAGGCGCCTGCGCCTGCAATGCAGGCAAGCCAAGCGCAACGAGCGGTTCCGGAAGCGGCCTGAAGGCATTATTCTAGGGCGTAGACGTCAATCAAAGGTGCCTCCTGCACATGATCGACACCGTCACCAAACCCAAGACCCGCGTGCGGACCAAGGTCGAACGACCGCGCATGCACAAGGTCATCCTGGTGAACGACGACTTCACGCCGCGCGACTTCGTCGTCATGGTGCTGAAGGCCGAATTCCGCATGACCGAGGACGAAGCCTACAAGGTGATGATCACCGCCCACCGCCGCGGCGTCTGCGTCGTCGCCGTCTTCACCAAGGACGTCGCCGAGACCAAGGCAACGCGCGCCACCGACGCCGGCCGCGCCAAGGGCTACCCGCTGCTGTTCACGACCGAGCCGGAGGAATGAGAGGCCCGCGGCAGCTGCGACACGCGTCTACCTGACCCTGATGGTGATCTTCTCTGAAACGAGCGGCGGGCTGAACGGGTAGTGCTTGGCATCGCCCAGCACCAGCTGGAGGGTATGCTTGCCGGGGGGCAGTTCAAGCCGCGTTTCCGTTTGACCCGCACCAAAATGCAGATGGTTCTTGTCCTGCGGGATCGGCTCGTTGGGATTGAGCGGTTCACTGACGTCCACGAACAGATGATGATGGCCGCTATTCTGGTAATCGTCGCCGGCATGGGTGACGCCCATGTTGCGCAGGCCGAACCGACACCAGAATGCGCCCTTGATGACTGCGCCGTCGTGCGGCGAGATGAAGTAAAGAAGCGCGTCCTTGCCCGCGGGCTTTCCCTGCGCGTTCGCGGCACATGGGACGGACATCAACAGCACCGCCAACGCGAAGAGCCGGATGATGCTCATGAGCGCGCTCCTCGGACAGCTTCAAGGTGAGAGAGCAACCCGGAATCCATGGGTCGGATATCGAACGCTGGTGTCGTAACTGTCGCGGTTGGCCGGCCGCACGTAGTGCGCGTCATTCTTCCACGATCCGGACCGGATGACGTGCGATCCGCAATCGGTCTCGACCCATGCTGAACCATCCGACGGTGCGCCGTGATAGGTCCTGTGCCAGCAATCCTCCACCCACTGGTCGACGCTGCCGCCCATGTCGTACAGGCCGAACGGATTCGGCTTGAAGCTGCCGACGTTGATCGGCTGCTCGGTGACGGTGAGCTCTCCGCAGTTCTTGCAATTGGCCATACCCTGCTGAAACTCGTCGCCCCACCAATACCGTGTTTGCGTTCCGCCGCGCGCCGCATATTCCCATTCGGCTTCGCTCGGCAGCCGATAGGGCCGATGCGTGGATTCCGCAAGCCAGGCGACGAATTGCTTGGCATCAGTCCAGCTCACATTCGCGACCGGGGCATCATCCTTGCCGCTTGCCGTGAAGGCGCAGGCCTTTGCCGCAGCACACTGATTCCATTCACGAACGGAAACCGGATAGCGGCTGATGGCGAATGGCTTGATGCTCACTTGATGAACCGGCTTCTCGGTCGGATCATCATTGCTGCCCATCATGAAGGTGCCGCCCCGAAGCGGGTTCATTGCGGGCTCGATCACTGCAGGCATCTGCGGCGCGGCAGCCGGGCTTGGCGCAGCGTTTGGCAAGGCAGCCTGCTTGTTCGCTGGCGAGGCGGCGGGAACAGGCTTTTGTGCCGGTTGCGCCGCCTGCTGCCCCGCAGGCGGCTGCGGCGCCGGTGACGACGCCGAGGTCGAAATCTTCGGCACTTTTCCGTCCAGGACTGGCAGCCAATGCCAAAGCGCGCCGCTCCCGATCGCCAGCATGATCAGGCCCAAGACGAAGATCAATATGTTCTCGCGCCGCCGTCGCCTGTTGAGCGCGGACGGGTCCGCCAGCACGCGATAGACCCTCACCGGATCGGTGATGTTCTTGACCTTGCGATCTCCGAGCGATTCATAGCCGCAAACCAGCTTGTTCTTGATCAGCTCGTAGATACCGCCGGAGATATAGACCTCGCCGGGCTCGGCGATGCTTTCGAGACGCGAGGCGATGTTGACGCCATCGCCATAGATGTCGTCTCCCTCGATGATGACGTCGCCCAGATTCACGCCGATGCGATATTCGATCCGCTGCTCCTTTGTCAGCAGCGAGTTGCGTCCGAACATGTTCTGCTGGATCACGATACCGCAACGCACGGCTTCAACCGGACTGTCGAAAATCGCAAAGAAGCCGTCACCGGTCGTCTTGACCAGCCTGCCATGGTGCTCCGCTATGGTGGGATCGATGAGATCGCGCTGGATGCTCCTCACGCGCTCATGGGTGCCTTCTTCGTCAAGCTCCATCAGGCGGCTATAGCCGGTGATATCACCGGCTACGATCGCAGCGAGACGACGCGGCAATTGTCCTTGCGGAGGCCCGCCGCCTTTTCTGGCAGAATTGATGTCGCGAACCTTCTCGCGCATGGCGTTGCTCTGCCCCGCCTACCGACTTGATCTAGCCGGCTGGAAATAGGATGGCTCGGCCCAAGTGGACCCAAAAACCTGTTATGTGCGCCCTCAGGCGCGCAAAGTAATGCGTCAGTTCGCGCGCACCATAACAATAAGTAACCGGCGCCGCCAGAAGGTTCACCGTTGCTTCGCGGGCGCAAGCTTGTCAGACCCGCTGACATTCGCTTCCGACCTGTCTAGAGCGCCGCCTCGTCGCGTAAGCCGAACACGCGTTGCGGCCTGGAGAAGCCGGCGATTGGGAACTCGCCGAGATCGGTCCAGCCATCCATCATGACACCGGCGAAGGCGGCGGACGCCACCACCGTGCGCTTCAACTGTCCGGCGATCTTTTCCAGTCGCGCCGCGAGGTTGACCGCCGGGCCGATGCAGGTGAAGTCGAGCCGGCTCATGCCGCCGATATTGCCGAACAGGATGCCGCCGATATGCAGTGCCACGGCGAAGCGGAACCGCTCGCTGCTCTCCCCGCTCGGGTAGCGCATCGCATCCACATTGCCCCGCGCCTCGCGCGCCGCCTCGAGCACGCGCGCGCAGACCTCTCCGAGATTGCCGCCGTCCTTCGCGATCGGAAACACGGCCAGCAGCCCGTCGCCCATGAATTTCAGGATCTCGCCGCCATGCTTTCGGATCGCCGGCACCTGGCAATCGAAATATTGGTTGAGGATGTCGACCACGATCTCCGGCGGCAGGCGATCGGACAGCGCGGTGAATCCGCGCAGGTCGGACAGCCAGATCGCGGCCTGCATGCTTTCGGCGTGCCCCCGGCGAATGTCGCCCGCCCAAATGCGCTCGCCGGCGCGGTTGCCCACATAGGTGTCGAGCAGGGTGGTCGCCGTCCGGCGCAGCGCGAAGATTTCGCCGAGCCGGGCGAACGGGCGCGACATCCTGCGCAGCGCATCCAGCTGTTCGTCGCTGAAGCCCGCCGGAGCGCTTGTGGTCCAACTCGACACATGTACAGAGCCGTCGGTGAAGACAAGCGGCAGCACGATGTAGTCGGTGACACCTTCGCTACGCATGTCGTCAAGGAAGGCAAACCGGCGGCTCTCCGGATCGTCCATCCGGTAGCGCAGCTCCTTGCCCGAGTGAAACACGACCGCGATCGGGCTGCGCTTGAACTCCGGGCTGTCCTCGATGTCGAAATCGGCGGAGTTGACGACGACTTCGGCCCGCGGCCGCCAGATGAAGCTGCGGCCATACATGTCCGGATGCAGCGTCTTCACGAAGGCTGCGGCGCGCGAGAGCGGCACGCCGGCCTCGACCAGCCGCTCACAGGTCTGCGCCATCAGCGCGACCGGCGTCGACGCCGACCGCGCCCCATCCATGAGCCAGTCGATGGTGTCCTGCAGACGTGATGCGTCCATGGCGGCAAGACTAGGCGATTGCGCGGCTGCACGATAGCCGCCTGTGGCAGCGCGTGAACAGCGCCGACTAAAGCGCGATGAGATTGGGATGAATCGTCATCGCGCTTTAGCTCTTTGATTGAGCATGGTCTTTTCGGAAAACCGCTTCACACTTGTCCGGATGATGCTCTAGCGGCCCACCTGGCCGCGATGACGCAGCAGGTGATCGGCCAGCACGCAGGCCATCATCGCTTCGCCCACCGGCACGGCGCGGATGCCGACGCACGGGTCGTGGCGGCCCTTGGTCAGTATCTCGGTTTCCTGGCCGGCGCGGTCGACAGTCTGGCGGGGGTTAAGGATCGACGAGGTCGGCTTCACCGCAAAGCGCGCGACCACCGGCTGGCCGGTGGAGATGCCGCCCAAAATGCCGCCGGCGTGGTTGGAGAGGAAGCGCGTGCCGTCATTGCCGCTGCGCATCTCGTCGGCGTTTTCCTCGCCCGACAATTCCGCGGCGGCAAAGCCAGCGCCGATCTCGACGCCCTTCACCGCGTTGATGCTCATCAGCGCCGCCGCCAGCTCGGCGTCGAGCTTGGCATAGATCGGCGCGCCAAGACCAGCCGGCACGCCGTCGGCGACCACCTCGATCACCGCGCCGATGGATGAGCCGTTCTTGCGGATGCCATCGAGATAGTCCTCGAAGAAGGCCGCCTTGGCCTTGTCCGGACAGAAGAACGGATTGCGATCGACTTCGTCCCAGTCCCAGTTTGCGCGATCGATCCTGTGCGGCCCCATCTGCACCAGCGCGCCGCGCACTCTCACATCGGGCAGGATTTTGCGCGCGATGGCGCCGGCGGCCACGCGCATGGCGGTCTCCCGCGCCGACGAGCGGCCACCGCCACGATAGTCGCGCAGGCCGTATTTGGCCTCATAGGTGAAGTCGGCATGTCCCGGGCGGAACTTGTCCTTGATCTCGGAATAGTCCTTGGAGCGCTGGTCGGTGTTCTCGATCAGGAGCGCAATCGGCGTGCCCGTCGTCACCTGCACGCCGGTCTCGGGATGGGCCATCACCCCCGACAGGATCTTGACCTGGTCCGGCTCCTGCCGCTGGGTGGTGAAGCGCGATTGGCCGGGGCGACGACGATCGAGATCGCGCTGGATGTCGGCTTCGGTGAGCGCAAGTAGCGGCGGGCAGCCGTCGACCACGCAGCCGATCGCCACCCCATGGCTCTCGCCGAAGGTGGTGACGCGGAACATGTGGCCGAAGGTGTTGAAGGACATGGGCGTTATTGGGTCGCGCGCGTGCTGTTTGTCAACGTCATTCCGGGGCGATGCGAAGCATCGAACCCGGAATCTCGAGATTCCGGGTTCGGTCCTTTCGGACCGCCCCGGAAAGTGTGCTGCAGGGCCAAGGCCACACCTGGGATAGAGCCACCGCCTTAACCATATTTCGTCAGCCCGTCCGGGCCGAACACATAGACAACGCCCTGCTCGATATAGAGATCGGCGGCGCTCTGCGGCGTCTCGAAGCCGAGTACGACCATCAGCGCGCGGGCGGTGCCGCCATGGGCGACCGCGACCGTGTCGGTGCGCAGATCGTCGTACCAGGCGTGCATCCGCCGCTGTACGTCGAGATAGGTCTCGCCGCCGGGCGCGCCAACGGTCCATTTGTCCTGAAGACGGCGCGCGTAGACGTCCGGGTCCTGCGCCTCGGCCTCGGCCAGGGTACGCCCCTCCCATGTGCCATAGCCGATCTCGCGCAACCGCTCGTCCAGTGCATAATCGGACGGCGGCAACTGCAATTGCGTTCGCGCCAGCTCCATGGTGACGCGCGCACGACCCAGTGGACTCGCGACGAAGGGCAGCCCATTCTTGTTGCGGCCGTCGCGGGCGATCAGACCACCGAGCACGCGGCCCGCATGCACCGCCTGCTCGCGCCCGAGATCGTTGAGCGGAATGTCCAGCGTGCCCTGCAGCCTGCCCGTCCTGTTCCAGTCGGTCTCGCCGTGGCGAAGGTAATAGATCGTGGGCGCGGGCATTGCGAGAGCTTGCGAACTAATCCTTGGTCAGCGACATGTCGGGCGCATCGGGCCGCTTCATGCCGAGCACGTGATAGCCGGAATCGACGTGATGCACCTCGCCGGTGACCCCGCGCGACAGATCGGACAGGAAATACAGCGCGCTGTCGCCGACTTCCTCGATCGTGACATTGCGGCGCAGCGGTGCATTGACCTCGTTCCACTTCAGGAGATAGCGCGAGTCGGCAATGCCGGCGAACGCCAGCGTCTTGATCGGCCCGGCCGAGATCGCGTTGACGCGGATCGCCTTCTCGCCAAGATCGGCGGCGAGATAGCGCACGCTGGCCTCGAGCGCGGCCTTTGCCACGCCCATGACGTTGTAGTTCGGCATCCACTTCTCGGAGCCGTAGTAGGTCAGCGTGATGATCGAGCCGCCGTCGGGCATCAGCTTCTCGGCGCGCTGCGCGATCGCGGTCAGCGAGTAGCAGCTGATCAGCATCGACTTGGAGAAGTTGTCGGCCGTGGTCTCGATGTAGCGGCCTTCGAGCTGGTCCTTGTCGGAGAAGGCGATCGCATGCACGACAAAATCGATCTTGCCCCACTTCTGCTTGAGCACGTCGAACACGGCATCGATGGTCGCGGCGTCCGTGACGTCGCAATGGCCGAGCAGCACCGCGCCGATTTCGGCTGCCAGCGGCTCGACCCGCTTCTTCAGCGCGTCGCCCTGAAAGGTCAGCGCGATCTCCGCGCCGGCCGCATGGCAGGCTTTCGCGATGCCCCAGGCAATGGAGCGATTATTGGCCACTCCGAGCACCACCCCGCGCTTGCCCTGCATCAGACCTGAAATCTGCGCCATTTACGCCTTCCTGCTTCGAAAGTGATTGAGGTGTGGAGGTACACCAGCGCTTACCTGCGGTACAGTCCCAATCTAACCGCCGGAATAGACAGCGCATTTCGGGGTTGTCCATGAAGGGGCGAGCACGCGGTCAGCGCGGCCTGCCGCAAGTCTTAAGACCGAGCCGCAAATGAGCGCGTTTCGCCAGAGTGTCGAAGCCATGATCCCGGCCCTGCGCCGCTATGCCCGCGCGCTCGCGCGCGATGCCGACATTGCCGATGACCTCGTGCAGGACACCTTGGTGCGGGCGCTGCGCTCGGAGAAGCTGTTTCTCGGCGGCGACATCAGGAGCTGGCTCTATACGATCCTGACCAATCTCAACAAGAACCGCAGGCGGAGCCTGGCGCGGCGGCCGCAATTCATGCCGCTGCTGGACAACAATCCCGATGCCAGCGGCACCGAGGCCGAGGGTCGCGACATTGCCCGTGCGCTCTCGACGCTGGTCGAGGAGCAGCGCGCGGTGCTGTTGCTGGTGGTACTGGAGGGATTGAGCTACCGCGAGGTCGCCGACATTCAGGGCGTGCCGATCGGCACCGTAATGTCCCGGCTTGCGCGGGCGCGCGCCCATGTCAAAGCGTCGCTCGAGGGTGAACGGCCAGCCTTGCGCAGGGTGAAGTGATGCAAAATTTGCCGGATTTGATTGCGATGAGACAATGGCCATGACCGACCGCCCCATTCCCGTCACCGAGGACGAGCTGCACGCCTATGTCGATGGCGAGCTGCCGGCCGAGCGCAGCGGTGACGTCGAGGCCTGGCTTGCCGCCCATCCCGAGGATGCCGAGCGGGTGCAGTCCTGGCGCGCGATGGCCGAGGCGCTGCACGCGCGCTACGACCAGGTCGCCAACGAGCCCGTGCCGCAGCGGCTGGAGCTGGAGCGGTTGGAGCGAGCGCCGCGGCGCTGGGTCTATGGCTCGATTGCGGCGGCGCTGATCGCCTTCGTCGCCGGCGGCGGCATCGGCTGGTTTGCCCGCGGCGAGGCAACGACGCGCGCGCCGCTGCAGAGCTTCACCGAGGACGCGCTGGACGCGCACCGGCTCTATGTGGTCGAGGTGCGCCACCCCGTCGAAGTTCCTGGCAGCGAGCGCACCCATCTGCAGCAGTGGCTGACCAAGCGCTGCGGCTGGGACGTGCGCGCGCCCGAGCTCGCCTCAAGCGGCTTGAAGCTGGTCGGCGGGCGGCTGCTACCCGGACCAAACGGCCCGGCATCGTTCCTGATGTATGAGAGCGCCTCCGGCGAACGCTTCACCATCTATACCACCAAGGCTGCGACCGAAGCGACGCAGATGCGCACCACCACCCTCGACAAGGACAGCGCCATGTTCTGGGCCGACCGCGGCGTCGGCTATGTCGTGAGCGGCGGCAACGACCGCGAGCGCCTCGCCCAAGTGGCGCGGGCCGTCTATGACCAGGTCGAGAAGAGCGGCGGCTAAAGCGCGATAAGATTAGGATGAATCGTCATCGCGCTTTAGCTCTTTGATTGAGCATGATCTTTTCGGAAAACCGCTTCACACTTTTCCGGATCATGCTCTAGGGGCTTGCGTCAATGAACGTCGCCGCAGGCTCCAACCCATCTCCCCTTGTGGAGAAGGTGGCGCGGACGACAGTCCGCGACAGATGAGGGGTCTCTCTCCGCGAGTTCAGTGGTGAGATAATTGAATCGCGAAGACAACCCCTCACCCCACCGAGCCCGTTTCTACCGTCAGAGCTGCCCTCTCCTACAAGGGGCCTGCAAGGGGCGAGGGCACAACGACAAGAAGTGTCGCGATGGCATGTCGCTTTGTACGCGCGTGTTTAAAAAGACACGTCCCAATTCCGACATTGAAAATCTGGAATCAAGCCTTGGGTGCGTCTCATTATCGCACCGCTTGCTCACGAGAAAATGACCATGCGTTCGATCCGCCGATCGACGCAAGCGGCCTCGAGTTGGGGTTTTGTACCGCGCTGGTCCCCCCTCGAGGCCGCACCCTTTTTTTCGACGATTCTTCTCGTCTTCGTCGTCAGGGCTTCGGCTCTCAAGGGGCGGCGACTCTTGTTTTGACGCGTTTTCTTCACGCGAACCGGTTTCCACTTCGCTCGAAGACGCTCTAGAGATCGCTGCGCGGACTGTACGGACGCGCATCGCGCCACTTCTGCATCAATGCTTCAAGCTCGGCATCGTTCCCGTCCGGTAGCATGATCCGGGTCGTGACAAACAGGTCGCCATTCGCCGCGCCCGCCTTCGGCAGCCCCTTGCCTTTGAGACGGAAGGTGCGCCCCGACGAAGTGTTCTTCGGGATCGACAATTCGACCGCCCCGGTCAGCGTCGGCACGCGAACCTTGCCGCCGAGCACCGCCTCGTAGAGCGTGATCGGCAGCTCGAGCCTCAGGTCATTGCCGTCGAGCTTGAAGTGCGGATGGGGCGCGATGTTGATGGTGATCAGGAGGTCACCCGGCGGATGACCGGGCGCCGTCTCGCCCTGGCCCTTCAGCCGGATGGTCTGCCCCGCGGAGACACCGGCGGGAATCTTGACATTGAGCTCCTTGCCGGTCGGCAGCCGCACCCGCTTTTCGCCGCCATTCACCGCCTCTTCCAGCGAGACGCTCATGCTGACGTTGAGGTCGAGATCGACCCCGACCCCGCCGCCGCCCATCTCGAACTCGAACGGAGACGCGCCGGGACCCGCGCCAGCGCCTGCCGAACGGCGGGCGCGGCTGCCTGCGCCGCCGAACATGCTGTTCAAGATGTCCTCGAACGCATTGGCGTCGGGACCGCCCGCGCCTCCGCCGCCGGAGCGGAAGGTGTAGGTCTCGAACCCGCCGGGACCGGCGCGGCCGCGCGCGCCGCCGCCGGGAAAACCGGTGAAGCGGGGCTTGCCCTCGGCATCGATCTCGCCGCGATCGAACTGCTTGCGCTTGTCCTCGTCGCCAAGGATCTCATTGGCCGAGTTGATCTCGGCAAAGCGCGAGGCAGCCTTCGGATCATTCTTGTTGCTGTCCGGGTGATGCTTCTTGGCGAGCTTGCGATAGGCGCTCTTGATGGCCGCAGCGCTCGCGCTCCGCGGCACCCCCAAGACCTCATAGGGGTCGCGCATCCCTCAAAACTCCTTCTCGGAATATCCTGATGATAACTGCCCAAGGGGCCTTTCGGCCCAGTTTGCTTTCATCTGGGGATTTCGTTGCATTTTTGCAACGGGCTTCCTTACCTCTCCCAAAGGGAGAGGTCGATTTGCGGTAGCAAATCGGGTGAGGGGTTAAGGTCCCTCGCGGGATCTGAGACCCCTCACCCGGATTGCTGCGTAATCCGACCTCTCCCCGCCGGGGAGAGGTGAAGCGAGCCCGCCGCTCGGGCTGCTTCAGCCGACTCATGACGACGTCCGCTTCTACCCCCGTTTCCAGGGTTTTAGCGTGTGAATTTCCCA